>Ga0074044_10000353_pt1 | contig 45504 bp, 34 predicted proteins | sample BogForMeECP23OM1_FD_94443 | JGI IMG/M metagenome (GOLD analysis project Ga0074044, IMG submission 94443) | Bog forest soil microbial communities from Calvert Island, British Columbia, Canada - Bog Forest MetaG ECP23OM1 | ecosystem: Environmental > Terrestrial > Soil > Wetlands ...
ACCTTCAATTCGATCGGCTGGGCGAGTCCCCGCCAGTCGGGCGCATTGGAGGTGACGAGCGCGCGCGCTGCACCACCCCTGGGCAGGAACCGCTGCAGCGCGTCGGCTTGGGTCGCATTGTCGTAGATGATAAGCAGCCCCTCGCCCTCGTGCCGCAACCGCTCTATGACCTTTTCGAACGCCGGCGCCTCTTTCTCGTCGGCTACGACCCAGCCAAGCCGGACGCCGAGCGCGACGAGATCGGCGCGCATCGAATCCGGCGTTTGCGCGCGCACCCACCACGTCGCGCGATATTCGCCGCGATGGCGCTCTGCATAAGCCGCGGCCAGCGTCGTCTTCCCGACGCCGCGGAGCCCATGCAGCGCCGTGATCGCGACGCGTCCCTCGTGCCGCTTGAGCGCCGCATCGACCGCCTCCAACGCATCCTCGCGACCGAGGAAATGCTCGGGGACTGCGATGGGGACATTACTGACCGCGATGCCGCTTTCGCTGGGAAATCCGACTTTTTCGGGCGGAGCGGGCTTGCGCAAGAACTCTGCAATGCGTCGTCGCGCCTCCACCTCTTTGAGGCCGACGAGATCGCAGCAGCGCAAGTGATCGATGAGGCTCGGGAGGCGGACAGGTTTGACGACAAACAACAGCACGTGGCCTCTCTGGTCCTTCACCATCCGCCATAGCGCCGCGCGTCGCTCCCAAGTAGAAAATGGGGCTCTGTCTTCGTTCAAATAGTCTGGGGAAACCACGCAGAGCACGTAATCGGCTTGGTCGTGCCGCTTCTCCATCCAGCCGACAATATCCTCGCCCGGTCCGATCTCCCAATCATGAACATGCGGCTCATGATTGAGCGCCGTCAGTTCTTGCGCGATCCAGTGCGCCCACTGTTGGTCGCTCTTCGTGAAGCTGACAAAGATGTCCGCCACGCGCCCCCTCCGGCCGCTCGCGATGGCGCATCATCCCACCGGGAAATTCGGGGCGCAAGGGCGGCGCAAAGACAGAATCCCGCCGAACAGGTTCTACGGCCCTGGCCGCCTCGAACGCCAGTTTCTTGGCGCAGCCGACGTGTTCAGCCAAGGACCGCTTTCTCGCGTTTACCGTCCGTTCATAGGGCCGCCCTTGAAGGTCGGCAAAGGGTCGAAAGCGGGCTTTTCAACGCGCGACAATCGCGGCCTCTCGGCGTCTCTCAAAACCCCTCGATTTTCGGCCTAAAATCGCCGTTGGGTTGAGACGCGGCTACTCGACGCCCGTCGATTCAGCCCCGACGCCTTGCGCATCGGCAGCGCCGTGACGCGCGGAAGCGCGTGAGGGGCGGGTTGCCGCATTGCACCGTTAAGGTCGAACTCACAGCTGTGCGCAGAAATGATGTGACCCTGGCCTACATACCTAACTAACGGCCCCGGAAAATTTGGTTTTCCTTCCGCTGTCGGGCGGTGTGTAAATCCGAAAGGCTCTGGCAGGGGCCGAGGTCCCCTCTATCCCTTCGCCAGCGCGCGCAGGTCGAAGGCGGGGTTGGCGGCGTCCTCCGGCGTCAGAATCTTCGGCGTGCCGACGATCCGCTTCGCCGCCGCATGGTCGGCGGCGCGGTTGACCGATTCGACGACTGCGAGCTTGCAGTTGCGGAAGCCGAAGGTCGAGAAGGCGCGCGCCTCGGGATCGCCGCGAACGACCCATGTGTCGACGCCGTGCGGGAGGCCGGCGATCATCAGCTTGAGGTCGCCCTGGTCGCTCCAGAACCAGGCGAGCGCGTCGTAGGGCCTCGGCTTGCCGTCGAGGCGCGCCGCGACGCATTTCCCCTGGTCGACGGCGTTCTGGATCGACTCGAGCCGGGTGCGGAAGCCGAGCGCCGCATTGGGAAAATCGACGCAGTCGCCGATCGCCGAAATGGCCGGATCGGAAGTCTGCAAATGCGCGTCGACGACGACGCCGTTCATGCATTCGAGCCCGCAGTCGCGCGCGAGCCGGTCCTCCGCTGTGACGCCGACCGCGACGATCACGATATCGGCCGGCAAAACCTCGCCGTCGGTCAGCACGACGGCCTCCGCCTTCCCGGCGCCCGTGATCGCCGCCACGCCGCGCCCAATGCGAAAATTCGCGCCGAAGCCGCCATGCGCCTTGAGGAAAAAGTCCGACATGACGGTCGATACGGCGCGGCCCATCGGCCGGGCGATCTCGACGATCGTCACCACGGCGCCGAGGCTGGCCGCGGTCGCGGCGATCTCGAGCCCGATGAAGCCGGCGCCGATGACAACGACCTTGCGCCCCGGGCCGAGCCGCTCGCGGATCCGGGTCGCGTCGGCGATAGTCCGCAGGGTAAAGACGCCCGGAAGTTCCTCGCCCGCCGCCCCGAGTCTCCGCCGCCGCGCTCCGGTCGCCAGGATGAGATGCCCGTAGCCGATCGACTTTCCCTCGCTCGTCTCGAGGCGCTGCGCCGCGCGGTCGATCCGGGTCGCGCGGACGCCGAGCCTGAGATCGATGCGTTGGTCGCGGAAATATGCCTCGGCCCTCAACGGCAGGCCGTGGATGTCCATCTCGCCCTTGAGAAAGGCCTTCGACAGCGGCGGGCGCTGATAGGGCGGGTCCTGCTCGTCGGAGAGCAGGACGATCTCGCCGTCGAAGCCGTCCTCGCGCAGGCTGGCGGCCGCCTGGACGCCGGCGTGGCCAGCGCCGACGATGACGACCGGAGAAGACGACATCTTGGGGTCCATGGCTTGATCGGATCCGCCGGCGCTCATTTGCCGGCGTAGAGGCGGAAGTCGGGGCGCTCGTCCTCCGATTCCCCCGGTCCCGGATCGTCCGGCGGCATCGTCGCCGGATCGATGATGATTCCCGCTCGCGCCGCCGGAGCGGGGGCGACCGACGGCGCGCTGCGCGGCGGTTCGGCGGCGACGGCCTCGGCGGGAGGGGGAGCGGCGGGAGCGGCGGGAGCGGCGGACGGGGAAGTCGGTGGGATCGCCGGCGGAACCGGCGCCGGCTCTGCTTCGATCGGCGCAGGCTCGGCTGGGGCGGCGATGCGCTCGTCTGGCGTCCGCCAGACGAAGGCGTCGAGCGCGCCAGACGGCGAGACGGGCGCCCAGCGGTCACTGATGAAGCCGTCCGCCACCCACGCCTTGTCGCGCGGCGCGCGCGCGGCGCGGCCGAGCCACTCGCGCACCGCCCCTTGATGGCCCTCCGCCTCCTCGATGTCGGCCATCAGCAGACAGACGCCGCGCGTGGGCCGGCCGTGGGGCGAATCGGAAGCGAGCAGAGGCGCGATGGCGGCGCGGGCGGCGTCCCGGTCGTGCGCCTCGAGCGCCGCCCGCCCGACCGTGAGCATCGATTCGGGGTCGTTCGGCGCGACGCGGGCGAGCGTGCGGGCGCGGGCGAGCCGGTCCTCGGCCGAATCGCCGTGCCGCACCCTGAGATACGCCGCGGCCAGGTCGGGATGGGGCGTCTGGGCATAGGCGTTCTCGAGCGCTCTTGTCGCGCGGCGATAGTCGCCGGACGCAGCCGCCAGCCGGCCGTAGATCGCGGCGGCGGGGACCAGGGTCGGGGCGAGTCGGCAGGCCTCATGCGCGAGCGCCAGCGCTCCCTTCGGGTCGCGATCCATCTGATCTTCCGCCATCGCGGTCTTGATCACGGCCCGCCACCGGTTGGCGGTCGGCTTGTCGATCAGCCGCGCGGCGGCGTTCGAATCGACGGTCGCGAGCGCTCCCGTCCAGTCGCCGCGCCGCGCGCGATCGTCGAGGACCGCCTGTCCCGCCCAGGCGGCGGGAGCATGGGCGTTGGCGCGCATCGCGTATTGCAGGGCGGCCTCATGATCGCCGCCGCGGCGAGCCTCGACATGCAGGCCGCGCAAGCCGAGCCCGTGCGTCTCGTGATGTTCGAGCATCTCGTTGTAGGCGGCGATGGCCTCTTGCCGGTCGCCGGCGAGTTGCGCCGCCTGCGCGCGCAGGAGCCTGGTCATCGGATGGCTCCCGAGCAAGCGGCTTGCTTCCACGGCATGTTTGGCCGCGGCGCGCGCGTCGCCGGCACCGACCGCGACGAGCCCGCGCGAAACCGCGACAAGTCCCTTTTCGCGCCGGCGCGCCCGCGCCGCGAGCGCCATGAGCGAGGGGATGCGGAAGACGAAGCGCAGGAGGCCCCAGACGATCGACCAGAGGACAGCGATCGCGGCGACGATTCCGAGGGCGAGCATCATCGAGAATTTGTATTCGACGCCGAACCAGGTCACCGTCACCACGCCCGGGTTGTCGGCGAGCCACATGAGGCCCCAGGCGGCCAAGGCCACCGCAGCGAGGAGGATCAACAGGCGAAACATTATCTCTCCGCTTTCACGAACGTCCGGCCCATGAGGGGGGCGACCCATTCAGGGCTTGCCGCTCTCCGCCAGCTGCGCGACCGCCGTTTCGCGGATCGACTGAAGGGCCGCTTCCGCCGACTGCCTCGCTTTCGCGGCGGACGCCCAGGCCGAGGCTGCCTGGCGCGACGGCTCGGGAAGCTTGGCGAAGGCGGCCAGCGCGCCGCTCACGTCGCCGCGGCGGGAATCCGCCTCGATTAGCGATGCCAGCGCCTGCGGACCGTCGCCTGCCGCCTCGTTCACGTTGCGCACCTGAACGAGGTTGCGCAAATGGGCGAGAAAGCGGCCGACGATCCCGCCGCGGTCCTCTGTCGGCGCGCCGCCCGCCTCTGTCGGGCCGCTGCGCTCCTTTGCCGGCGCGGCCGCGGCCAGGACCTTGGACCGGACGGCTTCGAAGTCGGCGGCGAGCGCGCCGTCGGTCGGTGCGCCATCGACCACGGCTTTCAGCGGCGCCAGCTTCGCCGGTTCGACGCCGAGGCGCTCCAATCCCGCGAGTTCGGTCGGGAACGGCGCGCCGCGGCCAAGCTTGTCGCGCAGCGACTCGGCGATGATGGCGACCGCGGCGGGATTGTCGCTGGCCGAGGGCTTCTCCTGCGCCGCGAGCTGCGCCTCGATTTTGTCGAGCCGAGCCGTGACGGCGGAGATGTCGGCGGCGACCGCCTGCGGCGGGCCGGATTCCAATTTCGCCACCCGCGCCTGGAGGCTGGGAATCTCGCCCCGCGCGGCGTCGACATCCGCGCGCAGATCCTTCACCTCCCCCGTGAGCGTCTGAACCGCCTGCGTCGCCGCAGCGATCCTTGGCGCCTCGTCGGCATTCGCCGACTGCAGCGCGCCGAGGTGGTTGTCGACCGCGGCGTTCGCCGCCTGCAGCGCGCTGAGGCGTTTGTCGATCGCAGCGAGCGCCGCCGCGGAGCTGCTCCCCTCGAGGGCGCCGACGCGCTTGTCGATGCCGGCGATCGCCGCGTCTTCGCGTTGAGCCTGCGACTCGATCGCCGCAAGGCGGCTCGCGTTGGCCTCTTCGAGATCGGCTTTCGGCGCGTAGAGATAGTAGCCGGCGCCGCCGGCGATAGCTGAGACGACCAGCCCGCCGAGCGCACCCGCCAGAAAGGCGCCGCCGCGCCCTCTCCTCCCGGACGGGGCCGCCTGCGTTTGCTGAGCCGGAGGCGCGGCCTCGCCCGCTTGCTGAGCCGGAGGCGCGGCCTCGCCCGCTTGCTGAGCCGGAGGCGCGACCTCGCCCACTTGCTGAGTCGGAGGCGGGGCCTCGACGGGCGCGCCGCCGGCCCGTTCGGACGCGCTTTCGGCCGGTTCGGACGCAACGTCCTGACTCTCCTCGTCAACCATCGCTCGCGCGCCCTCGGGGGAATTTGGCGCCCTATATACGGGAGGCCCTACCGGAAGCAAATACGGATGCGGCGTCGCCTAAGGCGGCGAACAGCGCAGCCTCTTCGGGCCGTTCGGCGACCAGGACGCAAGGAGCGCCGATCGCCCGCAACGGCTCAGCGACGTCCTCCGACAGGCAGACATGGCGTAACGCGAGGAAATGCTGCGCCAAGCTGGATTTCTCCGCCAGCCGCGCCGCGAGCGCGGCTGAGCGCCGCGAATAGTGCAGGGCCGCGGCGCAGGAGGCGAGGGCTCGGATCTCACCCGGGCGCCATGAGGCGCGAGCTTCGGCTGCATAGGCCTCGACGACCTCCAGCGCGCAGAATCCGCCGAGCGCGACTTCGAGCGTCGGATTGCGGTCGCGGCCGGCGAGGTAGAGGACCCTTGCGCGCGGGGGCAGTTCGCGCCTCAGCGTCTCGACGAGCCGCGCGGCGTCCGGCGCCGGCGGGGCGGCCAGCCGCCAGCCGCGCGCCTCGGCTGCGCGCGCCGTCCGTGCGCCGATGGCGTAGAGCCGCGCCGCCGCCTCGACCGGCGCCTCGCCGATGAACGCCTTGGCGCTGCTGGCGACGACCGCGTCATAGCGCTCGCTCGCCGTTTTCATGCGCGCGGGCGCGATCTCGATGACGGGCGACGAAGCGACCCTGAATCCGAGCCTTCGCAGCCGCGCGCCGCTGCGCGCCGCGTCGTCGCGAGCGCGGAACAGCGCAACCCTTACTGCCGCCCCCTGATTGTTCATGGTCGGTATTATGGGGTCGGCGGGCGGTCGGGCAAGGCGGCGCTTGCCGATTGGCGCGCGGACCTTTACCCCCTTCCGCCTTTCCCTCGTCATCCGCGACAGGACCCTCGTTGGACAAAGCGCTCGATACTCCCGATCTTGCTGCGGCGCGCGTCTGGCGCGACCTCGAATATCGCGGGGACATCAATGGGCTGCGCGCGCTCGCGGTTCTCGGGGTGGTCGCCTTCCACGCCGATCGGGCGCTCGTCCCTGGCGGCTTCGCCGGCGTCGACGTCTTCTTCGTCATTTCGGGCTTTCTCATTTCGCGCATCGTTCTCTCTGAATGCGCGGTCGGTCATTTCTCGCTCTCGGCGTTCTACGCCAAGCGGGCAAAGCGCATCCTGCCGGCCCTCCTCGTCGTCGTCAGCGCCGTCTGGATCGTCGGCTGGTTCCGGGCGGCGCCGATCCAGTTCCGCGACATCGCCGGAGGTCTGGTCGGCAATTCATATTTCACGGTGAACTTCTGGCTCATGCGGCTCGCTGGAGTCGGGGGATATTTCGGCGCCGATTCGTCCGCCAAGCCTTTGCTCCATCTCTGGTCGCTGAGCATCGAGGAGCAGTTCTACCTCGTCTGGTCGGTTCTGCTGTTGGCGGTCTTCAAGTTGAACGGCCGGCTGCTGCCGTCCGTTATCTTGGGCATCTTCGTCGCCTCGTTCGTTTATTGCGTCGTCCTGACCCCCATCAATCCGGTCGGCGCCTTCTATCTGCCGTGGACGCGCGCCTGGGAGCTCGCGCTCGGCGCGCTCCTCGCCTATCGCGAAGTCTTTTTTCTCCGCCAATGGCCCTATCCCTCGCGCCGACTCGCCGACATCGGCGCCGGATTGGGCGTTGCGCTCATCGTTGTCGGCTATCTTTTCCTTAGCGAAGCCGAACCTTTTCCCGGATGGCGAGCGGCGATCCCGACCGCAGGTTGCGCGCTCGTCATCGCCCATCCGGGTTCGTTCGCCGGCGAGGTCGCGCTCGGCAACCGGGTCGCGGCCTTCTTCGGTCTGATCTCCTATCCGCTCTATCTCTGGCATTGGCCCCTCTTCGCCTTCGCCCACACATGGCCGGGCGTCATTCCGACGAGCGGGATGATGTTCGCGCTCGCCGCCGTCGCCGCCGCGCTCGCGGCCCTGACCTACCGTTTGATTGAGACGTCGGCTGCCGCGCTGTTTCGCCGCCGCCCCTATGCGGTCGCGCTCGTCCTCGTCGTCGGCCTGGCGCTGACCGGCGTCGTCGGCCGCGTCACCTACGACGCAAGGGGGGTTCCGGGCCGATTTCCGCCGCTGGTCACGCGCGTTTTCGACTACAACGTCAACGGCGCGCAGGGCAAGCGCTTGATGCAATGCTTCTATCAGCGGGACGACCGGGCCTATTCGCTCGCCGAGGAGCGCGAGAGGGCGGCGCGCTTCTTCGAGACGAACCGCTGCGCCGTCGCCGACGACCCGACAAAACCGACCATCCTGATCGTCGGCGACTCGCATGCTGCGCACCTGTTCACCGGCCTGACGGAGGCCTTCGGCGAAACCGCCAACATCCTGACCCTCTCGTCGGTGTTCTGCGTCCCTCTGGTCGAGCATGTCGAGATGGACGAAGGCGTCGCTGGGACGCCGCGCTGCCGCGCCATCAACGATTATGTGTTCGAGCGGATCCGCGCGATCAAGCCGGACGTCCTTCTGGTCGCGGGCTACTTCGCCCAATATGACCATGAGGCGAACTGGCGCTATCCAGGCTTTCTCGACGCGCTCGTCCAGGGCGCCAAGACGCTGCATCGGGACGGCGTGCGCTCGATCGTCGTCGCCGGCGAGGTTCCGACCTGGGCACCGGTGCTTCCGATCCTCGTCGGACGCGACCTGCTCGAAACGGGCGAGGCCTCGACCTTCTCCCGCGTCGGCGTGCGGCCGGACTCGCTCGAAACGGACAAGGCGTTCGCGGCCAGGGACTGGGGCGAGGGCGTGGTCTATGTGTCGCAGGCGGCGAAGCTCTGTGGGCCCGACGGCTGCCGCCGGCTGGTCGGCCCCAATCTTCCCGAAGACATGCTGGCCGTCGACTACGGACATTACAGCGTCAATGGCTCGATCTTCGCGGTGAAGACGATCCTTCAGCCGGTCATCGAGAGGGCGCTGACGACGGCGCGATGACGTCGATGGTTCAGGCCGTCGTTATGCGGCCTGCACGGTCTGCCGCTGCGCCTGATGGAGAACCGGTTCGGCGCGCGCCAGCCGAACGGCCGCCATGACGTCGGAATCGATCGCCAGGTCGTCCGCGTAATCCTGAAGGCGGAGCAGCGACAGGCGCGCGCCCTCGGCGTCGTCCGCGGCGCGATCGTCGAAAGCTAGGAATTCGAGGTCGGCGACGCCAGCCGCCTCCTTCACCCACAGGGCGGAGGCAAGCTGGATCGCGTCGATCACCGACAGGAAGCGCGGCTTTTCGCCTGGACCTCGCACAGCCGCGGGGCGCTGCCATTTCACGTCGCGAAGCCGCCCCGCGCGGAGCATCGTGTTGGGGTCCGGCGTCACGAAAGTCGCGATCGAGCGGAGGTAGCGGACGAATTCGGACAAAGTCGGGAATCGGTCGGGGACGAAGGCCGACGGCCTCAGCTCTGCGAACAGGATGCTCGAGACCCATAGCCGGCGCCTGCCGATCGCAGCCTCCGTCAGGATCGTCTCGAGGTCGCGCTCCGAAGCGCCCGATTCGGTCCGCGCGTGCCGCAAGAGCACGTTCACGTGCAAGAAATGCCTGTCGCTAGTGGAAGTAATCAAGCCCGCCCTCCCAATCCCCGGCCGAGGCCGCCGACAGCGAGCCCTGAATGCTGATCGCTGCTGCGGCCCGAACCGTCCCCTCGATTGTTAGAACCTGCAACCTTTCGGGGAGTTGACTATCCCCCGTGTAGATCGCCCGGCCGGTGACGCACACGGCCTTGTTGCCGAATGGGTTATAGGCGTCCTCGCCCTTGGATTTGTCGAACACGCACTCGATCTGGGCTTCTCCGCCGAATAGCGTCAAGCGGCCCTTCCACACCGGGCCGCGGTAGTCGATCGCCTCGAGCCGCCCCTCGAGCGAGGTGATCGCGGTTCCGGCGAACCAGACGTCCGTTCCCGACGGCGCCTCGTTCAGACGGCCGACGCGATCGACCTGTCGGCAAAAAAACGCGTCCAGCGGCAACTCCGTGTCGTTGTACTGGACGAGAACGACGTAAGCCGGGTCGATCGCTTTGACGATGCGGTCGAAGGCCCGCATGAGCCTCGGGTGCCGCAGCAGGATTTGATAGTCGCTGCGATAGACGCGGCCAGCGCAGCGGCGGAGGAACTCGATGCCGGAGCCGCCGCTCGCGCCGGTCGACTTCTGCTTCTCGATGATGCCGAATTCGCAGGATCCGTAGGCGAGATGCGAAACGAAAAACTGGCTTGACAAGCGCTTTGTGTGAAGTTCGCGGTCGGCTGCAATCAGCGCAGCCAAGAAGGCGTCGAATATCCTCTTGAACAACTGGGCCGGAATCAGCTCAGGCTCAAATCCAGGCGCCTCAAGGGGCCTGATCATCACACGGATTTCACTTGATCCGATTGGGCTCTTCATCGCTCCGCCTCGTGATTATATTAGAATAACACGATAGCGATTGCCACAACAGGCGGCTTATCGCCGCGTCGCTCCCGTAGCCGCAGGCGCGGGAACCGTGTCCCCGGAAATTCTCTGTTCTCGCTCCAACCGCGAATTTAATCTCTGCTACGCATGAAATAATCCCCTGCTCCTCCGCTTAGCGAACCTTCGCGCAAGTTCCTTGAATCGATCATGTTTTCGGCGCGAATCTTGACCATGGCGGCCGAAACGGAGAATTTCCCTGTTCGTTTCCCTGGACTGTACCCTTTGGGTGAGACACGAAAATCAGGGAACTCGCCGCCTTGACCGCGACAGGCGCGGTCGGCGATCTGGCGTCAAAAGAGGGGCCCGGCAATTTGTCCCGGCTCCTTCGTTCACGCTAAGGGCGTTGCGAGCTTGCGCGAATGGCGCACGCTCCGGGAGAAAGCAAGCGTATGCGCGTTTTGGGCATCGAGACAACCTGCGACGAGACGGCGGCCGCGGTCGTGCGGCTGAGGTCTGACGGCGTCGGCGAGATTCTGGCCGACGAGGTGATGAGCCAGATCGCGGCTCACGCGGCCTTCGGCGGCGTCGTGCCGGAGATCGCGGCGCGCGCACACGTCGAGATCGTCGATTCGCTTATCGCGCGCGCGCTCGCGCAGGCGCATCTGTCCGCCAAGGACCTCGACGGCGTCGCCGCGGCGGCGGGGCCAGGCCTCATAGGCGGGGTGCTGGTCGGGCTGATGGCGGCCAAGGGGATCGCGCTTGCAATTGGGAAGCCGCTCATCGCCGTCAACCATCTCGAGGCGCATGCGCTGACGGCGCGCCTGACCGCCAGCGTCGCCTTTCCCTATCTCATCCTCCTGGCGTCGGGCGGCCATACTCAGATTCTCGCGGTCAAGGGCGTCGGCGATTACGAACGGCTCGGGGCGACCATGGACGACGCCATCGGCGAGGCCTTCGACAAGACCGCGAAGCTCCTCGGCCTCCCTTATCCCGGCGGGCCGGCGGTCGAAGCGGCTGCCAAGGACGGCGATCCCGAGCGCTTCGCGCTGCCGCGGCCAATGGTCGGCCGGCCCAACGCCGACTTTTCCCTTTCGGGCCTCAAGACCGCCCTGCGGCTCGCAGCCGAATCGGCGGCGCCTCTGCGGCCTCGCGACGTCGCCGACGTCTGCGCCTCCTTTCAGGCGGCAGTGGTCGACGTCGTCGAGGACCGCATGCGGATAGGCCTCAAGCTCTTCCGTCAGCGCCTCGGCCGGGCGCCCGAGGCGGTCGTGATCGCCGGCGGGGTTGCGGCCAATTCGGCGCTGCGGCAAGCGCTCGAGCGATTCTGCGCCGAGGCGGGACTGCCGATGGTCGCGCCGCCGCAGAAGCTCTGCACCGACAACGGCGCGATGATCGCATGGGCCGGCGTCGAACGGCTCAGGCTTGGCCTGACCGATCCGCTCGATGTCCCCGCGCGCCCGCGCTGGCCGCTCGACGCCAAATCGCAGCGCGCGCTGAACAACAAGGCGTGACCGCCGCCTCAATATCCGTTCGACTGGTTGGTGGGATGGTGGGCCTGGGCCGAGGCCGTCGCCCTCTCCTTGCTCCTTTCCTCGGCCATATGGTGGCCGACGACGCAGCCGCCGATCGCGCCGAGGATGGCGTGGTGGCCGGCGTAATGGCCGGCAATGCCGCCGACCAGCGCCCCCTTCAGACAGCCTTTCGCATCGGCTGAGGAAGGAGCGACGATCGGCGCAACGGCCAGCGCCAGCGCGGCGGCGAAAATCGCGGATTTCGTGTCAGGATTCCCTCTTTACGGCATCCTCTTCAATCCCTTCGCGGCAGAAGAGTTCCACTTCGCCATCCACTGCGGCGATCCGGGGTCGTCGCCCGGACAAGCAATGCGCAGGGCGAGAATCCTGTACTCGGACGCCGGCAATTTCGCTGCGCCGATTGCAATTCGGCCTCAGGGTGCCTATAAAGAGGGATCCCCCTAGAGTTTTGTTCTTTGAGGCTGCGCCTCCTCCGGGCCGAGACCGGAGACGCGCGCCCGAACGATTGTAAGGAGCAAGAAAAGATGAGCGAGGCCCCGTTGATGCCGAAGGCGACTGCGGTGTGGCTGGTCGAGAACACCTCGTTGTCTTTCGACCAGATCGCCGAGTTCTGCAAACTGCACCCGCTCGAGGTCAAGGGGATCGCCGACGGCGAGGTGGCCACCGGCATCAAGGGCTATGATCCGATATCGACCGGCCAGCTGACGCGCGAGGAAATCGCCGCGGCCGAGCAGGATCCGAATCATCGCCTGCACCTGGCAGTCTCGAAGGTGCGCACGCCCGAGTTCAAGAAGCCGCGCGGCGCGCGCTACACGCCGCTTTCGCGCCGGCAGGACCGGCCGAACGCCGTGTTGTGGTTGTTGCGCAACCATCCCGAGCTCAAGGACGCGCAGATCATGCGGCTCGTCGGCACGACCAAGCACACCTTGCAGGCGATCCGCGACCGCACCCACTGGAACTCGGCCAACCTGCAGCCGATGGATCCGGTGACGCTCGGCCTCTGCTCGCAGATCGACCTCGATTTCGAGGTCAACCGGGCCGCCAAGGACCGGCCGAAGCCCGAGGAGGACCGCACCCAGACCCTGGTCCCGGCGGAGATCACCACCGCCAAGCCTGCGCCGTCGAGCCAGCTCGAAGTGTTCGGCGTGCCGAAGCCGAAAGCGCCGGCCGAGGAGAAGATCGACGTCGAATCGGTGTTCGGCAAGCTGAAGGAGAAGGAGCCGCGCGGCCAGGAGTAGGCCGCGCAGCGGCGCAGGCGGCTCGCCGCTACTCGGCGGCGTTGGCGATGCTCGGATTGTTGGGATGCGTCGTCCAGTTCGCGGCCGGACGGTCGTAGGGAAGGCCGGTCCGCGGATCGACGCCCCTCGTCTTGTGGACAAGCGTGATGCATCCCTCGACCGGACAGACGAGCGCGCAGAGATTGCAGCCGACGCATTCGGCTTCGTTGACCGTGAACCGTCGCTTGCCCTCGAGACTGGCGAAGATCGCCTGGTGCGAAGTATCCTCGCAAACGATGTAGCACCGGCCGCATTTGATGCAGAGGTCCTGATGGATCTCAGCCTTCGCCACGTAATTGAGATTGAGGTGCTGCCAGTCCGTGATCGACGGAACCGCGCGGCCGCGGAGATCCTCGATCGTCCCGTACCCTTTGCGGTCCATGTAAGCGGCGAGGCCTGACGTCATCTCCTCCACGATCTTGAATCCGTAAGTCATCGCCGCGGTGCAGACCTGGACCGTCCCGGCGCCGAGGGCGATGTATTCAGCCGCGTCTCCCCAGGTCGTGACGCCCCCGATCGCCGAGATCGGCAGTCCGGCGCAAGCCGGGTCGCGGGCGATCTCGGCCACCATCGCGAGGGCGATCGGCTTCACCGCCGGGCCGCACATGCCGCCGTGCGTGCCCTTCCCGTCGATCGCGTCCGCCGGGGCCATCGCATCGAGATCGATCGCCATGATGGAATTGATCGTGTTGATGAGTGAGACGGCGTCGGCGCCGCCCTTGTTCGCCGCGCGCGCCGGATGGCGAATGTCGGTGATGTTGGGGGTCAGCTTGACGATGACCGGCATGCGCGTGTGCGCCTTGCACCAGCGCGCGACCATCTCGACATATTCGGGGACCTGGCCGACGGCGGAGCCCATGCCGCGCTCCGACATGCCGTGCGGGCAGCCGAAGTTGAGCTCTACGCCGTCGCACTCCGTCTCCTCGACCCGGCCGAGGATCGACTTCCACGAGTCTTCGTCGCAGGGCACCATCAGCGACACGACGAGCGCGCGGTCGGGCCAGGCGCGCTTGACCTCCTTGATCTCCTGCAAATTGATTTCGAGATCGCGGTCGGTGATGAGCTCGATATTGTTCATTGCGATGACGCGGCGGTCGGGCCCGTGGATCGCGCCGTAGCGCGCGCCGGACACGTTGACGATCGGCGGCCCGGCTTCGCCGAGCGTCTTCCACACGACGCCGCCCCAACCGGCCCGAAAAGCGCGCTCTACATTCACCTTGCGGTCGGTCGGCGGGGCCGAGGCGAGCCAGAACGGATTAGGCGACTTGATCCCGATGAAATTGCTGCGCAGATCGGCCATGACACCCTCGCTTGAGTTCAGGCGCTTGCGACGCCGAGCGCGGCGACGATCGAGCGCGCGGCCTGCTTGCCGTCCTCGACGGCCTGGACGGTGAGGTCCTCGCCGCCGACAACGCAGTCGCCTCCGGCCCACACGCCCTCGAGGCTGGTGCGCCGGTCGCCATCGACGACGATCCGTCCGTCCTTGACCTCGATCGGCGCGCCACCCAGCGCCTCGGGCGTGCCGCGTTGTCCGATGCCGGTGAACAGCATGTCGGCCTCGATCCGGAAGACGGAGCCCGGCGAAGCCAGCACGCCTTCGTGCTCGTGGGTGTCCTCGAACACCGCGCCGCTGAACACGCCCGCATGTCCCTCGAGCGCTGCCGGGCGCGCCCAGTTGCGGATGACGACGCCGCTCGTCTGCGCGAGTTCGCGCTCGAACAGGCTCGCCTTCATCTTCTCGGCGCCCCGGCGGTAGACGATCGTCACGCTGTCGGCGCCGAGCCGCTTCGACTGTACGGCGACGTCGATCGCCGTCATGCCGCCGCCGACGACGACGGCCCGCCGCCCGACAGGCAGCGTCGTCAAGTCGTCCGCCTGCCTGAGAGCGGCGATGTAGGCGACCGCGTCGACCACGTTTTCGAGTTCGCCTTCCTTCGGCAGGCCGAGCTTGTTGGTCGCCCCGAGGCCGATCGCCAGGAATACGGCGTCATAGTCGCGCCGCAGGTCGGCAAGCTTCACGTCCCTGCCGAGCGCGACGCCGTATTGCACCTCGATGCCCCCGATCGACAGAATGAAGGCGGCCTCCTTGGCGGCGAATCGGTCGACCGTCTTGTAGGCGGCGATGCCGTATTCATTGAGACCGCCGGGCTTGCCGCGCGCCTCGAAGATCGTCGTCTCGACGCCCGCGATCGCGAGAGCGTGCGCGCAGGCCAAACCAGCCGGACCCGCCCCGACGATCGCGACGCGCTTGCCGGTCGGCGCGCCGCGCTTGTAGGGCGACTGTCTGCCTTCGATCACCGCGTCGGTCGCGTAACGCTGCAGGAGCCCGATGCTGACGGGCTTGCCTTCGGCGGCCTCGCGCACGCAGGCCTCTTCGCACAGCGTCTCGGTCGGGCAGACGCGCGCGCACATGCCGCCCATGATGTTGGCGTCGAAAATGGTCTTGGCCGCTCCCTCGCGGTTCCCGCCCGCGATCTGGCGGATGAAAAGCGGAATGTCGATCGAAGTCGGACAGGCCTTCTGGCAGGGGGGGTCGAAGCAGAAATAGCAGCGCTCCGACTCGACCTTGGCCTCATGCGGGGTGAGCGGGGGATGGAGATCGGCGAAATTCGACTGGATCGTCGCCCCGTCGAGGCGACCCGGCGCGACGTCGGAAAGTCCTGGCGGGTGGGCGGCGATCGTCATGGCTTCTCCCCAAGGCCCTGGCGGCGAACCGGGATATTCTTGACCGATCGGTCAAGTCTTTCGCGGCGCGCGGCCGCTGTCAAGTCCGCGCTCGCGCGCCTTACGATGAGCGCCCCGGCCCGTGCCGCGCTCGATGTGTGCGCCCTGCTTCGTCGTCGCCGCGATCGCGGCTTTGAGCGCGATCGCGGCGTCGGCGGTCGGGAGCCTGCGCCTGTTCGCCCGCCGCGGGGTTTGCTCCGGCGTCGCCGGAAGATGGATAAAGATCGCCGGCGTCGCCGGCGCCCGTTCGCGCAGGTGACGCAAGGCCGCATAGAAGAGGTGGTTGCAGACATAGTCACCCGCATTGGTTGAAACGCGCGCGGGGACTCCTGCTTTGCGAATCGCGCGCGCAACGTCGAGGGCCCGCGCGGTCGCTTCGAGCTCAGCCGGACCTTCTGACGCGATCTCGCTGCGAACGACACCGCGATTGTCGGGCGCGGATGCGCCTGTCCTGTTGCGGGCGACGCTCTCGACGGAAACGACGGCCCTGCTCGCCGCCTGCCCGGTCATCAGCACAGCCTCGGGCCTCAGCCGCTCGAACGCGTCGATGAATTCGGCGATGCACGCGTCGTAGACGCAGGGCAGCCGGCAGGCGACGACGACTGCGTCTCCGCAGCGCCAGCCGTCGATCCTTTTCGCCGCCTCCCACGAGGCATTGACCGTCTCGCCGCCGAATGGCTCGAAGGCGGTGGCGAGGACGGTCCGGCCACTCATGCGTCAGGCGAACAGCGAGCTCTGATCGGCGAGCCTGCGCACGTGCAGGTCCGCGTCGCCGTAGGCCGCGTCGATAATCGTCAGGCGCTTGAACAGATGGCCGACCTTGTATTCGTAGGTCATCGCAATGCCGCCGTGCATCTGGATCGCCTGCTGGCCGATGAACTTGGCCGAACGGCCGATCTGGACCTTCGCCGCCGACATCGCCTTGGCGCGTTCGCCCGCGTTCTCCTCGCTGACGCTCATCGTCGCGAGATACATCATGCTGCGCGCCTGCTCGAGCGCCACGACCATCTCGGAGGCGCGGTGCTGGAGGGCCTGGAACGAGCCGATCGTCACGCCGAACTGCTTGCGCGTCTTCATGTACTCGACCGTCATTGCGAGCGCTTCGCTCATCGCCCCGACCGCTTCGGCCGAAAGCGCGGCGATCGCCTCGTCGACCGCCCGCTCGATGACGGGCATGGCGTCGTCCGGATGGCCGAGTACGTCGTGCGGCTCGACCCGCACGTCGGCGAAGCCGATCTCCGCCGCGCGCTGGCCGTCCTGGGTCGGATAGCCGCGCCGCGTCACCCCTCGCGCATTCGCGTCAACGAGGAAGAGGCCGACGCCGTCGCGGTCGCGCCGTCCGCCCGCGACCCGGGCCGAGACGATAAGCTTGTCGGCGCTGTCGCCCTGCCCGACGAGGCCCTTCTCGCCGTTCACCACGAAGGCGTCGCCGTCCTTGCGGGCGCTCGTCGCAACGTCGTTGAGATCGAAGCCGGACTGTTTTTCCGCGTGGGCGAAGCTCAGGCGCAGATCGCCCGAAGCAATCTTCCCGATCAGCTCGGCGCGCTTCTCCGTATCCGCGCCATGCTTGATCAGCGCGCCGCACAGAACGACCGTCTGGAGAAAGGGCTCGAGCGCCAGCGCCTTGCCGAACTCCTGCATAACGATCATCGTCTCGACCGGGCCGCCGCCGTAGCCGCCGTCTTCCTCGGCGAACGGCGCCCCGAGCAGGCCCATGTCGGCGTATTCGCGCCACAGCGCCTCGCTGAAGCCCTTCGGGCTTGCCTGATGCGCCTTGCGGGCCTCGAACCCGTAGCGATCCCTCATCAGCCGCGCGACATTGTCGCTGACGAGCTGCTGCTCTGCGCTCAGATCGAAGTCCATGGTTCAGAGCCCCAGAATGGCTTTGGCGATGATGCCGCGCTGAATCTCGTTCGACCCACCGTAGATCGAGACCTTGCGATAGTTGAAATAGGCGGGCGCGATGGGAGCGGCCCAGTCGAATCCGACCGGCGGCTCATTGCCGCGTTCGTCCGGGTCCTCGTAGGGCAGGGCGTAGGGGCCGACCACCTCCATCAGGAGCTCGGTCGTCGCCTGCTGGATTTCCGACCCCTTGATCTTCAGCACGGACGATGCGGGATCGGGCCTGCCGTCGTTGCGTCGGTTGGAAATGACGCGCATCTGCGTCATCTCGAGCGCCTTGAGCTCGACCTCGACCGCGGCGAGTTTGGCGCGGAAGAACGGATCCTCGATTTTCGGCCCCGAGCCGAAGACGGGGATCGCGGCGAGATGGCGCACGCGGTCGAGCCGCGCCTTGGAGATGCCGACGCGGGCGATGCCGTTGCGCTCGTTGGCGAGCAGGAATTTTGCATAGTCCCAGCCCTTGTTCTCATTGCCGACGAGCGCATCGAGCGGCGCGCGCACGTCGTCGAAGAAGACTTCGTTGACCTCATGCCCGCCGTCGATCGTCTGGATCGGGCGGACCGTGATTCCGGGCGTCTTCATGTCGACGAGGAAGAAGGAGATGCCCTCCTGTTTCCTCGCCTCGGGGTTGGTGCGGGCGAGGACGAAGATCCAGTCGGCGTACTGGGCCAGGGTCGTCCAGATCTTTTGACCGGAGATCACCCACGAGTCGCCGTCGCGCCGCGCGCTCGTGCGCAGGCTTGCGAGATCGGATCCCGCGCCGGGCTCGGAGAAGCCCTGGCACCACCAGTCGCGCAGGTCGACGATGCGGGGCAGGAAGCGCTCCTTCTGCGCCTGCGAGCCGAACGTGTAGATCACCGGGCCGACCATATTGACGCCGAAAGCGATCGCCTCGGGGGCGTTGCCGCGCTGGGTCTCGTCGAGAAAGATCGCCTGCTTGATCGGACTCCAGCCTGTGCCGCCCCATTCCTCGGGCCAGGGGGCAACCGCCCAGCCCTTGTCGGCCAGGATGCGGGTCCAGCGCACGTAGTCGTCCTTCGAGAGATGCCGCTGGGCGACGCTCTTTTCACGGATGGAAGGGGGCAGGTTGTCGCGCACGAAGGCGCGCACCTCGGCCCGAAACGCGAGTTCGTTCTCGGTCAGTTGAAGATCCATGGGTCGCCTCCCCGGATGGCTTGAGTTCGCAAGCGCCGGCCGTCGTCAATTGGCGTCCCAATACGGGCTTTGGCGCGGCGGCGTCAACCTCGGACGGCGCGAAGAGGCGCCCTCTCAGCCCGAGCGTCCGCCGTCGGCGGCGTCCGCCGGCGCAGTATAGCGCCGCTCGACCGCTTCGCGTACGCGCTTGCGGGTCAGGGAGGGATCGGTCTCTTCCTCGACTTTGCGCACCTCTTCCGCAAGCTCGTCGTCCTTGATCGAGTCCTTCAACCAGCGCGAGACGTCATGCGCCTTGAGGTGATGCAGCCAGGTCTCGTCGTCCACCCCGTCCGCGATCTGCAGGAAGATCATCAGATTCTGGGCGCGCAGGTTCAGCGCGTTCGAAGGCCCGCGGAAATAGAAGCTCCTGTCCTCGCCGAGTTCGCCGACGGCGTATTTGCGCTTGTGGCGCTCCGACTTCTCCGCCGGCGGATGCAGCGTGACGACCTCGGGTGGCTCGTTCCGGCCCTTGCTCCAAAAGAGAGCCTGGCCGCGCGGGAGAGCCTTCGATGGAAGCGGCGGCGTTTCGGCCGCGATCCCGTGGCAGAAGGCCGCGATCGTTTCGGCGGGCCTCGTCCCGACCGCGAACACGTCGTCGACCCGCTCGAGGGCGGCGCGGGCGATCGCTTCGGGATCGACGGTCACGAAGATGGTCGCGGGCAGCGTCGGCGGCAGCGCCGTCACGCTGGGATCGCGCTTGGCGGGCAGAACGTGATGGGCTTCGTCCACCAGGATCCAGTGCGGCCGCCCGACTCGGGCGCGCAGCTCCACGATCGCCGAGAGGAAGCGGGCGAAGACCGCGGGACGGTCGCCGACCGACACCGCCAGCATGTTGATCACGACGCTGTCGTTGGGACGCTCAAGCACCTTCGGGACTTCCGAGAGGTGGGGCGGCGCTTTCGCGTCGCCGAGGACGACCGCTGAATGGAAGTCGGCATAGTCCCCCTCCGGGTCGAATACGCAGACCTGGAAGCCGCGCCCGACGAAGCGTTCGAGCAACGCCGTGGCGAGCGTGGACTTGCCGCCGCTCGACAGGCCCGCGATGAGCGCTCCGCCGCCATGAGGATTGAGCGCGACGGCGCGACCATCCAGGCGCCGGCCGACCTCGACGGCATTGCGATTCCTGGCCGATTCGAATGCGTCCACGTCGCGCTCGAGGATGCCGCGGATGAGCTCCGTGACTCCTTCGCCGCGAGCGCCCTTGGTCACCAGGTCCGCTTCGTCCTTGACCGACGGCAGGGCATTGGCGACCGCGACCGCATAGCGGCTCGCCTGCATGAAGGCGTGGTCGTTCTCGGCGTCGCCGATCCCGACGACATTGTGGGGCGAGAGGCCAAGCTCGTCGAGCGCCGCCGCGAGCCCGCTCGCCTTGTTCACCCCGGCCGGCAGGACCATGACCGCGCCCTTGTTGAAAACGATCTGCAGTTCGAGCCCGAGCTCGCGGATCGCCTCGAGCACCGCTGCCTCGTTCGGCTCCCAGGTCGCCACGATCGACCGTCCGACCGACAGCGGATGGACTTTCTTCGATCGCAGAGCCTCGACGAAGGCTTGCGGCGGCTCGGGCGCGAGCGGGCGCTCCTCCTTCGTCGCGGGGTTGAGGATGAGCGCGCCGTTTTCGGCGACGACCCGGTCGAACAGGTCGAGACGGGGGAAACAGCGCGCAAGATCCGGCATTTCGCGGCCGGTGACGAGGATCAGCTTGCGGCCGGACAGCTTGAAATCATTCAACGCCTCGATGGTCGGCTCGCCGACGACGCCGTCATGGGCCAGCGTTCCGTCGTAATCGGTGGCGAGGCAGATAATGTCCATTGGGGCTCCCGTCGCCCAACGCGACCGCGGCGGCCGCGGTTCCTGCGAGGGCGCCGATGGAGCCCCGGATGGTCAATCCCGCGTTAATACCGCGGATACCCGTAGCCGTAGTAATGCTGCCGCATATAACGGGCTCCGGCTCGCGCCTGCCTCTTGCTTTGGTTGAAGTGGTTCCAACTCCGGTCGAAGGGCGTCAGGGACTGCGTCGGAATCTGCTGGCCGGCGCCGTAGGAGCCGTAAGACGACGACGTGCCGGTTTGCGCCAGGGCCGCGGCAGGCGCCAGGGCCACACCGGCGGCGAATCCGATCAGAGCGATGGTCTTGAACATGGGACTTTCCTCAAAGTGCAACGGGTCGAACACAGGCGAAGGCTGCACGCTTCGTTGAGATAACGCTCGAACCGGCGCAACTGCGCCACGGTTTCGGGCGACGAAGCGATGACTTTTTCGTGAGGGAAGCGCCGACATTCGCGCTTCGCAGCGTTTCGGGCGCTCTCGAACCGTGCTATTGCGCCGCAGCAAAACGGCATATTGAAGGAGCGGTCGCCGATGGCTGTGGATGTCGTCAAAGTCGGGCGGGCGCTGATCTCCGTGTCCGACAAGAGCGGCCTCGTCGAGCTTGCAAAAGCGCTGGCCGGGCACGGCGTCGAGCTTCTGTCCACCGGCGGCACCGCGTCGGCGCTCGGCGCAGCGGGACTTAACGTCGTCGACGTCGCGCAGCTCACCGGCTTTCCCGAGATGATGGACGGGCGGGTGAAGACGCTCCACCCGCGCATCCACGGCGGGCTGCTCGCCGTCCGGTCGGATCCGGCCCATCTGGCGTCGATGATCGCCAACGACATTGCGCCGATCGACCTCCTCGTCGTCAATCTCTATCCGTTCGAGGCGACGCTGAAGCGGGGAGCATCGTACGAGGAGAAGATCGAGAACATCGACGTCGGGGGGCCGGCGATGATCCGGGGCGGCGCGAAGAACCACGACGACGTCGTCGTCATTGTCGACGTCGCCGACTATCCCACCCTGATCGAGGAGCTCAATCGCCACGGCGGGGCGACCAGCCTCGCCTTTCGCCGCAGGATGGCGCAAAAGGCCTACGCCCGCACCGCCGCCTATGACGCGGCCATTTCGAACTGGCTCGCCGAGGAAATTCAAGGGCCGGCGCCGAAATGGCGCGCCTTCGGCGGCGTGCTGCACGACAGCTTCGGCGCGCTGCGCTACGGCGAGAATCCGCATCAGAGCGCTTCGCTCTACCTCACCGCGGAGACCCGGGCCGGGGTCGCGACGGCGCGGCAGGTCCAGGGCAAGGAGCTGTCGTACAACAATATCAACGACACTGACGCGGCTTACGAACTCGTGGCCGAATTCGACCCGGCGGAAAGCGCGGCCGTCGCCATCATCAAGCACGCCAACCCCTGCGGCGTCGCCGTGGGCGCGAGCCTGCTCGAGGCCTACGAGAAGGCGCTCGCCTGCGATCCGGTCTCGGCCTTCGGCGGGATCGTCGCGCTGAACCGACGTCTGGACGCCGCCGCGGCGCGGAAAATCGTCGAGATCTTCACCGAAGTCATCATTGCGCCCGACGCGAACGAGGAGGCGTTGGCGATCGTCGCGTCGAAGAAAAACCTGCGGCTGCTGATCGCCGGCGCGCTGCCCGATTCGCGGGCGAGGACGCTGACCGTCCGCTCGGTCGCGGGCGGGCTCCTCGTGCAGGACCGCGACAGCGGCGTCCTCGGCGAGACGGCGCTGAGGGTCGTCACCAAGCGCGCCCCGACCGCGGCGGAAACGGCGGATTTGCGCATGGCGTGGCGCGTCGCCAAGCACGTGAAGTCGAACGCGATCGTCTATGTGAAAGACGGCGCGACGGCCGGCGTCGGGGCGGGACAGATGTCGCGGGTCGATTCGGCGCGCGTCGCCGCCCGCAAGGCGCTCGACGCCGCAGCGGCGGCCGGGTGGGCCGAGCCGCGCACCAAAGGTTCGGTTGTCGCCTCGGATGCCTTCTTTCCCTTCGCCGACGGTCTTCTCTCGGCGATCGAGGCCGGCGCAACGGCGGTGATCCAACCCGGCGGCTCGGTGCGGGACGCGGACGTGATCGCCGCGGCAGACGAAGCGGGGATCGCCATGGTGTTTACCGGCATGCGGCACTTCCGGCATTGAGGCTACCGCATTCAGACATCTCAAGTCGCCGGGTCCATCCGAGCTTGCTGGGGAAGCGAACGCGTCAGGATCAAGCTTGGGTTGAAGAGGGGCTCGCCGCCCCGATTCTCCCTGATACTCCCTGATAACAGCCGGAAAACAGGGAGAATTGGCGGTCTCCGGACCGGGTCTTGCAGGAAAATCGATTTGAATAACAATAGGTTGGGCAAAAATTGGCGGTGCACGCGGACAGGACAATAACAGGGAGATAATTTCGCCATAACAGGGAGATATTTCGCAGTAACAGGGAGAAAACGGGCTGGAGGGCCTCGCAAAACATGGAGATTGACCTCCGACCCACACGCGCCCTCAAATCCCGCGTTTGAAGTCGCGATTCGAGGCGACGGACGAACGCCTGAACACGTATTGATTCGTGTAACTTGGAGTTCTTTGTTGTGACAAAGCTTTCATCATGATGGAGACGAAGAGCGCGAAGTCAGAGCAGTTAAAAAAGAGCCGGACGAGGGCATTCAATTTCCCGCCTCAACGCCGGCCTTCGTCACGAGGTGTCGTCCTAGTTCCAGCCCGCGGCGCAACTCCATGAAGAGCGTTGCGAATTCGACTTGCGCGAATTCGGTAGCCGGCACCTTAAGCTCGGAATTAAGTACGCTGGCAGATATAGCACATAGATGTGGCAGCGAATATAATGTAACGATGTGGTCGAGCCCGAATTCGACTTCCCAATCTCGTTCGGAAATTCTATTTCAGTTGCAGGAGGAACGAGTAAAAGATCTACTTTCCGACCACGGTATTAGCCTTGCGGGATCCTGGGACTACAAGGGGCACATATTTATTTCGCAATCTCCGAGCAGTATATCGGCGGGTGGTCAACTTCACCTGCCCAATGAGCGCATGTCGCGGGGAAGGATTGCACGGGCCGAGCCGGTTTTCGCTCGGTGAGGCACAACGGCCTAACATTGCCCAGCGAATCCGCCGGGAAATAGGAAATGCCTATTCGCCCGGCGACACGATGACCGCGATCTCGGCGTCCCTGACCCCGCTCAGCTGAACGTCGAGCGGGCGGGCGGGCAGGTCGAACCGGACGCTCTTGCGGGCCCCCTCGCAGCCGACCGCGCCCGAGAACCCGCTTGGATGCAGGAAAACGCCGTTGTCGACCACGTCGACCCAGCCCTCCGCGGCGAGGGTGATCAGGAAGGTCCCGGGTTTCGCCGGGGCGGCAAGCGTGAAATGGCCGGCGAACGACTGCGCCGACTTCGGCGGGCGTTCCGGCGCGCGCGGCAGACCGGCCTCGGCGAGCGGCGCAAGCTTCAGCGTCGCCGGCTGATCGTAGGCCAGCGAGCCGCCGTTCATGATCGCATTGTCGGCCGCGGCGAGCGCCGCGCGCTCCCGCTCGATCGGCCACTTGAAGGCGCCGCAGCCTGAAGGCTCGTCCGCCGCCGCAAGGCCGGGCAGGGCGGCGATCAACGCCGCGAGCGCGACGCCGGCTCGGCTCACTGCACGGTGACCGTCGTCGCGGGCTTCTTCAGCGACTCGAGCGTCGCCCCGTGCAGCAGGCTGACGGCGGCCTGGAGCTGCGTGTCCTTGTCCTTGTCCGGCGGCACGTAAGCGTCCGAGCCCTTTTCCTCTTCGGACCCGTTCTTGAGATGGCCGAACAGCGAGGCTTCTCCGAGGCTCGACACCTTGCCCCTCAGGTCGTCGGGAATGTTCTCGAGCACCGTGATGTCGGGCTCGATGCCCCTGGCCTGAATGGAGCGGCCGGACGGCGTATAGTAGCGCGCGGTCGTCAGCTTCAGCGCGCCGTTGTCGCCGAGCGGCAGGATCGTTTGCACCGAGCCCTTGCCGAACGAGCGCGTGCCAATCAGTGTCGCGCGCTTCAGATCCTGAAGCGCGCCCGAGACGATTTCCGACGCCGAGGCCGAGCCGCCGTTGATCAGAACGACGAGCGGCTTGTCCTGCGAAAGGTTCACGCCCGGGCGGGCGCTGTAACGCTGTTCCTGATCGGCGTTGCGCCCGCGGGTCGAGACGATCTCCCCGCTGTCGACGAAGGCGTTGGTGATCTCGACCGCCTGGTTGAGCAGGCCGCCGGGGTTGTTGCGCAAGTCGAGGATGTAGCCCCGGAGCCTCGACGAGCCGGGGTCCGTCCGGAAATGGTCGAAGGCCTTTCGCACCCCGTCATAGGCTTCCTGGTTGAACTGGGTGATCCGGATATAGCCGATGTCGCCGCTCTCGAGGTGCGAGCGGACCGATTGCACGTGAATGATCTCGCGGACGATCGTGTATTCCTTGAGGTCCCTGTTGGCGCCGCGCTCGACGAGCAATCGCACGCTCGACTTCGCCGCCCCGCGCATCTTGTCAACCGCTTCCTTCAGCGTCAGCCCCTTGACGGGCGTGTCGTCGATGCGGGTGACCAGATCGCCCGACATGAGGCCTGCGCGCGCGGCTGGCGTGTCGTCGATCGGGCTGACGACTTTGACCAGGCCGTCCTCCATCATGACCTCGAGCCCCAGGCCACCGAACTCCTCGCCTCTCATACTGGTCTGGAAGTCCTGCAGCGACTTGGGATCGAAATAAGTCGAATGCGGATCGAGCGAGGCGAGCATTCCGTCGATCGCGCCCTTGACCAGTTTGTCGTCGTCCGGCTTCTCCGCGTAGTTGTCGCGGACCTTGTTGAACACGTTGGCGAACAGCGTGACGCCGGTGTTGGCGCTGGCCGCGACCGCAAGGAGGGCGCCTTCCGACGCGCCCGCAAGCGCAACGCCAGTCACGATCCCGACCGCGAGGTAGGAGAGACCTTTCTTCATGGAATGCAGCATGGAATGCAGCTCGTTCCTCGAAGTCGGTTCGGCGTCATCAATTGGGCTTGCCCGTCTCGGCCGGCGCAGGCGCGTCGGACTTGGCCGCGTCGGACTTGGCCGCCTCCGGCTTCGGCGCGGCGTCCGCCTTTGCCGCCGTCGTCTCGACGGGCTTCACCCCGTGCTCCAAGAGGTCGATGGCGGCCGTCAGCTGCTTGTCGTCCTTCTCCTCCGGCGGGACATAGGCCTGCGACGCCGAGGTGTCCTCGTCGCCGTTCGCCAGATGCCCTTTGAGCGACGCTTCGCCCTTCATATCGTCCTTGCCCTTGAGATCATCGGGCACGTCCTCGAGGACCTTGTAGTCCGGCTCGATGCCCTTGGCCTGGATCGAGCGTCCCGACGGCGTGTAGTAGCGCGCCGTCGTCAGGCGCAGCGCGCCCTCCTGCCCAAGCGGCATGATGGTCTGCACCGAGCCCTTGCCGAACGAGCGCGAACCGATGAGCGTCGCGCGCTTGTGATCCTGCAGCGCGCCCGCAACGATCTCGGACGCCGACGCCGAGCCTCCGTTGATCAGGACCACCAGCGGCTTGCCGCCTGACAGGTCGCCGCCCGGGCGGGCGTCGAATCGCTGAGTTTCGTCTGGAGTGCGGCCGCGGGTCGAAACGATTTCGCCCCGGTCGATGAACGAATTGACGACGTCGATCGACTGGTCGAGCAATCCGCCGGGGTTGTTGCGAAGGTCGAGGATGTAGCCCTTGAACTTGTCGGCCGGAACCTCGGTCTTCAGCTTCTCCATCGCCGCTTTCAGACCGTCCGCCGTCTGTTCGGTGAACTGCGTGACGCGAATGTAGCCGATGTCTCCGTCCTCGACGTGCGAGCGCACGGACTGGACCCTGATCAGTTCCCGGACGATCGTGAAGTCCTTGGCTTCCTTCTTCGGGCCGCGGACGACTTTGAGCTTGACCGGCGAATTGATCGCGCCGCGCATCTTTTCCACTGCCTGGTCGAGCGTCAGACCTTGCGTCGGCGTGTCGTCGATGGCGGTGATGACGTCGCCGGAAAGGATGCCGGCCTTGGCCGCGGGGGTATCGTCGATCGGAGTCACGACCTTGATGAGCCCGTCCTCCTGTGTCACCTCGATGCCGAGGCCCCCGAACTCGCCCTTCGTCTGGACCTGCATGTCCTTGAACGCCTTGGCGTCCATGTAGCTGGAATGCGGGTCGAGCGAAGCGAGCATGCCGTTGATGGCCGCTTCGATCAGCTTGGCTTCATCCGGCTTCTCGACATAGTCGTTGCGAATCTTGTCGAACACGTCGCCGAACAGATTGAGCTGGCGATAGGTGTCGGCCGCGGCCGCGTATGCGGCTGGGCTGATGTGCGAAAGCGCCTGTGGCGCAGCGACCGTCGCCGCGGCTCCTATAACGACGCCCAGTCCCAAGTACCCTGCTTTCCGATTCATCCGCGCGCTTTCTCGATGTCTGACTTCGCCCACCACGGCCCCGGATCGATCGCCGTTCCGTCTTTCCTCAACTCGATATAAAGAACCGGCTGCGCGGCGCCAACTGCGGCCGCCGCCGCTGTCCGGGTTGTCCGGTCGCCCATCGCGCCGACAGGTTCTCCCGCGAGAACGAACTGACCCGGCGCCACGTTGATGCGATCCATGCCCGCAAGTAGAAGATAATATCCTCCGCCGGCGTTGATGATCAAGAGTTGCCCATAAGTCCGGTACGGGCCGGAAAACAGAACCGATCCATCGCTCGGCGCGGAGACGACCGCGCCGACCAGCGTCGCCATCGAGACGCCATGCTCGATTCCTCCGAATCCGTCGGGCGATCCGAAAGTCTTCAGGACCGTGCCGGCGACCGGCAAGGGAAGGCGCCCCCTGGCATCGGCGAAAGCGATCTCCGGCTCGAGGCGGGCCGGTCGGGCGGCTCGAGCGCTCTCGGCCTTCGCTTCAATCTCTTTCGCCGCTTGTTCGTCGGCAGCGTGCGCGGCGTTCGCCGCGGCCTTTCGCAGCGCCTCCTCGGCGTCGAGCCTGGCGATCAGCTCCTTGAGGGTCGTCGCCTGCCTGGCCAGCTCCGCCGCGCGCTGCTGCTGCGAGGCCAGTGCGCCCTCGGCCAAGGAAAGCGAGTGCTGGCGCGCCTCGACAAGCGCACCAAGGCGCTCCTTCTCGAGGGCCAGCGAGGCGGAGGTCCGCGCCAATTCAGCGCGCTCGCGCGCGATCGATTCCCTCGTCTTCGAGAGGTCCTCGACGTCGCGCCGCAGCGCTTCAGCCTGCCCCTTCAGATCCGGGACGAGCGAACTGAGGACCATTGCCGCCCGCACCGCTTCCGCCATGTCGCCGGGCGTGATCAGTATTGCCGGCGGCGGATTGGCCCCCATGCGCTGAAGTGCAGCAAGGATTTCGACGATCGCGGCGCGCCGGCCCTCCAGCGACCGAGAGAGCGAGTCGGCGTTGGCGTTCAAGCTCGCCAGACGGTCGTCGGCCGCGGCGACGCCGCGCTCGGCGTCCTGCACCTTCGCCGTCGTCGCGATCAGCGCCTCGGAGAGTCGCGCCCGGTCCGCGCGGATCGATTCAATTTCGGAGCCGATGGCGCGCCGCTGCTCGTCGGACGCCCGCATGGTGTCCTGGACGCCGCGCAGCTCGACTTCCTTGTCCGCTTTCTGCTGTTCCGCCGGCGGCAAGGCTGGAGCGCCGGCCGGGTCGGCGAGCGGCGCCAGGGGCCACCCAAGCGCGGCCCCGAACGCGGCGGCACCGAGCCCGTATCGCATACTTTCGCTTCGCCTCGTCAACATGCCGCGTCCCCAAATCATCAAATCTAGCCGGAATCGCGGCGGTCAAGCGCGATGGTAGGGGTGGCCGGAAAGAATAGAAAGTGCGCGGTAGAGCTGTTCGCTCGCCATAACCCGCGCGAGCTGGTGCGGCCAAGTCATGGCTCCGAAACTGACGACCCTGCGCGCCTTTGCGCGCAGCGAGGGGGAAAGCCCATCCGGGCCGCCGATCACGACGGCGTAGATCGGTTGCGCCGCGTCGCGCGCCCGCCGGATGTCGGCCGCCCATTCTTCACTCGTCGGCGAATCCCCTCGCTCGTCGAGCGCGATGAGACCCGCACCCGAGGGCGCCGCGGCGATAATCGAGGCCGCTTCCTCCTCGCGCCGGTCGTCGGGGCGACGCGCGCGAGATTCATCAAGTTCGCGCAGATCGACGCCCGCAATGCCGACGCCCCGCGCGGTCTCCGTCAGCCGTTTGAAATAGCGCGCGAAAAGTTCCTGCTCCGGCCCCGCCTTGAGTCGGCCGACGCAAATGAGGACGATGCGCATTCGCCCTTCGGCGCCTTCAGCTTCTACGGGCTTCGCCCGGCCGGTCGGCGCTCCACATCTTCTCGAGATTGTAGAACTGACGGACGTCGGGGCGAAAGATGTGCACGATCGCGTCGCGCGCATCGAGGAGGACCCAGTCGCACAAGGGCAGGCCCTCGACTTTCGGCGCGGGAAAGCCGGCGTCGCGGCAGGCCCTCATGACGCGGTCGGCGATCGCGCCGACATGCGTGCTCGATCTTCCGGAGGCGATGATCATATGGTCGGCGAGGGTCGTCTTGCCCGAAAGTTCGATCGTGACGATGTCTTCCGCCTTCGCGTCTTCGAGACCGTCGACGATGATTTTGGAAAGAGAATCGACGGGGAGACCGTCGACCCTTGATTTGCGGCCATTCTGCGCCGCAGCATGAGGCGTGAGTGTCAGCGTCGCTTTCCTCTCGACCGGCTGCCGATTCGCCCCGGCCGCAAACGAAGATGAGGCCTCGGCGACCGCTTTTCAAGCCTCAACCGGCGTCAGGTCGTCAGCACGATCTTGCCGATATGCGCACCGCTCTCCATCCGCGCGTGCGCCTTGGCGGCATCGGCGAGAGGGAACACCGAGTCGATCACCGGCGTGCAGCGTCCGGCCTCGATGAGCGGCCAGACCTTGGTCAACAGGGCGTTGGCGATGACCGCCTTTTCCGCCGGCGGGCGCGGGCGAAGCGTGGAGCCGGTATGGATCAGGCGCTTCTGCATGATCGGCCGCAGGTCGATAGTCGCCGTCTGGCCTTGCATGAAAGCGATCTGCACGATTCGCCCGTCCACCGCTGCGGCCGCATAATTGCGCCCGACGTACTCGCCTCCGACCATGTCGAGAATAACGTCCGCGCCGCGGCCATTTGTCGCAGCCAGCGTGCGGGCGACGAAATCGTCTGTCCGATAATTGATTCCGAGATCGGCGCCGAGCCGCTCGCACTGGCGCGCCTTTTCGTCCGAACCCGCGGTCGCAATCACCGTGGCTCCGAAAGCCTTGGCGAGCATGATCCCCGTCGTGCCGATGCCCGACGTCCCGCCGTGGAGCAGCAGAGCCTCTCCGGGCTTGAGGGCGCCTCGGTCGAAGACGTTGGTCCAGACGGTGAAATAAGTCTCTGGAATCGCCGCCGCCTCGACTGCGGTCAGGCCGGTCGGAATCGGCAGCGCGTTGGTTTCATGCGCGACGCAATAGTCGGCATAGCCGCCCCCTGGGATGAGCGCGGTCACGCGCGCTCCCTCCGCATGGCGTGGCGCGACGCGGCCGCGCGCTGCGACCGTCCCGGCCGCCTCGAGTCCGAGGATGTCGCCCGCCCCCGGCGGCGGTGGATAATGGCCCATGCGCTGCAGTACGTCCGGTCGGTTGACGCCTGCCGCCTCGATCTTGATCAGGATCTCCCCTTCGCCCGGAACGGGACGGGGGCGCATTTCGATTGCGAGCACCTCCGGTCCGCCTGGCCGCGTGGCGACGACGGCGCGCATCGTCTCGGTTTGACTGATCATGTGCTGCTCTCTCCAGATCTTGCCGGCAAGCGGCGGCGCCTTCAATCTGCAAGCCCGGCTTGTGCAGTCGCGCCGTCCTCCGCAGGGGCGTCCCGGAATGCCGGAAGCGCCTCGGCGCGCTCGCAAAAGCCCGCCAGGTTCGGATAGCGGCTAGTATCGGCGACGTCGGAAAGCATGCCTCTGACAAAGCCAAAGGCGCAGGCGACGGCGATGTCGCCGTGGCCGAGTTCGCCGCCGATCCAGCCTGAGGTCGGCAACTCGGCGTCCAGGGCGGCGAGGCCGGCGGTCAACTGGCTCATGACCCGGTCGATCCACGGTTGATGCCGCTTGTCGGGCGGACGGAGCGCGCGTTCGTAGTGCCTCTGCACCGCCTTTTCCATCACAGTCAGCGCGATCCCCGTCGACCGAAGCGCGCGCAATCGTCGGGACGCCGCCGGCGGCGTCAGCGCCGCAACGGGCGGATACGCGCCGGCGAGATAGTCGAGAATCACGTTCGAATCCATCAGCGCCGTCCCCTCGTCCGTGACGAGGGTCGGCGCTTTCAGGAGCGCGTTGAGCTTCGAGAATTCGTCGATGTGCCGAAAGAGCGAAATCGGCCGGTGCGTGAATGGAACCTCGGCCGCGATCAGCGCGACGGCGACGCGCCGCACATAGGGCGAATCGAGCATTCCGATCAGCTGCATTTGGTCCTCGTCGGCATCGGGCGGGTTTTGCTTGCCGGCTCTGCCGGGAATCTGCTCCTTGAGCGGGGCGCGGGCAAGCAGGAAGCGATCGCCGCCGCGAACGCTCGCTTGTTCGGTCTCTGTTGGCTGCTCAGTGGGCGACCGACGCCCCTGCTGAAACGATGCCCGCGCCCGCGCCGATTGGCGCAAATGCGCCGCTAACAATCCCGAAGACTTTCTGCAGCTCGGTCGAGGGCGAGTTCGACACATAGATGACGTCGCGATTGGCGATGCGGAAGCTCTGTTCTATGAACAGGCTGTTCGGGTCGGAAAGGTTGAGACGGTAGACGACGGGCGTCAAAGGTCCGCGCTCGACCAGCGGATTGTTCGGATCGAGCTGTCGCGCGACCGACCCAAGCTCATAGCGGAAGATGAAAACGCCTCGCATGTCCGAGCGGCTGTCGAGCAGCCCACCGGCCTTTGAGAGCGCCTGCGCCAGGGTGATTCCGTCGGCCTGGAAAGGGATCTCCGCATTCTGCCCGAGCGCGCCATAGGCGATGAAGGTCTGCGGATCATGGACCACCGTCAGAGAGTCGTCCGGATGCAGATAGATGTTTTCGCGCGGATTATTGACGACCGTGATTAGTGGAATGCGTGCGGTCTTCGACCCCCGCGACAGCTCGACGAAGTCTTCGTTGACTGGATAGTGAACCCCGCCCGCCTCGGCGATGACGTCAAGCACACGATCGCCTTTGACGGAAAGCGGAACGCGCGCCCCGGTCACGACTTCGCCGTTCACGTTCACGCTGCTGCTCACGGGCGTCGTGACATTGACGAGAACCTGCGGCTGGATCGCTTTGCCCTCCAGCGCCTGCTCGATCACTTTTTGGACGGCCCGCGTCGTCTTCCCGGCCACGTGAACTCGGCCGGCGTAGGGCACGCTGATTCCGCCGTCGCGGCCGACGACCTGCGCGGGGATCGTCGCGCTGTTGGCGCCGGTGCTGACCGCGTTCACCACGGCCGTGGTCTGGGACGCAGACGGGGAGAACAAGCCTCCAGGGCCGGCCTCCCAAATCGTAACGGTGACCGAGTCGCCGACGCCGATGACCGACTCCGCCGAGACTCTATGGTCTCCGAACCGGGAGTAGAAGCTGACGAAACCCCTGCGCCTGAGCGCCTCGACCGTGGACCCGGCGATGTCGACGACCATGTATCGCTGGATTTGATCGCCGCCGGTCTGCCGCGCCGTCACATCAGACGCGCTCGGCCCCGAATCGGGCAGCGTCGAGCAACCGGCAAGGGTCAGGGCGCCCGCTGCGCAAAGCGAGCTGAACAATCCTGATCGCCTCGGTCGCCGCATTCCTTGCCCCGATTTCAGCCGGTCTGTATCAGATTGACGGCGTCTTTGGCTACCCGCGGGCACACAGCGGCGGCTTGGTGTTGCCAAAATGTGACGCTTCTTCCGCCATAGTGTTGACGTTTGACAACGGCATCGTCGCTCTCATTGCTCAGGCTTGCTCCCAGCGAGCTATTGTGCGGCGGGCGCTTCGCCAATCAATCTGCATCGACTATTCGCCGCCTGGGCTACGCTGAGATCGCAATCGAGCCCTCTGTATTTGCGAAGTATTGTGCTGAGCCTTCAGGTCAACCAAATCGTCACGCCGAGGATTTTCTGTACGGGAAACTTGTTTTCAGCGAGTTAACGTACGTTTTTTTAACGTTTTCTTAACGCAATCCCAGCGCAATGCACGCTTGGCTGCTCGGTTGACAGAGCGACGGAACTACGGTCAAAAGAGGGCGAGGCATACCCTCGCGACCGCTCGTCCCGCTCCTTTGCGGTCGCGTGGGCGGTCGCGAAGTCCGATATTTGCCGTAACTTTAATTGGTGGTGGCGTTGGGGCAAGCATTTGCTCTAGATAGCGGAAAGATCGCGATTGTCGGTCGCGCATGCCGGCTCCCGGGCGCGCCGAATGTCGCCGACCTGTGGGAGTTGCTCCGCGCAGGGCGCTGCGCGGTGTCGACCATTCCCGCTGACCGCTGGCCGCTTTCCCGCCACGGGCACCCGGGCGTTCGAGAACCAGGCCGCAGTTACACATGGGCGGCCGGAGTCCTGCCTGACATCTGGGGATTTGATCCCACGGTCTTTCGCATCTCGCCGCGCGAAGCCCAGCAAATGGATCCCCAGCAGCGACTCCTGCTGGAACTTGCTTTCGAGGCGTGCGAGGACGCCGGCTTCGCAGCCTCGAAACTGGCGGGAACGCAGACCGGCGTCTATGTCGGCGCGTCGGCACTCGATCATTCGACCATCGGCCTGCACGATCCAGCCGTTGCGGACGCCTATTACGCCACTGGCAACACTTTATCGATCGTCGCGAACCGTCTTTCCTACATTTTCGATCTGCATGGGCCGAGCATGGCCCTCGACACGGCATGTTCGTCGTCTCTCGTTGCTCTTCATGAGGCGCGGCACGCGCTCGCTCGCGGAGAAATCGACGCCGCGCTGGTCGGCGGCGTGAACATCCTGGCAAGCCCGTTCCAGTTCATAAGCTTCTCCCAAGCGACGATGCTTTCGCCGACGGGGCTCTGCCGTGCATTCGCCGCCGAGGCCGACGGCTACGTTCGCGCCGAGGGCGGCGTCGTCCTTGTTCTGAAAACACTGAAGCGAGCGGTGGAGGACGGCGACAGGATACACGCGGTCATTTGCGGCAGCGGCGTCAATTCAGACGGGCGTACGAGCGGTATTTCCCTGCCTGCCGAGCAGTATCAAATCGAGCTTCTGCGCACCGTCTACGATAGGGCCGGCGTCGCGCCGGATTCGGTGGCGTATGTCGAGGCTCATGGAACTGGAACCCGAGTGGGCGATCCAGTCGAGGCATCCGCGCTTGGCAAGGTCCTCGGCCACGCCCGCACGCGTCCGCTGCCGATCGGATCCATCAAGACCAACATCGGACATACCGAACCCGCTTCGGGACTTGCAGGCCTCTTGAAAGCGATGCTTGCGCTTGAGCACGACGAGGCGCCGAGCTCGCTTCATTTTGAAAACCCGAATCCGAATATCGACTTCACAGGCCTCAATCTGGTCGTCACCGGGAAGGCGACGCCTCTGCCTCGAGCGGGAAGGCGTTTCGCGGGAGTGAGCTCTTTTGGGTTCGGCGGGACGAGCGCCCACGTGCTGATCGCTGATCCCCCGAGCTCCCGACCGGGAGCCGCACCCGCGCCGCGGCTCCTGATGCTGTCCGCCCAGACCGACGCAGCCCTGCGGGCGCTCGCCGACCAATATGCGCGACGATTCGACGACGTCGGCGACAGCGAAGGCCGCAAAATCATCGCTGCGACGGATCATCGTCGCGAGCGCATGCGCGAGCGTCTGGTGATGCCGGCGTATGACATACGGGACATCGCGTCGACGCTTTCGCGATTTGCTCAGTCAGGACAAGCCGACGCAGCCGCGGTTCGCGGGACCGCGACCGAAGGCGACGGATCGATCGTCTTTGTCTTCTCGGGCAACGGCTCGCAATGGTCGGACATGGGGCGCGCCGCCTATCGCTGCAATGCAGTGTTCCGGGACGCGCTGGCCGAGATCGACTCGTACTTCGCGCCACTGTCCGGCTGGTCGCTGACTGAGGAGTTGGCGTCGCCCAATCTTAAGACCGACCTTGCGCACACGCATATCGCACAACCGATGATGTTTGCGATCCAGTCGGCGAGCGTGCGCGCGCTCGCCGAGGTTGGAATACGCCCGTCGATCACGATGGGCCACAGCGTCGGCGAGGTTGCCGCCGCTGAGGCGGCCGGCGTCCTGTCCCTGTCGGACGCCGTTCGCCTCATCTACAACCGCAGCCGGTTCCAGGAGTTGACCGAGAACTCCGGCGGAATGGCGGTGATATTCGGCGCGCGGGACGCCGCGACCAGCCTCGTCGCGCAGATTCAGGACCTTTCGATCGCAGCGCACAACTCCCATCACTGCCTCGCTGTTGCAGGCCCCCCGGAGGCGTTGGACCGGCTGGCCAAACTCGCCCCGGCGCACAAGCTGCGGCAACGCCGGCTCGACCTCGCTTATCCATTCCACACCGAGCTGATGGAGCCGGTAAGGGATCCGCTGCTCGAAAGCCTTGCAGGGCTGACGCCGTCGGCCGGCCTCGTGCCGTTCCTGTCCACCATAACCGACGGCATTCTTCCGGGCGCGGCCGCCGACGCGGCCTACTGGTGGCGCAATGTGCGCGACACGGTTTTGTTCCAGGAGGGCGTCGAACGGGCGGTGCGACTAGGCAAGCGGGTTTTCTTGGAGATCGGACCCCGTCCGAGCCTGAAGACCCATCTGCGCGACGTGACGGCGCATCTCGGCGCGTCCGCATTTGTCGATTGCGTGCTCGACGAAAAATCGGACGAGACCAATGGCGATCCGTTCGAATCGGCGTCGATGCGACTCCTCGCCGCGGGCGCGGAAATGAGCTTGTCGTGGGCGTTCGGCCCGGATTCTGGAGCGGGCGTCGGCATCCCGGCCTATCCATGGCGCCGGACTGAATTTCGTTTGCCCGAAACGAGCGAGTCGACCGGCCAACTCAGCTTGCGTCCGCGGCACCCGCTCATAGGCGCGCGCGATAACGACGCCGCCCTCGAATGGCGCGCGACGCTTGACCCCGAGCTTGAACCGGCGTTAGCCGACCACCAGGTCGACGGGCAGATTCTGTTGCCAGGCGCCGCGTTCGTCGAAATGGGACTTGCGGTCGGGCGCGACTGGGCGGGCGCGGAGTTTTCGCTGAGCGGCTTCGAAATCCTGCAGCCGATGATCTTCACGCCGGATGCGTCGCGCGAAATCCTCTGCCGGGTCTCATCGTCGACAGCGACCGTTGAGATCATGAGCCGCCCGCGCCTCAGCAAGACGGCGTATGCGATACACGCCCGCGGCAAGATTATCCAGAAACCGGGACCTGTTCCGCTCGTCCAGCGCCCCGCCGCGCGGCCGGACGGCGTGGAGGCCTCCGAGATCTACTCGAGAGCGCTTGCCTCGGGCCTTGAATTCGGGCCGGCCTTCCGCCGTCTCGCGCGGGCGAACGCTGCGGAGGACGGGACCATCCAGGTCGAGCTGAGCGCCGACGATGGGGACGCTCGATTCGGACTTGATCCAGCCCGACTCGATTCCTGCTTTCATGGCCTCATTCTCCTCTTTGCGGGACGGGAAAACGAAGGCGGCGCCTATCTGCCCGTCCGCTTCGAAGAGGCGCGGCTCTTCTTGCCAGGCGCTCGCCTCTCACACGCGGCGATCCAGGTCAGGCGACACGACGACAGGGTCATCCTGGCTGATTTCGATCTCTTCGAAGGCGAAGGCAATCTGGCGGCGACGCTCCGGGGCGCACGCTATCAGAGCGTTCGCGTCCGCTCCCCTTCGACCCTTGAGCAATTCGGCCTGGTTCGAACCTGGATCCCATCGACGAGGGAACACGCTCCGCGCGCCCATTTGGCGGATTTCCGCGAAAGCTTGGCGACCGAGCCGCGCGCTGCGGCCCAATTGCCGCCCGCTGCTCTCCTGATCGAAGCATGGGCTACCGTCGCCTCATATCATCTGGCGTGTCGGCTGGCGAAGGACGGAGATCTCGACGTCGATGCCCTCGCGGCGCAAGGACGGTTGCCGCCAAGCCGACGTCGCTGGCTGGAGTCGACGCTCGACGGGCTGGAGAAGAGCGGCCTTATTCGTCGCTCCGGCTCGGGCCTCCGGCTGAGCGACGAGGCGCTGCCTCAGACCCACGAAGTCTTCTCCGCCCTTGCGGCCCAACATCCGGAGCGGGCGCCCGAGCTGCTGCTCGCGGCGAGCGTCGGGGCGTTGCTGGATGACTTCGGCAAGGCGGGCGCAGAGCTGACGCCTCCGACGGAAGGCGCCGTGGAGGCTTACGAGTTGCGTTCGCCGTCGGTCGTCGCCGCGGCCCGCGCACTCGGCGTCCGGCTTTCCAAGATCCGGCGTCCAGAAGCGTCCGCGTTCGCCTTGCGCGTGCTCCAGATCGGAGTTGGGCCCGCGACATCCGAAACCCTGCGTTTTGCCGCGGGATGCGGCGCGCGAGTCACGTTTCTCGACCTCGATCCGCCCCGTCTCGAGCGAGCGCGCCTCAAGTACGGCGAGGGGACGGACGCGTCGTTTTGCGGCGATCTCGACGCGCTCCCGGATCGCGGTTTTGATCTCATCGTCAGCGCCGGCGGGCTCTCGCGGTTGGCGGCGCGCAGCCGCGCTTTCGACCGTCTTGCTCAAAAATGCGCGGCAGACGCGCTGATCATGGCAGTCGAGCCCATCCCTTCGCTCTTTCGCGACCTCACTGTGGGCCTGACGGAAGGCGATGACGGCGATCAACGCGAGCGGCGGTTGAGCGCCTCCGCCTGGGCGTCGGAATGCTCACGCGCCGGACTTGTGCAGGTTGACGCGCGGCCCATTGATACGGGCGCCGATCACGCCGTCGCTTTGAGCGCCAAGTCCGCGAGCCGATCGGAGCGGCCTGGTTCGTCTGCGGCTATCGCGCTATTTTGGAACGGCGTCGACCCCGACAGTTCTGTCACTGCGTTGTTCGATGCGATCAAGGCGCGGGGCGCGCCCTGCCAGTTTGTTGAGCCGGCCGCGCCGTCGAAACAGCGGGCGGGATCTTACGTTTGGATCGCGGGCGTCCCGGACGGGGATGGGGCGGCTCGGGTCGCCTCCCATTGCCTTGCGTTGCGCGATATTGCAGGCTGCCTCGGCCATGCGAAGGCGAAACTGTTCGTGGTCGTCCCGGCTTCGGATCGTCCGGTCGCCGAGGCGATTCTGAGCTTCGTCAGAACCCTCGCCAACGAGCATCCAACGGTCGATTTTCGTCGGATCGAAATCGCCGGTACGACCCCGGCTTTAGCGGAACGGCTGGCGGCCATTGTGCTGTCGGACGCGCTCGAGACCGACGTCGCAATTGACGGTGAGAGCGTCCGGGTGCTGCGTTATGCAACGCCCGACAGCGCGGCGACTCAGGTCGAAACCGGCGGCGACCTCGCAAGCCGGCTCGAAAAGAGCCCCGAAGGAGGTTTGGACCGGATCGGCTGGAAATCGGTCGGACGCCCGGCTCCAGAAGCGAATGAAATTGAACTCGAAGTCTCCGCGACGGGCCTGAACTTCCGCGACGTCATGTGGGCGCTCTCGATCCTTCCCGATGAAATGCTGGAGGACGGATTCGCCGGGCCTACGCTTGGACTCGAGTTCTCCGGGCGCGTGACCCGGGTTGGGTGTTCGGTCGATCATTTGAAGGTCGGCGACGCGGTGGTGGGATTGTGCGGCGGGGCGTTTGCGACTCATGTCGTCGTTGACGTCGAGCATGTCGCCAAGATCCCCGAGACCCTTCCCTGCGAAAGCGCGGCCACGGTGCCGGTCGCCTTCCTGACGGCCTACTACTCCCTGATCTCCTGCGCCGATCTGAAGCGGGACGAGTGGGTCCTTATCCACGGCGGCGCCGGCGGCGTCGGGCTCGCGGCGCTGCAGATCGCCCGGTGGCGAGGAGCCCGCGCGATCGTCACGGCGGGATCGAATGAGAAGCGCGCATTGACGCGCGCCCTCGGCGCTGAGCATGCGTTCGACTCGCGCTCCGGCTCCTTTGTCGACGATGTCATGCGAGCGACCGGGGGTCACGGCGTTTCGGTGGTCCTCAATTCGCTCGCCGGGGAGGCCATGGAGCGCAGTCTCGGCCTGCTGCAGCCATTCGGCCGATTCGTCGAACTCGGCAAGCGCGACTATCTCGCCAATACGCCGATCGGATTGCGGCCGTTCCGCCGAAATCTGAGCTACTTCGGCGTCGACCTCGACCAGTTGCTCGCATTGCGCCCGGACGTCTCGCGGCGATTGTTCGCCGACGTGCTGGAGTTGTTCTCCTCAGGCGACTTCGCGTCGTTGCCTTATAGCGTCTTCGGCCACGACGAAGCCGTCGAAGCGATGCGGCTCATGCAACAGTCCGGGCATATCGGAAAAATCCTCATACGTCCGCCAACCCAAGCCGTCGCACCCCACTCGAAGAGGAGCATGCACTCGTTCGAAGTCGACCCTGACCGCACGCACCTCGTCACTGGAGGACTCGGCGGGTTCGGCCTTGCCGCAGCCGAATGGCTGGTCGAGCGCGGCGCTCGTCATCTGGCGCTCGTTGGCCGCTCGGGCGCTTCGACCCAACCCGCGCGCGAAGCGGTCGCAGCGCTTCGAAGCCGTGGCGCCCAGGTTCACGTCGCCTCGCTCGACGTTGCAGACCGGCGCGCGACGGAACGACTTCTCGCCGATCTCGCGCAAACGATGCCGCCGCTTGCCGGCCTGATGCACGCCGCCATGGTGCTCGACGACGCAATCGTCGCCAATCTGGATGAGGCGCGGCTTCTCAACGTGTTGCGGCCAAAAATCGCTGGGGCGGAAAATCTCGACGAACTGACGCGCGGACTCGCGCTCGACTATTTCGTCCTGTTTTCGTCTGCGACCACAGTCATCGGCAATCCCGGACAGGGGGCCTATGTCGCAGCCAACGGTTTTCTTGAGGGACTGGCGCGCCATCGTCGTTCGGCAGGATTGCCGGCGCTCGCGGTTGCATGGGGAGCCATTGGCGACGTCGGCGTGCTTGCTCGTCACGGCGCCACACGCGAAGCCCTGGCGCACCGCGCTGGCGTCAAGGCGATGGGGGCTCGGGCGGCGCTCGATCTGATGGCGCAGGCGCTGTCCTTTGAAGGCGGCCCGGGCGGGGACGCGGTGGTCGTCATCGCGGACATGAACTGGTCGGCGGCTCGCGCTCATCTGCCCCTATTGAGCTCGCCAAGCTACAACCGGCTCTCCGGCGACGCCAACGCTTCCGACCTTGCATCCGAGAGCGTCGTCGATCTCAGGACTCTCGTTGCGAGAGTGGGGCCGGATCAAGCTCGCCGCGCCGTCGCTGAGATCCTGGTCGAGGAGATCGCCCGCATACTTCGACTCCCGCGCGACGACGTCAGCAAGACGAAGCCCTTGACGGAGATCGGGGTCGATTCCCTGATGGCGGTCGAACTGATGCTGAGCCTCGAGACCCGCTTCGCGATGGACGCTCCTCTCGGAAGCTCCCCTGGAGGCTTCAATGTCTGGGAACTTGCCGAATACCTGTTGTCGGCGAGGGAGCAGGACGATCAGAAACTCGATGTCGCCGAAGGCTTGGCGAAGCGCCATCTCGACAAGACCGAGTGGGGCGACATCGCGCCCTTGATGACCGCGCTACAGGAGAAGGGCGTCGATTTGACCCAAGCGAGCCGGCAGTCAGCGTCGGTGTGAGCACCATGGGAGGACGTCCGCTCGTCTACGATCTGATACGAACGTTCGTCGGTCCGCTGTTCGCTACGCCGCGAGGCATCGACCGCGTCGATTTCCTGCTGGCGCGTCATTTTTCGCAAGACTCGCGCCGTAATTTCTTCGGAATCCTGCCCACCCCCTGGGGCATGCGGGTTTATGAGGCGGACCGGGTGCAGCGAGGTCTTGCGCGCCTGGAGGAACTTTGGGCGGAAGCCACAGAGCCGGCCAACGATCTCGCCTATCAAAATCTCGTCGGCGCGCTCGCGGGCCGCGGAAGCAACGGACCGAGCAGCCCGAGAAACGCCCTCGGCGGCCTCCGCAGAGGACAGCGCATGGCCTCGCTGCTTGCGGCCGCGGGATTCTCATTCGGGCGATCGGCGATCGCCAGCGTCCCCGAGAACGCCATCTACTTCAATGTTGGGCACTACACCCTTGCGATGCCGCAATTCTTGGCCTGGTTGGACAAGCGTCGCGACGTCAAGCCGGTCTTGATGCTTCACGATACGATTCCGCTCGACGGACCTGAGCTTGTCTCCCCTGATAGCGCGCGACACCATGCGACAATGGTGAGGTCCGTCGCGCGTTACGGGGCAGGGTTGATCGTCACGACGGCGCACGCCCGCGACACGATCCTAAGGGCGCTCGCGGCGGCGGGCCGTTCCGGGATCCGGACTCTCAGCATCGCTTTGCCTCTCGCCGAAGCGTTCGATTCGGCGGCCAAGCCGGAGCCGCTCCTTGAGAACGTTCCCTATTTCGTCGTTTGCGGCGCCGTCGAACCGCGCAAGAATCATCTTCTGCTGTTCAATGTGTGGCGACTGCTCTGCGCGTCGCCGGAATCGGCGCCTCATCTTCTCGTGGTCGGCTCGCCGGGTTGGCGCGGACAGTCGATCCTCGATCAAATGTTTCGCTGCCCGGCGACCCGCGGCAAAATCCACCATGTCGCAGGACTTTCCACCCAGGCCATGAAGTCGCTCATCGCCGGTTCGCTCGGCCTGCTGTCGCCGTCCCTCGCCGAGGGGTTCGGCCTGCCGATCATCGAGGCGTTGCATCTCGGGGCGCCGGTCGTGGCGTCAGACATCCCGGCCCACCGCGAAGTGGCCGGCGACAACGCCACGCTGCTCGATCCTACCGACGAACCAGCGTGGCTAAGCGCAATCAGCGCACTTAATTCGAATCAAAGCCGACGGCGAGCCGCCCGGTCCGCAACCGACGCGAGCCGGGAGCGGGTCGCGTGTCTCAACGCGATCTGCGAATTCCTCGAGGCGACCTAACTACAGCCGAGGGAGCATTGAACCGAATTAACGCGTCGGTAGCGTGCTATTTTGGACGAATCCAGTATGAACACTTTGGAGTCTATTTGGCGCATTCCGATTTACTCAATACCTATTTCCTTCCCCTTCGGCTTCGGTACGCGCCGCCTCGGTCGCCGATCGCGGATGGCTGAGAACGAGGAAGCGGGCGATGGGGATGCATAGTTGGCGCGACGTCGTCGCCAAGTTCGGCCTCTCGGCGCCGAAACTCGTGGTGATTGGCGTGCGGGGCCGGGGGAACGACTTGCTGGAGCGATGTCCGGGCCTGCGCGGGCAGGTGATAGAAGCTTCCGGATTGCCGACGCCGAGCGTCAAGCGGCTGCTGTTGGGCGGGCGGGCGCTGCTGATGCCGTCGTTCGCAGAGGACTACGGCCCGCCCATGGTCGAGTCGCTCGCGGCCGGCGTGCCGGTCATCGCGTGAAGTCGGCGGCGGCCGCCTGCTGATGTTCGACCCCACGGACGGTCCGCAATGGCGGAAGGCGATATGCGCCTTCAGTCCCGAGGCTTCCCGCCGGCGAGAGGAACTGATCGCTAGGAACGCGGACTATACCGCCCCGCCGCGGCCCTCGTTTTTCGCCGCCATCGAGGATTTTATCCTCGACCTGAAATGCGCTTGACGGGTTCCCACGAGCAAATGTAGAGGTTTTAGAGTTACGTTTGAAGCTTTTCGGGGAGTGGGGGTACGTTGCAATCGGCTTCGGGACAGACATTCTCGGTACGTCGGGTAAATGAAAGCATCTTGGCTTCACCTGAGAAGCTGGTGTTAAACGCGATCGTGGCCCGTTTGCCTGAGTGGGTGAGCCCGGACATGCTTACGGTCTTGGGAGTATTGGGGGGGGCAACTACTGGGATTGCATGTTTTGCGACGCATTTGAATACCAATTTCCTGTACATTGCGGTGCTCGGAGAATTCATCAATTGGTTCGGCGATTCTCTTGATGGCTCTCTCGCTCGTTTTCGCGGTACAGAAAGGCGGATCTACGGGCCTTACGTGGATCAGTGTTCGGATATGGCGTCGCACTTCATGATAATGTTCGGGCTCGGTCTGTCGCCGCTCATGCATTTGAGCACCGCCTTGATGGGGCTTATCGGCAGCATGCTGGTTAAGTTTTATGATCTGGTGAAGTTACCCTCTTCGAGCACCATGCAGATTTCGCATCTCAGATGGGGCCCTACCGAAATGCGGATACTCATAGTGACTTGTTTCTTGATTGCGGCCTGGTTCGGACAACCGTCAATTATCAGCCCCGTTGGCGCCTTCACTATGTTCGACGTGGTTGGCCTCATTGTCTTCGGCGTCGCCCTCTTCGGGGTCTCGGCAGCATTTTGGATCGACCGATCGAGAATCGCCGAGATGGATCCTCTTCGGGCGCGCGGGCCAATCGAAGCAGAAGCGAACGCGATCCTGTTGACCGATCGAGGGCCGGAGGTTGGCATGGCCGCGAAGTATCCTGTAGTGAAAGCGGCTGATCCCACGGGACCCGAGCTACACCGGTAAAAGGGATACAGGAAACGCGTGGTGAGCGTTATGATGGAATCTGCGCCGTTGGCGGCAATACTGACGATCGCCTTCATGTTCCATTTCGCCACGGCTATTGTCACAGCCCGGCGACTGCAAGCGCCGTCAGTGTCCCGGATTTATGGCGATCCCCAGCGACGGCCCCCGGTCAGCCTCATCATCCCCATAGCGGCGCTCGAACGGTCGGAGATCGAGACGGCGCTGTCCGCCTTTGACATTCTCTATCCGAATTTTGAGTTGCTGTTCTGTGCTTTTGACGAGGACGAGCCTCGCCTCGCGTCGTTGCGGCAAAGGATAGCAGCGTCCCCTCATGTCCAGGCTAAGTTGTTGATCGGTCGCGCCCGCGTATCGGCCAATCCCAAGCTCGACAACATCGAGAAAGCTTGGACCGCGGCTCAAGCAGAACTGATAGCCACGGTCGACGGCAACGTCGTATTTCCGCCGGACCTTATCGATCGCTTGTTGGCGGTCTGGGACGATTCGACGGGATTGTCGACTTCTGCGCCGATCGGCGTCAAGCCGTTAGGTTTATGGGCCGAGGTTGAATGCGCGTTTCTGAACACGTTTCATGCTCGTTGGCAGCTGTCTGCCGACTACCTCGGGGGCGGCTTCGCGAATGGCAAGGCAATGCTCTTTCGCCGAGATTTGCTGGTCGATCGCGGCGGCTTGCGAGGATTGTCGTTCGATCTTGCCGAAGACTCGGCGGCGACCAAGATCGTGCGCGCGGCCAATCTCAAGGTGAGGCTGGTCGATAGTCCATTGGAGCAACCCTTGGGCCGCCGCAGCATGGCGCGGGTCTGGCGCCGTCAGCTGAGATGGGCGCAGCTCCGTCGCCGATCATTTCCCTTCGTCTTCTTATGTGAGTGCCTGACCACCGCAGCGACGCCCCTTGTCGCTGGACTTGGTCTGGCGAGTCTCGTTGGCTGGTCGTCTGGGTGGACCTTGCTGAGCATTGCGACGGCCTGGTACGGCGTCGAGGCCGCTCTGGCATGGTCGGTCGGCTGGCCTTGGACTCGTCTCTCGTTTGTCGCGTGCGTCATTCGCGACGGGATGGCGTTGGCGATCTGGCCAATCGCGCTGGCGAAGAGCCGCTACCTTTGGCGCGGCAATTTCATCGACGCGAGCAATCAAACGTGCGTGTCGGCCTCCGAGAACCCGCTTTGACATCGGTTCGATAATCGCTTCGAATGTTGAATGGGTTTGGGCCAAGAACGAACTCCAACGCCGCGAACGATCGCCATCACCGGCGCAAGCAGCGGATTGGGCCGAGCGCTGGCGATTGAGTACGCGGCGCCCGGCATGACGCTCGCGGTGATCGGGCGCGACGCGACTCGCCTTGGGGAGGTGGCGGCTGCGGCGCGACAGCGGGGCGCGGGCGTCTGCATCGGCCAGATCGACGTGCGCGACCGCGCGGCCATGAGCGCGTTCCTGCTCGAGATCGACGCCGCGACGCCGATCGATTGCCTGATCGCGACCGCGGGCGTCACAATGGTCACGCGGGCCGCGGGCGAGGTCGAGGACCTCACGAAATCGGCTGAACTGTTCGAGGTCAATCTGAATGGCGTGATGAACGCCCTCGCGCCGGTCGCGCCTCGCATGCGGCGCCGGCGCGCCGGGCAGATCGCGCTGTTCGGCTCGATCGCCGCGTTCGCTCCACCCCCGGATTCCCCATCCTACGCCGCGAGCAAGGCCGCCATCGTCGCGTTCGGGCTGGCGACGCGCGCGCTTTATCACGCGGACGGCGTGTCGGTCAGCGTCGTCTGTCCGGGTTTCGTCGACACGCAGATGACCGGTTCTTACGACAGCGCGAAGCCGTTCCTCATCAGCGCCGAAGACGCCGCCCGACGCATTCGCCGCGGGCTCGAGCGCCGGAAGGCGGTCATTGCGTTCCCCCGGTCTCTCTATCTCGCCGCCAAGCTTCAGCAATTGCTGCCGGACTCTTTGCGGCGCCGCGTCATGCTGGCCTTTCGCGCCACGGCGCGTCCGCAGGTCTAACTAGCAGCCTGTCGGACTGGGGATTTCGGTTGTCCGCGAATGATTTTGGCGGGTTGCGGCGGCCGGGGGTTGGGTTGGATGCAGAGGGCGGTTGAATGGGCCGGATATCAGCGTTTCCTGGGGAGCTGTTTGCCGAGCCGGCGCACCTCGGCCTTGTCAGGCCGGGACGAGGACGAACAGCCGCTTGATCGGCGGCCTGGGCGTTGTAGCATTGGTCGAAGCCGCCGCCGGCCCCCGGCATGATGCGCGACTCCTCGTCGGTCAGGTTGATCTGGTCGTTCGGGCGCGGCCCCGCGACTGGCGGTTCGGGAGGCTTGCCCCCGGGCTTTTTCCCCTCGCCTCGGCCTTCGCCTGCCGCGCCGCGAGCTTGGGCTTCGTGCTCAGCCTGCTCGCGCGCATGGCGTTCCTTGGCCCGCGCCGCGATCTTCGCCCGCGCCTCGGCCAGCTTGCGCAAACGCTCCTCG
>Ga0074044_10000354_pt1 | contig 45498 bp, 39 predicted proteins | sample BogForMeECP23OM1_FD_94443 | JGI IMG/M metagenome (GOLD analysis project Ga0074044, IMG submission 94443) | Bog forest soil microbial communities from Calvert Island, British Columbia, Canada - Bog Forest MetaG ECP23OM1 | ecosystem: Environmental > Terrestrial > Soil > Wetlands ...
CCTAAAACAATACCTGCAGCGACAATGAGAAATTTCAAATTTTTTCCTGGCTGTAAATTTTTCATTGCTCATCGCTGAAACAGCTGCCGCGGACCTCAAGGAAAAAACGGGTTGTGCGCCTTTTCCTCCGCCACCGTCGTCAGCGGGCCGTGGCCGGGGCAAATCAACGTCTCCGCCGGCAGGGTGAAAATTTGTTCGCGCACCTTTTGCCTCGCCAAATCCCACGACTGGTTTCCGCGCCCGATTGAGCCGGCGAAAATCGCATCACCCACAATCGCCACGTGCGGCGCGTCGTCCGGCCACGTGCCGATGATATAGGTCACGCCATCCTCCGCGTGGCCGGGGGTTTCGCGGTTCGTGATGCGCAGGCTGCCGAGCATAATGAAATCGTTGCGCCGATTGCGGTGTTGCGGCGGGGTGCCCCGGGCATCCGTGTGCAAATGAATTTTTGGGAAGCGTTCGCGAATCTGCTGCAGTCCCGCCACGTGATCCTCGTGCGTGTGCGTGATGAACAGGTGTTTGAGTTGCAGCTGATTTTCCTCAATCAGCTTGAAAACGGGCGCGGCATCCCAGCCGGTGTCGAACAACGCGGCATCGCGCGTGACTTCGTCCCAAATCAAATAACAATGCACGGTGTTGCCGCCCTCGGTCGTGCTGATTTGCCGCAGCTCGCGCCAGAGGCTCAAATCCTTTTCGCCCGGACGCCAGCCGTTGGCAAGGCCTTCGAGCCCGGCTGGATTCAGCCCGATGAGGTTCGCCAGCGCCGCGAAATCCGGTCGCTTGCCGGGTTGTCCGGTTTCTTCAAGCGCGGACAGTTCAGTTTCGGAAATTCCCGCCGCGGCTGCCGCAATTGAGGCTGAAACACCGCTCATCGCCCGTGCCTTGCGAATAATGTCACCCAGATGATCTTCAAGATTCACGCTGGAACGGTAGCGGTCAGTGCCAATGACCGCAAGCATGCGACTTGACGCCAGCGGATGGTATACTACAGGTTTAGCGGAAATCGGATCGCATGTTTCACTCAAAACCCAACAAAGAGACCGAACGTTATTACCTGCTGCCAGGCATGGGCGGGCAGTCGTTTCGTCGCAAACAAATATTTTTTTGGAAATGGTCCATTATCGCCGGGCTGGGGATATCGGCGATTTTGGCGGGGTTGTTGTATTTATTGAATCGTTTTGTCTTTTGAGCAGCGCGCTTGACCCGCCGGGGTTTGCTGTTAGCATGCGCGCAGATTTTGATGAAGTTTTTCCGTTTCATTACAATTCTGGCGGCGGCTTTTTGTTTCAACTTGCCGTTGCACGCGGAATTGGTTGATGCCATCAAGGCCGTGGTGAATAACGGGGTTGTCACGTATGCGGAAGTCGAAGAATTTGCCGCGCCGGCGGCCCAGGCGTTGCGGCGGGAATATGCCGGCCAGCCGGACATGTTCCGGCAAAAACTTGGCGACGCGTTCAGCGACGGTCAGGAGCAACTGGTCGAGCGGCAGTTGATTCTGCATGACTTTGACACGGAGGGCTACCGGCTGCCCGAAACCGTCGTGGACGAACTGGTCCAGGACCGCATCCGCGAACGGTTCGGCGACCGCATCACGCTGATGAAGACGCTTCAGGCGCAGGGCCAGACGTTCGAAAAATTCCGCAGGGACGTGCGCGATCAATACATCGTTTCCGCGTTGCGCGCCAAAAGCACCGCGCCGGAAAAAATCATCATCTCGCCCTACAAGGTTGAAACTTACTATCTCGTCCACCAGGACGATTTCAAAGTTGAGGACGAAGTCAAATTGCGCATGATCGTGCTCAACAAAACATCCGGCGACGACACCAACACGGTGCGCCTGGCCGGCGAAATCCTTGCCCAAATCAAGGAAGGCGCGACGTTTCAGGAAATGGCCTCCGTTTATTCGCAAGATTCGCAGCGCAGCCAGGGTGGCGATCGGGGCTGGGTCGAACGCTCCTTTTTGCGCAAGGAACTCGCCGACATCGCCTTCGCGCTCAAACCCGGCCAGGTCAGCGATGTGATTGAAATGCCCGAAGCCTGCTACCTCATGCTGGTCGAGCAGGCGCGCCCCGCGCACGTCAAACCGCTCAACGAAGTGCGTGATGACGTGGAGTTGACCCTCCGCACCCAGGCGCAGAAACAACTCGAACAACAGTGGATTGATCAATTGAAAAAGAAAACGTTCATCCGCCTGTTCTAAATTCCGCTGTGAGTTGGGAACATTTTTTCTCTCAACTCCTTGGCACGGCGAAACGAAGCGAAGACGGCTCAACCAACAACCCTCAACTTTAATGACTGGCTGGATTGGCATCACGCTTGGCGATGTCACCGGCATCGGCCCCGAAGTCGCGCTCAAAGCCATCGCCGCCGAAACCGCCGGCGATCAAACGCGCTACCTGCTGATTGGCGACAGGGATTGCGTGCTTCACCTCAACCGGAAGCCCGGACTCAATCTGCCGCTGAAAAATTTTTCCAATTACGGCGACTCCGGCCGGTTCTTCGTCACGAATCCATTGGCCGGACCACTGCCGGAAAATTTGCCCGCCGGTTCACCCGTTGCCGCGCACGCTGCCATTGCATCGCTGCGTGATGGCGCCGAACGCTGCCTCCGCCACGAACTGGACGCGCTCGTCACCGCGCCGGTCAACAAGGAATCCATCATCCGCGCCGGTCATAAATTCACCGGCCAGACTGAATTTCTCTCCGGACTCGCCAAGGCCAAACGCACCGCGATGATGCTGCTCGGCCAGGATGAACGCGGACGCTGGTTGCGCGTCGCGCTGGCCACGATTCACATTCCGCTCAAGACCGTCGCTGAAAAACTCACACCGGAAAAACTCGCGCTCGCCATCGAGCTGGCCGCGCAAGCCTGTCGCGATTTGGGTTTGCCTCGCGCGCGCGTCGCCGTTTGCGGTTTGAATCCCCACGCGGGCGAGGGCGGGCAATTTGGCGACGAGGAGATTAAAATCATCACGCCAACGGTTCTCGCCGCGCAAAAACGCGGACTCGACGTTGTTGGCCCGTTGAGCGGCGACACGGTTTTTCATCATGCCCTGCAGGGGGATTTTGATGTGGTGGTCGCGATGTATCACGACCAGGGGCTTGCGCCGCTGAAAGCCGTCGCGTTTGACACCGGTGTGAACTGGACGCTGGGCCTGCCATTCATCCGCACGTCACCCGACCACGGCACGGCTTACGACATCGCGGGAAAAGGAATCGCCAATCCATCGAGCACGATTGCCGCCATTCGACTGGCAAAGCAACTGGCGAAAAATAAAAAAGTGTAGTGTCGGCACTGTGCGCCGATTCGGTCGAGCCGCAGGCTCGACGCTACAATCCAATCAACCCTCGAACCTTCGTTTGAATATCGCCGCCCCGCATCAACGATTCGCCCACCAGAATGGCATTGGCGCCGCACTTCTTCAATCGTTCCACATCCCCGCGTGTATGAATGCCGCTTTCGGCGACGAGCAAAGCAGGACAGGCGTCCCGCCTGTTCGGTGCAGGCGGGACGCCTGCGCTACTATTTAATTTCGCCGCCAGCCGTTCCGTTGTCGCCAGGTCCACCTTGAAATTTTTCAAATTGCGATTGTTCACGCCAATGAGGCTGGCGCCAATTTTCATCGCCCGGGCCAATTCCGTCTCATCATGCACTTCAACCAGCGCGGCCAGACCCGCTTCCATCGCGAGTGAATGGAATTTTTTCAATTGTTCGTCGCTCAAGATGGCCACGACGAGCAAAATTGCGTCCGCGCCCCACTCGATGGCTTCGAGGATTTGCCGCTCATCAATCATGAAGTCCTTGCGCAGCAGCGGCAGCTTCACGGCGGCGCGGATTTGACGGAGATGATCGAGCGCCCCTTGGAAAAACCTCTCGTCGGTCAGGACCGACAAACAACTTGCGCCCGCCGCTTCGTATTCCTTCGCGATGCGAACCGGATCGAAGTCCTGGCAAATCACCCCTGCCGACGGCGACGCTTTTTTGACCTCGGCAATCAGCGCGATGTCGCCGTGTCGCGGGGGCTGCAACGCCGCGACAAAGTCACGCTGTTCGTCGCGTTCGAGCAACGCGTCGCGCAAATCGCCGGCGGCCAGTGCGCGCTCCGAAAGGCGGGCAACCTCCGCTTTTTTCTCAGCTACGATTTTGTCGAGAAGGTTCACGTTGTTAAATCCGAATTCCGAAATCCGAAAACCGAAAGAAACCCGAAAACTGAAGGCCGAAAGTTGCATCCATGCCGAACGATTCGGATTTCGAACTTCGGACTTCTTTCGGAATTCGGTGTTTGGATTTCGTCATTCTTCCTCGTCCTTCACTCCCTGCATCCGCTTGGTCGGGCAGCCGGCGCGGAGCCAGCCATTCACAAACGCATCGAGGTTGCCGTCCATCACCGCCGGCACATTGCTCGTTTCGACACCGGTGCGCAAATCCTTCACCATGCGATACGGCTGGAAAACGTAGCTGCGGATCTGGTTGCCCCACGAGATGCTGCCTTTCTCACCGTAAAACCGTTCCATATCGGCCTTCTGCGCGTCCTGCCGTTGCGCGAAAATCCGCGACAGCAAAAGCCGCATTGCGGTGGCGCGATTCTGGTGCTGCGAACGCTGGGTCTGCGAGGCGACGACGAGACCGGTTGGAATGTGCGTGATGCGCACGGCGGTTTCGACCTTGTTCACGTTCTGGCCGCCCTTGCCACCGGAACGGAACGTATCCACCTGGAAATCATTCGGCGGGATGACGATGTCGGTCGAGGATTCCTCGATTTCCGCAATCACGTCCACGCTGGCGAAACTCGTGTGCCGGCGTTTGTTGGCGTCGAACGGCGAGATGCGCACGAGCCGGTGCACGCCGCGTTCAGCCTTGGCAAAGCCGTAGGCGTTTTCGCCCTGGAGCAGCATCGTGATGCTCTTGAGTCCCGCGCCTTCGCCGGGCAACGCGTCGGTGACTTCAACCTCCCAGCCGCGCGATTCGGCCCAGCGTTGATACATGCGCGACAGCATTTCCGCCCAATCCTGCGCCTCGGTGCCGCCGGCGCCGGCGTTGATGCTGAGGATGCAATTCTTCCGGTCGTGCGGGCCGCTGAGAAAAACCTTCAGTTCCAGCGCGTCGAGTTCCTTGGAAAATTTTGCGAGGTCGCGGGTGAGTTCCTGTTCCACCTGCGCCTGCGCTTCGGGCGGTTCGCCCTCGCCGAGTTCGAGCATGACGCGGAAATCGTCCAGTTGCTTTTCCGCCTGGAGCAGCGGCTCGATTTTGTTGCGGAGGGAATTGGCCTCGTCAATCAGCCCTTGCGCCTTTTCGCGGTTGTTCCAGAAATTGTCGGCGGCCATGAGCGAATTGAGTTCGCCCAGACGTTTTTGCGTGGCAGAAACGTCAAAGAAACCTCCGCAGATGCGTGAGTTTCCCGGCGGCGGTGGCAATGTCGGTTTTAACCGTTTCGAACATGGCGGCGGAGAATACCGGAGTTGGAAGCCGGAAGCCAGAAGGGAAAAGACCTTTGACACGAATTACGCGAATTGACGCGAATCGAAATTGGTAGGGCGGTGCTGCTGCACCGCCAATTGAGGCTGCGCGGCAGCGCAGCCCTACCACCACTCACGGAATCAACCACCGGATCGCGGCATTGTTCGTGGGGACGCTGTTGGTGCATGAACCAAATGCGGAATTCAAACCCCCGCTGGTGGTTTGCTGTGCCGAGCCGTCGGCCATGCCAATGTTGCCTACGCGGTTGTGTCGGTCTTTGGTCCAGGCGATGTTGGTAACGGTTCGAAAATCCAAAATGCCAGGCTGAACGGGTTTGCCATTCACCTGCAGGTTGCTGTCACCGTCGAGAATCATTTGCGGATAAGTTTCAGCGGCGTCCAGAGTGACGAAATAGCTGATGTTGGCGTCGCTGAAGCCGGTCGTGAAATTGGTTGCAGCAACATGGTCGGTATCTGCCGGGCAACGCAGAATTTTTGGCGAGCGGAGGTCATTGGACATGGTTTGCCACAAGAGATAGGCGTTGCCGGCGCCAATTACCTCCATCGCGCCGCCGTTCGTCACTGAAACAGCCATCGGATATTTGTCGCCGTTGTCGCCTTCCCAAAGCCGGAAAGCCATGCCGGTTTCTTTGAGGTTGCTGACGCAAGCAATCCTTTGAGCTTTCCGTTTGGCTGCCTCCAATGCCGGGAACAGGAACCCAACGAGAAAAATTACTACGACGATGACAACGAGAACTTCCGTCAGCGTCAGCGCCCGGTTTCGTTGAAGGGAAAGGCGTGGTTTCATGGTATGGCCAGCCGGTTGGTGGCAACGCCAGTTTGCGGAAGCGCCTGTTGCAAACCATCGGTGGTGACTTGCTGAACTGAACCGTCAGCCATGCCGATGTTGCCGACGAACCGATATCGTGCCGGGGTCCAAAAGTGGGAGTTGTACGCAACGTGACGCCCGGAAGTCCAGGTAATGGGAGTATTCGTTGAAAGTTCCAGCAGCCCTGATTTTACCGGAATGCCGCCGATGGCGAAGTTGTCGTCGCCGGAGTGGAACCTTTGAGGATTGGCTTCGTTGGTGACGTCCAGACCGACGAAATAACTGACATTCCTGTTGTTGAAGCCTTCCCCAAAATTGGCTGCAAGGATCGCTTTGATATCTTGTGGGCAAATCAGAATTTTTGGAGTGCTCAATTCATTGGACATCACCTGAAAACAGGCGGCGACATTTCCTGTGGCAACCAATTCCATCGCACCACCATTCGTCACCGAGATTGCCATGGGATATTTGTCGTTGTTGTCTCCCTCCCACAGTCGGTAAGCAATTCCGATTTGCTTGAGGTTGCTGATGCAACTAATTCTCTGTCTGCCATTATGGACGGGAACGAGGGCTGGCAAAAGTAGCACGAAGAGAACAGCCAGCGTTGCAATGACCACTATCGCTTCCGTTCGCGTCAGCGCTTGGTTTCGTTGATGGGAGAAGCGCAGTTTCATGGTCATCTGATGGAATTCATGAGCCAATGGGGATTGAGCATACTTTATGCCGCGACATTTTCCGCTTCAAGCAGGCCAGGCGGAAGTGAAAAGGGAAAAATCTCACGCACTTTTGCGTGAAGCTCACGCATTTGGTTTCACGGCAGCACGGCGGTTCGTTGATTGGCAGGGCGCGGGTTCATGACCGCGACCGGCTTTATTTGCCGGCCTTGACCAGCGACAGCGCCACGAACAGCAGAACCACAATTATAATCCCCACAATGCCGACGCCAATCCAGAAATAGAGGCCACCCCGGTTGCGCTTTTTGGAAAATTCCTTGCTGGTGTCGAAACCCGGCGGGCGTCCGCCGCCCTCCAGGTCGCTCAAGCTGACGCCGCGCGGGATGACCATGGTGGCTTCCGCCTGCCGTTTGGCCGGGCCGGGAGCGGGGGCCGTGGCTGGCGCGGGGGCCGGCGCGGAAGCCGGCGTTCCGGTTTCCAGTTTCAATTCAACCTGGCCGAGCCGCAGCGTCTGGCCGGGCTTCAAAACGCTTTCGGTGATTGGTTCGCCGTTGATGAACGTGCCGTTCGTCGAATTGAGGTCTTTGATGACGACATCACTGCCGCGCAACAGCACTTCGCAATGATGGCTGGAGACGGACGACTCGGCGATTTGAAACAGGTTATCCTCGACGCGGCCAATCGTGGTGCGATCCACGTTCAGCTCGTGTGCGCGGCCGGTCAGGCCCTGAGTCAGAATAACAAGTTTGGCCATGGACTTACAATAAGCCGATTATGGTCACGGCGCGTTTCAAGTCAAACCGAAATCTGGGAAAATGATTTCTTTAACCCCGCCGCTCAATCAACGCGCGGAATTCGGCGAACAACGGCGTCGAATCGTGCGGCCCGGGTGACGCTTCGGGATGATATTGCACGCAAAAAACCGGCTTGGTCTTGTGGCGCATGCCCTCGACGGTTTGATCGTTCAAATTGATGCGGTTCACCGCGACGCCGGATGGCAGCGATTTCGCGTCCACGGCAAAACCATGATTCTGCGCCGTGATTTCGACCCTGCCGGATTCCAGGTCCTTCACTGGCTGGTTCGCGCCGCGATGACCAAATTTCAATTTGAAGGTTTTGCCGCCAAACGCCTGTCCGAGAATTTGATGGCCGAGACAAATCCCAAAAATCGGCACGCCGCTATCCATGAGCGTTTTCACTTCGCGCACAATATAGTTGAGCGCCGCCGGGTCGCCGGGGCCGTTGGACAGAAAAATGCCCGCCGGCTTGTGTTTAAGCGCATCGCTGGCAGTTGCCGTGGCCGGTAAAACCTGAACGCTGAAACCATGCTGCCGAAGCCGGCGCAGAATGTTGTATTTCATTCCGTAATCGAAGGCGACGATGGGAATGTCCGCCGGCGGCAGCGGCTCGCGCAGTTGGCGTGCGTTGGCCGGGTCGTTGCCGATGGCCAGCTTGAAGCCCGCGCTCTGCTCGTCCTTTTCGTCCCAGCGAAACGCGGCTTTGTGCGTGACTTCCTTGACGTAGTCCACGCCGACAAAAACGAATTCCTTCGCACGCTTGACGGCTTCCGCGTCTGGAACGTCTTCCGTGGAAATGAACCCGTTCATCGCGCCGCGCACGCGGAGTTTTTTGGTCAGTGCGCGGGTGTCAATTCCCTGAATTCCCGGAACCCCGTTTTTTTTGAGGTATTCCGCGAGCGAAAAATCCGCACGCCAGTTGCTGACGACGGGCGAGAGTTCGCGGATGACAAAGCCGGCCACGTGCGGCCGCCACGACTCCACGTCCACCTCGTTGACGCCGTAATTGCCGATGAGCGGATACGTCATCGTGACGATCTGGGCCTTGTAGGACGGGTCGGTGAGGATTTCCTGGTAGCCGGTCATGGAAGTGTTGAAGCAGACTTCGCCGCACGCGGACGCGCGCGCGCCGAAACCTTGTCCGTGAAACACGGAACCATCTTCGAGTGCCAGAATTGCTTTCATCAAAATCAACGGATGCTAGGTGAGCCGCGCAAAAACGGAAAGAATTTTTAACCACGGACCTGTCCTCCGTCGTGTCCATCGTAGCTTTAGCGAAGTTGGAAGCTTCTGAGCGAAGGATGGATGGACACGGATGTCTGACGCGAATTGCGCGATTTCTTCCGACAAGATAAACGGGATTTGCCTGGCACTCTACCCGGGAATCAGGTTGATCGTGTCAGGATGTTCGCGCAAAAACCGGCCAAATTCCGGCGTGATGCGCTGGATGACCGGATCAATGGGATAAATCTGGCCGTCCGCCGCCAGAATGGCATTGCGCGGGATCAGGTCGAACACCAGCAAGCCTTCCCGCTCGGAATAATAAGCCCCATCCGTTAGTTTTTCATAACCTTTGCCCAGCATCAATTCATCCAGTGCGGCCGCTGTTGCCGCGACGCCGTTGATGAACGGTTGGGAAGTGATGATAATGGGCTGGCCGTTATTGGCGACAATGCGCTCCAACCGGATGTCGTCATGGAAAATCAGGTTTTGCAGGTCGAGGCGGTCGAGGTATTCGGAAGGGGTGGCGCCGCGCGACAGCGAACCGAGGGCGATGCCATAACCCAACTGGCGTTCCAGCAAAGTGGCCTTGAAATAACGCTGGGTGCGCTTGTGAAAATAGACCTGGTGCTCGCCGCCGCGGCCAAATTCAGGCGGCAGGCGGCGGCCCCGGCCTAGCTTCCCGTTTTCTTGGGCCCACTGGATGAGCTGCCGTTGCTCGACTTCAACACGTTTTGTGCGAGTGGCGTAATCGGAATCATGGTCTGGAGCTGGCGCACCGCCTCCGCGCGTGTGGCGGGCGGCTGATTCAAGCGTCCGGCCAGCGTCGGCCACGCCGGCTTCCTGGTTGTCGTCTGGCGTTGCATTTATGTGTAAAATTATAGCTCAACCGGGGATTCATTGCGAGTGCTATTTGCTGCGAAATCGGGCCGAAATCAGCTGAAAAACGGCGGCAGAAGTCGTCAGCCGAGGAAGTTCAACGCATCCATTCCGGCATCGCAACTGATTTTCATGGCTGAAAAGACGGGCGATTATTTCTTCCCGTATTTTACCGGCTTGTCGTGGAGAACCAGCGGGCCGGTGACGGATTCAAGCCCTTCCAGCGTTATGGCGGGAATCTCGACCACCTTGGAAGCTTCCAGCACCTCAAAACCAACAACGCCGCCGTCATAACCGAAATCGGCGATGACCCCGGGACGGATTTCGTCGCTCTCCTTCACCCGCGCATCGCGAAGTGTGATCGTGAGCGTGTCCGTTTCTTTGTCGTATTCAGCTTTCATGGACCTCCTTCATACTTCCCGAACTTTGATGTTTTGTAAAGCGTCACCACCGCCATTTCTGTGTCGGTTTCTTCGATCACCACGCGCAACAACATTTGCGTTTGGAGAACCTCGTCGAAATAGCGGCGCATGAATATCCGGCGCGGCAGGCGCCCCGGCACAATTGAATCGGGCCGGGCGATGGTCTGCTCCACTTCAACCTCGCTCACCTCGCGGCTGGCGATTTTCTTTCGGGCGTGTGGTGTCCAACGAATCGGCTTCATTTTTCCAAAATCTTCAGCGCCGCCTTTTCGTCCTGCTCGATGGCGATTTCCACGGCGCGTTTGGCGCGGTCCAGCAACTCGCGCGCGCGGGCGTGAGCATGTTTGAACGGCGTTGTCCACAAAATCAAAGGCCCGTTAGGGCCGGCATCTTTGTAGAAACATGATCCCACAAAATGTAAAGCTCCGTCAGGAGCGAAATCTTCTGGATATGCCGCTCCTGACGGAGCTTGATTCGTTTTTGTTTTCGATTCTACAAAGATGCCGCGCCTACGGCGCTGGATTGAGCAAAGCGTTTTCATTTCTCCAAGCTTTCCAACGCCGCTTTCTCGTCTTGCTCGATGGCGATTTCCACGGCGCGCTTGGCCCGCTCCAGCAACTCGCGGGCGCGGGCACGGGCGGTGTGGGCGGAACGAACGGCGGATACAATCGCCGATTCCGTTGCCGTATCTACAAATGGAATTACGAACGATTTGATGTCATTTGGATAAAGCTCAACTTGAGCCGAACCGGTCGCGATCATTCGAGTTTGCCAGCGACCGATTAACGAATTCATCACCACCGCGACATAGATCGGATTCTCCTCGCGCAGTCGCAACACGTTCACATGATTGCTCGCGAGCGCGCGTTCATCATTGAGGTAAACAGCGGTGCGGCCAACTTTCGCGCCGGTGGTGTAAGTTAGAATGTCGTTTTTAAAAATCCGCGCAGCGACAAATTCGCGGTTTGTCCAGTAACTATCGCGAGTCCGATCAAAATTCCCGTAGTCGAGTCCCGTCTCGAGAATGTGTTTGCTCGTCACAACAGCGAGTGTGCCGTCATCGAAATACTCCGGTTGTTCGCCGCGGTCACAATGCACTGCGAATTCTTGGACCAGACGAGTCCGCGCGGCGTGTTCGCGAGCACGCGCGAGGAGAGCTTGGTATTTCGGCTGAAAATATTCTGCATCGAGCCGGCCAATAGCGAAGGCTTCTGATGCACGGCTTGTGTAGGTCAGCGGTTCGGGCGGCTGCCAGTTGCCGAGGCCGAGCGCGGCGGTGAGCGTCGCTTCGGTTTCGTTCATTTTAGCGATTGCCTTCTCCCTTGCTGCGAAAGCCTGTTCGACAACCTCAACGCATTTTTCCTTGAACCTATTGCCGGCGCGTAAGGCCGGCAGATTCCGCACGAGCGTTATCGTGAGATGCGGCTGTGCAGTCTGCGAACTGGAACGTAGAAGCATCCGGTTGAAAAACGCTGTCTGCGAATAGACGTAAAGGAACGTCCGTTCTGCTTGTGACAACTTCGATGTGTTTAGGAAAATGAGATCACGGCTGGCGGCTGCTTCTTGAGTGACCAATCCAATGCGGGCGACTGAGCCGCCTTTCGTAAATACGAGGTCACCAGGATAAATTCGGCAAAGTGTCGGAAACTTATCGCACAGCTCTGCCGGAATTCGCGTGCAGTTCTCGAAATCAATTACGGCGTCCACGTCAGCAACTCGAATGAAAGGCAGTTCGCCTGTTCCGTAATAATCTTCAATTGCCGGATAGAACGCACTCCCATCAACGGTGAGGTCAAGATCGGCAAATGATTGAAAGTCTCGTGGTCGAGACTGAGCGAGCGATTCGTCAGCGAGATGTTGCTTTTGAAAATATTCAGGGTCGAAGCGGCGCGTTGATGTGCCGCCAGTTGTTTTCTTTAACGAAACGATGCTGATTTCCAGCCCCTTCAACAGCTTCGCGTAACGCGCGCCGTCGAAGGGGCTGGTCAGAAAAAACTTAGTTTTTCTTTCGCGGCGAACTCGGCGAACGCCTCGGCGATGCCGTCCGCCGTCAGGCCGTCGTGGTTGAAAAGGTCGTGCTGGACGACGTAGTGGCCGTGCGCGTCGCGCAGGAATTTTCCGCCGCCGTCGCGCGCGTAGATTTTGTCGCCACTGGTGTCCTTCGATTCCTTGCGTTGCGTGGCGAAGAAAATATTGTAGTCGTCCGTGTGCGGGCAGAGCGGGCCGGCCTCCGGGTCATCGTTCCATTTTTGCACGAAGAGCACGCTGGTTTTGGTGCCGGTGTGCGGCTTGAAGGTGTTCGGATGCAGGCCGACGACGGCGAGGATGCGGCAGCGTTCGGCGATGAACTCGCGCACGCGCTGGTCGCTGGCGTTGTTGAAGCGGCCCTGGGGCAGCACCACGGCCATGCGCCCGCCGGGACGCAAGAAATCCAGGTTGCGCTCGATGAACAGCAAGTCGCGTCCCACGGCGGATTCGAGTTTGCCGCTGGTTTTGTGGGCAAGTTCGTAAGGCGAGAGCATGTCGCTCTGCTTGATGTCGCCGGCAAAGGGCGGATTGGCCATGAGCAGGTCGAATTTGAACGCGCGGTTGTCGCCGTTCTGCGCGCGCAGGCGGCGCATCCTCTGCCAGCCCGGGCCGTAGGTGGCCTGCCAGTCGTCGTCTTTGACGGTCTCGTCCCACTTTTTCCAGTCGAGCGTGTTGAGATGCAGGACGTTCGTCTGGCCATCGCCGGCGATGAGGTTCAGGCAGCGGGCGACGCGGACACTTTTTTCGTCGAAGTCTATGGCGAAGACTTTTTTGTTCACGTAATCGGCGCAGCGTTGCGGTTTCTCTTCCATCGTGAACAAGTGGCTCTGGTCTTTGCCCATGTCGGCGAGGATGGTTTTCCAGACATGGAAGATGGCGTGAACGGTGAAGCCCGCCGAGCCGGCGGCGGTGTCAATGAGCGTCTCGTCCTCCTTGGGATTGAGCATCTTCACGCACAGGTCAATGACCCAGCGCGGCGTGAAATACTGGCCTTTCTCGCCTTTGGAGGATTGGTTGACGAGGTATTCAAAGGCATCGTCAATGATGTCGAGGTTTGAATTAAAGAGCTTCCAATCCTCGATGTAGCCGACGCAGACCTGGAGATGTTCCGGCGTGAGGCGGATTTTGTCGCCTTCGGCGAAGACCCCGGGCCATTCCTCTTTGGCGTCGTCGAAGAGTTTTTGGATATTGGTTTTGAGTTGCGCGGCGGTGTTCGAGTTGCGGAAGCGCAGATGCGGGTAGCGTTCACGGTAGCAGGCGAGCTCGTCGTAGAGTTTGGTGAAGATGAGCTTGAAGACTTCCTCGAAAACGTCCACGCCGGCGTTGGCGAGCACTTCGTCTTCCATGCCTTCAATGAGATCGCGCAGCGTGCGGGCGAGGCGGCCTTCGCGATTGCGTTCGTTTTCCTTTTCAATGAGCGTGTCAATCGTCCACGGCTGGCCGGCGATGTCCTCGATGGTTTGCGTGGCGGCGGGCAGATCGGGAATGGGGACGAAATAGTTCGGGTTTTTGCGATGCCAGACAACGGGAGTTGCACCGTTGCTCCAGAGCGCGAGCGGCGCTCCGGTGGCGTGACAATAGGATTTGAGTTGATCTTTGCCGGCCTTCAACGTCGGCGCTTTTATCTCGATCATGCAGTAGGCGACGTTCTCACGGTCGGCGTCCCAGATGACGATGTCGGCGCGCTTGGAAGTGTCGCGGCCGAAGGTGATGGGCATTTCAACGGCGAGCCGGCGCACGTCGTATTTGTAAGCGCGGACGAGTTGTTCGAGCCAAAGTTGACGGACGATTTCCTCCGGCTTGGCGGCGACTTGTTTGTCGCGCACGAGACAACGGATGACGGGTTTTCCGTCCTTGTCGGCCAAACGTTTTTCGACGTTGGCGACAACAGTAGGCGGGAAGAAATCGAGGGTGTGCGTCTTTGAACCAGCGAGGAGGTCAACGAGCTTCATGGCCGGGAGAATAACCGGAAGGACGCTCTTGAAACAAGAGCGCGGATTTCTGCCGCCCTTTCAGGGCTTGTAATATTTGGAGAACGCGAACCCAGGGCGGCGCTCGTTTCACTTTGCTTGCCCTGGCTATTTTCTTTCGGGCTTGGACTCGCTCGCACCCGCTCACTCGGCCCTCACGGGCCTTCGGCTTTACCGAATTCCTTTCGCCACTTCCCAAGCGGCTCAAGTCAGCCCTGATTCGCGGGTCACGCGGCAACCGCTTCGGCCTGTTCCGACCAGACTTTTTTCCCGCCAACGATGGTGGCCACCGCCCGGCCCTTGAGTTTCCAGCCGAAGAACGGGCTGTTGGCCGATTTGCTCGCGGTTTCGTCGCGCTCGAAAATCCATTCCCGATCCGGATCAAAGACCGTCACGTCTGCGTCCGCGCCGACACCGAGCGTGCCTTTTTTCAAATTCAGCAGTCGCGCCGGATTTACCGTGTATTTCACAATCAAATCGGGGAGCGAAATGCGTTTGGCGTGAACCAGTTGCATGAGCGCCAGCGCCAGCTCGGTTTCCAAACCGACGATGCCGAACGGCGCGTAATCGAATTCCACTTCCTTCTCGTAATCGCAATGCGGCGCGTGGTCACTGCACAAAATTTCAATCGTGCCGTCAGCCAGCCCTTCCAAAATCGCCTCGCGGTCGCGCGCGGTGCGCAAGGGTGGGTTCATTTTGAAATTTGTGTCGTAGGCCGGCCATTCCGGCAACTCGTCCTGAAACCCAGCCAGATTTTTCCCGTCGTTGGCCCAAAACCTTGCGCTGCCGGCCACCGCCGCGTCGGTGAGCGTGAAGTGATGAGCGCAAGCCTCGCCGGAAATTGGCACGCCGCGCTTCTTTGCCTCGCGCAGCAGGGCGACGCTGCCCGCCGCGCTGAGGTGCTGGCAATGGACGCGCGCGCCGGTGAGTTCGGCGAGCAGGATGTTGCGCGCCACGATCATTTCCTCGCCCGCCGCCGGCCAGCCGCGCAAACCGAGCGCGGTGTTCCAATAACCTTCGTGCATCACACCGTCGGTCACGAGCGAATAATCCTGGCAATGATCCATCACCGGCAGGTCGAACATTTTTGCGTATTCCAACGCCCGGCGCATCAGTTCGTTGTTCTGCACGCAATGACCATCATCGGTGATGGCCACGACGCCCGCGCGTTTGAGCGAGCCGATGGACGCGAGCTCCTCGCCCGCGATGTTCTTCGTGATGGCGCCGGTAACAAAGACATTCACGACACCGTGCTGGGCGGCGCGTTCGTGGATGAGCGCGACGGTTCCGGCGTTATCAATCGCGGGCGATGTGTTCGGCATGCAGACGACCGAGGTGAAGCCGCCTCGCGCGGCGGCAGCAGTGCCGGTGGCGATATTTTCCTTCGCCGTCTGACCGGGCTCGCGCAAGTGCACGTGCAGGTCAATCAAGCCGGGACAGACAACAAGGCCACTGACATCCATCCGTTCGGTGTCGCGCGGCGCCTGCTTTGCCGCATCCGGGCCGATGGCCGTGATTTTGCCTTCGGAAATCAAAAGGTCGGTTTTGGCGTCGAGACGGTTGGCCGGATCCACGACGCGTCCGCCGGTAAGAAGCAACGCTGCCATGCGCGCGAGGCTACACGAGTGGAATTGACAATGCAAGCCCGGACGTTATGCTGCTTTTGCTGCAAGTCTAGCGGACTTGCCGCGTCAGCCTTCGCCCTTTGGGCTACGGCTCGACAAGCTGGCCGGGTCCGCTGTGCAGAGTAGCGGGCCTGCCGCGCCGAACCCCGACATCGGATGTCGGGGGAAGGCGGGCGTAGTTCAATGGTAGAACGGAAGCCTTCCAAGCTTCACACGTGGGTTCGATTCCCATCGCCCGCTCCAATATCAAATTGGAGCAATGAAATCAATGTGTTTGTGAGTTTTTGGCGGTTTAAAAATGCATCACTGCCAACAAATCCACCGATGTTTGCGGGTGTCAGGACTCAATTTAAGGCGTTCCGATTCTCTCGGTGCGAGAATAGGTCACTCCAGTCTTGACTGTCTTTGCAGCAAGGATGAACGGAGACATCTTGCGTGATTGTATCTCTATTGGGACCAACTGACGGAGAAGGCTGTGCCATTATCGAGCAAGGAAGATGGCGCAGCTTGCCCGCCACTCGGGTCAATCATGGTCAGAGGATCGTAAGGCCAGAAGCTGATGGCCTCGGGTTTCCCCCTGCTGCCAGTTGAAGTTGCGTTGCACCCGGAGAAACTGACGCTGCCAAAGTCCGCCAGTGGCAAAATCTCCTCTGACGAGGGCGCTTCCGCGACCCATTCGGCTGAGGCCCGCGCCGCCGAAGTGACCGTTGTATAGCTGGTGGGAACGGAAAAGGACACGTTTTTTGTGGTGTTCTTAATGGTGAGCTGGAAAATGGTGAGTTGGAAAACGCTCTCTTTCACGCTCCTTCTCCCGCCCATTTGCACGTTGCTCTGTCCCACGTACTGCACTTGCGCGCTTATCGAGTCCCCTGGATCCACCGGAAAACCCTCGATCTCGTAAGCACCACTTGGGTACATTTCAAACCAAACATAGTTTTGCTGCCCTCCTCCCGTCCAGTCCTGCTCGGTCCCAATCTGCTCGACCGTTCCGTTGTCATAGCCATCAAGGCCTACCCAGGTGGACGAATAGGTGGTGCTCCGTTTATTGCCCGTCACGGTAGGAACCGTCCAAGTGCCTTGCACGTCGCTGAAGATATCGCTGACGCCACGCGTGCCCAGCGGCACTGCATAGCCGCTCCAGTTTCCGCTGGTGGATTCCCAAAGGCGGATACGGGGTATGCCAGCTTGCTGGTGATGCACGGCACTGAAGGAAATCCGTTTCAAAACATAGCCCGGCTGAGACAGGCGGCTCGTGCTGGATTGAACGGGTGTGGTCGGACTTGTTTGGAGTCCGACAGCCGCAGCAATAAGCGCGACCGCTACCAAGAAACGCGTTACGCTCTTCATAATTTCAGGATTTAGGTTCGTGGTGATTGGCGGCTAACAAATCGTAATTATCCGACATTTCCCATATGGCCTTACGCCCGCGTCCATCCGGTTGATTCAGTCTCATTGACCAACATCTTATCAGCTCTGCCAGTTCCGTCAAGCCCGGCTCCGGGAGTTTTACCTCTATGATTCTGCGCCCGGAGAATTGCTTTGCGAAGATGATGGCAAATTCACGGGCGCGGCTTGCGAATGTCCATGACTGCGATTGACAGCAGAAGCAGCACGGCGGCGGCGGCGTCAACGATTAGCGGAGCGACGGGATTTTTTCGATGGCGGCGCGGAGCTTTTCAAGTTCGTGGCGAGTGTAGCCGCGATGGACGGCTTATCGCCCGGAAAATTTAATCCTCATCCACGATCTTCACCGCCCATTCGGGATACGGCTTCGTGCCCATCGTCGCGCGCCAGAGAATGCGGTTGAGCACGTCTTCCGGGCATTGATCGGGCTGCTTCAATGGCAACCGCGCAGAAACATAGGCATCCTTGCGCCTTTGCGCGTCGGAAATCTGCTTCGGCGCGGGATTCATCTCGTCCAGCGGGACGTTGTTCGTTACGGCATCGAACGCGGTGAAGTCCGGCGTGTTGGTGAAACAGTCAAACATGGGTGTCGCCGTCGCGTCCAGCTGGTTCATCGGCGGCAGGCCGAGCATCAATTCCATCGTGCGCAGCAGACCGGTCTGGTTGTATTGCGTGCTGACGGTCACCCCGCGTTTCGTGTAGGGGCTGGCGACGTAAGCGGTCGTGCGAAAACCGCTGACGTGATCCGCCCCGGCCTGCGGATCGTCTTCCACCGCAAAAACACAGGTGTTCGTCCAAAATCGGCTGTGGCTGACGGCGTCAACAATCTGACCCAGCGCCAGATCGTTGTCGGCGACCTGCGCCTCGGGCGTGGGCGAGCCAAACCGTGTTCCGCTGGTATGATCACTGGGCAGCCAGAGGATGATGAAGTCCGGCAGATTGCCCGTCTGCTCAAACTGTTTCAAATCCTTGATAAACTGCGCGGCGCGGAAAACGTCCGGCACGTCCAGGTCCCAGCCCGCTGTGTTCGTGGCCGTGAAGGGCTGGAGCGACGCGACATTCGGTCCGCAAGTGTAGGCAATGGCGTTTGAGCCGTCCATGAAATCGCGGTAGCAGGCGAGGAAATTCAGCGCGCCTTTTTGCGCGGGATTTTTCCAGGCTTTGTGTGTCCAGGTGAATTCACCATAGTCGCGCACCGTTTTGCCATGCGCCAGGGCATCATCCCAAATGCAACCTGCGGGCGACAAAGCCAGCGCGTCGTCTCCCCCGAACGGATAACTCCGCGGCCAGCCGGAGAACTCGCGTTCAATATAGTCGGTCGCCAGCGCCGAGTCGGCCCATTGATGGCCGTCTGCGCTCACCATGCCGCAGCAATAGGTGTTGTCGAGCAACACAAAATTGCGGACGAGCTGGTGTTCGTTCGGTGTCACGCGGCCGCCAAAATTACAAAGGCCGGCGTCGCCATTGCCAGTTTTCACGTCGCCGAGAACCTGGTCGTAGGTTCGGTTTTCCTTGATGATATAAATGACGTGCTGGAACACGCTGGGTTCGCCGGGACGTTCAGGAACGGGTTGGGCGCTCTGATTCTTGCGTGGCGGCAATTTCGCCTGCGCCAGCAACGGGTAGCGTAAATCCGCCAGCGCCGTCTGCGTGAACTTCGCCAGCGCTTTGACCGACGGCACAGGAACCAGGGAAAGCGTGTTGTAATATTGGCCGACAGAAAAAGGCCCGGGACCACGGTTCATGCCTTTGAGGTTGGCGACGTCAATTTGTTTGCGGCTGGCATCGAAGACAATCGCGCCAGGAAACCAGCCGACGGGAATCAAACCGAGTAATTTTGATTTGCCGGGATCAAATTGAACCACCGCGACAGCGTTCTGCGTGCCATTGCAGACAAAAAGCTTTTTGCCGGATTTGTCAAACACCAGGGCGTTCGGCTGCGCTCCAAACGGATCGCCCGGATTCTGCCGGGCGAAAATCGTCTCCACGATTTTGTCCGTGCGCGTGTCCATGACGCTCAAGGTGTCGCTGCCCGCGTTGGCGACCACCAGGAATTTTCCGTCCGGTGACAACGCCAGCGCGCACGCGTGCAAGCCGGTGACAATTTCCGTTTGATGGGTGCCGGCCAAATCAATCACCGAAACCGAGCCTTCGCTGGCGATGGAACGAACCGGATCCACCCGCACCCGCGTGCCCAGCCCCGCCGGGCCGGTGAGGTCATCCGCCGCCGCCCGCCGCCCGCCCCAGTTGCTGACATAAATTTTTTTGCCGGCCACGACCACGTCGAACGGCGCGACGCCGACCTCCCACAGCCGCAGGACTTTTCCCGTCGCCGCATCCAGTTCGGCAAGGCGGTTGGAAAGGTTCAGCGCGACGTAAATTTTTTTGCCGTCCGGTGAAACAGCGATGCCCGTGGGAATTTCCCCCTTGCGGCCGGGCGCATTGACCGGCGGCAGCGCGATGGAAAACAGCGGTGAAACGAACTTGTCTTCGGCGACATCGAAGACCTTGATGTCGCCATTGACATTGGACAGATAAATCCGCGAGCCATCGGGTGAAAAGGTCAGGCCGTTGAAACTCAACTGCGCCTTTCCGTCCGGGTCCAGAATCGCCGCCGACACCGGAGCCGTTTCCTGAGCTTGATCCGACGGCAACGGAACGCGCTGCAAGATTTTTCCTGTTTGAGTCCCGATGACAATCAGTTGATGCAACTGGCCGGCCGTCACGAGCAGGCTGTGGTCGGGACTCAAAGCCAGCGCGTGCGGCCGCATGGGTGGAAGCTCGATCTGCCAGCCGGCGGGCGTGAGGATTTGGTTGACCGGCGTGACAAACTTGTTGTGGATAAACCCGCTGTGGCTGGGGCCAACGGTTTCAGCCGTTGCGTCAAAATTATCCGCCGCTTCTGCCGCCCGCATGGCGTTGACCATAAAAAACGACGCGAGCAGACAAAAACAGCGGACGGCGAGCTTATGTTTCATGCAGCCGAAACACTAACGCTGCCGGGTTTGATTTCAACCGGAAATTCTGCTGCGTGCCGGTGAAAGTGAACCATTCACCGCCTTTTTCCGGGGTCAAAGTGCGAACTGAACCCCCGTGTGTGGCAAATTGAATTCGGCGGAGTGACGGGATTTTTTCCTCGGCGGCGCGGAGCTTTTCAAGTTCATGGTGGGCGTAGCCGCGATGAACGGATCCGGTTTTATGGCCGGTGAGTTTCATCCGCAATTCCGGCGCAACGCCTGATTCGCCAGCGCGCTTGTGAAACTGTGCCGCAACGCGTGAAACGTGCGGCAGGAAAGTTGCCGCACACCCGCGCTTTTCACCGTCTGCAAACCCAAGCCCGCTTTCCGCATGATGTGTTTGAAGCCTTCGGAGAGGCCGTGCCGTCCATCGGGCTTCAATCCGGCCATGTGGGGCATGATGAACACTTCCGGCTTGTCTGTGCCCGCCAGCGTTTCCAAGTGCGCCAGCAAGTCACTGTGAAGCGGCACGGTCACTTTCCCCGTCTTGGCTTGCATGTAGGTGAACGTTCCCGCGCTCAAATCCGTGTCTGTCCAAGTCATGCGGCAACAATCAGAAAACCGCGCACCGGTGTAGTAGGCGAACATTACAGACTTTCTGCAAGATCGCTGTAGTCGGCTGTAGCGCAGTGGAGGCGAGGGTCGGAATCGGACATTGGACGTGGAAAAGTGGGACGAATTATCGTACAATTTACATTTCTAGTAAATGATGGCACAGGCCGCGCGGTTGGGATCGGTGACTGCCCAGAGATTCAGAGGATCAACTGATTGTGGAAATTTTATAAAGCGCGCGCTGAAGTCTGCCATAACATAATTTGAGCCGCCCGAACTGCCCGCGCCATTGCTTTGATTGCTCGTCGTGCCACTGTTGTCGTGCCGTCCTTGTTCAGCAATGCCGGTAAAATCGTTGCCGCCGTTCTCCAATAAATCCATGTAGAAATCGCCAGCGTCATGTCTTTTTTCCCCGAGAATAATCATGTCGCTGGGATGAGCAATGGCACCTTCCTGCATGCTGTCTCCTTCGTTCAGGCCTTGAGGGTCGTTCGAATTTTGAAAATAATCGTTCCAGCCGTTGATGAAATAGCTGCGCGGCGAAGCATCGGGCACATTATTCGACGGAGACGAGCCGACAGTTGCCGGGTTGGATAGAAGAACGGTGATGTCGGTGGGACAAAGTAGAACGTTTAAGTTTTTGCCGTAGTTGTCGTAAAGATGGTTCGGCCAGCTATCGGTTTCATTGCGTGGCGGGTAGGCGCCTTGATTGTCATCCACGTAAATTTTGGAGGCGATGCCCAACTGCCGGAGATTGTTCAGGCATGCAATGCGCCGACCGGATTCCTTCGCGCGGGCCAGAACCGGCAGCAGCATGGCGGCCAGAATCGCGATGATGGCGATGACCACCAGCAGTTCAATTAGTGTAAAAGCCAATTCCTTGCTGGCCAACTGCCGCCGCTTTGTTATTTTGCCAGCCATTTGGTTCGTTGGCGCGTCTGAACGGGTGATTTGACGGACGGAACGACCGCGCCGTTCATTTTGTTTATGAACAGGAAAAATTTCGTTCTCATCGCCGTCGTGCTTGTGCTTGCCGGTGTCTATGTTGCTTATTTTACCGATTGGTTCAAGCCAAAGACGATTCATATTTCGCACACCGTCCGTCCCGGCAGATCCGGCAACCGCCCCGGCGAGGCGGCCGCTCCGCTGCTGGCATTCGGACTTGGCGGTGACTACGAGTTGACCGAAATCAAGGTCATTCCGCTCGCCGCACTGCAAGCCAATCCACTCGCCCAACCCATCTGGCACTTGGTTTCCGATTCCAAATCCGTGCCGATAAAATTTTTCATTTACGGTCAGGGCATTCGCGGCATGAAGCCTGAAGTGCCCGGCGTGCGACCCCAACCGCTCCTGTCAAACGTTACTTACCGGCTTTTCGTCCAAGCGGGTTCGCTCAAAGGCCAGCACGATTTTCAGGCTGTCGCCAAGCCGGCCAGCTCCCCGTAACATCGGGTTGGACGGCTTCGGTTTGAGGCGGGTTACGCTCGTGCCCCGGTTTTTGTTGCGGCCAGAAGGCAGGAGGCCCGGGGATGAGATCGGGTTTCAGAAGATTTGGATTCCCGCTGCGGGTCGCCTGGAGCAGGCGTGGTGCGACAATTACCGTGAAGCTGGAATTGTCGCTGTTATCGCGGGGATCGGTGACGATGCAGGTTGCAGTTATTGCAGCACAACGCCCTGATAAAAACGGGTTGGATAAGCCTTTGCGTCCGGGTCAGTAACCGTGAACAACCCGTTCGAGTCGGTCACATTAGTGCTAATGTTTTAACCGGAAGAACAGGGAACTGGGCGACTTATTGAGCGACACACTGTTTATCCCGCCGTTGCTGTTCACCGGCCCGGTGTAATCGCCCCAGTTTGTCGTCGTTAAATCCGAGTTGGTTTGCAACACAAATCCCGTCGCGGTTGACGGCCACGACACGACGACGGTGTCCAAATTGACGTCCTCCGGGGGGTCGGTGAGCAGAATGGATAGCGTCGGTGAACCGGATGGCGCCTGCGGCCCATTCGTCACCACCGGATTGAACGTTGCGGAATTGGTTCCCGATATCCCGTCAATGGTATAAATCCCGGTGAAGAAAAATGGCTGGCTGCCGATCTGCGAAGCGCAAGCGACGATGTTGCTTTGCTGGGTGGCGATACTGTCACTGGATGTGCCATCCGGCCACCAGGCGTTGCCGGAGCCGCAAGTGACGATTTCATTGACCAATTGGGTCGCCGAGCCGTTGGTGACATAGGTGTTCCGGCCGTTCGGGCCATAAATGATTCCCAGATAAACGGGATCGGCGCTGCCGGTATTCAAACCCGAGTACGAGTAAGGAATGGGCGAGTAGGTCCAATCCAGCGTGTTGCTGGGATCCGTCGAGCTCATGGTGAACGACAACTGGGCGATGGAGATGAGATTCGTCCCGCCCTTGATGTCCATGCCAAACGTAAGCCGGTTGCCCAGTTCCTGGGCGAAGGCCGGGCCAAAGGCAGTGCCGGGATCAGCGACTCCCATCCACGACGGGAAACTGGTCACCATATTGTTGGTCACTGAAACCGCGTTCGTTATTTGCTGATAGAATGTCGGTGACGATGGATCACCATACGAGGAATATCCGTTCAGGATGGCGGTCACGGCATTGGAAGCCCAGGCATTCCAGCTGGGCGAGCCCCACCGGTTCGGCGCCAGGGCGGGGAAAACCGTGATGCTGATGCCGCCGCTTCCCAATACCGGTCCGGAATTGATCACCACCGGATTGAGCGTTACGGAATTGGATCCCGACACCCCGTCAATCGTGTAGGTGCCCGTGAAATTAAAGGGCTGGTCGCTGATCTGCGAAGCGCAAGCGAGAATGTTACTTTGCTCGCTGGCAATGTCGCCGGACGTGTCATACACCGCCCACGCATTGCCGGAACCACGACCGACGATCTCATTGACCAGTTGCGTCGCCGGACCGCTGGTGATGTAGGTGTTGATGCCGCCGGGACCGTAGATGATCCCGACATAGGATGAACTGTAATTGTAGGAACCCTCCGCGAAGGCAAAATCGAGCGTGTTGCTCGGGTCGGTCGAATCAGCACTAAACGACAATTGCGAAATGGAGATCAGGTTGGTCCCACCTTTGATGTCGATGCCGAACTGGAGCCGGTTGCCCAATTCCTGGGAAAAGTTCACGCCGAAAATGTCCCCGGGATCGGCCAGGCCGTCCCACGACGGGAAACCGGTCACGATGTCATTCGTCACCGAAATCACACTGGGCGCCTGTTGGTAATAGCTCGGTGACGTCGGGTCGCCATATGAAGCGTATCCATTGGCGATGGCGATGGTGGCGTTGGAAACCCAGGCATTCCAATTGGGCGAACCATAAACATTGGGTGCCAGGGCGGGAATGATCGTGATGGTGATTCCCTGGGCTTGCACCGGGCAGAAACAAGGCGTCGCAAGGACAGTCAAGAAAATGCCGCCGAAAATCAAACGCATGGCTGATGTAATTGACGGCATCGGTCGTACTGCGGTGAGTCTCTTTTACAACAGGTTTTCAGTCGGTTTGTGACTACTGGTGACTACTGTTGTGCAGGTGCAACACCGCGATAAAAACGGCTTGGATAATTCGTCGCGTCTGAGTCAACAAACGAGAAGCTCCCGGTGGAGTCGGTCATATTCGTACTGATGGCCGTCCAGTTATGCATGTCGAATGAAGCCTCGATCACGTAAGTCTGGTTGGTGCTTCCCAACAGGGTAATGTCCGGACCATTCGGCGTGGCGACGATTGAAACCGTGAAGGCGTCGGGAATGTTCGCCGGGAGCGGGTTGGGGACGTTGCCCGAAAAATTGAAATTGACCGGGAAATCGGCACCGGCACCCACCATGGTGACCGAGATCTGGTGTATGCTGCCGTCAGCGTTGGTTCCGCCATCAACAAAGCTGCTCAGGTCGAAGGAGACCAGCACCGGTTGTGAGTTGTCTCCGTTGATTGAGGGAATGCTCACCCCATACATGTACTGGCTTCCGTTCTCGAGTATCAGGTCCGAGTAGCCGGCAACTTCTCCGACGAATGTCGCACTGCCGTTGTCGGTGTTTACTTGGTAAATATCGGTGTTCCCGCTGCCGGTATTGCTCAAATAGAGGTTACCATCGGAGTCAAAACGGATATTCTGCGGGTACGGGTCGAAGAGGTTGTAAGGATCGCCAAAACTCCCAACAAAAGTTGTTTCCCCGGTAGTGGGATCGATCGTGTAAAGGCCGTCCTGAGGAGCGCCGATAACACTCAGTCCAACCCCGAATAATACCCCGTCGCTGGGGTCGAAAGCTATGGATTCAATACCTGCCACGCTCAGTGGCGCCTCCGGAGTGACGGCCCCGGTCGTCGGATCGAATGTCACCAAGGATGCGCCATTATTGGCGAGGCCGTACAATGTGCCATCCGGAGCGTAGGCGATGTCGTTGTAAATTGTACTGCCCAACGAGGAAATTTCGGTGAAATCGCCGTTCATCAGATTGATGATGCCGAAACCGTTGTTGCCCGTGTTGAACTCAACGGCATAAACGTCGGTCTGCGCGCGTGCCGACAGGACCAGACTGCCTGCCACCACCACACCCAACACTGCCTTGCTGATTTTGTTTAACATAGACTTTGTACTCAATTTAACCGTTTGTTTTGGCCTTTAATCGTATGCTTCACCAGCCTCCCTGCTAACCACTTATTGATTTCAGATATTTCCAGTTAGCTGTCTTAGACTGATACACTGAGTGTCTCACAGCACCTCATATGCCACCATTGTTGTGGTATGCAATCATTGTTATCCGCAGAAAACGATTCCTTCGGAACTCGTTGATATGGAAGTAAATTCGTTAAACTCGAGGCGAATTAAACAGGGTTGGCATGGTAGAACAATAGATAACTGCCTTTACGAAAACGTATTACGTAACAAATCTTATTGCAGGCCAAGCAAAATGGCCGAAAATTGCATCTTTTTGCAGGGTAAGGCGGGCAACGGCATAGTCCGACACGAAACGTATGCCAGTTGTATCTTATCGTCATGTAATATAGAAAAAATTCAAGTATTTGTCTAAATACTGGACAATACTGTCCCCATAAGTGTCTTATAATATTACATTATGAGATAAAACCGGTTTTCAACACGACAATCATGGGAATTTTATGATTTTTGTGTCTAAAAATTTTACAGAGGCGTCGTAAGAGTCGAAAAGGGCTGCTGGAACGCTAACTCTGCTTTGCCAGATGACACGCAGCCCAATGGCTGGATGAAATTTCGCGCAACGGCGGAACCTCCATCTTGCAGCGCGCCTCGGCAACCGAACAACGCGGATGAAACGGACAACCTGGCGGCGGATGAATCGGCGATGGCACGTCGCCCGGCAAAACGATGCGCTTCCGCTTCGTTTCGGGATCAACCTCCGGCACGGCGGAAATCAGTGCCTGGGTGTAGGGATGTTGCGGCGTACGAATGAGTGCTTTCGCTTCGGCCGTTTCGACGATTTTGCCAAGATACATCACCATTACGCGGCGGCTGATGTGCTCAACCACCGCAAGATCGTGTGCGATGAAAAGATGGGCGATGCCGCGTTGCTGCTGCAAATCCTGGAGCAAATTGATGATCTGCGCCTGCACGGAAACATCCAGTGCGCTCACCGGTTCGTCGCAAATGATCAGTTCCGGCTCGACCGCCAGCGCGCGGGCGATGCCGATGCGCTGTCGCTGGCCGCCGCTGAATTCGTGCGGATAGCGCTGCGCGTAAATTGGGTCGAGCCCCACGTCCTGGAGCAGCTCAAGGATGCGTTTTTGCCGCGCGGATTTGCTGTCGGTCAACTTGTGGATGTCCAGCGCCTCACCGACGATTTGCTCGACCATCATGTGTGGATTGAGCGAGCCGTAGGGGTCCTGGAAAATCATCTGGAACTTGCGCCGCCGCGCGCGCAATTCCGCGCCGTTCATCCGCGTGATGTCCTCGCCGTTGAGCAAAACACTGCCCGTCGTCGGCTCGGCCAGCCGCACGATGGCGCGGCCGAGCGTCGTTTTGCCGCAGCCGCTTTCACCGACGAGGCCGAGTGTCTCGCCCGGCTCGATGGAAAAACTCACGTCGTCCACCGCCTTCACAAATTCGCGGACGCGGCTGAACATCCCGTGCTTTACGGGAAAATGCACCTTCAGATTTTTGACTTCGAGCAGGCTCATGCGATTAAAAGTCCGTAGGACGAAAGACCGTAGCCCACCGATTCATCGGTGGGTTCACGATTAAAGCAAAACCGAGTCCCGCAGGGACGGCAGAATTCAATCCAGCATCGTGTCGTCATACGATTGGTTGTGTTTCTTCAAAAATTCAATGAGTTCTTCTTTGAAGCTTCGCTGGCGGTGATGTTCGGCTTGCCGCTTGATGTAATCAACCGTTGTTTCAATTCCTGAAACGCCGATGCTGAACGCGCCATAGCCTTCCTGCCATTCAAACGCTTGGTGTTTGGGAAAGGTTTCGTGAATCCATTTTGACGAATTGCCTTTATTGATTTCGAGAAGCGTGCTCATTCCGATGTTATCTTTTCAAATTCAAGTCCCTTCAAAAGTCTTGGTGCAGATTCAAAGAAAAATCCGGCAACCTTGACTATTGTATTGCTGACTGCCTCCACATCTTCATCCATAACATTTTCCCAACGGTTTTCCAACCAAGCTACCCAGGAAGATAATGTTACTGTCGGGACTGTGCCTAATTCAGGAAATCTAGGATGCGGGACTCTATTTTCACTTTCAATTATGTGCCTATACCAAACAACACCTTGCCGACGACCAAAGACCAATTGAGTATTAATAATCCAGCCGCAGCACTTGATGTGAAATTGTGGATCCCATTCCTCGCTGATTTTCATATCCACGCACTGCGAGCCAAAAGTCGTAATAAACGTTGAGACTAGTTGCTGCATGAATTGAAATATTTCCCAACATCTTCCAGACTTAAAGTGACGTAAATTAGGAAACGACTCGTTAATTTCTTTTTCCCATTCAGAAATAGTCCAAAGATGACATCGAATCTCAAATTCCTGTTTAGCTTTTTCAAATGTCATAATCTTATTTCCAAAACGGACATCTGACCCATCGCCCGGCCTCGACTTCGAGCAGTTCGGGGATTTTTTCGGAACATTCCGGCCTGGCAATCGGGCAGCGTGGTGCGAACCGGCAGCCGGGCGGGAAATTTCCGATGCGCGGGACGTTGCCGGGAATGGCCGAAAGCCGGACGGCGCCACCGCCGAGCTTCGGCACGGAATTCATCAGCGCCTTCGTGTAGGGATGCAGCGGACGGCGCAACAGTTCCTTCGCGGGCGACAGCTCGACAATCTGTCCGGCGTACATCACGGCCACGCGGTCGGCCATGTCGCCGACAATGCCGAGGTTGTGCGTGATGAGCAGAATCGCCATGCCGAGCCGCTGCTTGAGGTCGTGGAGCAGTTCGAGAATCTGTGCCTGGATGGTCACGTCGAGCGCGGTCGTTGGCTCGTCGGCCACGAGCAGTTTCGGCTCGCTGGCCAGCGCCATCGCAATCATCACGCGTTGCTGCATGCCGCCGGACATCTCAAACGGATAATTCCTGATGCGCGATTCCGGCGCGGGAATGCCGACCAGTTTCAGCAGGCGAATGACTTCCTCGTCGAGGGCGTTTTTGGTAGGGCGCGTCACTCCGTGCGCGCCGCCGTTTGCGTTCGGTCGGGCGGCGGGCAGAGGACTGCCCGCCCTACCTGTCAAATCTGGCCGATGCAGCTTGAGCGATTCCTTGATCTGGTTGCCGATGCGGAAAACGGGATTCAGCGACGCGCCCGGTTCCTGGAAAACATAACTCACAACGCCGCCACGAATTTGGCGTAGTTCACCGTTCGACATTTTCAGCACGTCACGGCCATTCAATAAAATCTCTCCACCGACGTAATTCGCCGGTGGCGCCGGCACGAGCCGTGCGATGGAAAGTGCCGTCACAGTTTTGCCGCAGCCGCTTTCGCCGACGAGACAAACTGTTTCGCCCGCCCCGATGGTCAACGACACACCGTCCACGGCGCGCAGCGCATCCGGGCCCGTGCCGAAGTCCATTTTGAGATTTCTAATTTCGAGCAGCGGCATGACCGCGCTTTGGATGCCAGATTTATGGGGCCGTCGAAAGTCAATTCGGGCACGGCAATTCGGCTTGATTGCCGGTTGCCACTGCCGATAGGTTCAGACGCATGTATTTGAGATATTACTGGTTCTTCGTTCTCGTCCTGGCTGCCGCCGGCTGCACCAGCGTTCCGAAACCCAAACCGACCCCGACGGGTTCGCTGGCGGCGTTTCAGAAAAAGGCGGAGGCGTTCAACGAGGTCGTCACCGTGCCGACGTTTGAAACAACGCCGGATGCCGTCGCGGCCACAGCCACAAATGTCATCGCCGCTGGCGATGCCGCACTCGACCGCATCGGCCGGCTCAAGCCCGGCGAGGTGGATTTCACCAATACGATTCGCGCACTCGATGACATTGGCTATTCGATTCAAACGCCCGAAAACCGGCTCGAATTGATCCAGCAAACGAGTACGAACGCCGCCGTACGCGACGCGGCGACGGACGCCATAAAAAAACTCAGCGAGTGGTCGGTCAGCATTGATTACCGCGAGGATGTTTATGCGGCCGTGAAGGCTTACGCGAACACGAAACCGCAACCGGCCGGTGAGGACAAAAAACTTTTCGACGAGACCTTGCGTGATTATCGCCGGGCAGGTCTGGATTTGCCGAAAGACCAGCGCGATGAGGTCGAAAAATTGCGCAAACAACTGACCGCCCTGGAAACGGATTTTGAGAACAACGTCACCAAGGCGAAACAGCCGCTTAAATTCACCCGGTCTGAACTCGAGGGCGTGCCCGAGGCGTTCCTGGCACAGGAAGGCATCAAGACCGGTCCGAATGAATACACCTTGATGGCGAACATCACGTTTCATTACCTGATGGTGGAGGAGAACGCGAAGCGCGAGGACACCCGCAAGCACATGATGGTCGCGCAATGCAATCTGGCGCGGGATGAGAACATTCCGCTATTGCAGAAAATCCTGGTGCTGCGCGACGAGATCGCACAAAAGCTCGGTTATGCCAGTTACGCCAATTTCGCCACGGAAGTTCGCATGGTGAAGAATGCCGCAACCGCGATCGATTTTGAGCAAAACCTGAAAACGGGCCTGCAACCGAAATTCGACGCGGAACTGGAGGAGTTCCGCCGATTGAAAATCAAGGAGACCGGCGACCCGAACGCGAAAATCTACGCGTGGGACTGGCGCTATTTCGCCAATGAATTGAAGAAGACGAAGTACAACGTAGATGCCGAGCAGTTGCGGCTCTATTTCCCGTACGAACGCGTGCTGGAGGGTTTGTTCGCGATTTATCAGCGTATTTTTGATTTGAAATTCGAACGGGTCGAACCGCCTTACAAATGGATCGGCGACCTGCAGCTTTACACCGTGTCCGACGCGAAGACCGGCGAACCGCTCGGACTATTCTACCTCGACATGTTTCCGCGTGAGGGCAAATACAATCACTTCGCGGAGTTCGGCATCACCGAGGGAAAACTACTGCCCGACGGAAAATACCAGCGTCCCGTCTGCGCGCTCGTCTGCAATTTCCCGCCGCCCCAGCCCGACAAACCGTCGCTCATGTCGCATGACGAGGTGGTGACGATCTTCCATGAATTCGGGCACGCGATGCACACGATTCTGACGCAGGCGAAATATTCGCGTTTTTCCGGCACCAGCGTGCCGCAGGATTTTGTCGAGGCGCCCTCGCAGATGCTGGAAAACTGGCCATGGGACAAGAAGGTTTTGGACAGCTTTGCGGCGGATTACCGCGACCCGAACAAAAAAATTCCGCAGGACGTTCTGAATCAACTCAAAGCCTCGCGGCTGGCGACGGAAGGGACGTTCTACCGCCGGCAACTTTCGTTCGGCCTGATGGATTTGGCGTTGCACACGCAAATTCACGCGACGAACGCGGATGACGTGCTGCCGTTGTCAAACAAGGTCCTGAGCGAAGTGTCCCTGCCGGTGCCGCCGGACACGGCGTTCGTGGCTTACTTCGGCCACATCATCGGCTACGGCGCGGGTTATTATGGCTACGCCTGGGCGGATGCCATCGCGGCGGACATGGCGACGGTGTTTGAAAATTCGCCGGACGGCTTCTTCGACAAGACCGCCGGCATGAAATTGCGCTGCGAGATTTATCAGGTCGGTGATTCGCGCGACATCAATGTCTCCATCGAGAAATTCCTCGGCCGGTCGCGCTCCATTGAGCCGTTCCTGAAGAAGATTGGCGTGGAGAAAAGTGCCGCCGGCACCAAATGAGTTCACCGGCAAAATCCGCCGTCGAACGCTGGCCGCGCCAGATCAAATTCATTGTCGGGAACGAGGCGTGCGAACGCTTCAGCTACTACGGCATGCGAAGCATTCTCGCCGGGTACATCACCGGCGCCGTGCTCAAGGGCGGACTGGGCCAGGATGCCGATACCTCCACGGAAATCATTCACCTGTTCGTCTTCGCGAACTATTTCATGCCGCTGTTCGGGGCGTGGCTGTCGGACAAGATCATTGGCCGCTATCACACCATCCTTTGGGTGTCGCTGTTTTACTGCGCGGGCCACGGCGTGCTGGCGTGCAGCGACCTCGCCGGCACGGTCCACGGCAAGCTGCTGCTGCTTTACACCGGCATGGCGCTGATCGCGTTCGGCTCCGGTGGCATCAAGCCGTGTGTGTCGGCGTTCGTGGGCGACCAGTTCAAGCCGGAACAGTCGCATCTGCTGCAAAAGGCCTACGGCGCATTTTATTGGGCCATCAACCTCGGCTCGTTCTTTTCATTTCTCGTCATCCCGTGGATCAAGGACCGGCATGGCTACAGCCTAGCGTTCGGCGTGCCGGGAATTTTCATGGCCATCGCGACGTTTATTTTCTGGCTGGGAACGAAACATTACGTCCGGGTGCCGCCGAGCCGCGAAACGAAAAGCGCCGGATTTTTCAAGGTGCTTTGGTGCGCGCTCGCAAACCAAAACAAGACTGGTGGCGGCGCGCTGCCGCGCGCCGAGGCCGACCAGCAGGTCGGCCCTACCGGACGGCGGGGAAGTTTCTGGGACGCCGCGCGCGGCCGGTTCAGCGAAAAGGAAATTGCCGCGGCGAAATCCGTCTTGCCGATCCTGCTCGTCTTCGCGCTCATCCCGCCGTTCTGGTCGCTGTTTGACCAGAGCAATTCCACGTGGGTGTTGCAGGGTGAGAAAATGGTTCCGACCAGAATCCTCGGCCTGGACATCGGCGCGGAGCAGATGCAATCCATGAATTCGCTGATCGTGATGATTCTCGTGCCGCTGTTCACGCTGGGGATTTATCCGCGCATCGGCCGGTTTGCCGCGCCGCTGCGGCGGATGTCCTGCGGAATGTTTCTGGCGGCGGGTTCGTATCTTGTCGTGGCCGCGCTGCAAAGGCAGATCGAAGGCGGCGCGCAATTGAGCGTGCTGTGGCAGACCGTGCCTTACCTCATTTTGACCGCCGCCGAGGTTTTGGTTTCGACGACCGGGCTGGAATTCGCCTTCCGCGAAGCCGCGCCGGAAATGAAGAGCATCGTCATGAGTTTCTGGCTGCTGACCATCGCCTTTGGCGACCTGCTTGTCGTGGCGGTGACCAAACTGTTTTCCAGCGCCACCAACCACGCCGCGTCAGTCAGCACGGACCGCTTTCTGCTTTATGCCGGCATGACCTTTGGGGTGGCGATTTTGTTCAGCCTCGTCGCGGCGTTTTACAAATACCGCGACGCGGCGGCGGCGCGCGGGAAATAGCTTCAGTGGCCGAAAAACTTTTGGAGCATTTCGCCGCCGTTCTGCCAGAAAATGATCGCCACGCCCATCAACGCGCCGCCGGCCATCACCCCGGATGCGACGGGAAACGTGAATTCCTCCGCCCGGGCCGGCGATTTTTTCTGGAACCCATACGCAATGACCGCGCCCATGAAAAACAGCACGCCGTAATACCATTGAAAAATCCACGCGAGCCCAAAGCCGGACGCGGACGGCAGATATTTCTCCTGTTTGGGAAAAATCACCGGCAGGATGGCAAATACGATTCCCACCGCGCCGCCGATGACGATGCTCCAGATTTTCGCCGGGGCGAGCGCTTCAAAACCTTTGCTCAAGGCCTGGGCGACGGCGGCCCAGGTCTGCGCGGAGGGCGCGGGAAATTGATCCGAGCCGATGACTTCGGGCTTGTCAACGATGAGCGTAAACGCGAGGACGCTGACAACGGTGCCGATGAAAATGCCGGCGAACTGCGCGATAAATTGTTTGCGCGGATGCGCGCCGAGCAGGTAGCCGCTTTTCAAATCGGTCAACAAATCGGCGGCGGAACCCGCCGCCCCGGCAGTGATATTCGCGCTCATCAGGTTCACGTTCATGTTGCCGGGATTGAGCGCGCCGAAAGTGAGCTGTGTCACCTTGCCCATCGCGCTGATGGGCGTGGTGTCGGTTTCGCCGGTAACGCGACACGCAACGAGAGCGAGGGCAAAGGACAGCACGACGGCGAAGGCGCTTTGCCAATACGGCATTCCGAAGGAGGCATGCGCCAGCAGGGCCAGTGCGATGAGCGAAATGAATTGTCCGGCGGCGAACCAGGACATCGGCGTTTCGATGGATTCCATTTCGCCGGGCGATTTTGATTTTCGCGAAAATATTTTGGCGAGATCAAGAAACGCCCGGAGCGAAACCCGCCATTGCAGAATCAAATTCAGCAGGCTGGCGGCCACCATGCACGAGACGCCCAGCCAGACCGACCATTGCACACAGTCGCGGAAACCGGAGCCGGTGATGAGGCCGGCGTGTTGCAGCGCGGGAACAAAACCCATCCAGCACACGATGCTGCCGATGAGGATGCTGACACAAACGCGCATCCCCATGATCGCTCCAGACGCAATGAAGATTGGCTCCCAACTGAACATCACGGTCCGGCCCACCCAGGCCGGGCCGAAGACGACGGCGTTCAATTTGGTGACGAGGGTATCGCTGGAGAAGGCGTTAAAATTAGCCGCATAATGAAATGACTTCATCAGCCATTGATCCAGGACCGCCAGGCCGTCGTGCCAGAAATTGTCCATGGCCGCCAGGATTCCCGCAATGCCCAGTGCCTTCGCAGCGCGCATGCCCTTCGCGCCGTGCGAGTGGAGCGCGCGCAGGGTTTCCGCCGCCGCCACGCCGCTGGGGAAACGCAGTTGCTCGATGTTGATCATCTGTTTTTTCATCGGCACGGCCATGGTCACGCCGAGGATGGCGAGAAAGAAAACCCACGCAAACGTGAGTGGAAGCGAGAGCGCGTGGCCGTTCAACATGATGAACGCCGCAAAGGCGGAGATGAGCGTGCCACCGGTCGAATAACCCGCCGAACTGGCGGTGGATTGCATGCAGTTGTTTTCGAGAATGGTCATCGGTATTTTGGCGAGGCCGATTTTGACGAAGGTCGTCCAAATGGCGTAGGAAAGAATGCACGCCGTGATGGCCACGCCCATGCCCCAGCCGGATTTCAGGCCGATGTAGAGATTGGTAAGCGAAAGGACGGCGCCAAGGACTGAACCCATGAGCACTGCGCGCCAGGTAAGCTGGCACATCGAGTCGCCGCGCCCGCGATAAACTTTCTCGAACCACTGGCGTTCGATTTCTTCCGGCGTGCCGGTGAAACCCTCGATGGGCAATTCAAATTCAGCGGCTGGTTTTTCAGGCATTTCCGCCTCTTTGGCTGAATCGAATTTCATGCGGAATATTTTTGCGGGTCATCGCATCGGGAAGCCAAAACAGAAAGCCAGGCCGGCCAAAGTGCCGAACGTGACGTTGTTCAACGTATCGCGCACCAAGGGAACTTGCAGCACGATAATTACTGCGATGAACCCGAACCGCGCGAACTGGTAATAGGTTTCGTAGCTCATGCCGGTCAAATTTCGCAGCACGTGCGAGCCGTCCAGCGGCGGAATCGGAATCACATTGAAAAAGCACAGCAGCAAACTCAACGCCGCCATCTGCACGCACAAACCGGCGAATTGCTCCCAATGGCCAAACAGGCCGACGCGCGCCAAAGCCATAAGCGCGACGGCCAGAATCAGGTTCATCGCCGGGCCGGCCATGGAAACCAGAATGTCATCCAACCGCGGATTTCGCAGGTTGCAAGGATTGACCGGCACTGGTTTCGCCCAGCCAATCATGAACCGGCTGATGCCCGGCGAGAGAAAAATCATCAGCAACGGCAGCACGACCGTCCCAATCGGGTCGATGTGAACAATGGGATTGAGCGAGCAGCGACCCTGTAATCGCGCCGTGTCGTCCCCGCATTTTTCCGCCGTCCACGCATGGCCGAATTCGTGAAACGTCAGCAGCACAATCAGCCCCAAATAACTGATCAAGCCCTCAATAATCCAATTTGCATCCATGTGCGGCCAACTTAACCGCCGCGCGGATGGGAGTCGAGGCTGGACGCGGCGGTCAATTTATCTTATTCCTTTGTTAAGCGGATTTTTGCCAATCTAAACATTTTAACGGTTAATTTATGCCATTGCTTGAGGGAAAACTCGGAATCGTCTTTGGGGTCGCCAACCAACGCTCCATTGCCTGGGCCATTGCGCAGGCGTGGGCGCGCGAAGGCGCGAAACTCGTGTTCACGTATCAGGGCGATCGCGTCAAGGAAAGCGTCGCGGAACTCGCCGGTGCGTTTGGCGCGGACACGCTCATCCTGCCGTGCGACGTGACGAAGGACGATGAAATCGCCGGCGTCTTTAAAACCGTCGGCGAAAAATTCGGCAGGCTGCATTTGCTCCTGCACTCGGTGGCGTTCGCGCCGAAAGCCGCGCTCGAAGGCGAATTCGTGAACACCAGCCGCGAGGCGTTCCGCATTGCCCACGACGTGAGCGCCTACTCGCTCGTCGCGCTGTCGCGCGCGGCCCTGCCGCTCATGCACGACGGCGGCAGCATCATTGGCATGAGTTATTACGGCGCGGAAAAGGTTGTCCCGCACTACAATGTCATGGGCGTGGCCAAGGCCGCACTCGAAGCCAGCACGCGCTACCTGGCCTACGATCTCGGCCCAAAAAAAATCCGTGTGAATTGCATCAGCGCCGGCCCGGTCAACACGCTGGCCGCGCGCGGCATAAGCGGTTTCAATGAAATGATCAAACATTACGAAGTCCACGCGCCGCTCAAGCGCAATGTGCTGCCCGACGAACTCGGCGCGACCGGAGTGTTCCTGGCCAGCGACGGCGCCGCGGCCATTACCGGCCAGGTCATTTACGTGGATTGCGGCTACCAGATCATGGGGATGTGATGTGGCCGCGACTTTCAGGTCGCGTCAAATTATGGTAGGGCGTGTTCTCCGAACGCGCCGTGCGGCCGGCTCGGAGAGCCAGCCCTACCTTTCTCTTTTCATCCGCGCCACGTAAGCGCCGTCCACATTGTCCACAAACGGCAGCAGTTCGCGCTCGGATTCCAACTTGAACCCGGCGTGGTCGCTTAAGAATTGTTTCACGACTTCGCTGTTTTCCTCCGGCTCCAGGCTGCACGTGCTATAAACCAGAACACCGCCGGGGTTCACCTGTGTCGCGGCTTGTTGGAGCAAATCAATCTGCGAAGCGCGGAGGCGTTCGATTTCTTCCGGCTGGATCCGCCAGCGCAAATCCACGCGCCGGCGCATCACGCCGGTGTTCGAGCACGGAGCGTCCACCAGGATGCGATCGAAACGTGCTGCCAGCGTCCCGCTGGCAGTTCCATCTTTTTTCCCCAGACCTGCCGGCAGGATGCCGGCAGCACGTTGGATTTCCACGCAGGTTACACCCAGCCGTTGGCAGTTTTCTTGAATCCATTTCAGTCGTTCATCCGAAACATCCTGTGCGATGACACGGCCCTGGTTGTTCATCAACTGTGCGATGAACGTCGTTTTGCCGCCGGGCGCGGCGCAGAAATCCAAAATCGTTTCGCCGGGCTGCGGTCCGAGTTGGCAAACGGCAAGCAGCGTGCCGGGGTCCTGAATGTAAAACCAGCCGTCGCGAAAACTCGCCAGCGACGACAGTGGCGGATGCGACTTCATCTCAAAGACCAGGTTTTCAAAATCGGTAGGGACGCGCTGCCGCGCGTCCTGGCCGACCGGCAGGTCGGCCCTACCAAAGAAATCGCAACGGACGAAATCGTATTCCACATTTTCGTCGCGCCAGCGGGTGAGCAGGTCGCCGGCATCTTTGGGTGGGGCGAGGCTGCTGATCCCGCCATGCGGGACGGGGACGCTCGCCCCACCGCCTCCGGCTTGGGACTCGTGGAACTCGCCCCTACCAAACTTCAGCGTGTTGACGCGCGCGAAGGTTTTCGGCGGCGTGTTGTTCCATTCGAGCAATTGCGCCGTCCGTTCCGCGCTCCAGCGTTTTTGCCAGCGGGCGACGAGCCATTCGGGATGCGACCAGCCCAGCGCGGGCTGCGAAATTTTTAATCCGGCCAGAAGTTTTTTGGTTTCGTCATGCTCGCGCAAGTAGCCGCGCAGAACAGCGTTCACAAAACCGGCCTGGGCGCCGAAACCGTTCTGTTTGGCGAGTTCGACGGTTTCGTTGACGGCAGCGTGGTCGGGAATCCGGTCGAGCCAAAAAATTTGGTAGAGGCCGAGCCGCAACAAGTTTTGCAAGGCGGGCTTTTGTTCGCGCCCATCTGTTTTTCGGGCGATGAGCCAGTCGAGGGTCGCCTGCCAGCGCACGATGCCGTACACGATTTCCTGGCAAAGCGCACGGTCGGCGGGCGAAAGTTGCGCGCCATGCAGCGCGGTTTCGAGCAAATCTTCAATGAATTTGCCCCCGGCGCGTCGTTGTTGCAAAACGCGCACCGCGATTTCTCTTGGTTTTTGTCCGCCCACCAATTTTAATGATGCCATACGACTTTTGGGACGCGAGATTAAAAGGCTTTTATGAGAGAAGAATTCGAGAAATTGGCGGCGGCGGGAAAAATCGAAGGACGGCACGTGGAGCCGCTGACATTGCTGGCGGAAAGCGGCTGCTGCATGCATCGCAGTTGGGGCTTCGGGCGCATCAAAACGGTGGACACGGTTTTTGCACGGTTCACCATTGATTTCGCCGGCAAGCCGGGACACACGATGGATTTGGGGTTCGCCGTCGAAAGCCTCAAACCGATTCCCAAGGACCACATTCTCGCGCGCAAGGCCAACGACCTGGAAAACGTGCGCCAGCTGGCCGCGCACCATCTCGATTTGATCAAGCTCGTGCTGAACAGCTACGGCGGCAAGGCCACGGCGGACCAGATTCAGCAGGCGCTCGTGCCGGATGTCATTCGCGACGATTGGAAGAAATGGTGGGAAACCGCGCGACGCGAAATGAAAAAGGACGGACACTTCATCGTGCCGCTGAAAAAAACCGAGCCGGTCGTCTATCAAGCCAGGGAAACCTCCTTGCAGGACCGATTGATGGCGAATTTTCGCGCGGCGAAGGGTTTGAAGGCGCGCGTGGCGGTCGTCGCCGAATTGTCGAAGAGCGCTTCGGACCTGGCCGACAAGCAGGCTGCCGCCGCCGAAATCATGGCCACGCTGAACACGGATATTGCGTCGTATCAACGCACGCAGCCGTCGGTCGCGCTGGAGGCCATCTTCGCGCGCGACGAATTGCGCGAAATCGCCGGATTGCAACCGGCGGCCGACGAAATCACCGCCGCGCAACTCTGGGCGCAGGACATCAAATTCGGGCCGGTGCTGGAACAAATTCCCGCCGCGAAACACCACCACGCGCTGGGGTCGTTCAAGGCCGCGAATCCCGAGCGCTGGCATGACGTGCTGCGCAGTTCGTTGAATTTTGTTTCAGCGAAATTGTGCCGCGAGTTTGCCAATTTGCTGATTTCGGAGGGCAAAATGGATTTGCTCAAGGAAACGCTGACCCGGCTGGTCAATCAGCACACGGCGGGCAGCGAACTATTGCTCTGGCTCGGACGCGAACGCAACGATGCCTTTGCCGACATTCTCGGGCCGGAAGTTTTTCGCGCCATGCTCACCGCGATGGAACGGGATCAATTCAACGAAAAACGCTCGAACCGGCTTCGCGAATTCATTTTGGACGACCACGAATTGCTGGCCGAGTTGACCGCGTCCGCCGACATCGACGTGGTCAAGGACCTCACCCGCGCACTGCAACTGTCGCCGGTGTTCGATGACATGGACAAACGTTCGCTCCTGGCGCGGCTCGTCAAAAGCCATCCTGCCGTCCAATCGCTCATCACCGGCGAACAGGCCAAACAGGACACCGCCATGCTGGTTTCGTGGGAGAGTCTCGAGCGCCGCAAGGCCGAGTATCAGGAACTGGTGCAGAAGAAAATCCCCGCCAACTCCCGGGAAATCGCCACCGCCCGCAGTTACGGCGACCTCAGCGAAAATCACGAATTCAAGGCCGCGAAGGAAATGCAGAAAATGCTCATGCGCCGCAAGGACGAACTCGAAACGCAGCTTACCCGCGCCCGCGGCACGGATTTTGCCAACGCACGCACCGACGTCGTCAGCATCGGCACCATTGTGCAGGCTACCGACCTGGGCGCGAACCAGCCGGAAACGTTCACCATTCTCGGCGCCTGGGACTCCGACCCGGACAAGGGCGTCATCAGCTATCTCTCGCCCGTCGCCCAGTCATTGCTCAATAACAAGGTCGGCGACGAAGTGGAATTTGAGCTGCACGGCGCGAAACGCCGCCATCGCATCGAGCGCATCGAGGCTTTCCGGGCGGCAACCACTGCGCCGAACGGAACGGCGGCGGCCGTTTCAACTTCTTAAAAACAAAAAAGGCGCAAAGTTTTTACCTCTTTGCAGTGCTATCTCATGACCTCGTTCCTTTCTGAGAAGATTTTTTACCACGGATGGACGCGGATTCACACGGAGGGAAAAGCGGGGAGCACAATGTTTGACACGAATTGCGCGAATTATCGCCAACGGCATTCGCGTCAATTCGCGAAACTCGCCTCGGCGAAGCCTGGGTTCGCGTCTCGCCCTTATCGGGGTTTAGCCGCGTATAGCGGCGTGGCCGCCACGCGGCTTTACGCCGGGTCCATCCGTGGTTAAAGAAAAAGCGCTGCGGCTCTCTGCGTCCTCGGCGTCTCTGCGTTGAAGGCGTTTCCGTTTGGTTGCGGCTCCGCCGCGTTATGCCTTCGTGCCTTGGCGATTGAAACTGTTCAGGCCTTGCCGCCAAAACTCACGTAATCGTCCAAATCCAACCAGTCGAAAAAGGTCGCGATGTCTTCGCGTTTGGGAGCGATCTTGGAAACCTGCTCGTTGAAATACGCGCGTGTTTCCACGTCCTTCGGCACGCGTTGTTCCGCGAAAGCCGACCACGCGGCGATTTCAGCGTCGTTGTGTTTGTGTTTCGCGTTCTTCTGAATCCATTCAAGAATTGCGCCGTCGCCTTTGCCGAGTTCCTTTTTCAATTTTTCGGGGTCAATGCCGGCAAATTCCAGAAACCGCTGGTCGAGCGGGCAGGCATAGTGGTAATCGCCGTTTTTGCCCGCGAGGGTTGCGCGGCCCTTGTCGAGCATTCGGGGCAGAATCACATAGCCGCCCAGCCGCACGCGCGGGCTGCGCGGGGGTTGTTTGGTCAGATCAGGAGTGTGTAGTGACATAATCGTTTTGGTTTGTTGGTTTGTTTTCAATTTATCGCATTCCATTTTTGCGACTCGCTAAAATTGCCTCGAAAATGCCGAATTGCAAGTGGCGCGTGAAATTTTTACCTTGGTCGCGTGAAACACTCGGGAAAAGCCGTGCTTGCCGCATTGCGCCTCATCGGTTTGGCCGGTGCGGCGGTGATCGCGCTGCTGGTGGGGGCCTTCCTGGCCAAATTCATCGGGATGTTTGTGCTGGAATATTTGACCTGGGTGCTCGTCGGGCTTTGGGGACTGTTTGTCGTGTTCACCTTTTATTTCTTCCGCGATCCCGATCCGATGGTGCCGGCCGGTTCCGACCTCGTCATTGCCCCCGGTCACGGCAAGGTGGACGTGATTGACACGATAACCGAGACGGAATTCATGGGTGGCGAATGCCAGCGCATCGCGATTTTTCTCTCGGTGATTGACGTTCACGTGCAGTACGCGCCGGTTACGGGCCGGGTCGCTTTTTTCAAACACACGCCCGGCCAATACCTCAACGCGATGAAAACCGACTGTGCGAAATTCAACGAGAACGTGCTCTTCGGCCTTGACGCCGCCGAGCCGCGCGGCGAAAAGGTCGGTGTGCGCCTCATCGCCGGCCTCATCGCGCGCCGCATTGTGCCGTGGATCGCCCCAAACGACACCGTCCAGCGCGGCGAACGCATCAGCCTGATTCAATTCGGGTCGCGGGTGGAGGTTTATCTGCCCCGCCGCGCCAAAATCAAGGTGAATCCCGGCGACAAGGTGGTCGGCGGCGAAACCGTGATTGCCGCGTTTGTTTGACAATGAATTTTCAATATTTTCAATTGAACGGAATCTCATTAACACCCTGCTTTAGCGGGGTGTTGACTGCGGCCGATAAAAAAACAGCCGTTTCAACGGCTTCGAATCATGAACAGCCGTCGAAACGGCTGTGGATTTGCGACGCATCAAAGCCCCGGGCTGAAGCCGCGGTGTTAACGAGAAAGTCACGGCAAGATGCCGGGTCATCCAATTGAGAATCAAATGAGCGAGTCCGTTCCACAAACAGCACCGCCGCCTGACGATTCGGACGAAAGCCGGTTGAAAATTTATTTTCTGCCGAATCTGCTGACGGCGGGCAATCTGTTCTGCGGTTTTGTGGCGCTGACCAAAATTGTCGAAGCCGATCCCTTGAGCGATGCCTACTACGGTCAGATCAAACTCGCGCTCGCGTTCATTTTGCTCGCGTGCATTTTCGATTTGTTCGACGGGCGCGCGGCGCGCTGGGGCGGTGCGGAAAGCCCGTTCGGGCGCGAATTCGATTCGCTGGCGGACTTGATTTCGTTCGGCGTCGCGCCGGCGTTCCTGGTGCATCGCATCGTGTTGCGCGACGTGTTTGTGCAACATCCGGAACTGGGCTGGTTCATCGCCTCGATTTATCTGATTTGCGGCGCCTTCCGGCTGGCGCGGTTTAATGTGCTCTCGGCCTACGCCACCGGCGGCGGCAAGGATTTTGTCGGTTTTCCAATCCCATCGGCGGCGGCCTTGGTGGCGTCGCTGACGCTCTTCATCATGTGGGTGGAGGAAAAGGATTTCCCCAAGGGCAAATGGCGGTTTCTGCTGCCGGTGCTGTTGCTGTTCCTGTCGTGGATGATGGTCAGCCAGGTGCGGTATCCGAGCTTCAAATCGCTGAATTTGCGCGCGACGCGGACCTTCACCAAGACGCTGGTGGCAATTCTATTTGTCGGCTGCGTGCTGGTGTTGCAGGAAAAAATTCTGGTGTTCATTCTGCCGCTGTTTTTCACGGCGTATTTGATTTATGGATTTGTGCGGCCGCGCATCTCGCGCGCCATGCGCCGGGAAATTGAAGATGAAGACGAGGACGAGCCGGACCCGGCGCACTGAAAACCATGACGGAACTGACGCCCATTTTACTTTCCGCCCTGACCGGTTTTGTCAGTGGTTTCCTGCTTTCCGTGCCCGTTGGCCCGGTGAATCTCACCATCATCAACGAAGGCGCGCGGCGTGGCTTCAAATGGGCGGTGCTCATCGGCCTCGGCGCTTCGGTCATGGATGTGATTTATTGCACCATTGCCTTCACGGGATTTTCGTCCTTCTTTGGCAGCCCGATTGTGAAAACGTCCATGGAAGTGTTCAGCTTCGCGTTCATGCTGTTTCTGGGCGTGAAATTTCTTTCGGCCAAAACCGTGATCGCACCCACGCAACTCGGCGCGGCGGCCAGCCGGATTGAGCAGCGCATTGACGAAAAATTACACCCGCACTCGGCGTTCATGATCGGCTTCGCGCGCGTGTTGGGCAACGTGGGCGTGTTGTTGTTTTGGATCGTGGCGGCCGCCTACTTCTTGTCGCACGAGGCCTATTTCACCTCCTACGAGTGGGTGGAGGACACCCTTGCCGCCAAAGCGGCGTTCATTGCCGGCGTGGCGCTGGGCGCGAATTTGTGGTTCTGCGCGCTCAGCTACGGCGTGGCGCGCAAGCGAAGGCAGTTCAGCGAACAAACCCTGCTGCGCATGGAGCGCTTTTCCGGGATTTGCCTGCTTGGCATCGGACTATACGACGGCGGGCACATCGCGTTGCAGTTGGCGCGGCATAGACATGGATTCTAAAATGCCGCTGCGCGAAAATTTTTCCACCATCAAACCATGTTAAAAGCTGGAATCGTCGGTCTGCCCAACGTCGGGAAATCCACGTTGTTCAATGCCGTCACCCGCTCGCACAAGGCGCCCGCGGAAAACTACCCCTTCTGCACCATCGAGCCCAACCTCGGCGTCGTCTCCGTGCCGGAACCGCGGCTCGAACCGCTCGCCAGGATTGCGAAAACGCAGACCATCATTCCCACGACGATTGAATTCGTGGACGTCGCCGGCCTCGTGAAAGGCTCGTCGCACGGCGAAGGCCTGGGCAACAAGTTTTTGAGCCACATCCACGAAGTGGACGCCATCCTGCATGTCGTCCGCTGCTTCGAGGACCCCGACATCGTGCACGTCACGGGCAGTGTGGATCCCGTGCGCGACATCGAAATCGTCACCACCGAACTGGTGCTGGCCGACATCGAGGCGGTCAAAAAGCGGCGGGAAAAAATCGCCAAGGACGTGAAGCGCGGCGACAAGCACGCGATGCTGGAGGAGCATCTGCTGGAAAAGATTGGCGCCCATCTGGACACGGGCAAACCGGCCAACACGCTGGCGCTCCCCCTTTCGCCGGATGAAAAAGTCATCCTGCGCAGTTTCTTCCTCCTGACCGACAAGCCAACCGTCTTCGTCTGCAACGTCAAGGAAAACGACCTTGCCACGGCGGATCAAAATCCGTTCGTCCAAAAAGTGCGCGACCATGTGAAGACGCAGCTCGCGTGCGAAGCCGTTGTCGTCAGCGCGCAGATTGAAAGCGACCTGGTGGATTTGGCGCCGGACGAGGCGGAGGAATTTTTGCAGGAACTCGGCGTGGCTGAATCCGGCGCCGGCCAGCTCATTCGGGCCGCGTATCACGTGCTCGGCCTGCGGACGTTTTTCACCTTCAACGAAAAAGAGGTCCGCGCCTGGACGATTCACGCCGGCGACACCGCCGTGAAGGCCGCCGGCACCATCCACACCGACTTCGAGCGCGGGTTCATCAAGGCGGAGACGGTGAACTGGGATGATCTGGTCAAGTGCGGCTCGGTCGGCCACGCCCGCGAGACCGGCCACTACCGCATCGAAGGCCGCGATTACGTCGTCAAAGACGGCGACGTGCTGCTGTTCAAATTCAACGTGTGATTTTATTCGGAAAGTGGAGTATTCTCATTAGCACCGGGCTTCAGCCCGGTAATGACGGTCGCAGAGCATCAGGAAGCCGTTTCAACGGCTTTCGCACGTGAGGGAAAACCCGTTGAAACGGGTTTAATCCAAATGATAACTAGATTTCACCCGGCTGAAGCCGGGTGCTAATCGGAGACAAGCAAAAATTGGGATGCGCATGCACCCGCAGTGCACCACCGCCAAGCTTGACGGCATGTCCGGTTCTGCTATCTTTGTCTCGTGAACAGCAAGCAAGTGAACAACGCAGCCAGCAGCCAGTATTTCTTTTATTGGTTTTGGGCGGTAAGCGCGCACTTGCGGCTGCGATAGAACTTTAACCAAACCAATCGCCGCAGGTCGCCAAACGCCTGCGGCGTTTTTGTTTTGGCAACCAGTGGCTAACCCAAAAAAAACATGATCATCGTGCTTAAACCCCGGATTTCGAGGAAGGAGGAGCGCTCCGTCCTCAAGGAAATCCGCAAACTCGGCTACATCCCCCACGTCATGCGCGGCGTGGCGCGCACCGTCATCGGCGCCATCGGCGACGAACTCACCCACGCCAACCTCGAAACGCTGGTCTCGCAATTTCCACGCGCGGTCGAAAGCGTCATGCCCATCCAGAAGCGCTACAAGCTCGTCAGCCGCGAGGCCCATCCGGCCAACTCCACCATCCGTGTCCGCGACCACGTCATCGGCGGCAAACAATTCCACGTCATGGCCGGCCCGTGCTCGGTTGAAAGCGAGAAACAACTGCTCGCCACCGCCGAGGCGGTGAAGGCCGCCGGGGCGACCTTCCTGCGCGGTGGGGCGTTCAAGCCGCGCACGTCCCCCTACGAATTCCAAGGACTGGGCGAGAAAGGTTTGAAGCTGCTCGACAAGGCGCGACGCGCCACCGGGCTGGCCGTCATCACCGAATTGCTGTCCGAAAACCACGCCGACTTGGTGGCCGAATACACGGACATCATCCAGATCGGCGCGCGCAATTCACAGAACTTCCAGCTCCTCATCGCCGCCGCCCGGACTGGCAAACCCGTCCTGCTCAAACGCGGACTCTCGATGAAAATCGAGGAATGGCTGCTCGCGGGCGAATACGTTCTCGCCAACGAAAATCCGAACCTCCTGTTCTGCGAACGCGGCATCCGGACGTTCGAGACCTACACGCGCAACACGCTCGACCTCTCGACCATTCCCATCATCAAG
>Ga0074044_10000355_pt1 | contig 45392 bp, 44 predicted proteins | sample BogForMeECP23OM1_FD_94443 | JGI IMG/M metagenome (GOLD analysis project Ga0074044, IMG submission 94443) | Bog forest soil microbial communities from Calvert Island, British Columbia, Canada - Bog Forest MetaG ECP23OM1 | ecosystem: Environmental > Terrestrial > Soil > Wetlands ...
CCGAGTCGTACTCGTTCATCTGGCAGCCGAACGTGCGGATGTAGAGCTTCTGCGTCACACGGTGCGCCTCGGTGCCGGTGGTCATCCGGGGGAGGCCTTAAGCGGGGAAAAGGGGCAAAATTATACCAGCCCGGGAAGGGTCCGGTCCCGCGATCGCGCGGCCACAGGGGCCTATAATGCGCGCGGTTGCGCCCGCGCCTTGCTCCCGGCGCCCGACGGGCGCGATCAACGGCGTTGCTGCAGGCTGCCTGCGCAACCGCGACGAAACTGGTTCGCTGCGTGCTCCCCAACCTCTTCGCGGCAGTGCTGCTCTCGCTTTGCGGCCAAGCTCTGGCCGCGCCGGTCGCGGCGCCAGACGCCACCGGCGCGACGATTGTGCTCGCCGCTCCGGCGCGGCGCATCGTGAGCCTCGCCCCACACGCCACGGAGCTTCTGTTTGCCGCCGGCGCGGGCGATCGCGTGGTCGGCGTCCTGGCGCCGGCCGACTGGCCACCCGAGGCCGCGCGCCGGGTTCATGTCGGCACTGCCGCGGGCCTGGACCTGGAGCGAATCGTTGCTCTCCGGCCCGACCTTATCGTCGTCTGGCCCTATCTCGCCCCGGCGCAGGTCGAGCGCTTGCGCGCCCTCGGCGTGCCGATGTTCGTTTCCGATCCGCGCGAGCCGGAGGCGATCGCCGACGACCTCGAGCGGCTTGGCAGGCTGGCCGGGACCGCGCCACAGGCCGCGGCGGCGGCCGCCGCGCTCCGCGAAAGCCTTGCCCGGCTCGAGCACCGCGCCGCCGCGGCGTCGAAGCCCTCCGTGTTCTACGAAATATGGAATCAGCCGCTCTATACCGTCGGCGGCGCTCACCTGATCAGCGCCGCGATCCGCCTGTGCGGCGGGGAGAACGTGTTCGGGCGTCTCTCGCAGCCGGCGCCCGCGGTGGGCGTGGAGGACGTGCTGGCGGCGCGGCCGGAGGTCATCATCGCCGGCACGGACGACGCCGTGCGGCCGAGCTGGCTCGATGGCTGGACGCGCTACCGCGGCTTGCCCGCCGTCGCGCACGGCAACCTGTTCGTCGTCGACGCCAATCTGCTGCACCGCGCCGGGCCGCGGTTCGTCGCCGGGGTCGAGCAGCTTTGCGCGGTCCTGGATCGGGCGCGGGACAACCTGCGTTGATCACTGCGGCACAAAGAGGCTGCCGCGCGGCCCCTCAACGGCCTTGAGCTCGACGCCGAAGACGGCCGACAGGCGCTCGGCGCGCAAAAGCTCGGGCGCGGGCCCGGCGAGCGCGGCGCCGTCGGCGAGCAGCAGGGCATGGTCGCAGTAGCGTGTCGCGAGATTGATGTCGTGCACGACCATTACCAGTGCCTTGGCGCCGCGGCGGACCGCTTCGGCGAGGCGATCGAGGAGCGCGAATTGATGCGCGAGATCGAGGTGGCTTGACGGCTCGTCGAGCAGGAACAGTTGCGGTTGCTGGGCGAGCAGCGCGGCGAGAGCCACCCGCCTTCGCTCGCCGCCGGAGAGCGTGCGCACGTCGCGCGCCTCGGTTCCCGTCATGTCGGTGGCGGCGAGCGCGTCGCGCGCGATCCGCAGATCCTCGGCGCCCTCCAGCTGCCAGCGCGAAAGATGCGGGTGCCGGCCGATGAGCACGGTCTCGAGCACGGTGGCGGGAAACGCGTCGCTGTCGTCCTGCGCCAGCAGGCCGCGCAGGCGCGCGATGTCGCGGCGGCTGGTGACGGCGAGCGGCCGGCCGAGAATTTCGATCGTGCCCGCTGCCGGGCGGCGCAGCCCCGAGAGCGTGTGCAACAAGGTCGTCTTGCCGGTGCCATTGCGGCCCAGAATCGCCCAGCATTGGCCGGGCTCGACCGTAAGATCGAGCCCGCTGCATACGCGAATGCCGGCGATGGTCACGGTGAGGCCGCGGGCGGCGAGCAGCGGTGCGCTCATCGATACTCGCGACGCAGCAGATACAGAAACGTAGGCACGCCGATCAGAGCGGTCACGACCCCGGTAGGCAGCTGCGCCGGCGCGGTGACTTGTCGCGCCACGGTGTCGGCGACGAGAAGCAGGGCCCCTCCTGCCAGGGCCGATGCCGGCAACAGCAGGCGCTGGTCGTTGCCGAGCACGAGGCGAACGGCATGCGGCACGATCAGGCCCACGAAGCCGATTGCGCCGGCGGTGGTCACCGCGGCCGCGGTCAGCAATGCGGCAAGCGCGAACAGCAGCCAGGGCAGGCGCTCGACGTCGACACCCAGCGCCGCGGCGGTGATTTCGCCGCGTGCCAGGGCGTTCAGATCGCCGGCAAACGGCATCACCGCGACGATGGCGAAGAGCAGCGCCGCGAGCGTCAGCCACGCTGCCGGCGGCGCCGAAAGGTCGCCGATGAGCCAGAACAGCATGCCCCGCAGCTGCGTCTCCGGCGCCAGCGAAAGGATGAGCGCGACCACGGCACCCCAGCCAGCGGCAACGACCACACCGGTCAGCAGCAAGCGGGTCGGCGACCACGGGCCACTGCCTCGCGCCAGGCCGAATACAAGGATCGTCGAGGCGAATGCGCCGCCGAACGCGCCGACGGGAACGAGCCAGGCGACGGCGCCCAGCAACATCGTCAAAAGCGCGCCGGCAGCCGCGCCGCCGGACACGCCAAGCACGTAGGGATCGGCAAGCGGGTTCCTGAGCAGTACCTGCAGTAGCGCGCCGGCGACTGCAAGAGATCCGCCGGCGGCGAATGCCGCGAGTGCCCGCGGCAGGCGCAGTCCGCGCACGATCGCGCGCTGGGTCTCGTCACCGGAAGAAAACAGCGCGCGCAGGACCGATGACGGCTCGATGGCGACGCTGCCAATCGACAGCGCCAGGACGAACGCGGCAAGCGCGATGGCGGCAAGACTTGCCAGGGCGAATACGGCTGAGATCCGGGGCATCGCGGCGAACGCGCGGAGGGGGGCGGGGCGACAACAGCGGCGATTATATCCCGCGTCAGCGCTGCGCTCGGTCGCGCCGGGGCATATAATTGGCAATGGGACGGCGCCGGCCGGCCCGCTTTGAGGTTGAACGTGAAACAGTCGGCATGAGCAAAGCCTTCACTCGGGAAGAAGAGATCGAACTCGACGACGATCTCGAGGAGGTTTCGCCCCTTCCCGCCGGGAGCCGCAATTACATGACGCCGGGCGGCTTCGCGCGGCTCAAGGATGAACTGAGTCGTCTTAGCGACAAGGAAAGGCCCGAGGTCGTGGCGACCGTCGCGTGGGCGGCCAGCAACGGCGACCGATCGGAAAACGCGGACTACATTTACGGCAAGAAACGGTTGCGCGAGATCGATCGCCGCATCCGCTTTCTCATCAAGCGGCTCGATCGCGCCGAGGTGGTCGACCCGGCGGCACAGCGTGACGCAGACAACGCCGACCAGATCTTCTTCGGCGCGACCGTCACGGTCAGGGACGGGCGTGGCGAGCAGCGCACGATCAGCATCGTCGGCGTTGACGAGATCGATACTTCGCGCGGATACATCAGCTGGGTGTCGCCGATGGCGCGGGCATTGATCAAGGCACGCGAGGGGGACAGCGTCAGGCTCGGCACGCCCGGTGGCGTCGAGCAGCTCGAGATTCTCCAGGTTTCATACGAACGCCTCGACATCGACTGATAGGCGCTGCGCAGCGTCGCTGGTTGACGGCGCTGAAACGTTCCGCCTATAGTGACTGATGGATTCCGAACTGGCCAAGCTGGAGCAAAAGCTCGCCCTGCTGCTGGCCGATTATCACCGGGTGCGCGCCGAGAACGAGTCGCTCAAGCGCGAGCTGGCACGTGCGCAAGAGCAGCGTCGCGCGCTGGCGACGCGAATGGCCGCGGCGACCAAACGCCTCGATTCGCTGCTGCAGCAGTTGCCCGAGTCGGCGAACTGATACATGGAAGAGCGCCCGCTAACCCTTGACGTGTCGCTTCTTGGCCGTGACTATCGGGTTGCGTGCCGGGAGTCGGAACGCGAAGAGTTGCAGCAGGCGGTGCAATTTCTCGATCGGCGTATGCGCGAGATCCGGGATTCCGGGAAGGTCGCGGGCTCCGAGCGCATCGCGGTGATGGCGGCGCTCAATATTGCGCACGAGTTGCTGCGCGCGAGAAGCGGTGCACCCGTCAGCGAAGGTTTTGACAGCGCGGCCATTGAGCGTAGAATTTCCTTGATGCAGGCTGCCATTGATCGCGCGATGGCGGAGCAGGAAAAGTTGTTCTGACGCCGGGGTACCGGCGTGGGCGCGACCGCCTTGCTCGACTGCGAAGAACGTCCCCTGCGGTGTTCGATCTGGCCAAATACTCTTTGAACCAATGCTACGTTAGCGAGGTTGCTGCGCCTTAACGGACCGGTGTGCGCTCCCCACGTGGAAGTGCCTAATGGTCCAGGCAGGCGACCCTCTTGAACCGAGGTTCAAGATGACGGTCGGCACGGCACAGGCGGGGGGCCTATCCGGACGCGGCGTCGAAGGACGCCGCGTTTTTTTCGCGTCGCGGTCGGGTGACGCGTCGTTGTTGGTACTTACTCCGCAACCCCGCGGACAACGAATCGGCTGGGCTGCCATTCCCGGCATCACCGGACTCGTCTGCAAACGCCGGCGCCCCGTCGAGGGCCTCGCCGGGCGACATCCGGCGGCTTCGAGGCAACGCCGGTTCAGGCAGACCGAATCGTAGGGCCGCGCCAGGAGTCGATTGGCAACCTTAGCCGGCCCCGTGGCCGCTGCGGCCGACGGTTTCTTTGAGGTACGTCAATAACCCTGCTGCGGCTTGCTATAGGCTCCCATATTGCAGTGCAGCAATTTCGTCGGGAGCCTCCATGGAATGTTCGGGAAAGGTTGCGGTAATCACCGGTGCGGCCAGCGGCATAGGGCGGGCTGTAACCTTTGAGCTCGCGCGCCGTGGCGTGCGCGCGATGGCCCTGGTGGACATCGGTGAGGCCATCGAAGGCGTCGCCGCAGAGGTCAACGCGAAGGCCGGCCGGCAGGTCGCCTACCCCTACCAGGGCGATACGACCGACCAGGCGTTCTGCGCTTCGGTCTACGACTCGATCAGCAGCCAGTTCGACACCGTGACCATGTGCGTGCCGGCCGCCGGCATCACGCGCGACGATCTTGCAGTCCGTATCGACAAGCTCACCGGCGAGGCACGCATCTATCCGGTGGAGCGGTTCAAGCAGGTGCTCGACGTGAACCTCGTCGCGCCCGTGTACTGGGCGCTCGAGATGATCGGACGCATTGCCGAGAATCGCGCCGCCTGCGGCCTCAAGCGATGGCAGCCGGCGGAGGGAATGCAGGGCGCGATCGTGTTCATCGGCTCCGTTTCGTCGCAGGGCAATCGCGGCCAGATCTCCTACGCCAGCGCCAAGGCTGGCCTGGAGGGAGCGGCGGCGACGATCATGAAGGAGGCTGTTTTCTACGGCGTGCGCTGCGGACTTATTCACCCCGGATTCACCGACACGCCGATGGTGCGGGCGATGGGCGATGACTACATCAGCAAGCACATCCTGCCCTTCACGCAGCTCAGCCGGTTGATTCGCCCGGAGGAGATCGCCGATGCGATCTGCTTTATGCTCGCCAACTCGGCGGTCAGCGGCGAGCTATGGGCGGACGCAGGCTGGCATGCGCCCGCGTAACAGCCGTGAGCCGCTGTTGGCCGAGCGCGAGTCGGTGATGCCGAGCCCGGCAAGCGCCGCGCAGCCGCAATGGCCCGGCACGGACCCCAACCGACCTTCCCGCGCCGGCGCTTTCGCCTCTGCCCGCGGCCTCAAGGTGCCGGTCATAGCCTCGCCAGGGGAAATCCTTCGCGCCCGGGAGATCCGGGAGCAACTGCGCAAGATATACCTGGATCGCCCCGTCAGAACTCTTGCCCCGTGGTGCGTTGGTATCGACTAAGCGACTTTCGAGTCGCGGCGCCACTGCGCCGCAACGCATGCACGCCTCGTCGCCTGTCACAGGCGATGCCTTCTACCGCCTGTCGCAGTCCGCAAGCTGAAAGGGCCTCTGCCCAAAGCGCGGCAGAGGCCCTTTGGGTGGTTTGACTGCGTGAAGGTTGCGACGATTCGCGGCTAGGGGCAGTTCTTCCCCGTGCCCGTATCCAGCCGCACGAGGTAGTTGACGTCATCGATGCGTGGGGCCGGATTCGAGACACTGGCGCAAAGCGGATCGTTACAGGCCTGAAATTAGTACCAGCGCGCCCGACACGATCGCGAAGAGCAGCACGAATACGCGCAGCTTGCGGCCGCCGACCCGCGCATGGCTCAAGCGACTCGCGCCTGCACCGATTGCCAGCGTCGGCAGGAGCATGAGTGCCGCACTGAGCTGCGATTCATTCACCCGGCCCACGGTTGCCAGGAAGGCGAGCGACATCAATTGGCCCACCAGGAAGCAGAACGCGAGCGTGGAGCGAAGCGTGGCCGCAGCTTGATGCTGATAGACCAGCGCAAGCGGAGGCCCCCCAATCCCGGTCGCTGTCTCCGTGACGCCGGTAAGGACGCCGGCTGCGATGTACGCCCGGCGGCCCGGCGTAAACGACGGGGCGATGAGCGTGGCGATCGCCGCCAGAATGGTTGCCGCGCCGACCAAGATGCCGAGATGCCTCGATGTCACCAGGGAAAGGATCCACAGGCCACCGAAGGTTCCCGGGAATCTCCCGGCCGTAATCCAAGCGGCACCGGAGCGGTCCAGCGCCGCGCGCTCGCGCCAAGCGACGTAGACATTGAGTGGGATCATCATCACCAGCAGGCACGAGGGCAACAGATCAGGTGCCAGCAATGCCAGAACGGGCGCAATGATGAGCGCGAAGCCGACCCCGGTGGTTCCCTGGATGAAGGCCGCGACCAGCACCGCCACGGCGATCGGCGCGAAGATATGCGGCGTCACGGTGCAGTCGGATTGTCCGAATTCAAGGGCGCGCAGCCTGCCGATCGACGCTGGGCGGGTGTCCGGAAACTATGCACAAACATTTGGCGGCCTTGCTCGACCCTGAGTTTACTGCGGGTATTCAGAGAATGAACGAAGCATAGCGGCAAGGGAGCGAATCGCTGCCGACTATCGAGCCGATTGACCTGTTCGTCTTGTTCGGAGAGCAACGCGTCCAAACGATGACGGTAAGCGATAATGGCGGTCCGTTCTGCTTAGATCAACCCGGACGGCCCGTCGATGGTGCTCACCGTCCGCTCGATGCCGGTAGAGTTCGTCAGGCAGTGGTAGCCGGGTCGTATCATGCACCTACAAGAGCATATAGAAGTCAGAGAAGGTATCTGCCAGCTTCGCCTCTCCGGCGAATGCTCTCTTATTGAAGCGGTTGAACTCATTACCGATGAAATCGTATATTGCCGAGATCGGGGTGTAGATAAACTGCTCGTTGAAGCCACCGGCTTGATCGGGGTGTCCATCCCATCTCTTATTGACCGCTTCTTGATCGCTGAAGAGTGGGCACAGGAAGCCGAAGGCATGGTCGTTGTCGCGCTGGTCGTCCGCGCCGAATACATTCACCCTGAGAAGTTTGGGGTGAGGGTGGCTGCGGATTTTGGCTTGATGCTGGACGTTTATACTTCCGAGACGGAGGCAATGAAGTGGCTGTCGAGTTGCGTTGATCCGACTTAATGCCTGCCGGAGATGTTCTTATCGCTCGTTGGGTGAGACTTTGGGATGGATTTTAGGAGACTGCGTAGAACCCCTCGAGGCCGATGGCGCGCGAACCATGGTATCAAGTATTTGATATCGATATACTTGTTGGACGACTTGGGACGCTACTGGACTACCTATGCGTTACTGGCTGATGAAGTCGGAGCCCGATGAGGTATCGATCGATGACCTCGCCAAGCTACCCGGCAAGACCATCGCCTGGTTCGGCGTGCGCAACTATCAAGCGCGCAACTTCATGCGCGACCAAATGCAGGTCGGCGATCAAGCCTTCTTCTATCATTCGAGTTGCCCCGAGCCGGGCATCGCCGGCATCGTGCGCATAAGCAAGGCGGCGTATCCGGACGCATCGCAATTCGACCGCAAGAGCCCGTACTACGACGCGAAGGCAACACGCGCCGCGCCGCGCTGGTTCAACGTCGAGGTGACGCTGGTCGCGAAGACTCGCCTCGTCCCGCTCGCCGAATTGCGCGCCCAGCGCGAGCTCGCCGGCATGCGACTGCTGCAGCGGGGCAACCGGCTGTCGATCACGCCGGTGGATCCCCGCGAGTGGACCTATATAACCGAGAGCATGTTGCGGCGGTAGAGTGGATTGGCAGCTGATCCCGGTCTTCATTGCGATCGGCTGTGGCGTCGGCTTCCTGGCCGGGCTGCTCGGCATCGGCGGCGCCATCATGGTGATCCCGGTACTGACGGTCATTTTCGGGCGCGAGCACTTTCCCCCGAACCACGTTGTGCACATGGCAATCGCCACCTCGCTGGCGACGGTCGTCTTCACCTCGATATCGAGCACCCGCGCGCACGCGCAGCGTGGCGCGGTCCTCTGGCACGTGGTGTGGGGCATGACGCCGGGCATCCTGCTCGGTTCGCTGGTCGGGCCGCAGATCGTGGCCGGCATGTCTTCGGCGCTGTTGGCGGGGGTCTTCGCGCTGTTCACCGGAAGCTCGGCGGCGCAGATGCTGCTCGAGAGCAAGCCGAAAGCCACGCGGAATCTACCGGGCCGGGGCGGCCTGTTCGGCGTGGGCACGGCCATCGGCGTGCTGTCGAGCATGGTCGGAGCGGGAGGCGGATTCCTTTCCGTGCCATTCATGCTCTGGTGCAACGTCCGAATCCACAAGGTGGTCGCCACATCGGCGGCGCTGGGGTTTCCCATTGCGCTGGCCGGGACCGTCGGCTACATCATCGCCGGACTGAGACTGCAGGGCCTGCCCCCCTACTCGCTGGGCTACATCTACCTTCCCGCCCTTGCCGCCATCGTCGTCGCAAGCATGCTCTGCGCGCCGCTCGGGGTCAGGGTTGCCCACAGCCTGCCGGTCACCAGGCTGCGCCGCGTCTTCGCCGGCCTGCTGCTGGTCATTGCGGTGTTCATGTTGTGGAAAGCCACGACTTATTGAGAGCCGGCGAGAGTTATTGCCGCGCGTACCTGTCCCGCAACACGCTTTTCTGCACTTTGCCCATGGCATTGCGCGGCAGCTCGGTCGCAAAGTGCACCCGCTTTGGCACCTTGAAGCCGGCGAACTCCGCCTTGAGGGTGGCGATGAGGTCATCCTCGGCGAGCCCGCAGCCGGAGCGGGCAACGACCACCGCGGTCACGGCTTCACCGAAATCGGCATCGGCAATGCCGATCACCGCCGATTCGAGTACCCCGGGAAGGGCGTTGATCCTCTCCTCGATTTCCGCCGGGTAGACGTTGAGGCCGCCGGTGATGATCAGGTCCTTGGCGCGACCGACGAGGCGAAGATAGCCGTTGGCGAGCCACTCGCCCAGGTCGCCGGTCCTGAAGTAACCCTCGGCGCTGAATTCCTCGCGCGTTTTCTCCGGCATGCGCCAATAGCCGCGAAAGACATTCGGCCCCTTGATCTCGATATCGCCGACCACGCCGGTGTCGCAGGGGCGCCCTTCCGCGTCGACGATGCGCACCGAGACGCCAGGCAACGGCGGGCCCACCGTGCCCGCGATCCGCTCGCCAGAGAGCGGGTTCGCGGTGTTCATTCCGGTTTCGGTCATGCCGTAGCGCTCGAGGATGGCGTGCCCGGTGCGGGCGCGGAATGTCTCGAAGGTTTCGGCCAGCAGCGGTGCCGACCCCGACACAAAAAGGCGGATGTTGCGGCAGGACGCGGCACCGAACTGCGGCTCGGAGAGCAGCCGCGTGTAGAACGTCGGGACGCCCATCATCACCGTTGCCTGCGGCAATCGCGCGCAGGCCTCGGCGGCGTCGAACTTGGGCAGCCAGAGGATCCGGCTGCCGGAGAGCAACGCGCAGTGACAGGCGACGAACAGGCCGTGCACGTGATACACCGGCAGCGCGTGCAACAAGACGTCGCCGCGCGTGAATCCCCACTGCGAGACCAGCGTAAGGGCATTGCTGGCAAGGTTGCGATGCGAAAGCATCGCGCCCTTGGAGCGGCCGGTAGTGCCTGAGGTGTAGAGAATTGCCGCGAGGTCATCGGCCCGGGACATCACGGTTTCGAACTGTTCCGGCTCATGGTCGGCGCACTCGAGCAGCGTGCCGGCGCGATCGCGAAGCGTAAGAACGCTAGCCTGCGGCCTGAGGCCGGCGATGAGCTGCGCCGCGTCCGGGTCGCAGACGACGAGCGCCGGTTCGGCGTCGGCAAAGAAATACGCGAGCTCCGCCTTCTGATAGCCCGTGTTGAGCGGCAGGTAAACCAGGCCGGCGCGCAGGCAGGCGAGATAGAGCGCGAGCGAGTCGGGGCATTTGTCGGTCTGCACGGCCACGCGATCGCCGACGCGGCAGCCGGCGCCCAGCAGCGCGTGGGCGATGCGCGCCGATGCCGCGTCGAGGTCGTCGTAGTGGATGACCGGGCCCCCTGGAATGAGCAGGCAGGGCTGCTCCGCGTCTTCCGGGAAATGATCGCGCAGGAGCGCGTAAAGGTTCGCGTTCATACCGCCGACCGGGAGGCTACAATTGTACGTCCGAACAACGAACGATCAGGCAGCAGTCGATCATGAACTTGCCCTCGACCATGCGCTATATCCTCGCCCGCGAGCCCGGGCCGCCGGACGTGTTGACCGTCGCGGAAACCCAGCTGCCGGTGCCCAAGGACGGCGAGGTACTGATTCGCGTCGCCTATGCCGGCGTCAATCGGCCCGATTGCGTGCAGCGCGCGGGGGGTTATCCGCCGCCGCCCGACGCCTCGCCGATCATCGGACTCGAGGTCTCCGGCAGCATCGCCGCGGTCGGCGAGGGAGTCGAAGACTGGCGCATCGGCGAGGTGGTCTGCGCCCTCACCCCGGGCGGAGGCTACGCCGAGTACTGCACCACGCCGGCGGCCTACTGCCTGCCGCCGCCGGGCGGCTTGTCGCTGCTCGAGGCGGCGAGCCTTCCGGAGAACTTTTTCACCGTCTGGCACAACGTCTTCGAGCGCGGACGGCTGCGCGAAGGCGAACTGTTCCTCGTGCATGGCGGCTCGAGCGGCATCGGCCTTGCCGCGATCCAACTGGCGAAGGTGTTCGGGGCGACGGTCGCCACCACGGTTGGCAATCCGGCCAAGGCCGCATTTTGTCGCGACATCGGTGCCGACCACGTGATCGACTACCGCGAGCAGGATTTCGTGGCCGAGGTGGCCCGCATCACGGGCAAACGCGGCGTCGATCTTGTGCTCGACATGGTCGGCGGCGAATACATTGCAAGAAACCTGAGGTGCCTCGCGCTCGAGGGGCGGCTGGTGATGATCGCCTTCCTGCACGGCAGCAAGGTGGAAGTTGACTGGCGGCACATCATGCTCAGACGCCTCACTGTCACCGGCTCGACCATGCGCGCGAGCCCGCACGAACGCAAGGCGGCTATCGCGCAGGCGCTGCGCGAGCGCGTCTGGCCGTTGTTCGAAGCGGGCCGGGTGAAGCCGGCTATCTATCGTGTGTTTCCGCTTGCCGAGGCCGCGACCGCGCATGCGCTGATGGAATCGTCACAGCACATCGGCAAGATCATGCTGGCGGTGAGCCCTGAGTAGGCGCGCGATCTATATCAGGCCGGCACCGCGTGCCCACCGATACTTCGCGCCGAGCACCGCGACTGGCATCTCCGTCGAGTAGGGATAGGCCGGAATGCCGTGGTCGAACAGGTACTCGGCAGCTTCCTCGACCTGCACATCGCCGGCCAGAGACGCGACCACCGGCTTGTCGATGCCCTGAGCGCGCATTTCCTCGACCACTTCCGACACGAGCTTCGCAAACACCATCGGCGGCGTGATGATGGTGTGCCAATAGCCGAGGATGAGGGCGTGGATGCGCGGATCCGAAAGCCCGAGGCGGATGGTGTTCTGGTAGGTTTTCGGAGGCTCGCCGCCGGTTATGTCGACCGGGTTGCCGGCCGCGCCGAAAGGCGGAATGAACTTGCGGAATGCCTGGTCGAGGTCCGGCGGCATGGCCATCAGCGTGAGCCCGTTGTCGACGACGGCATCGGAGAGCAACACGCCGGATCCGCCCGCGCCGGTAATGATGATCACGTTCTCGCCCTTGGGGGTCGGCAGGACAGGAATCGCGCGCGCAAACTCGAGCAGGTCGCGCAGGCTGCGGGCGCGAATGACGCCGCATTGCTTGAACACGTCCTCGTAGATCTTGTCGTTGCCGGCGAGGGCGCCGGTATGCGAACTTGCGGCCCGCGCTCCCATGGCCGTGCGACCGGCCTTGAGAACCACGACCGGCTTCTTTTTCGACACGCGCTGGGCGACTTCGGCGAACGCGCGCCCGTCTTTCAGGTCCTCGCAATGCTGGGCGATGATCTGGGTATTGTCGTCCTGCTCGAAAAAGGTGAGCAGGTCGTCCTCATCGAGGTCACACTTGTTGCCGAGGCCAACGATCGCCGATACACCCATCTTGGCCGAGCGCGAGAAGCCGATGATGGCCATGCCTATGCCACCGGACTGCGAGGAGAGCGCTGCCTTGCCCTTGACGTCGTACGCGGTGCAGAAGGTCGCGCACAGGTTCTTGGGCGTGTAGTAGAAGCCGTAGATGTTGGGCCCCATCAGCCGCACGCCGTACTTGCGCCCGATGGCGACGATCTCTTTCTGGCCCTCCACATTTCCGGTCTCGGCAAAGCCCGAGGGGATGAGCACCGCGCCGGGAATCTTCTTCTCGCCGACTTCGATGAGCGCCTGCGCCACGAACTTGGCGGGGATCGCGAACACCGCCACGTCGATGCTGCCGGGCACGTCCTTGACGCTCTTGAATGCCTTCCGGCCCATGATCTCGGTGGCCGACGGGTTGATCGGATAGATCGCGCCCTGGTATCCGCCGTTGATGAGATTCTTCATCACCGAGTTGCCGATCTTCCCGTCCTCTGCCGAGGCGCCGATGACGGCAACGGCGTCGGGCTTCATGATGCGGTTCATGTCGCGCACGATTTCTTCCCGGCTCGGACGGTAGCGTGCCTCAACCGGCGCAAAGTTGACGACGATGCGAACGTCCGCAGCAACCGCGCCGGTCTTTGTTGCGAACACTGGATTCAAATCCATCTCGACGATTTGCGGGAAGTCGGACACGAGTTGCGACACGCTTTGAATCAGGCCGGCCAGCGCGTCCCGGTTGACGGGCTCGGCGCCGCGCACGCCGCGCAGAATCTCGGCCGCGGCTATGCCGTCGAGCATCGAAAGGGCGTCTTGCTTTGACGCCGGCGCCAGGCGAAAAGTAATGTCCTTCAGCACTTCGACGAGGATGCCCCCCAGTCCGAACGCGACCAGCTTGCCGAAGGACGGATCGGTGACCGCGCCGACGATGACTTCCTGGCCCCCGGAGAGCATTTGCTGCACCTGGACCCCCAGCAGGTTGGCCTTGGCGTCGTACTTCTTGGCGTTGGCCATGATGGTGTCGAAGCCTTTGACCACGTCCTCGGCGTTCTTCACGCCGACCAGCACGCCTCCGGCCTCGGTCTTGTGCAGGATCTCGGGCGACACGATCTTGAGCACGACCGGGAAACCCATCGAGGCCGCAAGCGCGGCGGCTTCGGGCCCCGACGTGGCCACCGCCTCCTTTGGCACGGCAATGCCGTACGCGTCGCAGACGAGCTTGCCTTCCGGTGCCGTCAACGACGTGCGGCCTTCGGCCCGCACCTTGTCCAGGATCCGCTGGACTTCGGTCTTGTTGTTCGCCATGGTTTTTTCCTCAATATCATTCGCGGCCGCGCCGGTTTGCGCCGCCGATCATCGGGTTCCGAGATTGCGCTTCAGATAACCTTGTCGGCGCGCAGCGCCGCGACCGCATCCTTGCTGTAGCCCAGCTCCAACAGCACCTCATCGGTGTGCTCGCCAAGCAGCGGCGAACGCTTCACTTCGGACGGGCTGTCGGACATCTTGATCGGGTTGCCCACGGAGAGGTATTTGCCGCGTTTGGGATGGTCGACCTCGACCACGGTCCCGGTCTTGCGCAGCGACGGCTCCTCGGCGATCTCCCTCATGGACAGAATCGGTCCGCACGGGATGTCGTGTTTGTTGAGGATGTCCATGGCCTCGAACTTATCCTTGGTCTTGGTCCATTCCTCAATCTTGCCGAAAATTTCCACAAGATGGGATAGCCGGGCTTTGGGCGTCGCGTAACCGGGGTCGGTCACCCAATCCTCGCGCCCGATCACTTTGCAGATCTCGCCCCATACCGGCGCCTGTGTAATGAAATAGATGTAGGCATTGGGGTCGGTCTCCCAGCCCTTGCACTTGAGGATCCATCCGGGCTGTCCGCCGCCCGAAGCGTTGCCGGCGCGCGGCACTGCATCGCCGAACTTCCCGTGGGGATACTGCGGGTACTCTTCCATCACTCCGGTACGCGCGAGGCGTTGCTGGTCGCGCAGCTTGACCCGGCACAGGTTCAGGACGCCATCCTGCATAGCCGCGAGCACGCGTTGCCCGCGTCCCGTGGTCTTGCGCTGGTAGAGCGCAGCGACGATGCCGAGTGCCAGATGCAGGCCCGTTCCCGAATCACCGATCTGCGCGCCGGTGACCAGCGGCGGGCCGTCGTCGAATCCGGTCGTCGACGCCGCTCCGCCCGCGCACTGGGCGACGTTCTCGTACACCTTGCAATCCTCGTACGGGCCCGGGCCGAAGCCCTTGACCGAGGCGACGATCATGCGCGGATTGAGCGACTGGATGTGGTCCCAGGTCAAACCCATGCGGTCGAGCGCGCCCGGGGCGAAATTCTCGACCAGGACATCGCAATGCTTGACCAGCGTTTCCAGTATCTGCTTGCCCTTCGGATGCTTGGCATCGACCGTGATCGAACGCTTGTTGTGATTGAGCATCGTGAAATACAGGCTGTCGACGCCGGGTATGTCGCGCAGCTGACCACGCGTGATGTCGCCCTCGCCTGCGCGTTCGATCTTGATGACGTCGGCGCCGAGCCAGGCGAGAAGCTGCGTGCAGGTTGGCCCCGATTGCACGTGGGTGAAGTCGAGAATCTTGACGCCGTCTAGTGCCTTGCTCATAGCGTTCCCCTATCCGATACCGTCATTCCGAACCGCGACCCGGAGCCAGAAGGCCGTCACGGTTTCTTCTTCGCTGCGGGATTGAGACTGGTGATGCGGCCGCTTTCCGTGCCCGCCTTCTCGTCGATGACCGTGTTAATCAGCGTGGGACGACGCGAGCGGATCGCTTCTTCCATCGCGTTGCGAAGCTCGGAGGGCGTCGTGGCCAGCACGCCGATGCCGCCGAAGGCCTCCATCAGTTTCTCGTAGCGCGCGCCCTTGACGAACACCAGGGGGGATGGATCGCGACCTCCGGTCGGATTCACCTCGTCGCCCCGGTAGACGCCATTGTTGTTGAGGATGACCACACAGACCGGCAGGTTGTAGCGGCAGATCGTCTCGACTTCCATGCCGGAGAACCCGAACGCGCTGTCACCCTCGACCGCGATCACCTGCTCGCCGCTGACCACTGCCGCGGCGATCGAAAAGCCCATGCCGATACCCATCACCCCCCAGGTGCCTACATCGAGCCGCTTGCGCGGCTTGTACATGTCCACGATGCTGCGCGTGAAGTCGAGCGCGTTCGCTCCCTCGTTGACGAGGATCGCATCCGGGTTCGCCTTGACGATGTCGCGCACGACGTTCAAGGCGCTGTGGAAGGTCATCGGCGAGGGGTTCTTCGCCAGTGCTTCGGCCATCTTTGCGACGTTCTTGGTCTTGCGCTCCTTGATCGCGTCGAGCCACTCCGCGGGCGGCTTCGGCCAGTTCGATCCGATGCCGGCGAGCATCGCCGAAACGCACGAGCCGATGTCGCCGACGACCGGGGCGTCGATACGGACGTTGCTGTCCGCCTCCTGCGGCGAGATGTCGATCTGGACAAACCTCTGGCCGCCCCATTGCTTGCCACCGTTGGCACCCCATGTCTTGCCCTTGGCGTGCGAAAGCAGCCAGTTCAAGCGCGCACCGATCAGCATGACCACGTCGGCCTCGGGCAACACGTATGAGCGTGCTGCGGCCGCGGACTGGTCGTGGGCGTCGGGCAGCAGACCCTTGGCCATCGACATCGGAAGATAGGGGATGCCGGTCCTTTCCACCAGGGCGCGGATATCCGCATCGGCTTGGGCGTACGCCGCGCCCTTGCCGAGGATGATAAGCGGACGTTTGGCGCTCCTGAGCAGATCAAGCGCGCGCTGCACGGCGTCGGACGCCGGGATCTGGCGCGGCGCCGGGTCGACCACCTTGATCAGCGACTGCCTTCCCATTTCCGCGTCGATCGTCTGCGGGAACAGCTTGGCCGGCAAGTCGAGGTAAACCCCGCCCGGACGACCGGAAACCGCAGCCCGGATCGCCCGCGCCATGCCCACGCCGATGTCCTCGGCGTGCAAGACCCGGAACGCGGCCTTGGCGTGCGGCTTGGCGATTGCGAGTTGGTCCATCTCCTCGTAGTCGCCCTGCTGCAAATCGACGATCTCGCGCTCGCTCGAGCCGCTGATGAGAATCATCGGGAAGCAATTGGTGGTGGCGTTGGCAAGCGCCGCCAGTCCATTGAGAAAACCGGGAGCGGACACCGTCAGGCAGACGCCAGGCTTCTGCGTCATGAAGCCGGCGATCGAGGCGGCATACCCGGCGTTCTGCTCATGTCGGAAGGAGACGACGCGTATTCCCGCGGCCTGAATGCGGCGCGTGAGGTCGGTGATGGGAATGCCGGGCAGGCCGAAGATCGTGGCGATGCCGTTTAGCTTGAGGGCATCGATGACCAGCTGAAAGCCGTCGGTTTCCTGTGCCGGGGCATTGACCTCGCCGGCGGCGACATTCGGCATGTCTTCGGGGGGGCTCGCTCCGGGCGAGGGCTTGGCGGTTTCGGTGGGGTGGGCGAGCATGATTGCTTCTCCGAGTAGGTGCCGCGCTGGCGGCCGGACACGGTCGCACCGCGACGATCCTTTCGCGGCGCGACCGTCCGGCGTTTCTAGGTGGCCGCTTTCTGCGCCGCCGCCATGGCGTTGCCGCTTGCCTGCTGGCGCGCGCGCAGCGGACGCAGCACCAGCAGCGCGAGCGCGACCACGACGAAATTCGCGATCGCGGTGACTACGAACACGCCTTGCCAGCCGTGCAACGCATCCTTCAGCACGTTGGCCAGCGGCACGAGCAGCGCTGACGTGCCCTTGGCCGTGTAGAGCAGGCTCGTGTTCACGGTTGCAAACTTGGAACCGAACGTATCAGTACAGGTGGACGGAAACAGGCTGAAGATCTCGCCCCACGTGAAGAAGATCAGGCCGGCAAACAGGACGAAGGCCCAGGCATTGGTGCCCAGGGCACCGAGCAGCCAATAGGCAACACCGCCGGCGCCGAAGGCAATCGCCATGGTTGGCTCGCGTCCGATGCGATCGGAGACCCAGCCGAAGAACGGGCGCGCGACGCCGTTCATCACGTTGTCGAAGATCAGCGCAACGGTCAGCGTCGAGGCGCCAAGGAACAGCACCGTGTTCGAGACGCCGTTGTCCTTGGCGACCACCGCGATCTGCGCAGTGGCCATGAGCCCGCTCGCGGAGATCAGCACGAACATCAGATACAGCAGCCAGAACGTCGGCGTGCTCAGCATTTCCATGGGCGAGAAGCTTCTTGTCGATTGCAGGACACGCGCGGTGGACGCCGCTGCGGGAGCCTCGCCGGGCAGCGGGCCGCGCAGCAGCCACCCCACCAGAAACACGACGCCGCCTTGGACGAGGCCGAACCAGAAGAAGGTCGCCGCATATCCCGACGACTCGATCATCATGCGCATCGGGATCACCGTCAGCGCCGCGCCCGCGCCGTAACCTGCGGCAGTCAATCCGACAGCCAACCCGCGACGGTCGGCAAACCATTTCACGGCGTTGCCGACGCACACCGAGTAGACGGCCCCGCCGCCTATCCCGGAGACAACCGCGCCCAGATAGAGCAACGAAAGCGAATCGGCGTAGGAATTGATCACCCAGCCGATTGCCACCAGAACCCCGCCCAAGGCGACGACGAGCCGCGGCCCCACTAACGGCCCCAGCCGATCGGCAATCCAGCCATGAATCGGGGTGAACCAAGTCTCGAGCGCAATGAAGATGCTAAACGCGACCTGAATCGCCGCGATATCCCACTGATGGGCCTTGTTCATAGGCGCGACGAAGAGCGTCCAGCCGTATTGCAGGTTGGCAATCAGCACCATGCACAGGATGCCGATGACAAGTTGCGCCCAGCGGTTGGTAGGCGACGAGCCTTGCTGCGTAACGTTATCTGCCATGGTTCCCTCCGATGTATCTTGGCGCGTCGTTGCGCGCGGTTGTAGTGTCACTGCCCTATCGAATGCGGAAATGCCAGCCAACAGCCCGGGCGATTGCATCCGGGAAATGCCTATCCGGCGATGACGGGCTTGTGGTCTTCCGCGCCCGGCGCAGGCGTCCGCCCGCGCCCCGTGGCTGCGAACCGGTCGACATCAACGCCTCCTCACCCGCACCGAGACGAACACGTGCTGGCCCGCGGATCGGGTCCGGTCCCCGCCCAGGGCCTATTGGTTTATCCTGCGTTCTGGCGTAACGTATTTGGTATATCAGATATTGTCAATAATGCTTTCGGGGTACTTACAGGGCTAGGCGCTCAGCCGCCCCCTAAAGCGCGCGTCGAGGGATGGCAAGGGATCGAACCAGGGTATGCATCTTCGGCGCTGGCGCGATCGGAGGGTACTTCGGTGTTCAATTGGCGCGAGCCGGCATCGACGTGGTTCTGGTCGCTCGCGGCCCGCACTTGGCGGCGATCCGCGAACATGGCCTGCGCTTGCAGATCGGGGGGGCGGAGCATGTTGCCAGGCTAGCGTGCACCGATCGCCCGGCGGAACTCGGGGTTCAGGATTATGTCATTCTGGCGCTAAAGGCCCACCAGATCCCGGAGAACGTCGACGCAATGTTGCCGCTGCTCGGCCCGGAGACCACGATCGTAACCGCAAGCAACGGCCTGCCTTACTGGTTTTTCGCCTTCGGCGCAGCGCCGTACCGCGGGGTGACACTGGAGAGCGTCGATCCGGGCGGCCGGCAGCGGTCGCTGTTCGGGCCGGAGCGGGCGCTCGGCCTGGTCGTGTATCCGGCCACGGCGATGCTCGCGCCGGGGGTCATTGTTCATGAACATGGTTCGAAGCTGCCGGTCGGCGAGCCCGGCGGCGGCCGCAGCGGGCGGGTGGTTCGCCTGCACGAGTTGCTGGTTGCCGGCGGCTTCGATGCGCCGATTCGCGACGATATCCGTGACGAGATCTGGCTGAAGCTGTGGGGAAACGTGTGCTTCAATCCGCTTAGCGCGCTGACCTGCGCGACGATCGACCTGGTCGCGACCGATCCCGGAACGCGTGGCGTCTGCCGCGCGATGATGTCGGAGATGGCGTCGATCGGCGAACGGCTCGGCCTCAAGTTGCGGGTCGATATCGAGCGACGCATCGATGGCGCCGCGGCGCTCGGGCCGCACAAGATGTCGATGCTGCAGGACCTGGAGGGCGGCCGGGCAATGGAGGTCGAGCCGCTGGTGGGAGTGGTCCAGGAACTCGGGCGCCTGCTCGCCATGCCTACCCCGACCATAGACATCGTCCTCGCGCTGCTGCGGCAACGCGCAAGCAGCGCCGCGCGCTCATGAAACCGCCTGCAATAGCGGTCGGTCGTTAGAGGGAACGAAGACAACATGCCGCACAGTGCCGAAACCGCCGCCGAGCCCGCCAGACTGGTCCTGCAGCCGCTGAGCACCAGCGTGAGCCTGCGCGAGCAGGCCTACGCCGCGCTCAAGCAGGCCATCATGGACGCCGACATCTACGCGCAGCGCGAAGAGATCCGGCTTGACGAGCGGCAGTTGAGTCAGGCACTCGGCGTCAGCCGTACCCCGATTCGCGAAGCGATGTCGCTGCTCGAGCAGGAGGGTTTCCTGCGCACCGAGCCGCGACGCGGGGTGTTCATCGTACGCAAGACCAAGAAGCAGATCATCGAAATGATCGAGATGTGGGCGGCGCTCGAAAGCATGGCTGCGCGACTGGCGACGCTGAATGCCTCCGACGCGGACATCGGGGCGCTGCGACACATGTTCGACGATTTCCTCAACTCGGCCCCGGCCGAGCATATCGACGAATACTCCGACGCCAATATCGCCTTTCACCAGGCGATCATCCGGCTTTCGGGGTCGCATCTGATGGGCAAGACCATCGAGAACCTGTTCATCCACGTTCGCGCCATTCGCCGCATGACCATTTCCCAGCGCGACCGTGCTGCCAAGTCGATCATCGATCACATGCAGATCATCGAGGCGCTGGAGCGCCGCGACACCGAGCGGGCCGAGCGCCTGGTGCGCGAGCACTCGCTCAATCTCGCGGCGCATGTCGAGAAGTATTGCGATTTCCTGGACTGATGCGCGTTTTGCGACCAGGGCCTGGCTCATGCGCTGCTCCCTAATCCGCCGCTTCATCCTCGCGACCAGCCGGCGATGACACAGGAATCGGTGATCGATACATCGAGGCTGGCGCGCAGGCGCGCGGTCCGCAGCACGCCCAAGGGGCGGCAAGTCGACCCGAAGGCCTTGGCCGAGGTGCGGGCGTTGCTCGCGGATGCGCCGCGCCGCCGCGACCTGCTGATCGAGTTTCTGCACCGCATCCAGGATGCGCATGGTTGCATCAGCGCGACGCACATCGTCGCGCTGGCGCAGGAGCTGCGGCTGGCGATGACCGAGGTGTACGAGGTGGCGAGCTTCTACCATCACTTCGACGTGGTGAAGGAAGGCGAGCCTGCGCCACCGCCGATCACGGTGCGGGTGTGCGAGACGCTGTCCTGCCAGCTCGCCGGCGCGGAAAGGCTGCGTGCTGAGCTCGCGCAACTCGATGCGCGCGAGGTGCGGGTGGTCGGGGCGCCGTGCATCGGACGCTGCGAGCATGCTCCGGCCGCGGTCGTCGGCCGCAGGACGATCGATCGCGCCTCGGCGCAGGCGATCAGTTCGGCGGTCCGGGCGCGCAGCACCGAGGCTGAGCTGCCCGCCTACCCCGGGCTGGACGAATACCGCCGCGCCGGCGGCTATCGGACGTTGCGCGCCTGCGTCGCCGGCGAGCGGTCGATCGACTCGGTCACCGCCGAGCTCGAGCAATCCGCGTTGCGGGGCCTGGGCGGCGCCGGCTTTCCCGCCGGACGCAAGTGGCGCATCGTGCGCGCCGAGGCGGCGCCGCGGCTGATGGCGGTCAACATCGACGAGGGCGAGCCCGGCACGTTCAAGGACCGTCACTATCTCGAGCGCGACCCGCATCGTTTTCTCGAGGGCATGCTGATCGCGGCGTGGGCGGTCGGCATCGACGAGGTCTACATCTATCTGCGCGACGAGTATGCCGCGTGCCGGGCCATTCTGGAGCGAGAACTGCGCGCCCTTCAAGCCGACCCCCCGTGCCTGTTGCCGCGAATGCATTTGCGCCGGGGTGCGGGGGCGTATATCTGCGGCGAGGAATCGGCCATGATCGAGTCGATCGAGGGCAAGCGCGGGATGCCGCGCCTGCGCCCGCCGTACGTCGCCCAGGTCGGGCTGTTCGGGCGGCCGACGCTCGAGCACAACATGGAAACGCTCTACTGGGTGCGCGACATTCTGGAGAAGGGCGCTGGCTGGTTCGCGGGCCAGGGCCGGAACGGGCGCAAGGGGCTGCGCTCGTTCTCTCTTTCCGGCCGCGTGGCGAAGCCCGGTGTGCACCTGGCTCCGGCCGGCATCACGGTGCGCGAGCTCATCGCCGAATTCGGCGGCGGCATGCTGCCTGGGCACGAGTTCTATGCCTATCTTCCGGGCGGCGCATCCGGCGGCATCCTGCCCGCGACGCTCGGTGACGTCCCGCTGGACTTTGATACGCTGCAGCCGTACGGCTGCTTCATCGGCTCGGCCGCGGTGATCGTCCTGTCCCAGCACGACCGCGCCCGCGACGCCGCGCTCAACATGATGCGATTCTTCGCCGACGAATCCTGCGGCCAGTGCACCCCGTGCCGCGTCGGGACGGAGAAAGCGGTCGGGCTGATGGGACGGGAGCGGTGGGACGCGACGCTGCTTAACGACCTGTCGCGGGCGATGGTCGACGCATCGATTTGCGGGCTGGGCCAGGCCGCGCCCAATCCGATCACTTGCGTGTTCAAGTATTTTCCTCAGGAGCTCGAATGAACGCTGAGCGCGCGCCGGACTCGAGGCAAGGCGCATGAATGCCCCGCTGACGCAGGCATTGGAGCAGGAGCGCATCGTCTTCAAGCTCAACGGCGAAGACGTTACCGCCCTTGCCCACGAAACGATCATCGAGGTGGCCGACCGCGCCGGCGTCGCCATCCCCCGGCTCTGCTATAAGCCCGGCATGCGGCCGGACGGCAACTGCCGCGCCTGCATGGTCGAGATCAAGGGCGAGCGGTTGCTGGCGCCGTCCTGCTGCCGGCGTCCGGTCGCGGCGATGGAGGTGGCGAGCCAGAGCGAGCGCGCCGTGCACGCGCAGAAGATGATCGTCGAACTGCTTGCCTCGGACATGCCCGAGAGGGCCTATCGGCCCGACTCGGAACTCGCGCACTGGCAGCGCGCCCTGGGCGTGGGCAAGCCGCGCTTCGAGCCGCGGGCGCAGCCGGCAGCCGACCTTTCGCACCCGGCGATGGCGGTCAACCTCGACGCCTGCATCCAGTGCACCCGCTGCGTTCGCGCCTGTCGCGAGGAGCAGGTCAACGACGTCATCGGCTACGCCCTGCGCGGTGCGCATTCGCGCATCGTCTTCGATCTCGACGATCCGATGGGCCAGTCGACGTGCGTGGCCTGCGGCGAATGCGTCCAGGCCTGCCCGACCGGCGCGCTCGCACCCGCCGGCGACGCGTACCTTGTGCCCGCCGATCGTGCCGTGGCGTCGGTGTGCCCCTATTGCGGAGTCGGCTGCCAGCTCACCTACCACGTCAAGGACAATCGCATCGTGCGCGTGGAGGGGCGCGACGGCCCAGCCAATCACCAGCGCCTGTGCGTCAAGGGGCGCTTCGGCTTCGACTATGCGCATCACCCGCAGCGCCTCACGAAGCCGCTGATCCGCAAGCCGGGTGTGCCCAAATCGGCGGACTTCACGATGGACCCCGCCGATGCGCTGTCGGTATTCCGCGAGGCGACTTGGGACGAGGCGCTCGAGCTCGCGGCAGGCACGCTCAGACGCATCCGCGACGAGCGCGGCAGCCGCGCGCTGGCCGGCTTCGGTTCGGCCAAGGGATCCAACGAGGAAGCCTACCTGTTCCAGAAACTCGTGCGCACCGGTTTCGGTTCGAACAACGTCGATCACTGCACGCGCCTCTGCCACGCCTCAAGCGTCGCCGCGTTGCTGGAAGGCATCGGCTCGGGCGCCGTGTCCAATCCGGTGATGGACGTCATGCAAGCGGAAGTGATCTTTCTGATCGGGGCCAACCCTGTCGTCAATCATCCGGTCGCCGCGACATGGCTCAAGAACGCCGTCAAACGCGGCGCAAAGCTCATCCTGGCCGATCCGCGTCGCTCGGAGCTCGCGCGGCACGCCACGCATTACCTCCAGTTCCGGCCCGACAGCGACGTCGCCCTCCTCAACGCCATGCTGCATACGATCGTTGCCGAGGGCATGGTCGACGAGCGCTTCGTCGCCGACCGGACCAGCGGCTATGAGGCCATCCGCAAGAACGTCGAAGGCTACAGCCCGGAAGCCATGGCCCCGCTGTGCGGGGTTCCGGCGTCGACGATTCGCACGGTCGCGAGGCTGTATGCGCAGTCTCGCGGGTCGATGATCCTGTGGGGCATGGGCATCTCGCAGCACGTGCACGGCACCGACAACGCCCGGTGCCTGATCGCGCTCGCGCTGGTCACCGGGCAGGTGGGCCGGCCGGGAACGGGGCTGCATCCGCTGCGCGGACAGAACAATGTCCAGGGCGCGAGCGACGTGGGCCTGATCCCGATGATGTACCCGGACTACAAGCGGGTCGACAACGCGGATGCCCAAAGCAGTTTCGAGGCGTTGTGGGGCAAGACGCTCGATCCGCAGCCGGGGCTCACGGTGGTCGAGATCATGCAGGCGGTGCATGCCGGCCAGATCCGCGGCATGTACATCATGGGCGAGAATCCGGCGATGTCGGATCCCGACGTGCGCCACGCGCGGGAGGCGCTCGCCGAACTCGAAATGCTCGTCGTGCAGGACATCTTTCTCACCGAGACCGGGTACCTGGCCGACGTCATCCTTCCGGCGTCCGCGTTTCCCGAGAAGACCGGCACCTTCACCAACACCGATCGCTCGGTGCAGATCGGCCGGCAGGCTCTCGATCCGCCCGGAGAGGCGCGACAGGATCTGTGGATCATCGTCGAAATGGCCAAGCGACTCGGGCTGGACTGGCGATACGCGCATCCGCGCGAGGTGTTCGCGGAAATGCGCGCGGCAATGCCGTCGATTGCCGGCATCACCTGGGAGCGGCTTGAGCGCGAACACGCGGTGACGTATCCCTGCACGGGCGATGACGATCCGGGACAGCGGGTGGTCTTCACCGAGACTTTCCCGACCGCAACGGGCAAGGGGCGATTCGTGCCGGCGCAGATCATTCCGGCCGCCGAGCAGCCCGATGCGGCGTATCCGTACGTGCTCATCACCGGTCGCCAGCTCGAGCATTGGCATACCGGCAGCATGACGCGGCGCGCCGAGGTTCTCGACAGTCTCGAGCCCGTGCCAGTGGCGTCGCTGCATCCGGACGATCTGCGTTCGCTCGGTGTGGCGCCGGGTGAAACGATTCGCGTGACCTCGCGCCGGGGCGGTATCGCACTGGCGGCGCGGGCCGACGACGGCACGCCGCGCGGCGCGGTGTTCATCCCGTTCTGCTTCTACGAGGCCGCGGCCAACCTGCTGACCAACCCGGTGCTCGACCCGTTCGGCAAGATCCCCGAGTTCAAGTACTGCGCGGTGCGCGTGACTGCGAGCGGCACGGTCGGCGAGGCACGCGGCTACGGTCCGGCCAGGGCGGTCGCGCTGGACTGACGCGATCAGCGCGCGGCGCGGAACACCCGCGCCAGCTGCTCGGCGCGGTCGGCGAGCAAGCCGGACGCATCGGCGACGCATTCTTCGAGCGTGGCGGGGCCGAAGGTGATCGAGTGGCATCCGGCAAAATGCTCGCCGAGCCCGGGCAGGGCGTTGCGGTCGATCCCGCCGGATACCAGGGTGGCAGGCACCCCCTTCAGGGCGGCGCGCCGGGCCGCGACCAGGGGCGTCTTGCCGAGCAGGGTTTGCCGATCGCTGTGCCCTTCGCCGGTGATCAGCCAGTCTGCCCCGTCGAGGGCGGCATCGAGGCCGAGCAGGTCGGCAATGACCTCCGCGCCGGAGCGCAGCTCGCCGCCAAGGAGCAGCAGCGCGAAGCCGAGTCCGCCGGCGGCGCCGGCACCGGGGCTGTCCTTGGCATGTCGCCCGAGCGCACCTTCGACGAGCTCCGCGAAGTGCGCGAGCCGCGCATCGATCTGCGTCACCGCCTCCGGGGCAACGCCTTTCTGGCGCCCGAAAATCGCCGTCGCGCCCTGCTCGCCGCAAAGGGGATTGGTGACGTCCGACATGATGGTGATCCGGGTTTGCGCCAGACGCGGGTCGAGGTCGCGCACATCGACCGCCTCGAGGGCCGCGAGGCCCGCGGGAGTCGGCTCGACGCTCCGCCCGTCCGCCGCGACGAGCCTCAGGCCCAAGCCCGCAAGCAGGCCGGCCCCGCCGTCATTGGTGCTGCTTCCACCGAGTCCGACCATGATGCGGCGAATGCCCGCATCAAGCAGCCGTCGCATCAGTTCGCCCACCCCCCGGGTGCTGCGCTGCTCGACAGCATGCGCCGTCGCGCTGGCGTCGGTGAGGCCTACGACCTGTGCGGTTTCGATGATCGCGGCGTCGGCCGCAAGCAGGCCGTAGGCGGCATTTATTGCCGTTCCGGCCGCGCCGCTGACACGCGCGCTGCAGCGCCGCCCGCCGGCCGACAAAACCGCGTCGAGGGTGCCTTCGCCGCCATCGGCCAGCGGCACCAGACGCAAGTCGACATCGTTCCAAACCCGGCGCAGGCCTGTGGCGATGGCTGCGGATGCATCCGCCGCGGACAGCGAGCCTTTGAACGAGTCCGGAGCAATGACGACGCGGAGCGGTGACGCCGGCATGGTCGTCAGGCGCTGTGCGTGGCTCGGCGCAGCCGGTCGCGCACGGCGTGCCACTCCGGTCCGTCCGGAGGCGCCTCGATCCAGATCTCATCGGCGGCCAGCGCGTCGAGCGCGCGCAGGTTGGCGTAGAGCTGCTGGGCATAGGCGGTGTCGCGGGCGGGCGCGTCGAACCAGGCACCCTCGAAGAACGGCGGTTGCGCCACCGAGTGGGCGAGCACGGCGATGTGCGCGCCCGGGCTGACACGTTGCCGCAGCGCTGCGGCGAATTCCGCCGAGGGCACAAGGCGCGCCGGAGTGCGGGGCGCGTAATGCGTCTCGAGGCTGCCCGGTGCACGCGGGGCGCCCGCGCTCACCGCCTTGGGCTCGTATCCCAGCACCCGCGCGAGCTCGGCGAGCGGTACGGCGCCAGGGCGCAGCAGCACCGCGTCGCCGTCGGTGAAGGCGACGATCGTCGACTCGATGCCATGATGGCAAGGGCCGCCGTCGAGGATGAGGGCGACTTCCCCTGCGAAGTCGTCGGCAACGTGCTGCGCGGTGGTCGCGCTGATGCCGCCGAAGCGGTTGGCCGAAGGAGCGGCGATACCCTCGCCGCCGATGGCGGCAAAGCTTGCCAGCAACGCCTGGGCGACGGAGTGGCCGGGAACGCGTAAGCCCACGCAGTCCTGGCCCCCGGTGACGATGTCGTCGACTTCGGGCCTTCGCGGCAGGATCAGCGTCAGCGGGCCCGGCCAGAAGGCCTCGGCCAGCGCCTGCGCGGCGGCGGGGACTGCGCGCGCCCAGCGCGGCAGCGCGCCCGGGTCGGCGATGTGCACGATGACCGGGTGCGCGGCGGGGCGCGCTTTGGCGGCGAATATCCGCCGCACTGCGGCGGCGTTGGTCGCATCCGCGCCCAGGCCGTACACGGTCTCGGTCGGGAACGACACGAGCTGCCCGGCGCGCAGCAACTGCGCCGCGCGGTCGATGTTGTCGGGGGTCGGTGCAACGATCATGCGCCGCCTGGGGCGCGGCCTTCGACTCGGCGCCCGCGCTTTCCAGGGGACCGGGCTCGCGAGCGCTGGATTTGGTAGAATTGCCGACTTTGCGCCTCCCGGGAACCCGGGTGCGCCATGCCGAGCACGGAGCGCTGATGAGCGATTTTCTGTTCACGTCGGAATCAGTTTCAGAAGGCCATCCCGACAAGGTGGCCGACCAGATTTCCGACGCAGTCCTCGACGCGATTCTAGCGCAGGACCCCCACGGCCGGGTGGCCGCCGAAACGCTCGTGTCCACAGGCCTGGTTGTGCTGACCGGCGAGATCACCACCGAGCACAAGCACGATTACGGCCGTATTGCGCGCGACACCATCCACCGTATCGGCTACACCGACCCCGAGCTGCGCTTCGACGCCGAGGGCTGCGCGGTGATGGTCTGCTACGGCCGGCAATCGCCCGACATCGCGCGCGGCGTCGAGCGCACCTCCGAGGAGTACATGAACCAGGGTGCCGGCGACCAGGGCCTGATGTTCGGCTACGCCTGTGACGAGACGCCTGCCCTGATGCCGTTTCCGATCTACTATGCGCACCGGCTGATGCAGCGTCAGAGCGAGGTGCGCCGCGACGGGAGACTGCCCTGGCTGCGTCCCGACGCGAAGTCGCAGCTGACGGTTCGCTATGCCGACGGCCGGCCGCGGAGCATCGAGACGGTGGTCCTCTCCACCCAACACCACCCGAGCATGAATCACAAGCAGAAGGAGCTCGCCGAGGCGGTGATCGAGTTGATCGTCAAGCCGGTGTTGCCCAAGGAGATGCTCGTCAACACGCGCTATCTGGTGAATCCGACCGGCCGTTTCGAGATCGGCGGCCCGCATGGCGACGCGGGTTTGACCGGGCGCAAGATCATCGTTGACACCTATGGCGGGGCGGCGCCCCATGGCGGCGGGGCGTTCTCGGGGAAGGACCCGTCCAAAGTCGATCGTTCCGCGGCCTATGCCGCACGCTACGTCGCCAAGAACATCGTCGCCGCCGGCATCGCGCGGCAATGCCAGGTGCAGGTCTCCTATGCGATCGGCGTCGCCCAGCCGATCAATGTGACCGTCTATACCGAGGGCACCGGGAAGATACCCGACGAAAAGATTGCCGCGCTGGTCACCGCCCACTTCGACCTCAGGCCGAAGGGCATCATCCAGATGCTCGACCTGTTGCGGCCGATCTACCTTAAGACGGCGGCGTACGGGCACTTCGGCCGCGACGAGCCGGAGTTCACCTGGGAGGCGAGCGACAAGGTCGAAGCGCTGCGCGACGCCGCCGGGATTCGCGGCGCACCCTCGGCGCATCTGCGGCCGCATCGCGAACCGGCGACATGATCCAGGGCCACGCGGCAGGCAGGCGCGCCCCGGCCGCGATGGGCAAAGGGTTCGCCCTGGCTTGCGCGCTGCTTGCCTTGGCGTCATGCGCGACGACCCCGCCGCCGCGCGCAATCGACGCTTCCGCCGACGGTTCGCGGATCACCCTCGCCCCGGGCCAGACGCTGCGGGTCACCGTCGAAGCCAATCCGGCGACCGGTTACCGGTGGGTGGTCGACAAGGGTGCCGTCGCAGTGCTGCAGCCGGTCGGTCAACCGCTGTACACGCCGAGTTCGACCAGCGCTCCGCTGGTAGGCGGCGGCGGCACCATGACCTTCGAGTTCGTTGCCGCTGCGGCGGGCAGCGACACGCTGCAAATGGCGTACCGGATGCTGACGCCGGGCAGCTCCGGCGCGGTGCGCAGCCTGCATGTCGAAGTCGTGGTGCAGTAGCCGTTGCGGCGACTCCACGCGGCAACGCAGCGCCATGGCCCGAGTTCGCTTGCCGTCGCGATGGCGCGGCGCGAGGGCCTAGCGCTGCTCCGGCAGGGGGATGAACTCGGTTTCGTCCGGGACCGGCGGGAAGCCTTGCTCCTGCCAGCGCCTGCTCGCCGCATCGATCAGCGCCCGCGAGCTGGCGACAAAATTCCACCAGATCAGGTGCTCACCCGGCAGGGGCGTGCCGCCGAGCAGCATGGCCCGGGCGCCGGCCGGCGCCTCGATGCGCAGCGTGGCGCCCGTGGGCAAGACGCCCAGATGCCGCTCGGCCAGGGCCTCGCCCCCGATGCGCAAGTCCCCTGCGACGGCATAGACCCCCCGCTCCTCGTGCTCGGGCGGCCATTCGAGCGCGGCGCCCGGCTGCATGTCGAGCGTCAGGTAGTGCATCGGCGAGAGCACCGGCGTGGGCGCCCGCTTGCCGAGCGCGGTGCCGGCCAGCAGGCGCATGGTCACGCCCGGGAGCGCGATCTCGGGCAACGCCGCCTTCGGCTGGTGACTGAAGGATGGCTCGGTGCGTTCCTGGTGCTCGGGCAACGCGACCCAGGTCTGGATGCCATGCATGCGATGACCGCGTGCCCTGGCTTCCGGTGCCGTGCGCTCGGAGTGCACGATGCCGCTGCCCGCGGTCATCCAGTTCACGGCGCCCGGTTCGATGCGCTGCACGGTGCCGAGGCTGTCGCGATGGATCATGTCCCCCTCGAACAGGTAAGTCACCGTGGCCAGACCGATATGCGGATGGGGCCGAACATCGGCGCCGCGCCCGGGGGCAAACGCGACCGGGCCGAAATGGTCGAAGAAAATGAATGGCCCGATCAACTTGGCCGACGCCGAGGGCAGCAGCCGCTGCACCGTGAAGCCGCCGAGATCGCGGGTGTGGGGTTTGAGCATGAGCATGGCCGAAGCCTCCGGCGCTAGTGTAGCGGTGAGCCGGCGGCGGCAAAAGCTCGCGGCCGCGCCTGATCCCGGTGGCGCTCGAGCGTGCCGGGGGACGGCTGGAGCTCGATGATGCGCTTCGGCTACTACGAGCGACTCTCTTCGGCGCGCAAGAAAATCTATCGCTGCAGCGATGGCATCGCTGAGCTCGGCTTGCCGCCCGGACTCGATCTTGGCGCGACCGTCGCACGCATCGAGGCCGCGCTGCGTGCCGACGAGCGCGCGGCGGTGCAGCGCGAGTGCCAGAGCCTCATCGACGCGCTTGTCGCGGGCTATCGCGTCCCGAAGCTCCGGGTGCGCGTGCTGGCCGAACGCCCCGCCGACGACTATGGCGAGCTGCACGGCCTCTACGAGCCCGAAGAGGGGCGCGCATCGCCGCGGCTCACCGCCTGGATGCGCACCGCGCGCAAGCGCCAGGTCGTCGCCTTCAAGACCTTTCTGCGCACCGTAATCCACGAACTCTGCCATCATCTCGACTACGAGCTGTTCGCGCTCGAAGAAACCTTTCATACGGAGGGTTTCTACAAGCGTGAATCGAGCCTGGTAAACGCGCTGCTGGCGCAGCGCCAGGCGGCGATCGATTCCTCGCCGCCTTAGGACCGCCGCGCGGCTTGGCAAAGGCGGAGCTTGCGCTATAATTCGGGGCCTCCTCGAGGAGCGTTGCAACAGGACGGCCGAGCAGTTCGATGCCCGCCCTGCCAGGCTCGAGGATCCTCCAACTTTGCAACGGCGCTCGTTGAACCGCGGCTCGCGCGCGGGGTGACGAGCAAAGGTCTCCCACGGCGCGGTCCCCGACAAGGAGTGACTGATGAACGCTGTGACCGATCCCCGGAAATTCGCCGACTTCAGGGTCGCCGACGTTGCGCTCGCCGGCTGGGGGCGCAAGGAAATCGCCATCGCCGAGACCGAGATGCCGGGCCTGATGGCGATTCGCGAAGAGTTCGCTCCGCAGCAGCCGCTGCGCGGCGCGCGCATCGCCGGCTCTCTGCACATGACCATCCAGACCGCCGTGCTCATCGACACGCTCAAGGCGCTCGGTGCGGAAGTTCGCTGGGCGTCATGCAACATCTACTCGACCCAGGATCACGCCGCCGCCGCCGTCGCGGCGTCGGGTACGGCGGTGTTCGCCTACAAGGGCGAGACCCTCACCGAATACTGGGAATTCACCCATCGCATCTTCGAATGGCCGGACAATCGCGGCCCGAACATGATCCTCGACGACGGCGGCGACGCGACCTTGCTCGTGCACCTGGGGGCCATGGCGGAGACCGACCGGTCGGTCATTTCCCACCCGGCCAACGAGGAAGAGTTCGCCTTGTTCAGCGCCATCGCGCGGCGCCTGGCGACCGACGCGCATTTCTACTCGCGGCTTCGGGCCTCCATCAAGGGAGCCACCGAAGAGACCACGACCGGCGTCAAGCGCCTCTACCAGATGCACAAGGAGGGGAGGCTCGGCTTTCCGGCCATCAACGTCAACGATTCGGTTACCAAGTCGAAGTTCGACAACCTGTACGGTTGCCGGGAGTCGCTCGTCGATGGCATCAAGCGCGCAACCGACGTGATGATCGCCGGCAAGGTGGCCGTGGTCAACGGTTACGGCGACGTCGGCAAGGGCTCGGCCCAGGCCCTGCGCGCGCTCTCGGCCCAGGTCTGGATCACCGAGATCGACCCGATCTGCGCGCTGCAGGCAGCGATGGAAGGCTATCGCGTCGTCACCATGGATTACGCCTGCGACAAGGCCGACATCTTCGTCACTGCGACGGGGAACATCGACGTGATCAACCACGAGCACATGCGGCGGATGAAGAACAACGCGATCGTGTGCAATATCGGTCACTTCGACAACGAGATCGATATCGCGGCGCTGAAGGCGTATACGTGGGAGAACATCAAGCCGCAGGTCGATCACATCATCTTCCCCGACGGCAAGCGCATCATTCTGCTGGCCTCCGGGCGCTTGGTGAATCTGGGCTGCGCGACGGGCCATCCGAGCTATGTGATGTCGAGCTCGTTTACCAACCAGGTGATGGCGCAGATCGAGTTGTGGGGCGACGCGCAGTCCGGGGGCAGGAAGTACCCGATCGGCGTCTACGTCCTGCCGAAACACCTGGACGAGAAAGTCGCGCGCCTGCAGTTGAAGAAGCTCGATGCGGCGCTCACCGAGCTCTCTGACAAGCAGGCGCGCTACATCGGCGTTCACGTCCGCGGCCCCTACAAGCCCGACAGCTACCGCTACTAGGTTTCGTGGCGCGCGCAGGCAGAACCCTGCGCCGCGCCGCGACTCATGGGCACCCGGAGGCGGATCGGCGAGCGTGGAGGCGCGGCAGGGCAATTGACCGGGAGATGGTGATGCGCATTGCAGTGATGGCGGCCGGCGGCGTTGGCGGGTACTTTGGCGCGCGCTTGGCGCAAGCCGGGCACGACGTGGCCTTTGTCGCCCGCGGTCGGCACCTCGCGGCGATCCGCGAGCGCGGTTTGACCGTGCGCAGCGCCGGCGGGGAAATTCACCTCGCCAGGGTAACGGCGAGCGACGATCCGAGTTCGCTCGGCCGCTTCGACCTCGTGCTCTTCGCGGTCAAGCTCTGGGACACCGAAGCGGCCGCGGCGGCCAGCCTGCCGCTGGTGGCCGGCGGCGGCGTGGTGATCCCGTTTCAGAACGGGGTCGAGAGCATCGAACGGGTCGGCGCGGTGATCGGCGCGGCGCAGGTGCTAGGCGGTGCCGCCTATATCGCCGCAACGATTGCCGAGCCGGGGGTCATCGTGCACACCGGGCAGATGGCGCGCCTGCGCTTCGGCCCGGTGCTGCCGGCGCAGGAAGCTCCGGCGCACAGCTTCCTTCAGGCCTGCACCGAGGCCCGAATCGACGCCGAGCTCGTTGCCGACGTGCGCCGGGTATTGTGGGAGAAGTTCGTGCTCCTCACCGCCTTGTCCGGCGTGACCAGCGCGACCCGGCAGCCGATCGGCGCTATCCGCAGCGATCCCGATCTGCGCGCCGTGTTCGAGGCCGCAATGGCCGAGGTATGGGCCGTCGGGCGCAGGCGTGCAATCGCGCTCGACGAGGATCTGGTGGCGCAGATCATGGCGCTTGCCGACGGCCTGCCGGCCGAGATGAGATCGTCGATGCTCAACGACCTCGTCGCCGGCAACCGGCTCGAAGCGCCATGGCTGTCGGGGGCGGTGGCGCGCATGGCGAAGGAGTCCGGCCTGGCGGCTCCGGTCAACGCCACTTTGTACGCGAGCGTGAAGCCTTTTTGCGACGGAAGGAGCCGAAGCCAGGCGGCCGAGGAGAAGCAACGATGAAACTGCTGCTGGTGTGGCTGATCAACGCGGTGGCGCTGCTCGCGCTGCCTTACTTGCTGTCGTCGATCAAGGTTGACTCATTTGCGGCCGCGCTCCTCGCGGCGCTGGTTCTGGGCCTGATCAATACGTTCATCCGGCCGCTGCTGGTCCTGCTCACGCTGCCGGCGACCCTGCTCACGCTGGGGCTTTTCATCTTCGTCATCAACGGCCTGCTGTTCTGGTTCGTCGGCTCCTTCATCGACGGCTTTCACGTGGCGGGATTCTGGCCGGCGTTCTTTGGCGCGATCCTCTACAGCATCATTTCGTGGGCGCTGTCGGCACTGCTGCTGAGGAAGGTCGCGTAAAGTCGCGAGCGCCGATGGCCCAGTCCAGCGACCGCATCTTCAGCTTCGAATTCTTCCCCCCGGCGACGCCCGAGGGCGTGGCCAGGCTGCGGGCAACGCGCCAGCAACTCGCCGAGCTCGGCCCCAAATTCTTTTCCGTGACCTTCGGTGCGGGCGGCTCGACGCGGGACCGCACCCTGTCGGCCGTGTTGGAGATCCAGGGCTCCGGGCAGCGGGCTGCGCCGCACGTTTCCTGCATCGGTTCGACGCGCGAGAGCATAAGGGCGACGCTGGCCACCTATCGCGAGCACGGCATCGGCCATCTCGTCGCATTGCGCGGCGACCTTCCATCGGGGACCGCCGACGTCGGCGAATTCCGCTGGGCGAACGAGTTGGTCGAGTTCATCCGCAACGTGACCGGCGACTGGTTTCACATCGAGGTTGCCGCCTATCCGGAATACCATCCGCAGGCGCGGACGCCGCAGGAGGACCTCGTCAACTTCAAGCGCAAGATCGATGCCGGCGCCAATTCGGCCATCACGCAATATTTCTTCAACCCCGACAGCTACTATCACTTCGTCGACGAGGCGGCCGCCCAGGGCGTCGCCGCGCCGATCGTCCCCGGCGTGATGCCCATCCAGAGCTTTTCGAAGCTGGCGCGGTTCTCGGATGCCTGCGGGGCCGAGATCCCGCGCTGGATCCGGCGCAAGCTGGAAAGCTTCGGCGACGACACCGCGTCGATCCGGGCATTCGGCCTGGACGTGGTCACCGACCTCTGCGCCGACCTCCTGGCGCATGGCGCGCCCGGCCTGCACTTCTACACCCTCAATCAGGCGAGCCTGACGACGATCATCTGGCAGCGTCTGGGCCTGTCCTGAGCACGGCGGCCTGCCCGGCACGGCACGGTCATCGGCCTCCCGGTCGAAACGATTCGAGCTCGAGCACGACCGATTCGGTACGCACCGTCGCCGAGTCCGGACCGTCCTTCTCGGTATATTGCGCTTCGCGCTCCTCGCGCACGGATCCCTTGGCGTCGGACGCGTACCAGAGCGCGGTGCGTAGCAGGGTTCGCGTTCGCCAGAACTCCTCGTCGTCGAGGCGCACGATTCGGTAGACGTAGAAGGCATCAAAGCTGCCGGCCGGCACGGTCATCATGCCGGGGGAGTCGACGCGGCCGTAGATCAGGATCTGGTCGTCGAGCTTGGTGTCGGGCCTGACCGTATCGATGACCTGGTTCCAGGTCTTGCCCGGGTCGAGCGGGAATGCGAGCAACCGCGCCGCCGGCTCGAACGGGCGCGGGGGTTCGCGGTACAGCGATCCGGCGCGCAGGCCGCCTTCGCTGTCGACGTCGGCGATCCATTGCGTGCGGCCCTCGGCGTCGGCATGATCGAACCGGAGTCGCGCTTCGCGGCCCGACAGCGCGACGACCTCGACATCAAGCCGCGACACCGTGCCCCGGCGCAGGTTGTCGGTGACCTTGTATTGCCAGTGATCGCCAAGCGCCAGCTGCGGCGCAGCGACCCCGACGCCTGCCGGCCCCGAGGCGCAGCCGGCGAGCGACACAACGACAGCGGCGGCGAATGCCGACGCGACGCTTCGCCAGCGCGCAAACCAGGCCATGGCAGCGAACCTTTCTCCGCATTCCGGGCGTTGAGCTTCGACCAAGGTCCCGTGCCCTTGGTTGCAGGGCGGTGGCCGCGCGCCGAAAAGCTAGGTGCCCTGATCGGTGATCGCCCCGAGGCTTGCCGTCGACACCAGGCGCAGATACTTGGCCAGCACGCCGCGCGCGTACCTCGGCGCCGGCGGTTGCCAGCGCGCGCGCCGACGCGCCAATTCGTCTTCGCCCACGTTGAGCTGGATGCAAAGCCGTTGTGCATCGATGGTTATTGAGTCCCCCTCCTCGATGAGGGCGATGTTTCCGCCGACATAGGCCTCGGGCGCGACGTGGCCGACGACCATGCCCCAGGTTCCCCCGGAGAAGCGCCCATCGGTGATGAGGCCAACCGACTCGCCAAGGCCCTGGCCGATGAGCGCGGATGTAGGCGCCAGCATTTCCGGCATGCCGGGGCCGCCCTTGGGGCCTTCATAGCGGATGACGATCACGTCACCGGGCCCGATCTTCTTGCCCATGATGGCGCCGAGGCAGGCACGTTCGGAGTCAAACACGCGCGCCGGGCCGGTGATCGCCGTATTCTTGAGCCCGGTGATCTTTGCCACGCAACCTTCCGGCGCCAGGTTGCCCTTCAGGATCGCGAGGTGACCCTGGGGGTACAGCGGCTTCGACCACGGCCGGATGACCTCCTGATCCGCTCGCGGTGTCGCCGGGACGGCGGCGAGCTCTTCGGCCAGGGTCTTGCCGGTGATGGTCATGCATTCGCCGTGCAACAGGTCGTGATCGAGCAGCATTCGCAGCACCTGCGGCACTCCGCCTGCGGCATGAAAGTCGGTGGCCACGAAGCGCCCGGAGGGCTTGAGCTCACAGATCACCGGCACCCGCTTGCGCACCCGCTCGAAGTCGTCGATCGTCCATTCGACTCCCGCTGCCGCGGCGATGGCGAGGTAGTGCAGCACCGCATTGGTCGAGCCCCCCGTGGCCATGACCAGGGCGATCGCGTTCTCGATCGCCTTGCGGGTAATGATGTCGCGTGGTTTGAGGTCGAGTCGGACGGCGTTGACCAGCGCGCGTGCCGACGCGGCAGCCGAGTCGGCCTTCTCCTGATCCGGCGCCGCCATCTGCGAGCTGCCGAGCAGGCTCATGCCTAACGCCTCGAACGACGAGGACATCGTGTTCGCGGTGTACTGGCCTCCGCAGGCACCGACCGTCGGGCAGGCATTTCTTTCGATGCCGTCGAAGTCTTCCTGGGACATCTTGCCGGCGGCGAACGCGCCGACCGCCTCGAACGGGCTGACGATGGTGAGTTTCTCACCCTTCCAGAACCCGGGCTTGATCGTGCCGGCGTAGACGAAGATGCCCGGCACATTCATGCGCGCCATCGCCATCACGCAGCCCGGCATGTTCTTGTCGCAGCCGCCGACGCAGACGACGCCGTCCATGCACTGTCCGTTGACCGCGACCTCGATCGCGTCGGCGATCACTTCGCGCGACACGAGCGAATACCTCATCCCCTCGGTGCCCATGCCGATGCCGTCGGTCACGGTCGGGAAGCCGAAGACCTGCGGCATCGCGCTGGCGAGCTTGAGTTCAGCCATAGCCCGGTCAACGAGCCGCTGGATGCCAGCGTTGCACGGGTTCATCGTGCTGTGTCCGTTGGCCACGCCGACGATGGGCTTGTCGAAATCGCCATCACCGAAACCGACCGCGCGCAGCATCGCCCGGTTCGGCGAGCGGGCCACGCCCTCGGTAATGATCCGGCTGCGACGGTTGCTGGGCATCGGGAACTCTCTTTCGCGGTCTCGTATAATCGGCGAATTCTAACAAAGCTCGCGGCGCATCCGAGCCGCGCCGGCCACTCGATGCTCGTCCACCCGCAATTTGATCCGGTTGCCTTCCACGTCGGGCCGCTCGCGGTGCGCTGGTACGGTCTGATGTACCTGATCGGGTTTGTGCTCTTCGTGGTGCTGGGGAAGATCCGCGCCCGCCAGAACCTGCTCACCGGCTGGCACCCGCGCGACGTCGACGACATGCTCTTCTTCGGCGTGTTCGGCGTCATCCTCGGCGGCCGCCTGGGGTATGTTCTGTTCTACAAGCCGCTCTACTACTTTGCGCATCCACTGCAGATACTGGCGATATGGCAGGGAGGGATGAGCTTCCACGGCGGATTTCTCGGCGTGCTGATCGCGTTGGCCGTATTCGCTCGACGACGCAACAAGCGCTGGCTCGAGGTTACCGATTTTGTCGCGCCCCTGATACCGCTCGGACTGGCTGCGGGCCGAATGGGCAACTTCATCAATGGCGAGCTGTGGGGCAGACCATCGACTCTGCCCTGGGCAATGGTGTTTCCGCAGGTCGACGCCGTACCGCGCCATCCGTCGCAGCTCTACGAGTTCGGTCTCGAGGGTCTGGTGCTGTTTGCGCTGTTATGGCTCTATGCGCGCCGCCGTCGGCCGGTCGGCGCCGTTTCGGGGTTGTTCCTGGTCGGCTACGGCTGTTTTCGATTCCTGGTCGAATACGCGCGCGAGCCCGATGATTTCCTCGGCGTGCTTGCGCTGGGGTGGACGATGGGACAGTGGCTGTCACTGCCGATGATCATCGCCGGCGTTGCCATGATGCTGTGGGCCTATTGGCGTGCGCGCAAGGCGCAACCGACGCTGTTCGGACCCTAGTCAACGCGGCGAAAGTCCCCCTCGAGCGATTCGCGTCGGAAGCTGCGCCTGAAGCCGGCCGACTGGGTGGCGAACGGCGGCCCGAGATTGAGCGGCAGCAGCAGCAGGAGCAAAGCGATCAGATCGGAGACGACGCCCGGCAAGATCAGCAGCAATCCGGCCAGGACCCTTCGCCCGCTGTCGAGCAGCCCGCGCAGCAACGGTTGGTCGCCGCGCAACGCGGCAAGCGTCTTGGCGCGGAAGGTCATCCGCTCCTTGCGCAGCAACAGCACGCCGGCGATGGCGGGGGCGACGAACCATACCAGCGCCGGAATGCCTGTCCAGCGCGCAAAGCGCAGGGTCGCCAGGACATCGAGCACCGGGAAAATGAGTACAATCAACGATACGACGAAACGCATGCGAACTCCTCGCCGCCGGCGGCATGGTTCCCGATGCAACGGGCGGCTCGCGGAGGGCCCAAGTGGCAGCTCAGTCGAAAACCCGATCGGCGACCCGGTCAGGCCCTCCGGTGCCCGAGGGGCCGCCAGGAAACCGTGCGTCCGAGCCATCGATTCTCATCCTCACCACCCTGCCCGAGCGGGCCGCGGCAGAAGCATTAGCGCGCCAGCTGCTCATGACCCGTCTCGCGGCCTGCATCCAGATCGGTGCGACGGCGCAATCACTTTATCACTGGCGCGGCCAAATCGAAACGGCAGACGAGATCCCGCTCGCCATCAAGACGCGCGCCCGCCTCTATTCGCGGGTCGAAGAGGCGATCCGGCGGCATCATCCCTACGAACTTCCCGAAATCATCGCTGTCCCCATCACCTGTGGCTTGCCCGCCTACCTTGACTGGATCGCCGCGGAGACCGAAGCGCCTGCTTGAGGCGCATTGGCGTCGGCTGTTAGCCGGCGTGGCGGCCGGCATGCTGCTCGTGGCCGCCCGGGCCGGGGTGGCACAAGTCGAGCCGCTGCCTCCGGACAAGGCGTTCCGCTTCACCGCCAGGCTGCTCGATGCGGACACGGTTGAGGCGCGGTTCATGATTGCCGACGGCTACTACCTTTACCGCGACCGGATTCACTTTGCGGTTGAGCCGGCTGCCGCCGGCCTCGCGGTGCCGCGCCTGCCCGCGGGAACGGTGAAGGAAGACCAGTTTTTTGGGCGCGTCGAGACCTATCGCGGCGACGTCATCGTCCGGCTGGCGCTGAAGGACCCGAAACCAGGACAGTCGATCGTCATTGCGGCCGAGTCGCAGGGTTGTGCGGACATCGGAATCTGCTATCCGGCCACCGTGCAGCGCGTGCCTTTGGAACTGCCCGAGGCCGGCAAGCCCCCTGCCGCGCCGAGCCAAGCGCCGAAGCGGGCTTGGTTCAACTGAGTTCGGGAAGATAGTGGGCGCTCGCTGCGACAACCCATGACCGGTCGCTTGCGCAGGTTTGCCGTCGGCGCCGGCGTCGGCGCGCTGGCCCTGGCGCTGGGCGTCGCCGTCGCGATGTGGAATGCCAAGGCGCCTGACGCGAGCGCTCTGCTCGCCTTGTCGCTCCCGGACACGCAGGGAACCGCCCAGCCATTGCGGCAATGGCGAGGCAAGGTGCTGGTGATCAACTTCTGGGCCACCTGGTGCGAGCCCTGTCGCGAGGAAATGCCCGAGTTCATTCGTGTCCAACGCGAGCTCGGCCCCCAGGGAGTGCAGTTTGTGGGGATCGCGGTGGACAGCGCCGACAAGGTTGGGCGATTTGCCACCCAACTCGGTTTGAACTATCCGGCGCTCGTTGCCGGTTACGATGCCATCGACCTCTCCAAACCCCTGGGTAACCCCCTTCTGGCGTTACCCTTTACGGTCATCGTCGGCCGCGATGGCCAAGTCGCGCTCACCCATGTGGGTCCCATTAACCCCGCGCAATTACGGTCAACAATAGCGAAGTTGATCTAAATCCTCGTATCTGCTCTGCAAGCAATCATCGCGCCGGGAGCCGGTTGGGGCAGCAGGGGCAGCGACCCGGGGGTTTCCGGGATGGCCGCCCACGAGGCACCTGCGGTGGCCTCGCCTCGGCGCAGGCGCGCAGCAAATTGCTGCTAACGCTGGACAATCTGTCGCGATCTCCTGCAAACTTGCGGCCTACTCGGGCAGGGGGATGGGGGATGGATGGACCTGCGCAAGCTTAAGACATTGATCGAGCTGGTGGAAAGCTCCGGCATCGCCGAACTCGAGATTGCCGAGGGCGAAGAGCGTGTGCGCATCACCCGGTCGCTGCCGCCTCCTGCCTTGCCGCCGGCGGCCGCTGCGACAAGCCTGCAGGCGTCGCCTGGGGTGCCGGAGCCGGTCCCCGCGCCTGCCGTCGCGCCGGAAGGCCACGTGGTCAAATCGCCCATGGTCGGCACTTTCTATCGGTCGGCTTCTCCCGGGGGCAAGCCGTTCGTCGAGATCGGCGACGAGGTGCAAGTGGGCGACGCCCTGTGCATCATCGAGGCGATGAAGCTGATGAACGAAATCGAGGCCGATCAGGCCGGCGTGGTCAAGGCGATCCTCCTCGAGAACGGGCAGCCCGTCGAATACGGACAGGCGCTGGTCGTCATCGGCTAGGCGCAGGGGGAGAGCCGCGCCGGCGGCATTCCCCGAGGTCGCCTTTTCCAGCACCAGGCTAACGTGTCGACCAAGAGCGCCGGACAGCTGTTCGACAAGGTCCTTATCGCCAATCGGGGCGAGATCGCGCTGCGCGTCCAGCGAGCGTGCCGCGAGCTGGGCATCAAGACCGTCGTCGTTCATTCGGAGGCCGATGCCGACGCCAAGTACGTGCGCCTGGCCGACGAATCGGTTTGCATCGGGCCGCCGCCGTCGGCGCAGAGCTACCTCAATATCCCGGCCATCATCAGCGCTGCCGAGGTCACCGACGCGCAGGCGATTCATCCAGGCTATGGCTTTCTCTCCGAGAACGCGGACTTTGCGGAGAAGGTGGAGAAGAGCGGCTTTGTCTTCATCGGCCCGCGCCCGGACACGATTCGGCTCATGGGCGACAAGGTGAGCGCCAAGATCGCGATGACCAAGGCCGGCGTGCCCTGCGTGCCGGGCTCGGCCGGCGCCTTGCCGGACGATGCGAAGGAGGTACTCAAGCTCGCTCGCGAGATCAAGTATCCGGTGATCATCAAGGCCGCGGGCGGCGGCGGGGGTCGCGGCATGCGCGTTGTGCATACCGAGGCCGCGCTGTTGCCCGCCGTCAGCCTGACCAAGGCAGAGGCGTTGGCGGCATTCGGCAATGCCACCGTGTACATGGAGAAATACCTCGATCACCCGCGGCACGTCGAGATCCAGGTGCTGGCCGACGCGCACAAGAACGCGGTCCACCTTTTTGAGCGCGACTGCTCAATGCAACGGCGGCACCAGAAGATAATCGAGGAGGCACCGGCACCGGATATTCCGCTGCGCTCGCTCATCAAGATCGGCGAACGCGCCGTCGAGGCCTGCCGCAAGATCGACTATCGCGGTGCGGGAACCTTCGAGTTCCTGTACCAGGACGGCGAATTCTTCTTCATCGAGATGAATACCCGCATTCAGGTCGAGCACCCGGTCACCGAAATCATCACCGGCGTCGATCTGGTGCAGCAACAGTTGCGCGTGGCGGCCGGCCAGAAGCTCGCCTTCCGCCAGCGCGACATCGTGCGTCGCGGGCATGCCATCGAATGCCGCATCAACGCCGAGGATCCGGAGACCTTCGTGCCATCGCCCGGGCGGATCACCTCGTACCATGCGCCCGGCGGGCCCGGAATCCGCGTCGACTCGCACGTGTACCAGAATTACGTCGTGCCGCCCCACTACGACTCCATGGTCGCCAAGGTCATCGCCTTCGGCGACAGCCGCGAGCAGGCGATCGCCCGCATGCGCGTGGCATTGTCGGAGATGATCGTCGAAGGCATCAAGACCAACATTCCGCTGCATCAGGAGCTGCTGCTCGAAGATTCGTTCCTTCGCGGTGGCACGTCGATCCACTACCTCGAGCAGCGGATGGCGAAGCGCAAGTCCGGCGCCTGACCGAAGCGCCTTGCGACCAGCGCATGCCCTATCACGCGCTCTGCTTCGACGCGCCGGCGCTGTCGGCGGAGCGCTGGGCGGACGCGCTGCTCGCCGCCGGCGCGCTCTCGGTTGACCTCGCCGACGCCTGCGCGGGCACGCCGTCGGAACGCCCGCAGTACGGAGAGCCGGATCATTCCCCGTTACCGCCCTGGCCGGTGAGCCGGATCGCGGCCCTGTTCGACGCGACCCGGGACGTGCAGGCGGCGCTGGCGGCAGCCGCATCCTGGATGGACGAGCCTGCGCCGCCGCACTCGCTGACGCCTGTTGCCGACGCCGACTGGGTCCGCGAGACGCAGGCGCAGTTCGTGCCGCAGCGCGTGAACGAGCGCTTGTGGATCGTGCCTTCGTGGCGCGAGCCGGTCGACCCCGGTGCGGTCAACGTCAGGCTCGATCCGGGATGGGCATTCGGAACCGGCAGTCACCCGACGACGCGACTCTGCCTGCGCTGGCTCGCGGAGAATGTCGACGCCCAGGCATCAGTACTCGATTATGGCTGCGGCTCGGGCATCCTGGCGATCGCCGCGGCAAAGCTCGGGGCCCGCCGCGTGGCCGGTGTCGACGTCGATCCGCAGGCGATCGCTGCGAGCCGCGCCAACGCCGTCGCCAACGGAGTCGCCGCCGAGTTCGCATTGCCCGACGAACTGGCCGCCGGTCAGTTCGACGTCGTGGTGGCCAATATCCTCGCCCAGCCGCTCGAGCTGCTCGCCCCCCTGCTCGCGCAACGGGTCCGCTCAGCGGGCCGCGTGGTCCTGTCCGGGATCCTCGAGGCGCAGGCGCAGGACGTGGCCGCGGCGTATCGGCGATGGTTTAATATCGTCCCATGGGGGAGCGCGGAAGGATGGGTTACGCTCGCGGGCGTGCGCTTCGCACCCTGATCCGCGCACGCCATTCGGCGCCGCACCATGGCTGAACAGGAATTCACGCGTTGTCCGGGCTGCAAGACGATATTTCGTGTCACGCCGCAACAGCTCGCGCTGCGTGGCGGGCAAGTCCGCTGCGGGCATTGTCACACCGTATTCAACGGCATCGCCGCTCTGATCTCGCTTGCCCTAAAACCGCATCCAGAGCGCAGCGAACCGGTGCTCGACGAGGCGGCCCTTGGACCGCCGACGGTCACGCTGCGCTCCGCGCACGCGCTCGAACCGCCGCCACCCGACGACGAGGGCCCGGAGCATAGCGCCGAACCCTCGGCCGAACTGGCGCTGGCCGAGGACGAAGACGAGGACGGCACCGACCCCGGAGCCGCTTACGCGGCGCGATTCTCGTGGCAGGAAAAGCGCACCCGGGGCGGGTTGCCGGCGTGGCTCTATGCCCTTGCTGCGCCGTTGCTCGTGCTGCTGCTGGCCGGACAGGCGCTATTCCACTTCCGCGACGCGGTCGCGGCGCACTGGCCGACGACCAAGCCCGCACTGATCAAGCTTTGCGCCGCCGCGGGCTGCAGCTTGCACGCGCTCGAGGAGGTCAACGGTTTGTCGATCGAGGCATCGGATCTGCAGGCCGACCCCGCCCACAGGGGCCTGCTGATCCTCTCGGCGACCATCCGCAACCGGATGCCTTACCCGCTCGCCTACCCTTATCTCGAGCTGACGCTGTCCGATCTGCAGAAGGAGACGCAACAGGACGTGGTGGTCGTTCGCCGCGCCTTCGCGCCGCAGGAGTACGTCAGCGGCACCGCCGATCTCGACAACGGCATTCCCGGCAACGGCGAACTGAGCGTGAAGCTGTTCATCGATGCCAGCGCCACGACCCAGGCCGGGTATCAGGTCTACCTTTTCTATCCGTAGCGCCCCGACTGACGCTTGGGCTAGCCTTGCACCCAGGGCAAGCCGGCCCGGCGCCAGCCACCCACGGTTCCACGGTGGCCTTCCGGGTCCCTGGGACCCTCGAAACCCTCAAGCAGGTTGAACGCCATGGTGTACCCCGCCTCGGCCGCCACGCGCGCGGCGCCGTCCGAACGCTGACCGCTGCGGCACAGGAAAACGACCGGGGCTCGCGGATCGGCCGCCGCGGCGCGCAACTCGTCGAGAAAGCGCGGGTTCCGGGCCCCGCTCGGATAGGTCGTCCATTCGATCAGGATGCTGCCGGGCACGTGGCCCACGTATTCCCATTCGGGCCGGGTGCGGACGTCGATCAAGCGTCCATTTGGATGTGCCGCCAGCAACGCCTGAGCTTCCGCCGGCAGCACTGCACCATAATAGGGCAGGCCGAGCTCCGCCCGGCGCTTTTGTGCCGCGGTCAATATCTCGTCGTCAGGGCTCGTCATAAGGCTTCGGGCATCGAGGAAGCGACCGTCATCGCAAAACGCGAAACCACCTGCTCGCGCCGGGGCCATTCCGGCGGCGCTCGAGGGATAGCATACGCTTGGCCGCGCTAAGGGTCGACGCCAGCGCGCTGCTGCACCACAAGGGTCGCCGCGCCACCCGAACTGCCTCATCCTGGTGCGCCGCGACTGCCGGTAGCAGCTGAATTGAAGCGTGCAGCCCCGTGTCAGCGCCACCGGCTTATGGCATAGTTTCTGCTCGTCGTTGTTGTGCCAAGAAACCCGCTTCGTCGTCTCACAATCCCATCGCATCGCTACCGTCTGGACAGGAGAAACGCATGGCTGCACCCGCCGATGTGCTCAAGACAATCAAGGACAAGGAAGTCAAGTTCGTCGATTTACGGTTTACCGACACGCGCGGCAAGGAACAGCACGTGCAAGTTCCGGCGAAGGTGTTCACGCAGGACAAGTTCGACAATGGACATGCCTTCGACGGTTCGTCGATTGCGGGCTGGAAGGGGATCGAGGCGTCCGACATGCTGCTCTCGCCGGACGCGGACTCGGCGCGGATCGACCCGTTCACCGACGAGACGACCCTGAATATCACCTGCGATGTGATCGAACCGATGGACGGCAAGGGCTACGATCGCGACCCGCGGTCGTTGGCCAAGCGCGCCGAGGCCTACCTGAAGTCGACGGGGATAGGAGACACCGCCTACTTTGGACCCGAGCCGGAATTCTTCATATTCGATTCGGTGACCTGGGGCGTCAACATGTCCGGCAGCTTTGTGAGGATCAAGTCGGAAGAAGCGCCGTGGTCGTCGGGGGAAGAATACGAGGGTGGCAACATGGCGCACCGGGCGCCGGTGAAAGGGGGTTACTTCCCGGTGCCGCCGATCGACTCGCTGCAGGATATCCGCAATGCCATGGCGCTCGCGCTCGAGGAGCAGGGAGTGGAGGTGGAGGTCTTCCACCACGAGGTTGCGGCGGCCGGACAGAACGAGATCGGGACGAAATTCAATACGCTGGTCAAGCGCGCGGACTGGATGCAGATCCTGAAGTACACGGTGCACATGGTGGCGCATACCTACGGCAAGACGGCGACGTTCATGCCCAAGCCGATCGTGGGCGACAACGGTTCGGGGATGCATGTGCACCAGTCGGTGTGGAAGAGCGGACAGAACCTGTTTGCAGGCACCGGCTACGCGGGGCTGTCGGAACTCGCGCTCTACTACATAG
>Ga0074044_10000356_pt1 | contig 45383 bp, 37 predicted proteins | sample BogForMeECP23OM1_FD_94443 | JGI IMG/M metagenome (GOLD analysis project Ga0074044, IMG submission 94443) | Bog forest soil microbial communities from Calvert Island, British Columbia, Canada - Bog Forest MetaG ECP23OM1 | ecosystem: Environmental > Terrestrial > Soil > Wetlands ...
ATGAAAAAGATGTAAAAGACGGAATCATCGCCTACAAAATCGCCGCCCACGCCGCCGACGTAGCCCGCCAGCGTCCCGGAGTCCGCGACCGCGACGACGCCCTAAGCTATGCCCGCTACAAATTCGATTGGGAAAAACAGTTCGAGCTTTCCCTTGATCCCGAGACCGCCCGCTCCATGCACGACGAAACCCTCCCCGAAGAGGGATACAAGACGGCAGCCTTCTGCTCCATGTGCGGCCCGAAGTTCTGCTCCATGAATTACTCCAGCAAAGTGGACGAATACAACAAGCAGGTGCACGGTCTGGAGAAGAAAGACTACTCGCAGTTGGTGGAGAAGCTGGTCACGATCAAGTAACACGCGTAGGGACAGCGGCCCTCGGCTGTCCAGGCGGGCGAAGCCCGCCCCCGCCCGAGCAGACTCCGGAAGGTACCCCCAGAATTCAAACAATGGCGATAGGCCGGGCCAAACGCCCGAAAGATGGGCGTTCGGGTTCGTTGTTAGGAGTATACTTGGCCGCGAAATGCGGGCCCCGTCAAACTGAGATTCTTATGTACCAAAATCTGGGCATGAAATATGCCGATGTGGGGGGGGGCAGAATGAGCACGCAAGGCGTAGAGCCACACCCATCTGAACCGCAGAAGAAACTTCAACTTGAATTCAGTTATCTTCCCCTCCTGGGGGATTTGGTGCTGCGTTACGCGCTTCTCGCATTGTGGCGCTTTCAGCTGATTCCAAATTGGTTTTTTTGGGTTGGTCAGACCGTTATTGTCCCAGTATTAATCATTGGGTGGATATTCCAGAAGCAATCTGTCGTCAAACAAAAGTTCAACGTCAACGAGAATCAGTTCGAGGTCAAGGACTCCGCGCATTGGATCATTGCGATGCTCCTTCTGATGATCCATGCCGGCTAGCAGACTTTTGCCAGACTAAATTTCACTCCCGGCTGGCTGCGCTCGACTGTCGCGTCCCTGCTGGCTGCAGTTGCCGCCTTTTACGTCATGGGCGTAGCAATCCTGAGCGTCTCCGACAAGATAGCCGCCGCCAAGGACGAACGGCCCGATGAATCGTATGACGCAGTGGATGAAAACGACCGCCTTCTAATATGGCTACAAACCGAGGTTGCCGATTTTGAGCGCATGGTCGAGTCGTATACGCTTGAGAGCACTCTGATCGGCGCACTGGCATTCTCCGCTTTCGTGACTATCATCTCCTCCGACAAAGCAACTCTTCGAGGAGTGAGTGCAATGCTGACGCGCTTATGGGAAACGTCTCACTCCGTGCTCACGCTCAATCCGGACGCTTCGAGGATGCTCGTCCAGGTGCCCTCCAACGATACGGTTATGGTCGCGATCGCCTGCCTTGCTCTGATCGCGTCCATGTTTTTTGTCGCCGTTATCGTTGCTCGTCTCCGTTTCAATTCCCTCGTCGGTCTTGCCAATTACTCAACAGAAATGGCCGCCGCATTTAACGATAAAGAAGAGGATCTCGACCGCCATCTGCTTCTTTCCCAGTCGAAAGAGCCCGTTTTGCAGACCAGGCTTGATCGCCTCCGCAAGCAAATCAACGACTCTTTAGGTGAGGCCCAACTGGCGGTGAATCAGCTGAGACCCATCATTGCATACATGCGCATTTTCCGGCATCTCGGAGTGTTGACGTTCCTTGGCGCTCTCGTCGCCAGCGCGTTGTGGGTGTCTCCTGTCCTTGCCGCTGGGTTCACACTCATTGGAGTCCTCGCCTACGGCTATCCGACGTTGGATCGGTGGGTGAGAGATAGCGCCCTCCGGAAACATGGGTTCTTTTTAGTGGAGGCGGTCCTAAGACGGCGCCGGTGACTTTGGCGCTTGAATTGCACCTTGCGAAAATGGTGGTGATGGGCGGGTGGCCCACTTCTGAGCCGCGGTAAAAAGCTCCGGGGGTGCCCCACTTCTCGCGCTTTTCGAGAAGTGGGCTTTTCCGCGGCCGACTGCACCGCTCAGTGAATCGACCCCCGACGACAGGTCGAGAACTCGTCTTGTAATACAGAATAATACATGCTATTATTCCTGTATCATGGGCAGTTCCGAGAAAACCATCAGCTTCCGCGCCGACGCCGAAAAGATCGACACGCTTGATTCGCTGGCCGCCGCGCAGGACCGTCCGCGCAGCTATCTCATCAACGAGGCCATCACCAACTACATCGAACTGCACGCCTACCAGGACGCGCTGGTTCAGAAGGGCCTTGAAGAGATGAGGAAAGGCCGCGTCATAAACGACGCGGAGGTCCTGAAGCGGCTCAGGAAGACGGGACGCGCGATCCGATTGTCGAGCAAACGATCAAATCCATGACCCGGTCGACAATCGAATGGACCGACCAAGCGACCCGCCAACTCGATCAGGCCCACGATTACATCGCTCTATCAAATAGGGAAGAGATTGCCGAACGCATCACCCTGCAGATCGTCACCACCATCCAACAACTCATGGCCTTCCCGATGTCGGGCAGATCAGGCCGGGTTCCGGGTACTCGCGAACTGGTCATTTCCAATACTCCCTTCATCGCAGCCTACGCCATCGATCACGACCGCGTTGTGATCCTTGCCATCTATCACGGTGCCCAACAATGGCCGGAGGTGCTCGAAATAAATTGACTTAGAACCCATCGCACGAGACAATGGAGCCTGATTGGGGCAGTTTCAAGGTCCGTCCGCTAAGACGACCCTCGAAGCTGCCCCAAAGCCATTTTCAGCGATTTCTGGGGAGTTAAGTCCTTATTCCGGAATACTTTGCCTACAAGTCCTTTAAACCCAAAGACCTGGCAGTAATTTCGCCTAAGTCCATGATTCCAAAAGACCGGGGGGAGGGGGGGGTACCCCCAGTACTAGAGAGTAACGAGCCACAAGCGAAACGAGCATAAAACACAAAGGTAGAATGGCGGGGTACCCGCGAAGCCAAAAAGGAGATCCAAGCTCCGATGTCCAAATACCAAGAACTGCTGGAGGAATTTGAGGCATACAGCCGCTCCGCAGACGGACCGAAGTCACTTATGCAGCACATCTCCCAGCGCCTCCACGAAGAAACGACACGCTACAACTGGGTTGGCTTTTATTTGATGGAAGCCCCTACTTTCGATGCTCTGGTGCTGGGACCCTACGTCGGCAGCTTTGCGCCCACGCTGCGGATCCCGCTCGACAAAGGATTGTGCGGAGCTGCGGCCACTTCAGGGGAAACCGTGGTGGTCAACAATGTTGGGGCCGATCCTCGCTACCTTGGGTCGGATATGGTGAAATCCAATATTGTGGTGCCGATCTTCGTGCAGAAGAGCGGGGCGAAAAAACGGGTGGTGGCGGAGCTGTGTATCGAGAGCTACTTTGCGGATACCTTCACTCCACCAGAGCAGAAATTCATCGAGTCCTGCGCCGCCCTGGTCGGCCGCTACATGGAGAGAGAGGCGCTGGCAGCGGCGAAAAACGCAGGTACGTCGCACTAGCAGCTTGTGGAGGAAGTTGTTTCTGAGCGAGAACCGTTCCCGCATCGGCTAAAGCCTTAGTCAAACCATGCAGTTACTGCAGCGGCGCCTGCTTACCTTCCAAAGTCGGCCGCGCCGTTCCACACCAACTGCACCGCAATCGCCAGAATCAGGAATCCGAAAATGCGGTTGATCGCGCCCACGGCTCCCGGTCCGAGACGCTTGACCAATGGGCCTCCCAGATACAGGCACAGATAAACGGCCAGACCGAGCGCGACAATTCCGATCACCATGCCCAGGTAGGAAAGAAAGTGGTCGACATGCGCGGCCAGTCCCATGACGACACCGATCGAGCCCGGCCCGGACAGCATCGGCATGGCCATGGGCGTGAGCGAAATGTCTTCCTTGGTCAGGGCCTCGCTACTTTCTGCCGTCGTCATGCGGCTGGAGCCGGTGACCATGCCCCACGCCGTATTCGCCACGATGAGCCCACCCGCGATTTTCAAGACCGGCAGCGAGATTCCAAAGAAGTTGAGGACGAACCGGCCAAAGAGCATGAATATGACGAGGATCGCGATTACATCGACAGCGATCTTTAAGGCCGTGCGACGGCGCTCGTCTTGCGAGTAGTCAGCGGTAAGGCTGAAGAACATCGGCACGCCGCCCAGCGGGTTGACGATGGGGAAAAGCGCAAGGAACGTCGCCGTCGCTGCACTGGGCAGATCGTGCAGCAGGTGTTCGATGGCCATCTGCGGATTTATCGTCATCCGTGCAGTCCCGGAGGAATTCGAGTATACCGCGTGCGGCTCACTCGGACGCCCGCTCAGGGCATCAGCATGCGCTTGACTTGCTGTTACTTTCCGGCGTTCGGAGCGGGCTTGTTGAGATAGGTAACAGAGTTGGCGGCGATCACGCCGCCGCTGTGCGGACGCGGCTTCGGATGCCGGCGAGCGAGGGCTGTCGGCTGCTTCGCTTTCGGGGCGGGCTCGAAACGTTTGTCGAGATAAATCACAGTGTCGCGCGCAATCAAGTCGTTCCCGTCATTACGCGAGGCTCCGGCCCGAGGGCTTGCAGCCGGACGGGCGACTTTCGCAATTTGCGCTTCCTCGGGTGCGTGACCGGAACTTACCGCCGAATTTACGGCCGCTGGCGGCAAGGCTGAACCGGAGACATTTCCTGGTCCTCGCGGGTCGGTCCGGGAATCGGTGACGATCGATCGATTCACAGCCAACGGATTTTCATCCAGTGGATTCACAGCCAAAGGGTTCACATCCAATGGGTTGACACCGGCTGACGCCGCGATTTTGTCTACTTTCAATGTTCCGGAATTTTGCCTGGCATCTTTACCCGCTCGTCGTATGCCGAACGCAAGGACCACGCCGAGCAGCACCATGCCAGCAAAAGTCAGAGTTGCGCGCCAGCGCCATCCCGCGGAACGATCGCGGTGATCTGTCGCCTTTCTGGGCGGGACGATCACAGGCACCGGCGAGACCATGGTTGCCTGGGCCATCGCCATGTCCTCGACCGCAAAATAGCCCGGAGGTTTCACCGCTGGTGGCGGCGATGGGACCTGCGGCACAATCGGACGCGCGCCTTGTTCGGGACGGGAATCGAGTTCGCGAGGGAGCGGAATTTCGGCCGTCGGGGAAACTTTCATGACCGCAGATCGCGGAGCGTCTGCCGGTAACTCCACAACTTCGATGCCCGGCTTGGCACTGGAACGGACAGGCTGTTCGCGAGAGTGAACCGCTTCGAGAGGCGCGGGCGGGCGGCGCATGAAGTCGCCCATTGGCGCTCTCAAGTGATGCACAAACTCGAGCGAAGCCGAACGCTGGCCATCGTGGGCTTCCACATTCGCGATCAACCGATCTCCCGGACCGGTATCGACCCGCAATTCCAGATCGGCAATGCTGTCGGGAACTCGGTCGGGAGAAACAATTTCGACGGCGTAACCGCGGGCAAGCAGATCCAGCGCCAGCTCTCGCGAGCACGTCTGCGATCGCGTAATGATTCTTGCCAGTGCCATAACTCGTGTCGCTTCGGGCGCTTCCGCACGGTCGAGGCAGAGCCTGTAGCCGCGGTCAGCGGTATTGCTCCAGCACCAGAGCAGCCCGGTTCAAGGCTGCCGCCAGCGCGGCGATTTGTTGTTCCGTCCGGCGAAGATCACCCCGATCAATCGCCTCGTTCACCCCAGGAATCACCACGGCTGCGTATCCCGTGTATTGTCCCGGCGCGTAGATGGCATGATGAAACCAGGGACGGTTCGGTAACCCCTCTGGAATCAGCAGGGCTCGCTCGGCCTGTTGAAGTTTAACATTAATTCGATCTGGCGCTGCCGGAAATTTCCGTTGCTTCTGCAATATTTTTGCGCCCGCTTCCTGCAGGTGGCGAGCGCCATCCATGGCGGCCGAGAAGTCGGGTCCCTTGTCTCCGAAGCGATCTTTACTCTTGTACCTGGCGCTTTCGAGGTAGACCAGAATCTCTTTGCCGTAGTCCTCGTAATCGTAGGGGAGCACGTCGGCGCTGGACATGCGCAACACTTCCAAACCGTAAACGCGGGCCATCTGCTGCTCGTAGACAAAGTCGGGATCGCCGAATTTCTTGAACCAGGCGAAGTTATCGAACACCGAGTGATACACACCATAGTCGCCCGTCGAACTGATGTCGCTGGAAGGCACACCCAGATGCTGCAGAAACACGGTGTAGTCGGAACCACTGCCGAGGTCGCCCACAGGCACATCGTTCTGCATTGCGGCCGGCGGCGGGCGGTAGGTGGCCGCGGTTTCCTGAGGATGCTCCGCGTTTGGATCGCTCGTCTTTTTCCACGCCTCGTACACGGTCCCGCCTTGCGGCGAAGGCACCGCCTTCGCGATCTCGCGGATGAACTCTTTCAAACTAGGGACCCCGGAAGCTCCGAACTTCTTGCCGGACACGGCGACGTCCATATTGAAATAAGCGGCAGCGTTCGCCAGATCCTGCACATGATCTTCGCCCCACTCGGTGGAGCCGATCAATCCTTCTTCTTCTGCGTCCCAGCTTCCGATGACGATCGTGCGCTTGGGCTTCCAGCCGGACTTCAGAAGCTCCCCCAAGCCGTGCACCGTCTCCAGCATTGCCGCCGTGCCGCTGTTGGGATCGACCGCTCCATACACCCAGGCATCCCGATGATTGCCCGCGACTACCCACTCGTTGGGCGAAGACGCTCCCCGAATCTTGCCTATGACATCCCAAATGGTACGGAACTGGTAATCCTGCTTGAGGTGCATCTTCACTTTCGCAGGACCCGGACCAACGTGGTAAGTAAACGGCAGCGCTCCCTGCCACTCGCGCGGCGAGAGCGGCCCGCCCAGGTGCTCGAGAATCGGCGACGCATCGGCGTAGGAAAGTGGAGTCACGGGAATCTTCGGCAACTGCTCGGAGTCGGCGGGAGAGATTCGCCTGGCATCCGGCAGTGTCGGAGTGGAGGCAACTCCCGGGGTGGTCGGGTCTCCCGGGAACTGGAACATGAATCCGACCGATCCTCGCTGCACTCCGCTCGCGGGGCGCCACGGCCCTTTCGGATAGGCGTCGCCGCGGTAGTAGCCATCGTCTTTCGGGTCGGAATAAACGATGACTCCCGCCGCGCCGCGTTCCTGCGCCACAAACTCTTTCACGCCACGAAAATTCTCACCGTAACGGACAATGACGATCTTGCCGCGCACATCGACGTTCATCTGCTTGAGCCTGTCAAAGTCAGCCGGCGAGCCGTAGTTCGCATAGATAACGTCCGCCTCGGCGTCGCCCGAGGGCGACATGCCGCTGTAAGGCGTCACGACGCGCGGATCGTCTTGATATGGATCGCTGTCGACGTGCTCGCGCTGGGGCCCGTGCATCTCCACTCCAGGCGGCTCGGTCATGTCCACCCGGATCTCCGAAGGATAGTTGAGCCACACTTTGTATTCGACAATTTCGGTGTCGAGTCCGGCCTCGCGAAACTTCCTGGCCACGTACTCGGCGGTCGCTTTGTCCTCGGGAGATCCGGCGATGTGCGGCGCTTGCGTCAGAATGCGCAGATGCTCTTCGGCCAGCTTCGGATCGGGCACGGCCATGAATTTCTTTTCTATTTCCCGCTCGCCAGCGACGTCGCGGAACCCGCTGATGGACCAGTTGTCCGGCTGCGCTTTCTCTTTGCCGGCTTGATCTTTGGCAGTCTGATCTTTTGCAGTTTGATCAAACGCTTGCAGGTTCGAACCGATCAGGACGAAGAACAGCACTGCACCTGAGAGAAATTTCATGAAGCTCCTTGTAATAACCCGCCTAGTAGATAACTCTTGCAGACGACATGCAGACAACCGTGACTCAGATCTTTTCCAGTACGGTGAGAACTTCCTCCACCGGCGCCACCTCATCCGGGGCATAGGTCCTTCGGAACACGACGCTTCCGCTGCGATCTACTATCAGCACGGCCCGTTCACTGGCGCCCGCAGCTTCGCCGGACTTGCGCAAAAGCCCGTAGCGCTCCGAGATTTCTCCGTGCGGCCAGAAATCGCTGCACATCGGAAATTCAAAAGGGCCGATCGCGCGTTCCCAGGCCGTCGTGTTCATGGTGGAATCCACCGTAATAGCCACGATTTCCGCGTTGCTCGCGAGCACTCGCGGACGCTGGACCTGGTAGCTGACCAGCTGGGCCGCGCTGACGTCCTGCCAGTTAAACGGATAGAAGGCCAGCACCACACTTTTTTGTCCGCGATACGCACTCAGACGCAACGGTTGCCTGACGCCCGCAATCAGCGCCGGTAGTTCGAAGTCCGGCGCGGCATCCCCGACGCCCGGCACTCCCTTATCGAGAACTCCGCGTAAACGATCTTCATTCCTAAGACCAGGCATAGGGAAAAAGTGAGACCAGAGGATAGAGGTCAGATTGCAGAGGTATTCGACACGAACACGACCGGTTCTAATCTGCAATCTTACTTCTAGCCTCGGCGCCAACCAACAGCACAAGAGAAAGATTGTACCGTGCGGAGGGAGCCGGCGGCTGATCGCGTTACACTAAAGAGCTATGAGCAAGTCGCCAACGGCTCGTTTTTCCGACCGGGTGGAGAACTACGTCCGCTATCGTCCGGGATATCCGCCGGAAGTTCTGGATCTTCTTCGCACCGAGTGCGGGCTGCAGCCGCATCACATCGTTGCCGACATCGCTTCGGGCACTGGCGTGTTTACCCGCCTTCCGCTGGAAAACGGAAATTCCGTGTTTGCCGTCGAACCGAACACGGAAATGCGCGAAATGGGCGCCCATCAGCTCGAATCGTATTCCCGTCTCGTTTCCATTGCCGGAACGGCGGAGGAGACGACGCTGCGCTCGGGTTCCGTGGATTTCGTCGCCGCGGCCCAGGCAGCGCACTGGTTCGACCTGCCTCGCGCCCGCGCGGAATTCGCCCGCATTCTGCGGCCCGGAGGATGGTGCGTGCTGATATGGAACGAGCGCCGCACCGCAAGCACGCCTTTCCTGCGTGACTACGAGCAACTCCTGCTGACCTACGGCACCGACTATAAGGAAGTGCGCCACGAACGCACGACCGCCATCATCCATGAATTTTTCGCGCCCGCGCCGCACCGGGAGCGGGCATTCGACCTGCGCCAGCAGTTCGACTACGAAGGCACTGCCGGGCGGCTCTTGTCTTCTTCGTATGCGCCGCTCGAGGGTCATCCCAGCCACGCGCCGATGATGCAGGAACTCCAGCGAATTTTTCGCGCCCATGCTACGGATAACGCGGTCGAATTCGAATACAACACGCGGGTGTTTTATGGGCATTTGTAATTTGCGATTGGTAATTTCTTTCCAGGATCGGACGCAGTTTGACGCGGAACGAGGCGGCGAGGCACGGGTCGAGGCGAAGCCGAGCTGCGCTCGGCTTGGACGGGTGGGACGCCCGTCCCCACACAAACTGGGGTAATTTAAGACTTCCAATCACAAATTACAAATTGCTAATTGCAAATTCTATGTCTGAACCCAAATCTTTTCACATGTCCTCTGAGGAGTTTCGTCGCCAGGGCCACGCTGTTGTGGACTGGATCGCCGATTACCATTCCCGCATTGAGAGCTTTCCGGTTCTTTCGCGCGTGCAGCCGGGAGAAATTCGCTCGAAGCTGCCACCAAACGCGCCGGAACAAGGCGAAGCGTTCGACCAGATTCTTGGCGACATGGAGCGCGTCGTCCTTCCGGGCATCACGCACTGGCAGTCGCCCAACTTCTACGCCTACTTTCCCGCGAATGCCTCTGGGCCGGCCATTCTTGGCGATCTGCTTTCCTCCGGGCTGGGCGTGCAGGGCATGCTGTGGTCCACGAGTCCGGCCTGCACGGAGTTGGAAACGCACGTGCTCGATTGGCTGGTCCCAATGCTGGGCCTGCCGGAACGATTTCTTTCCACCGGCAGCGGAGGTGGAGTGATTCAGGACACAGCGTCCAGCGCCTCGCTCGTCGCCCTACTTGGCGCCCGCGAACGCGCAACCCAGTTCGCCAGCAATCGCAATGGCTGTGACGGACGGCTGATTGCCTACTGCTCCACGCAAACCCATTCCTCCATTGAGAAAGCGATGAAGATCGCCGGCATGGGGTCGGACAATTTGCGTCACATCGAAGTGGACAAGAATTTCGCCATGCGCCCCGAAAGGCTGGAGCGCCAGATCGAATTTGACACTAAGGCCGGCCTGATTCCCTGCTTCGTCTGCGCTACTGTGGGAACGACGTCTTCGAATGCAATCGATCCCGTCCACGAAATTGCGCGCATCTGCCGCGACCACCATCTCTGGCTGCACGTGGACTCCGCCATGAGCGGCACGGCCGCGCTCTGCCCGGAATTCCGCTTCATTCACGATGGCGTCGAATTCGCCGACAGCTACACTTTCAACCCGCACAAATGGATGTTTACCAATTTCGATTGCAACTGCTTCTACGTCGCCGACCGCAGGCACTTGATCCAAACGCTCTCTGTCCTGCCGGAATACCTGCGCAACCAAGCAACCGAATCGGGCGCTGTTATCGATTATCGCGACTGGCACATCCAGCTCGGACGCCGCTTTCGCTCGCTCAAGCTTTGGTTTGTGATCCGCTATTACGGGATCGAAGGCCTGCAGCACCACATTCGCGAGCACGTACGCCTGGCCCAGCAATTTGCCGCCTGGGTGCGCGACGATTCGCGCTTCGAACTCGCAGCCCCCGCGCAGCTTAACCTTGTCTGCTTCCGATTGCTCGCGGGAGATCAGGCCAATCAACTCCTCATGGACCGGCTGAATGGCAGCGGCGATCTTTACCTCACTCACACCAAGCTCGATGGCAAGCTGACACTTCGGTTCTGCGTCGGCCAAACCAACACGCGGGCTCGTCATGTGGAACGCGCCTGGGAGCGAATCCAGCAAGAGACTGGGAAGCTTGAGATGTGACTTCGAAAATTGCGGTCGCCAGTGCTCGCTGCCGGACTGCGCCCGGCTCGGACGGGTCAGAGACCCGTCACCACACTAGCCGGTCTGGCGGACAGGCCATCCTGAACGGTAAGCTAAGCGCTATGCCACGGGAAATTTCAGCAGGGGGCGTCGTGCTGCGACAGATCTCTGGAGTCTGGCACGTGGCCCTGATCGAGCCGCAGAAAGAAATTCCCAAACGAACAAAGACCCCGCGCAGGCGCAGCCGTGCCGTGTTCGCCCTCCCCAAGGGCCTGGTGGATCCCGGCGAAAAACCGCGAGCCACAGCCGTACGAGAAGTGCTGGAAGAGACCGGCATCGTGGCAGAGCCGGTCACCAAACTCTGTGATAACAAGTATGTCTACGTCCGCACCTGGGGCGATGGCAAACGGGTTTTTAAAATCGTGAGCTTCTACCTGATGCGCTATGTCTCCGGAGACATCGACAACCTCGCGTCTGACATGCGGATCGAAGTCAAACAAGCTCGCTGGGTTCCGCTCGCTGATGCGGCGAAACAACTTGCATACAGCAGCGAGCGCACGGTGTTGCGCCAGGCACAGGACTATATGGAAACACATGACCTCGCTTGATCGAAGCCCGCGTAGGGACAGCCGGCCTCGGCTGTCCGGCGGGGCGAAGCCCTGCTGCGCTCTTTCGTGCAGGAAACCCCAGGCGAGCTGCGCTCGCCTGGACAGCCGAGGGCGGCTGTCCCTACGTCACACCTGCGGAGCCCGATCGATGGCCTTCTTTTCGCCCGCCGTCAACCGCCGCACCGAGCCTTTCTTCAAATCGCCCAATTCGAGCGGCCCAATCGACACTCGCACCAGGCGCAAAACTCGGACATCCAGTGCTTCGAGCAGACGTCGAATTTGCCGGTTCCTGCCTTCGTCGAGAATAATCTCCAGCCAGGTATTCTTGTCGCCGTGCCGCAGAAGACGCGTTCCCTTGGCGCGCAAATGTTCGCTGGGTTGGCCCTCCACAGGGCCCGCAACCGTACACCCGCGAGTAATTCTCGCCAGTAGATCGGCGTCCGCCACGCAGTCCACCTGCACGTGATACCCCTTATCCAGATGACTGGCTGGATCGGTGATTTTCGCCGCCCACTCCGAATCATTGGTCAACAGCAGCATCCCTTCGCTCGCCTTGTCCAAGCGCCCCACGGGACCAACCCAAGGCAAACCTGGCTCCAGCAGATCGTAAACCGTCTCGCGCCCCTTCTCATCGGACGCAGTCGTCACCACGCCGCGCGGTTTATTCATGACGAGGTAGATTGCCGGCGTCTTGGCGAGCGGCGAACCGTCGACCTCAATCCGGTCGCCTATGCGACCGTCGGGCACTCGCGCCGGGGTTTCGGGGTCGTGGACGATCCGACCATTCAGCGTGACACGTCCAGCCCGAATCAAAACACTCGCTTGCGATCGCGAGCAATAACCCATTTTTGAAAGCGCTCGCGCCAGGCCAATTCGTTTCTGCGTCGTCACGTTGCTAATGCTGAATGGAGTCCGGGCACGGCATCAGGCTAAGGAAAAGTGTCATCCGCGTCGCAGTCTCACCTCAGCGGCTAAAGCCGACTCTGAAAACAAGCCAGTTATCGCAGCGGTGAACCGCTGCCCCCACCCAAAATCAAGCGCAACATCGACTTTCTCTGCTGCCTACTCGAGCGCAGCAGGACGGCAAAACTATCTCTGACGCGCGTTCAGCTTGTCGAGTACGCGCTTCAACTCTTCCAGCTTCTGTCCCGCCTCGCCGAGTTTGCCTTCCGCAGTCAGGCGCTGGTAGTCGGCAAGGTCTTTGGCGGCTTCCGCGATGAGCGTGTTGAGATCCGCTGGGGATTGGGGTGAGGCGGCAGACGCTGGTGCGCCTCGCGCCGTTTCGGCAGGGGCTGTGGCGGCGGTTGTTGACGGGACGCTCAGGGACGAGGCCGCTCCACCAAAAAGGGCGGCCATCGCCGACTCGAAGGTGGGTCCGTAGGCAAGCCGATCTTGCAGCGCGAGCACGACCAGACGCAACTCCGGCATCGGACTGCGCTCGGCCTGCAGGTAAATCGGCTCCGCATAGAGCAGCGCTTTCCCGGTTGGAATCACCAGCAGCGCCCCTCGCCGCACGTGCGAACCTTGCTGGTTCCACAGCGTCAATTGTCCGGAGAGCTGCGCGTTCTGATCGATGCGTGCCTCGATTTGCAGCGGTCCGTCGACCAGCTTGGTTTTGGGAAAGTTGTAGACCACCGAGGTACCGTATTTTGCGCCGTCGCTACGCCCGGCAATCCAGCCAATCAGATTATTACGGTTGGCCGGTGTGAACGGTAGAATCTCCACGAACTCCACGCCCGTTTCGTCCGGCAGCTTCATCAGCACGAAATTCGGTTGCATGGCCTGGGTCGTTTGCGCTCCGCCCTCGCCCATGCCCACTTCTGTGGCGACCGTCCACAGATCCTCCCGGTTGTAGAACGCCTCCGGATCCGTCATGTGATACAGGCCGTAGACTTCCGCCTGCAGTTTGAGCAGCAATTCGGGATAGCGCACGTGTTTGCGCAGCCCGGGCGGCATCATGGACGCATCCTTGAACAGACTGGGAAAAATACGGCGGTAGGCTGCGATGATCGGATCCTCGGTGTCGAATACATAGAATGTCGTCGTACCATCGTAGGCGTCGATAACTACCTTAACGCTATTCCGCATGTAGTTAATTAAATCGTTGCCAAGACGAGAATGGGTGGAGTACGGATAGCTGTCTGAAACCACGTACGCATCCATGATCCAGGACAGCCGCCCATCTTCGCCGAGCACGATGTAAGGATCTGGATCGTAAGTAAGGAACGGGGCCAATGCCGACACACGATCGCGCAGGTTGCGGCGCATCAGCAACCGGCTGTCCTGGTTCACGTCATCGCTGAACGGCAGCTTCGCGAGATCGTCGCGGTCGAGCGCAATCACGATGCGGCGCAGGAACCCGCCGAGAAGAATGCCGCCGTTGCCTTCATACGACGTCAGGTTGTTGCTCGCACCTTGCGGGTAGTTGAATTCCTTCTGCCGCGTCTTCACGTAGACGTCGGTATTGGTCATCTCGCCGAAATAGATCTCCGGGCGCGTCACGTTCAGACTGCGCACCGTGCTCTGGACCGGCATGTTGCTCAGAATCAGCGTGGGCAGCCCTTCCGGGGTAAATCCATTGACCGGATTCATCGTGATGCCGTAGCCGTGAGTGTAGATCAGCTTGTCGTTAATCCAGTTTCGGCTGCTCTCCGGAAGCTTATCGACGTTCAGTTCGCGCGCGGCGAGCATTACCTCGCGAGTCGTGCCGTCAATGTCATATCGATCAATATCGATGTCCGGGAAATCGTAGTAGGTGCGGATTTCTTGAATCTGGCGCAACGTGTCCTGGAGTGCGCGCCAGTCCCACAGCCGGATGTTCTGCAGCGTAGCCTGATTGTTGGCTGGGTCGGCGGCATCGACGGTGGTCTCGGCGGGAAATTCTCGCTGCGAAACCCCGTTCAATCCGTAAGCCCGCCGGGTCAAGTCAGTGTTGTAGACAATGTAGGGCTTCTCGCGAACGAGTTCGTTCGGTTTGACGATAAAGCTGCTGACGTACCAGGCGACTCCTTGAAGGGCGATATAACAGACTGCGGCTGGAACGATCGACGCAACCAGCCAGAGCCCGCGTGGCACTCGCACCGCGTTGACAGTGGCGATCACCGCTCCCAGAACGAGCGCCGCGCAGACCGCGAGCAACCCTGTCAGGGTGACGTGCGCGTCGGTGTAGGTCACACCCCCGAAGATCGTATGATCGTCGAGTAGTAGCTCGAAGCGGCCGATATACACACGTATCGCGAGGATCAGCAGCAGGAATGCAAACGTGATCGAGAGCCCGCGCCAGGGCAAGATGACAGAGCGGCTGAGACGGCCGGCGAGCACACGGGTTCCGCCCGTGATGAGGATGAAGAAACCGGCGAGTACGCAGGTAATCACGGCGAGCGTCAGCAGCCAGCCGGCGATGAGCTGCCACGCAGGCAGAGCGAACAGAAAGAAACTTAGCGGCTTAGCAAAAATCGGGTCCACTACGGCACCAGTGGCGCGGGGGGCATACCAAAAGAGCGCGAGCGTGGGCCACTCCACCATCATGCCGGCGCCGGTGGCAGCGGCAATGACGAGCGAAATGCCGAGTGCGATGAGGCGCAGGACAGGCTCAACCGGCAGCTTCAGCGGCTGTCCGCCGATGTAAATCGTGTGGCCACTCGGCAAATCGGGGAGATGCGCCCGCTTCAGAGCTAGGAACGATCCATACAGAATCAGAAATGTGGCCACTGTAAAAGCGGCGAAGATTCCCCACTGCAGGCCCAGCGTTTTCCAGAACACGTCGCCGTAGCCGAGCGACCCGAACCAGAGCACATCTACGTAATAGGACAACGCGGCCCGACCACCGAAGAAGATGGCGGCAAGGACGGCGAGAATGAGAAAGAATCGGCGGCGACGCCGCGGCGTACGCGGCGTACGCGGCGGCGGCCAGTCAATGGACTCAGGCATTGCATGACTCCGTTTTTATCAATTTCATTGTTTATCCGCATGATACTCCCTCTGCTCCGGCAAGCTGCTTCATGGATAAATGGTAGTGGCTCAGGCTGGAAAGGAAGCGAGCCAAACGCGATTGGCGGCGGCAAAAAGCAAGTCCTTCGCTGCGCTCAGGATGACAATTCTTTATTGGATGCGGCGCGAGAGAAATGCTTGCTCAGGATGGCCAGCAAACTGAACCACTACCGGATAAATGGATAGGTGGACAAGGCGGCGCAGACCACGTAAAGTCTGCGTGTGATCAGCCGCGCCAGTTACATTCCACTGATTGCTCAAGCCCAGCGGCATGAGGGACGCACAGCCATCGTGGATTCGCAAGGATCTTTCCCTCACACCTACAACGATTTGCTGGATGCGTCGTCGCGTGTGGCGGCGGCGCTGCTCGCTGGCCGCGAGGACCTTCGGGAAGAACGCGTGGCGTTTCTGATGACACCGGGATTTCCGTGGGTGGCGGCGCAGTGGGGCATCTGGCAGGCAGGTGGCGTTGCCGTTCCGTTGCCGCTCAACTCGACCAGGCCCGAGCTGGAATATTTTCTCGACGATACCGGGGCATCGACACTCGTGTTCGATGCTCTGGCGGCTCCGCTGCTGTCGCCTCTTGCCGCAGCTCGTGACATCCGCGCGTTTTTGTATGACGAGCTTGCAGCTTACGAGGCATCGGAATTGCCGGGCATTACCCCAGACATCACTCCGGACATCTTCGCGGAGATGGCGCCCGAGCGGCGCGCCATGATTCTCTATACCAGTGGCACGACCAGCCGTCCGAAGGGCGTGGTTACAACCCACGCCAATATTACGGCGCAAATCATGAGCCTGGTGGAGGCTTGGGAGTGGTCGGCCGGCGATCGCATAGTGCTGTGTTTGCCGCTGCATCACGTGCACGGAATCGTCAACGTTGTTGGCTGTGCGCTGTGGTCGGGCGCGACTTGCGAGATGCTGCCGCGCTTTGACGCGAATGCCGTGTGGGACCGCATCGCCAGCGGCAGCGTCACTCTGTTCATGGCGGTGCCGACGGTTTACGCAAAGCTCATCGCCGCCTGGAACGCGGCTTCGCCGGAGCGCCGCGCCGGCCTAAGCCAGGCGTGTGCCCGGTTGCGCTTGATGGTGTCCGGCTCGGCGGCGCTGCCGGTGAGCACGCTGCAACGCTGGAAGGAAATCAGCGGCCATATACTACTCGAACGCTACGGTATGACGGAGATCGGGATGGCGCTGTCGAACCCGTTGCGCGGCGAGCGCGTGCCGGGCAGCGTCGGGACGCCGCTGCCGAGCGTCGAGGTTCAGCTGGTCGGAGAAAACGGCCAGCCGGTTGGCCCGGGAACACCGGGCGAGATCGAAGTCCGTGGTCCCAGCGTTTTCGCGGAATACTGGGGCAAGCCCCACGCCACGCGCGATGCCTTCCGCGGTGGCTGGTTTCGCACCGGCGATACTGCGGTAGTCGAGGACGGTGTCTATCGCATTCTTGGCCGGACGAATATTGACATCGTCAAGACGGGCGGACACAAAGTATCCGCGCTGGAGATTGAGGAAGCGCTGCGGGAACATCCCGCGATTGCCGAGTGTGCGGTGGTCGGAGTGCCCGATCCAGAGTGGGGTGAGCGCGTCGCGGCGGCCATAGTTCTGAAAGATGTGTTAAACGACGTGCTGAACGACGGCGATGCCCTCGATCTCCCGTCCCTTCGCACCTGGGCCCGGGAGTTGCTGGCGGCCCACAAACTGCCCTCGCGGCTTCTGGTGCTGGATGCGCTTCCGCGCAACGCAATGGGGAAGGTGATGAAGCCCGCAGTGGCGGCGCTGTTTCAAACCGGAGGCGACGCCGATTCCGAACATATTTCCTACAAGGGAGGACGCCATGGCCAATGAAACAGTGATCCGCCCATTACCCGCAATTCACACCAAACTCTCACGCCAGCAAATCACTGGATTCTGGGGCGCATGGGCCGGGTGGACGCTGGACGGCATGGATTCGGTGATCTATGCGCTCGTCCTCAGCCCGGCACTCACGGAACTGCTTCCGAAGTCGGGAATCAAAGCCACTCCTGCCAATGTGGGGTTTGCCGGATCGACACTGTTTGCGCTCTTCCTGGTCGGATGGGGACTGTCATTAATTTGGGGACCGATTGCCGACAAGTTTGGCCGCAGCCGAGTGCTCGCAGCCACCATCTTCGTTTATGCGATCTTCACCGGAGCTGCCGCTTTGTCGCAGACGGTGTGGCAATTGGGATTGTTCCGGTTGCTGGCGGGCATCGGAATTGGCGGCGAATGGGCGCTCGCGGGCACCTACGTGGCGGAAGCCTGGCCGGAAGACCGCCGCAAGATGGGCGCGGGATATCTGCAGACGGGATATTACGCGGGCTTTTTTCTGGCCTCCGCTCTGAACTACACGGTCGCACCACACTATGGCTGGCGCGCTATGTTCTGGTGCGGCCTGACGCCCGTTGTCGTGGCCTTCATGATTTTGTTCCGCGTGAAGGAGCCCGAGCGCTGGCAACAAAAAGCGCAGGTGAAAGCCGCCGGCGGACTTTCTTCTCTGCGCCGGATCTTCAGTGCTCCTTACACGCGGCGCACAGTGGTCAACACCGTCCTGCTGGCCTCGGCCATCTGCGGCCTGTGGGCGGCCGCCGTTTATGCTCCGACGGCAATCATCAACCTGGCGAAACGCGCCGGCATGGCGCAGCCGCAGGCGGTGCGCGTGTCTTCCCTCGGCATGGGCTTGCTGTCGCTGGGGACGATCCTGGGATGCCTGGCGGTTCCCCCATTGGCCGAACGCTTTGGCCGCAAGCGAACCCTGGCTCTTTACTTTTTCGGGATGGCGGCCTGCATCCTGCTCAGCTTTGGCTGGGCGTTCTACCTGGCCCAGGGACTTCTTCCGTTCATTGGCGTGCTGTTCTTCCTCGGCTTCTTTGGCGGCAACTTCGCCGTCTTCAGTCTCTGGCTGCCGGAACAATACGCGACCACGGTGCGCGCGACCGCATTTGCATTCACCACTTCGTTCGGACGCTTCGTGGCTGCGGGAGTCAACTTTGGAGTAGGCGCGCTGGTCAGTCGAATGGGAACTCTCGGCAAGCCGGTGGCGTTCACAGCGATTGCCTTTGGGATCGGCCTGCTCGTCATTCCCTTCGGCGAGGAAACCCGGGGCAAAGTGCTGCCTGACTAGGAGCGGGTAAAGTTCACTTACTGAAAAGATGGTGAGCGCGGAAGGAATCGAACCTTCAACCTACTGATTAAGAGTTCTTGGCAGACGCGCGTTCAACAGTTTACACGGAATACGACAATGTGCGACGAAATGCTCCGAAGTACGCTTCTAGCAAGGCTTTCGGAGGGTGGTATCGCAATCAATCGTACTCCGTAGGGTTTCGTGGTAGGCACAATTTTGGGCACAGATTGACTGGAGGATCGTTCGACATGAGTGCGTGCCCCTTTCTAGCAGGCTGCGGAAAAATTGATGTGCAGCGTGTTTTTCTTTCTGTTTCTTATCGTTGACGATGCCGAACGGTTTGATTTCCGGTGTTTTTGTGGCCTTCGGGTCTAACTCGATGCTCCTGAAGACACACGTCGGCCCTGAGTTACGCCGCCGGAACTGCGGGGGTCAGGTTGCGTATGCGCACCAGATTGTAGGCGGCGCAGGCGAGGGTAAAAATCCAGTGCACTTTGCACACTCCGCGATGCCGTACTTTCCGCAGCAGCGCGAATCGTCTTCAGCCAGCCGAAGCATTCTTCGATCCGCTTCCTCTTTCTCTGGCTGATGGCGTACCCCGGGTGCCGTGTGGTGTGGCCATCAAGGGCGCTGCCACCGGGCCGCGCATGGTTCTGCGTCACGTGCGGTGTGACTCCCATCTGCCGACACTCCTTCACGAAATCTCGCGTGTCGAATCCTTTGTCTCCGCCCACGGTGACCGCCTTCGTTCCCGGAACCTGCTCCAGCATCACCAGGGCCGCGTCGGCGCTCGGGCCGTGCCGTTCGCCTGAAACACTTCCGCGTCCACGATCAGCCCGTTGCGATTCTCCACCAACAGATTCCCGCTGTAACTCAATTTCGACTCCTTCCCCTCGCCCTTGCGCGCCAGCAGCGCCTCGGGATCGGTCTTCGACGCGTGCGTCTCGTTCGACCGCCGCTCGCCGCGAAAGTTACCGTGGGATTGCCGGGATCGTCCGGCGGCGACGATGGCTTTTCGTCCTTGGGTTGAAAGCTTTTCGTGCTCGCCCAAGCCTCCAGCAGCGTACCGTCGACGGTGAAATGCTCGTCGCTGGTCAAACCCTTGGCCCGCGCCTGCTCCACCACCCGCGCCAGAAACTCCTGGGCCACGTCGGCTTCCAGCAAGCGGTCGCGATTCTTGGTGAACACGGTCGGGTCCCACACCTCATCATCGGCGTTCAGGTATCTGTTTGATTAAGACTTGGGCTGTGAAAGCATCTCATCAGTAAATTGCTGGTTCAGTTATGTACCAAGGGCCGGGGCAATCAGACGTTTCAGTTATGTAGTACCCCTTGCCATTGCTGTCGAAACGTAACAATCCTCCAGTCGTATTTCGAACGACCACGCCTTCTGGCGTAACCTCAACCACCTTGCTATAGCAACTGTAGTGCCCGCAGAACATATAAACGTCCTGACCAACCATCAGTGTCTTAGTATTCATAATAGTGACCCCCTCAGTTCGGATAGTCGAATGTAAATTTCTTACTTCATAAATGTGAGGCCAACAACACCTCTTCAGATGACGACGCCTTGCTCAAACTGTCACTCATCTGACTCAAACGAGCGGGATGCTGGCGTAAACGGATTTTGCGACAGCCGCCGTGCGCTAGTCCGTCACGGCACATCTATTGCGATGGATTCGCCTGCACAACGGTTAACTGAGACTTGGCTGTGACGCTCGCATCAGCCCGCGATGTTGCTTCCACGATGACCGTTGGAGGATTAGGAATGTTGGCAGGCGCGGTGTAAAGCCCGGTATCAGAGATGGTGCCGCAATCTGATTTCGAGCAACCGGAGCCGGAAATACTCCAAGTAACCGACGCATCAGTAATGTCTTTGCCCGAAGCAGCAAATTTTAGTGTTGAGCCAGCCGGAACCTGAACGCCATTGCAGGGCGAAACGCTGATCGTGGTCAAGCCGAAATGGCAGAGGTTCGGAGGTTGGCTTGACCCCAACGAATCTCCCGCCCTCTCAGGGTTGTAAGAGAAGTAAAAACGTAGTCCAAGGCGCTCACCGGGGAATTCTGTGGGTAGCACATGGAATGGCGTGGACGCAGTGATGCTCCCCCACGCCGCCCGGTCGAGCGGCACGTTGCCGGACGAAGTGTCCACCTTCATGCCGCTCACTGTGCCATCCTTCAAGACGACGAATTCAATCGATACCTTGCCCTGCTTCAAGATTGGCGGATACACCGATGGCGGCATCAGGTAGTACCAGTTCTGTTTCACAATTGGCACGATCCCCTTCAGATAAGGTCCGAAATCTACCCCCATTGTGTCGGTCAGGATTTCCACCGACTGACGCGCATGAGCCCCACTGCCGACATCAGGCGGTTTCGTTTCTGTGGTCTGTGCGAAAACGACACTGGAGATTGCCAATACTACGATGCCAAGAAACGTATGCCGAATGGACATGGATGCTGCCTCCGTGGGAAGAACGTTCTCGGTGTCAAATAGTCTTGTCCGACAGGGTACACTTCTGACAAAAATAATGGCGCTTTGGCCAGAGTGAGAAAATTTCCTTTGTCGTCAAGGTTTCGCGAAGCCGGGAGTGTTCCTTCTTCTGGGCTTGGTATGAAATTGACTGATGGGCACGTATGGCAAACGTCGCATACGGGGAAAAGCGGTTCGATACGCAGCGCCGTCCTTTCCCCGCGCTCGGCGCATAGAAACGTGTTTCCCCATTCTTGCCCCGCTGCTGATTCTGCCGAACAAACGGCTGGGCGTTCACGACAGCTCATGTACAGTTGAAGCCAAGTGTGAGTCATTGTAATCCTCTATGGCTCTCAACGACCGTTTGGCGCTTCATGCTTCAGAGCACGCCGGACACCCTTGGCCAGTTCTATAGTTTGCCGAAGAGTTTCAAGTCCTTCAGGAAAGAGTTCTGGTTGATTGTCAGGTTCACTGTTTAGGGTTGAACGCATATTTTCTCCAGGTCTCCAGGTGATTTAAATTTCCAGCGGGCGTGCCCCTGGAGAAGCAACACCCGCTGCCCTTTCCTCCGATTTGGAGGATCGGAAACCTAATAATGTCGATACGCCTGCATCTGTTCGAGTTCCTCTGCGTCCCCAGCAAAAACAAAAGGCTCCCGGTGTCGAATCGGAAGCCTCGGTAGTCGCTAGGTTGTCGCACCGCACTAGGCGGGAAACTTGGTGTGGTCTACTGCTTGCGACTTCCTAGCAACCGGCAACTGTTTCGACACAGCCGGGACACATTTTTGGTGGGATTTGTTTTATTTTGGGCGGGAAAAGCAATCCTCGAACGAACCCGAATCCTGCCGCTAACTATGAAATTTCAGGCGGCAACCCGTTATAACTGTTCAGATGCGGACAAGGGTTTATTGGACCCTCTACTAATTCTCCAGGCGGTTCTAAGTCGTTGAAAATCCCCCCGTGGAAGAATTGACCCGCTGGAGGTGTCCAAGTCCCCAGCGGATCGGGAGCAATTCATCTGAAGCAACAGGTGAGATAGTTCAGAGGTACCGACTAGAACCACAAGTCAACCTATCACTTCCTATCTATACTATTCACCGCTGACGGTGGAAAAACGAAGTCAGCCCAAAGTGTTTTTATCGTCAGGGTTGTCCACTTTCTGCACCCAGCAACGAAACTCCCGGCCATCCTGCGCAGCTTCTTCTAACAGCCTTTCGTTTGCAACCGCCTCGGGGGAGCGGGCCACCTGGAGGAAGGGCAAGCGAGTCGTGCGATCCTGCCACGCTGCAATTATGTTGAACATTTCCCGAATCAGAGGGTCGTTTCGCAGTTCTGTACGGATTCGCTCAATGACTTGTCGCCTTTTGTTCTGAGCTTGTCTGACCGACACTCCCCAAAGTTCGGAGAGCCGTTCCGTAGCGCCCGTACCTTCTAGATACTGCTCGAACAGGGAAAGACAAACGTCGTATACTCCGATTTCTCGGAGGTCCGGTTGGTGCGCTCGAATCCAAACAATCGGGTCCGTAGCGTCATCTCGCACCACAAAATCAATGAACGAGTCCGAGGCCGCGCCGTCTTTCGTCGCTGGGTTGCTTAAGGTCCGCCGAACTTTCGCTCTGCCGCGTTTACGCTGGAATTTTCGGATGTGATTGATAAGCGCAAGACGGCATTTTCGGCCAAAATAGCGGAACGTTCCCTTGTCTGCCTCTTGCTCTAGCTCGCCCGGTGTCGCGCTGAAGTAGGGGGCTAGAAACTGCAAAACCCACATCTGAACCCATTCGACTGTTCTTGTTCCAGCGTCATCGGAAAAGACACCGGGCAACCCGTCCTTGAGGCCCGGATCGGTTTTAATACTGGTAGTTGTTTCGTATTCTGAAGGCGCGTAGAGATGGCCGATAGCCCTACGGCAGTAGGCTACGAGCGAGCAAAACGTGTGATATTTTGCAGATTCGTCCTGAGTCAGCAGGTAGGCGAAGCAAGTTTGCGTGATACGGTCATACTGCGTAGAAATTTCCATGAATGCTCCAAGCGGTTTTGTTTTTTGGACACGCCGCGTGCTTCTATAAATTAAAGAATCTATCGTTACCTCTGTTACAAGTCGTCCTCCGCATCCAGCCCAAAGACGAAGTCCAGCGGTGTTGCGACTAGCTTGTTGTGTCGGTACTTTGCTAACCAACCTGTCATTAGTCGCTCGATTGTCTCCGCTGAATACTCAGGCGTCTCCGGTGAGCAATCAGGTATCTGGGCCTGATCGAATATTTCAATAAACTCGCGGATTGCTCTCAAAAACTCGGCTTGTTCGTGGCTGATCTTAGGACGTATCATTGCGTTCCCCCTCCCTCGACCCTCGCAGCCGGTCTGAATGACCGCTCTAAAAGGGCGTCTAGGTCCGCCCGCCGTAGAAATACACGCCTTCCCAGCTTGACATGAGCTAGACGCTTATCTAGCAACCACTTACGGATCGTTGAGGGCTGCAAACGCAATATCCGCGCCGTTTCTGTAACCGTTAGCAAATCACCTTCGATATTCATCAATCTCGCTCCTATCACAAGAACTGCTGCTTGACATATTAAATAATAATTTATAAGCTATATGTCTAGCAAGGGTTAGACTCTATGGTGATTTCAAATCGTCTAGCACGAGACAAGGCGAGGATGTTTGAGGCGCTGGCCGCGTATGCCAACATGGGCGACGCTTCCGAAGATTGGCGACGCTTCCGACTCATGTACCCGGACTTCTTCCCTATGACTCCTTCGGCATTCAGTCGGAAAGGGTTCCAAAACGTAACCGAGTGGATGTACGAATTCGCTGAGGAATGGCAAAAGTATCTTGCCGATCTTCCTCCTGATCGCAGACCCGTACCTCCCCTATTGTGGTATCGCAACCGCTTGCGGGCTGTGTGGGCGAGAAACGATCAGCACGGCTACAGTCTGGCTATCCTTCTCGGGTTTGAGCAAGAGGCTAAGAAAATTTTGGCAGAGCACCCGAGCGAAGTTCAGTTCGACATGCTTGCACGTCCTTTAGGGATTCCAGGACAGTCTGTTGATCCTTCAAAGCAGGACTCAGAGGGATTGCCGCAAGGCAAGCCTGTCATCAATGGCGTCACCGGTGAAATCCGCTGGGAATTTGGCTGCGATCTGCAACAAGCAGTTTATGAGTTGATGCAGTACCGATGGCGGGCGAAAGTATGTCCGAAGTGCGGACGATTTTTCATAGCTGCAAAAACCGCTCAGACTTTCTGTTCTGTTCGGTGTTCGGAGGATGCCAAAAGAGACCGGGCACTAACGTGGTGGAATGAAACCGGGAGCAAACGGCGCTCTCGATCAAAAGCGAGGAAAAAATGAGCATCTACAAACGAGGCGGGGTTTACTGGTACAAGTTCATGTTTGACGGGAAACTGATCCGTGCAACCACGAAGCAGTCGAATTACAAAACAGCAGTTGATATGGAAACGACGGAACGAAGCCGACTCGCAAAAGAGCGCGACGAGCGAAAGGCCGCGCTGGACAAATTCAACTGTCAGCAAGTCCTTCGCTGCCCGGAATGCGATCAATGGTTTGACGCTGCAACCACAATCACGGATTCCGCAAGCGGCCACCAATTCTGCTCTGCTCACTGCCGGGAAACTTGGGTCAAGAAGCACAAAATCATTCCGACGTTGGCCGACTTCTGCGAGAAACGAATCGAGCCGTGGGCCAAATCTACTTATGAGCAGAATTCGCCAAAGACATGGCTCTGGTACAAATTCGGGATTGGCGCTCTAAAGGTGTCTTTGCTCGGCAAATTGCGGCTTGATGAAATTGGGCCGGAGAAAACTGCGGAGTTCACATCTGAACGACAACGCGACGGCCTACAGGTGAGTTCAGTCAATAGCTGCCTTCGCGCTTTGCGTCGTGTGTTGCGGCTGGCAGTGGAATGGAAGGTCATTGAAACAGCGCCGCAAGTGACGTTCTTAAGCGGAGAACGGCGCAGAGAGCGCGTCATCACCCCGAAAGAGGAAGTCCGCTACCTCGCAGCCTGCCAACCCCTTTTGCATGACGTGTCGCTGATCCTGTTCGATACTGGAATGCGGCCTGAAGAGTGTCACCGACTGCGCTGGGAGCACATCAACTGGGCCGGTGGGCGCAACGGGACGCTTTTCATTGAAAAGGGTAAGACCAAAGCGGCCCGCCGTCTTTTGCCCCTCAGCCAACGCGTACGCCTCATGCTTGAGAACAGGTGGAAAAAAGCAGGCGAGCCTCTTGACGGCTGGGTATGGCCAGCAGAGACGAAGGACGAGCATATCAACCACGATAGCCTCAAATCGCAGCACAAGAAGGCCCTCAAGCTAAGCAAGCTTCGCCCGTTTGAAGTCTATTCAATCAGACACACGTTTCTCACACGCTTGGGAGAGTCCGGCTGCGATGTCTGGACACTCGCCCGGATCGCGGGACACTCGAATATCAGCATCTCGCAGCGATACGTTCATCCCTCAGAAGACGCGGTTCTGAATGCACTCTCACGGCTGGGTGGGCACAAAATTGGGCACAACGGGAATTTGCAACTTAAGAGCGCGGAAAGCGACTCCGACGCAAGCAAAACAAATCAGGATGGTTAAGTGGTGAGCGCGGAAGGAATCGAACCTTCAACCTACTGATTAAGAGTCAGTTGCTCTGCCAATTGAGCTACGCGCCCGCTGCGAACAGCAAGGTGGGAACAAACGTTAATTGTACCATCCGCTTCGCACCCGCTTGCGCGCAGGGGAGCTTGACTTTGCCATTTCGCTGGACGCAAGGTTCACTGGACGGATTTTTGACGATCAAATTTCGAAGATCATGCGCGACACCAAGAGCGCGTCCTGTTTGTACAATCAGCCTTACGGTCACTGTGTAACTATCCGCGCCATGCTGGGTCCGGGTTCTCCCGAGGGGAGGTTTTATGTCGTGGAACAAGCCTGTTCTTTCAGCGCTATGTGCCGGTATCGTTCTCTCGGCGGCGCTCGCTGAAACCGCGATCGCCCAGGTTCCCATACGCATCGGACCCTCCGCCACGTCCAGGCCAATCTCAAAGCCTCCGCAACAAGAACCTTGCTGGGAGGTGGCGGGGGTTTCCAAATCGGCGATTCAGCAGCGTCGTGCGATTTCGCAGCAGGCACGCCTGGAAGTTGAGGGAGTGTGCGCAAATTCGTCGCTCTCGATACAGCAGAAGCGGCAACAGATCCAGCAGATTCATCAGCGCGAACGGCAGCAGATTGAGGCCATAATCACTTCGGCACAGCAGGAAGCTATGCGGTCCTGTCAGGAGCAGCGCCATCCCGTTCACAGCTGCGGACATGCCGGAGGAGGGGGCGGCGGACCCTGCGGCGAGATGCCGGTTGGGCACAAGCCCAATCCGCAACCCGAGGAAGACGAAACGCCTCCGAACGACACGGCCCACCCTAATTGAACTTGAACGCACCTTAGGTGTGAGATCAAGAGTGTGAGAGCAAGTGACTTTGAACGCAGCGTAATCGCGCTGCGGCCCAGCGGTCTCGCGATTACGCTGAGGCGGCTTCCTGGCTGCGCTCCGCCACGGCGGGCTTCGAATCGGAAACCGGTGTGCGAATCGGCACAACCTCGGCCTTAGCCGGCGCACGCCGCTCAATTCTTCCGATGACCGGTCTATCGGATGCGCCTGCTGCAGAAAGGGACACGAACCTGTTCTCGCTCCATAGACGATTAATCAATCGACGTTCCCACGGGCGCAGCACTTGCTGGGGCAGCGAGAAAAAATTTCGGAACGTCCATATCAAGTACGCGCGTTCTATAAGATTCGGCTGTATGTATCGAGGCCCGATTGGCGTGTCCAGTTCAAGAACACCATCGGAGAGTTTTTCAATCCACATATCCTAACCTACCTAAAAGAGACGCCCCACTCCGCCTTGCACTAAAAGCGGGCCATTATTGCACCAAGGATGGGGCAATGGGAAGCAATCTTTTTGTGTTGGAGAAGAATTTCTTTGCGTTGCCCTGGATCAATTTGAGAAAAGGCGCCCGACGCCGGCCCGGTGTTGAACACGAATCGAGCGGCTGTCAGGTGATCTCCGGCAAGAGTGCGATGCGGTCGAGGGTGGCGGCAATGCCCATACCTTTGCCCTCCGATTCCTCCACCCGCACGACCGAGGCCTCGCACAGCGTCCATCCTCCGGGCCCCAGACCCATGCCGGGAGGCAGCATGATGACCAGTTCCAGCTTGGAGCCCGCTTTCATCCCCGACTCGGAATGGATAAAAATTCCCGATGAACTCAAATCGCGAGTCACGCCCTCGTGCTCGCTGCCCTGGTGACGCACCTTGACCGGGACACGAACCGGCACCCGGTGGCGCGAACGCCTCTCATTGGCTGTAGTCTTCTCCGTCATATGCTGTGGAAGTTTACCGCAGTTTGCGGGGGACGTGGGAACGGAAGCATTCGCAAAAAAAGCTCCTCTCGCATGGTTGCGAGAGGAGCCGGGAAAGAAGCAACGCTGCAAAGTTAGAAGCTGAACTTGAGTGCCAGCTGAATGCCGCGCGGGCCGCCTCCGCCCAGGAACGGGTTGCCGATGCCGACGTCGCCGGTGGCAGTGAGGTGGTATCCGGGATTGTTCGGCTGGCCGCCAACTTCGTTCCCATTGAGCAACTGGAAGCCGCACCCGCAGCCGGTACCGAGCGGCGTGAGATTGGATGAGGGATCGGCGATGAACCCAGGCAATAGCGGGCTGGAAAAATTCGGGTGATTCAGGACGTTGAAGAACTCGGCCCGCAGTTGCACCTTCACGCGTTCGGTGACGCTCGTGTTCTTGTACAGGGCAAAGTCCCATTGTTTGTAAGTCGGACCGACCAGCGAATTGCGCCCAAGATCTCCATAGTGACGAGTTCCCGGGACACAGTCGGAAGAAAAGCCCGAAAGGCTCCCGTTGTTGGTGCAGGGCATGGCGAAAGACGTCAGGTCGATGTAGTCGTTGACGTTGTGCTTGTGATATACGATGGGGCCGACCACGTCGGGACGATCATAGCCTTCGCCGCCGCCGCTGTAGTCATCCTCGGCGTTGTAGTTCAGGGTAAAGGGCTGGCCGCTCTGAAGGGAAACGGTGCTGTCGAAACCCCAACCGTTCTTCAGCTTCCGCATGCCCCCGCCGCGATTCGGCAATTCGTAGGCGAAGACCCAGGTGAAGCGATTCGGAATATTGAAGTTCGAGGGCCCTTTTTCGAGCTGAGGGTTGTTGCTGTCCTGGGGCTGGGCGGCATTGGGTACAAAGTCCTCGAGATCGCTGGAGTTGTCGAGTGACTTCGAATAGACATAGTTGACTGCCGATGTAATTCCGTGCCAACCGTTGATCTTGAGGCTGATCTGCAGAGAATTGTAGTTCGATTTCCCGGTCGACTTTTCCTGGAAGACATAGATCGCGCCCTCTGAGGTGAGAGCGCCAGCGCCATACGGGGAACTGAAGGGGCGCGGTACTGCGAAGTCATTAATCGACCCGGGGAGGCAGCCGGGGAGCACCGTCGGTAGACCGGTATCGCACTGCGTCACAATCGCGTTCGTCGGTTGATTGATGTCGTAGAAGCGGAAGAGCCGGTGTCCCTGCGATCCTACGTATGCGACCTCCAGCGTAGTCTTGTTCGTCAATTGCTGCTGGATGTTGATGTTGTAGTTCTCCATGTAGGGAGTCTTGATGTGCTGGTCGACGCCGAAGATATCGCACTCGACCTGGATGTTGCAGCCGGAGGTTCCGTAGACGGGCGTGCCCGCGGTGATGGTCGCGGAGTTCGGATTGAGTCCCGCCGCGGTTATCGGGCTTGGTCCAAAGTTGCCGTATGCCGGGCCGGGAGCGTAGTAGGGGGGATAGGGCAGATGGCCGAGGAACATATCCTGGGAGAAGGCGTCGAAGAAAAGGCCCGCTCCGGCGCGGACGACGGTCTTGCTTTTGCCGGTCACATCCCATGCCACGCTGGCGCGGGGTGAAAAATTCTTATAGTCCGGTTGATACAGTTTGTCCAGTCCGTTGGTGCCTACCTGGGTCAACGCGCCGGTGCCGACGTCGGTCGTGGGATTGAAACTTGACACCACATAGTTTGCGAACAGATTGTTTTTCTCCTGGACAACTCCGTAGTAGTCCCAACGCAGACCGTAGTTCACGGTGAGGCGGGGGGTCATGCGGAAACTATCCTGCAGGTAGAAACCGTAGCTGTTTTCGAAAGTATGGCGTGCTGTGTCACTGCCGGAGTATTGGAGGCTTCCAAATGCGCCTCCCTCTGGCGTGCCTGCGAGAAAGGCGTCGAGATCCGCGAATTTCAGGCGGCCACGAAAGTACTTCTGGAACTCCTGCTGATTAATGCTGGTGCGGCGGAACTCAAAACCCATCTTGACGTCGTGCCTACCTAGCTTCCAGGAAAAGCTATCCACAAAATGGTTGTTGGTGTCGACGCGGGCGCGGGGGTCACCGGAAGTCGCGCCGGGTTGGGCGAAGAAACTGTTCGCACCAGTGGGAGTCACCGAAACAAACAGGACGGGCAGGCCGGAGTCGTGCGGACCGCCGACGGCAGGGCATGTAGTAGAGCCGGGGGTTGCTGGACTTTCGGCGCAGAGCCCTACCGAACTAGGATGAAAACTTTGATCCTGGGGGAAGAAACCTTCCGCGAACCGGTTCCAACCGTAGCGCACCTCATTGACTTTGTTGGTGCCAATCGTGTGCACGTAAGAAAGGGCGACCAACTGGACGCGGGTGGGAGTGATGGTGTTGAAGCCGGGAAGCTGGCTGCCCGAGGCGGTCAGCGCGAGCGGGAAGGACTGGGTGCTGTCGCCGAAGAAATAACGTCCGGTAAGGTTGTTGTTGACATTGAAATTGTGGTCAATCTTGGCGATGACGCTGCTGAGATTGTTCAGGGATGGGGTAACCAACGATGCGTTCGGGCCGTTCGGACAACCTAAGTCGGTGGACTGGACACCTGGGATGTTCGGCGCGGGCCAGGGATTGTGCTGCGCGATCAAGGCAGCAATGACGGGATTGCTGGCATCGTCGGGACTCAGGGCTCCGCCCGGACCCGTGCCTTCCGGTACGCAGGCGAGCGTAACTGTGCCTACGGTTTCGCGCTGGCCTTCGTAGTCCATAAAGAAGAAGGTTTTGTCTTTCACGATCGGGCCGCCAAGCGCGCCGCCGAACTGGTTGTTATGGAAGGGCGCCCGGTGCTCACTGGCCAGGTTGAAGTAATTGCGCGCATCGAGGCCATTGTTGCGGAAATACTCGAACGCCTCACCGTGCAGAGCGTTCGAGCCGCTCTTGGTCACAATGTTGACTACGGCGCCAGCGTTGCGTCCGTACTCGGGCTCGAAGTTGGAAAGCACCTTCATCTCGTCGACAGCGCCGATGGGCAGAATGGCGGACGGAACGGCGAACACACCGCCCTGGTTGATGGCTGGATCGTTCCGGTATCCGTCGTTCATGTCGGTGCCGTCGAGCAGGTAATTGTTGGAGCGGCCGCGCGCGCCATTCATCGAAAACTCGCCATACGACCCCGGGGAGTCGGTGATCTGATCTGGAGAACCGGCGACGCCGGCATTCAGAAAGATCAGCTTGGTGTAATCGCGGCCGTTGATCGGCATATCCTCGACCGACTTGCTGGTCAACACACCTCCCAGGTCATTGCTCTGGGTTTCGATCTGGGGAAGGTCTCCACCGGAGACCTCGACCGTCTGCGTGACCTGGCCGGTTTTCAACTGCGCGTCCACGCGCCGCTCGGTGGCCACGTCCACTTCGACATTATTGGTGACTGCGGTTTGAAAGCCAGTCAGCGACACGGTGACGGAGTACGTGCCGATCGGCAACTCGGGCACTCTGTAGCTGCCGTCGCCACTGGTTACGGTCGTGCGCTCGAGCCCGGTTGCCAGGTTGCGCACTTTGACCGTCGCTCCTGCCACGTATGCTCCAGTGGGATCGGTCACGGAGCCGAGGATTGTCCCACGAAATGTTTGGCCCACGAGCATGGCCGTCGAAAGCAGAACGAACACCAACAATAAATGCCGTTTCATTCCTGGTCCTCCTTAGTCGCGGGCGCTGGAACAGACCCACGCTCCGCGAACAGCGAATACAGTGTCACTAGAGATGCGCGAAATTATAAACCTGCGCGCGCGAAAAGATCAGTGTCGGACCTCACAAGAGGACGTTCGTGGTCGAGGATCAGCACAAGAATGTGCGTCGGCCGGAAGCTGCCCGGGAAGGCAGCAAAAAAATTGGGCGGTACGCTCTGGGCGCAATCGTCGGGAGTCGTGGAGGTAATCTACGGAATCATCGATTGCAAATCTACAGATTCTAGAAGCTGAAAGCCACGCCGCCGCGCACCGAGCGCGCCGATTGCACCAGATACACCGTGTGCCCGTCCTGTCCCATTACGGGTACATAGCCCTGCGCGAGAAGATTTCGCAGGTCCACGAGAACTTCCATGTGTCCGGCAAGGAAACTGGCCGGAATCGGTTGCCGAATGCAAAGGTTCAAATAAGGATCAGCCTGGCCTGCGGAAGTATTGAACAGGTCGACCGGCGTCAAAGCGCGGCCGCCCACGTAACGATAGGAGGCGATCCAACGCATCTTCGCCTTGGGCACAGTTCCGCTGAACTTCGCTGCCACAGCCTGGCGGCGTTCCGCGCGAATCCACTGCCGTGCGTCCTGTAGCTGGACGTCGGGGCGCGCCAGGTCGAGCACGCCGCCGTAGGCATAATCGAGGGTCGCGGTCAGATCGGACAACAGTTTCCGCTGCAGCACTACCCGCATCCCGCGCGTTGCGAAATCATTGCCCTGATAGCTGAAAGTCCCAGAGTACACATCGGGCAGCACTTCACCCGATTCGGCCGTCATTTCGCCAATTCCAGTGAGCACGGGATCGACGATGCTGTCCGAATAGAACGCGACCTGCATATTGTTTTTGCCGATGCGCTGGGAGATCGACGCTTCCTGGTGATGAGCCCGCTCTACCGCGGGCGCAAACCCGGTTATGCTCATACGCGGCGCGGTTTCGCTCAGGTCCGCCGAAGTCGAATCCAAATCGTCGCCGGGGCGATCACTGCCCAACCGATCCTCCAGTCCCAAATTCGGGACTGAACTCGCATATTGGTATTCCAGCACGGTGTTCGCCGTAATGTGCAAATCGGCCGACGCAAAGGGCTTGAAGGCGTTTACTCGCCCCATAAACTGGATGGTTTGCAATTCGCTGCCCAGCTTCATCTCCAGCATGTCGCCGAGAACGACGCGATCCGAACTGGTCACCGACAGCGCTTGCAGCGTGCCAGCGGGCATTGTGTTCACGTCGGGCGAATTCAAGCGGAGGGCAGTAATCGCCAGCGAAGGTTCAAAAACACCGTTGAAACGGTTGGTGTACGAGGTGCGGAGCACTGCCGCCGGGATGCCCTGACCGTCGGACCCATAGCCGACGTTGCCGTTCAGACGCAGAGTGCCGCTCGACAGCAAAGAGCGCTCCACGGCAAAACCAGCAGTCATATCGGAGGGGCCGCCGTAGCCCTGTGCCGGCGATCCGGCGAGGAAGGTCACGCTACCTTTCAAGTCGTGGTCAGCGGCTGATTCCCCGCTCTGGGCGACCACGGTCGTGCCATCCTCAAGCACACGCAGAATGGGCCGGTTGGAGACCGATCGCAGCGTCCACTTCCAGTCGTCGTCGTCCACCGGACTCCGCAGCGGAACAAGCTGGATGGCTTCGAATAGCGTGGTTAACGTGACGTTCACCATCAGCTTCGCCCCTGCACGCACGCCGATTTTCTCGCGCAACGAAGGAAGGAATGAAGGCGCACTTACTTTGACGCTATAAGTTCCGGGCAGCAGACTCGCAACCGAGTAGAAACCACGGTCGTCGGTGAAGACCTTCAGTACCTGAGCGGCCGAACCGAGTATTTCCACCGCCGCGCCCATCTGCGGCACGCCGCTCCCGTCGCGTACGTATCCCGATATCGCACCCGAGATCGCGCCTGAGGTGTTTCCGCACCAAGCCGGAACTGCCGTGCTCGCGACGACACTGACGACGACTAAGAGGAACCCGAGCTTTCGGAACATCTCGCCCACCACCTCCCGGGGAACCATGCAGCAGTTTACTCCACAGCGAAGGTCGCCGATGGATCCACCGTCTGCTTGGAAAGGTTGTCGTTCACTTTGATCTCGATCTTGTACAAGCCCGGCGGCAGGTTCGCGGCGGAAAGCGTCTTCTGCAGCGTAACCTGGTCGCCCACATTGCCCATGGTGTCGGTCGACTCGACGGTATGGATGACGGCCTTGTTGTTGGCGTCCGTCACATTGTATTCAAAAGTGGCCGATGGCTTGTGCGTCTTCTCGTCCACGCTGAGATTGTAAACCTGCATCCAGAAATTCATCTTCTGATTGCGCTTGAAGGAGATGGGCTTGCCGTCGGAAGGCGCCACGCGCGGCCGCACTTTTGTGGTTCCGATCACGAAATTGCCCGTGCCCACGTTCTTGGCCGCGACCGCTTCCATCTGGTCGGCGATGATGAGCGTTGAGCTGCTCAACTTGTCCTCGCTGAAGTCCGGAATCAGAATGGCATGGCTCCAACTCCCGGTGCGATCTCCGTTCACATCCTTAACCACGATGTCCAGACGATAGCGATTCTGGCTGATGCGCAGCGGCAACGCTTTCCAGTACACCGAAGAATTTTCGGCGGTCTTCGGCAACAGCTCCACCGGCACATCGACCTGCACTGTGTCTTCAAAGGTTTGCACGATCTTGCCGGTGAGCGTGGTCACACGCCCGAAGATATTGACGGTGCCGCGCTCCACGCCATCTTTGTTCTGGAAAGTGACGTCGCGGTTCTTGATCTGGATCGTGACCGGAACCAGCACCGTGTCGCTGGTGACCTTCACGAAGTCCGCTCGCACGTCGAAGGGCATCAGGTTGACGCTGATCTTGTGGCTGACCACCTCTTCCAGGTCCTTGAACTTCACTGCCGGGGCCGCTTGCAGTTTGGCAAACTGTTCCAGGCGATCGAATTCCTTGGTCTGCAAATCCTTATTGAACGGTGAGGATCCCAGCTGCTCGATGCCGTTGCCGCCGGTGAATCGATCAGCCTTGTTCGCCATGCCCATCTGCTCGTACAACGTCAGGCCGGCATTCGGAGTGTACTTCAAGGCGTCCTTTTCCGAGCGGTCCATCGTCATGTGATAGTCGCCGCACATGCAGCTATCGACGAACTCGATGATCACTTCCTGCCCAATCCCCTCCAGGTAGCGATATCGCCATTGCTCGAACGGGAAAGTGGACGTCTCGCCGCCACCTTCTTCCATGGGGCGCTCGTAGCTGCCGCCCGAGGGGTGAGACTCGATCTCATCCGCCGGCCCAAACACGATGTAAGTCCTTCCACGGTCGGTCTTCCACCCGGGGATGCCGGCCGCGAAGTGCTCGTTGGCATACGCTATGCGCCGATAGTGCTCTTCTTTGAACTCGTTTTCTTCTGTGTCCGGCGTGGGATCGCGGCGTTGCCAGAAGGCTTCAATGAACTGGTCGCGCTCTTCGTCGTTCGAGAGCTGCATGAAGGCGGATCTTTCTTCGTCGGTGATAATCCAACGCACGTCCTCATCCAGCCACTTCCGATAAGTCTTGCTCAACTCAATCTTGAGCGCCTTGGCGTTGGCCTTCCTTTGTTTTTCCGGGATCGGGCGCTTGAGTGGGTCTACCTGGCTCCCCGGGGCAGCAGCCGCGCCATTGTTATCCGAGCTCTTTGCGTCCTTGTCCTGTGCCGGGGAAACGGCGGAAAAACCCACTGCCATCAAGCCAGCCAGCAAACCAACCGAGCATCGATTTCGAAAACCTGCGGAAAACATAGGAGGGCCTACCTTCACGAGAGACCTCAGAAGCCTAATTCTATGTTCATTGGATACAACAAGGCAAGCAGAAGTGGCCTGCTCCCAAAAGATTTCATGTCCGGAACCTCTCTCCTAAGCGCCTTAAGAATCCGCGTCTTGCGGCTGAGCCGCGGCCGAACGGAGGAAGCACAATAACCACTTCGCCTCCCCACGCCCGCACCCTGGGCGCGATATAATGAACTTCGCCCAACGTTTCGACTCCGTAAGCCCACCGGAGCGACGATGGGTGAGACCTGTTTCGCGGGGACTCGGGAACTTTCCCCCTCGTTTGAACGTAACTGTTCATGCGCAACCACGTGTGCGTTTCCGCCGTTCTATAGCCAGAACCCCAGGGGTTATGCTGGGAAGGTTAAGGCGGAAACGGGGCAAACCGGGGATTCAGAGTAATCCCGGCGACGTGGCGCTGGCTCCGCAAGACGGTCGCAAGAGCTTAGTCACTATCATGAAGACCTGGAAGAAAGTATTGATCGGGGTTGGCGCGGCCCTGGTGCTCGGCATCATCGTCGCCGTCACCGTTTACCAGAGTCAGAAGAACCTGGTGACGGTGCAAACCGGGAAAGTGCAAAAGCAGAACTTAACCTCAGTAGTCAGCGCTTCGGGTGAAATCAAGCCCAAGACCTACGTGAACATCGGAGCCAATGCCTTCGGCAAGATCATCAAGCTGCACGTCAAGGAAGGCGACCATGTGCAGAAGGGGCAATTGCTGGCGCAGCTCGAGAACGTGCAGTCCTCGGCCGACGTCAATGCCACTCGCGCTTCCGTACAGGCGGCTCAAACCGACGCCGTCGCCGCTGATGCCGCTCTGAACACGTCGCTCGCGGACCTGAACCGTGCCAAGTCCGACGCCGTCCACGCCAAACTCGACTGGGACCGCGCCCAAGGGCTGTACTCCGCCACCCTCATCGCCAAGCAGGATTACGACGTCAAGAAAGCGGCATGGGAATCCGCCGATGCGGGATTAGCTCAAGCCGAGGCGCGCGTGGCCCAAGCCAAGGCACAAAAAGATTCGATGGACAAGCACATCACCCAGAATCAGGCCAACCTTACTCGGGTTTCCGACGTGCTGCAAAAAACCACTTACGCAGCGCCCTTCGACGGTGTAATCACCAATCTTCCCGTGCGCGAAGGCGAGACCGTGGTCATCGGAATCCAGAATTCGCCCGGCAGCACACTCATGACGATCGCCGACATGTCGGTCATCACCTCCGAGGTCAAGGTGGACGAGACCGACATCGTCAATGTGCATCTCGGCCAGCGCGCGGACGTAACCATCGACGCCATCCCCCACAAAATCTTTCATGGCGTCGTCAGCGAAATCGGGGACAACGCCATCGTGCGCTCGACCGGGGTCGCGACCTCGCAAGCCACGTCGACCAGCGAGGAAGCGAAGGATTTCAAAGTCGTCGTGACGCTGACGGACCCGCCCCCAGATCTGCGCCCGGGTCTTTCCTCGACCGCCAAGATCACGACCGCGACCCGCGGCAGCGCGCTCAGTATTCCCATTCAGGCGCTCACCGTCCGCACCCAGGCGGATCTGGCGCCCAAGGATAAAGACGCGGACAAAGGCAATAATAAAGTCGAGGCTGCAAGCGCACCCGTAGAAGCATCGAAGCAAAAAGAAGAAATCCAGGGCGTGTTCGTGATCCGCAATAAGAAAGCCCAATTTGTTCCTGTGGATACCGGTATCAGTGGCACCACGGATATCGAGGTCACCAGGGGCTTGCAAGATGGTGACGAGGTAATCACCGGCAGCTATAAGGTTTTGCGTACCCTGAAACCGGGAACGAGTGTCAAAATAGATAACTCGGCCCCGAAAAAAGAAGACGAAAGCAGCTAGTGGAGGGACGGGCGTCTCGCCCGTCCAACCGGGTGGGGACGCCCGGCGCTCCACTAACCTCTAATGAGTTAGAACGTCCAAGGTAGAACGGCGATAGGAGCGTGCGTGCCCGAGCCCGGTCCGGATAAGGAGAGCAAGATGGCGACTGCCGAGGTACTGCCAATCGACAAACCTGTGAATTGGTCCGCCCCTGATTCCTACATGATCACAACCGAGGATCTGTGGAAGAGCTACGACATGGGTGCGGAACAGGTGCATGCGCTTCGGGGCATCAACCTTCGTATTCAGCGCAACGAATACGTCGCCATTATGGGCCCTTCGGGCTCCGGCAAGTCCACGCTGATGAACCTCATCGGCTGTCTCGACTCACCGTCCAAAGGGCAATACTGGCTCAACGGACAACTGGTGAGCGCACTCGACGACGACGAACTGGCCCGCATCCGCAATAAGGAAATCGGCTTCGTCTTCCAGACGTTCAATCTACTGGCCCGTGCCACTTCCCTGCACAACGTGGAACTGCCGCTGATTTATGCCGGAGTTCCCGCCCACGAGCGTGCCGAGCGTGCCAAGGCCGCACTGACTTCAGTCGGCATGGGAGACAGGATGAACCACAAGCCCAACGAACTTTCCGGCGGACAGCGCCAGCGTGTAGCTCTCGCCCGCGCCTTGGTCAATAAGCCGGCTATCCTCCTCGCCGACGAACCTACGGGCAACCTCGACTCACAAACCGGTAACGAGATCATGGCCCTGTTCGACCGTCTGCACGCCGAAGGCAACACCATCGTTCTCGTCACTCATGAGCACGACATCGCCGAGTACGCCCACCGCATCATCTACATCAAAGACGGCGTGGTCGCCAAGGACGAAGTGAAGCGGTGAGCTTTTTGGGGTGAGCCTTCTGAGGGGCTGAAAATCCCGACCGCAAGAGCAAGCTTCAATCATTTATGCGTTTGCTCGAACCCACTCGTCGCTCTCGTCTGACACCGGCCATTTCACTGCTCGTCCTGCTCCTGCTGTTCGCGATACCTGCGCTGGCAGCTTCGCGGGCTACGGACCTAGAGCATCCCCTAGTCGTCGGCGGAAATAGCCATCTGGTCGTCATGGAATATGAAGCGTGGTTCGGCCCCGAGGCTGTTACTTTTCAGGGCGCTGCGGCCAAGCCCAGGCTCCAGTCCGCCGACATGATCCCGGTAGGAGGCGGCTACGACAGCGCCGATCCCGCCGTCATCCAACAACACGTCGCCTGGCTGGAGTTCATGGGAATAGATGCAGCTCTGATCGAGGTCACTATAACATGGCCTGCATCTTCAACAGCGAGTGGTTCATCAGGAAATACGTTCCCAACTGCAGTGCCCTCCTTCGCAGTGAAAATAGAAGCATTCGCGATAATCCCGGCAACCTTATATCAAGCGTGGTCGAACCTCGGAACTCCGCTCAAGCTGATTCCCCTGGCGGCATCGACGAGAACGTGCTGTTCAAGGACAGGGACGGCAAGACCGCCCTCGAAAAAGAAATCGAATATTTCGGCGCGCGCATGAGCGAGTACCCCGACGTCAATGTGATTTATCGGGGCAAGCCTCTTATGCTGATTTTCCTGGGGGCGGCGCAGGGCCCGAACCCGGCGGATAATCCGTTATGGTTCAAAATCAGAAAGTTTCTGAAAAATCATCCCGCAATCGAGCGCAAATACACCTTCAGAATGGTAGCGGGATACCTCGACAGCCAGCTGGGCCTCTGGCTCACGCAAGGCCCTCCGAGCGGTCCGGTCGAGATCGACTCGAAATACGGTTTCTGGAGCTGGGTCGACCGCCTCAACACGTCCTGTACGGCACCTTTATGCCCGTACTACCCATCGTATAACGCAGTCCGTATCAACGGCGTTTCTCGCGTGGAGAACTTCACGGCTTCCATCGCCACCGCGGGACAGAACGGATGGGGTTGTCCGAATGAAAACACTCAGCCCTATTGCCCTGATGCTTCCCTTCGCTTCGACGAAAATCACGCTACGCTACGCTCGACTCGTTCATGGACTACGCGGTTCAGCTCGCTCCTATCTTTCTGATCATTCATCAGTTCAACGAGTTCGGACCGCCCGACGAGGGCTTTGACGCAAACACCGACGACGACGTCGAGCCCGCGAATCTTTGGGGACAAGGGGCCCTCGATGCGGTCAAGCAACAGATCAAGCTCTACCGCCAGCAGACTGGAACCGCAGTAACTCAGCCGTGATGTTGCAGAAAAAGTACAAGTTGAAGATCGCAACAGCCCGCGGACCTCAGAGGGCAAGAGCGCGTATAGTGCACTTAGTTTCAGTTCGGAGGAAGCTATGCGCGCTGCTCTTGCCTTAGTTCTTTTCACAATAGCTGCCTTTGCCCAGGATCCCGCCGCAGTTTCCGCCGCTCAAGCTGCCTGTGGCGCGAAAGACGTGAATTTCGACGTGAAAGACGACGATTCCCAGCACACCGTCGGGCAGCCCGAAGCCGGTAAGGCGCTGGTCTATGTGGTCCAGGATGTCGGTGCCATAAATTGCATCGCAGGCTGCATTACCAAGAAGATCGCTCTTGATGGCGCGTGGGTCGGCGCCAATCATCACAATTCCTATCTGTCGTTCGCCGTAGACCCCGGCGAGCGCCATCTCTGCGCCAACTGGCAATCACATTTCGCGAGAATGTCCCGCGTAGTCGGTCTGGCCCACTTCACTGCCGAAGCTGGTAAGGTCTATTTCTTTCGAACTAGGGTGCTGGGCGCAGGAGCCACGAATTTTTTCGATATTGAGCCGATCGACAGCGACCAAGGGAAGCTCTTCGTCGCTTCGATACCATTGAGCGTCTCACATCCAAAGAAGTAAGCGGAACTGCGCCCTATTTCCCTGAGAGCAGCGACTCCGCAGTTGCCTGCGCCTCGGCCAGATTCGGCGACGAGCGTCCCACACGCTCCAAAATCGCGTTGGCCTCATCCGGGCGGCCCTCCTGCTGTAACGCGTGGGCAAGCAGCAGAAATCCTACGTCGGTCGGTTGCAGCGCCATGGCACGCGAATACTGGCGAACGGCTTCTGACGGGTCGCCATTTCTCTCCGCAATCAAGCCCAGTCCGATCATTGCCATGGGCCGATCGGGCGCCAGTTGCAGCGCCATGTCGAAACACTGCTTCGCCTTCATCAACTCTCCCATTTGACGATAGGCCGATCCCAGATTGCCATAGGCGGTTGCGCGCAAGCTCACGTCGGCCGCGTGCTGAGCCACCATCCGATACCGTTCGATCGCCGCTGCTAGATTGCCGCGGCCATGCTCATAGGTGCCGAGATTCAGGTTTGCGGGCAGATCATCCGGACGGATGGCGAGCGCAGCGCGGAAGTGCACGACCGCTTCCTCGGTTCGGCCCTGGCGGGCGAGATACTCTCCCCATGTGTCGTGTGCGATGTAATTGTCCTCAGTCAGCGCCAAGGTGCGGCTCCAAAATGACGGGATGTCGTGCCAGTAGCCGACTTGACGATAAGTAAGGGTCCCCAGCGCCAGCAACCAACAAACAGCGGCAATGGCAAGCCATGCGGCGCGAAGCTGGTAAGCCTTGGCCGAGTCCGCCGCCAGCCAGGTCACCATCAGAAACAGGCCCACAAAAGGAATGTACGCATAGCGATCCGCCATACCCTGTGCGCCCACCTGCACCAACCCAATCATCGGGACTAAGGTTCCCAAGAACCAGAACCATCCTACGGCGAGATAGCGGCGGTCGCGCCCGCGGAGAACCAATGCAGTGACGAGCAGCAATAAAAGCACGCTCGCCCCCACTTGCCATACCGGATAGAGCTTGGTGGGGTGCGGATACAGCGCCACCAGCTTCGATGGCCAGAGCGCCTTCCCCATGTAGCTCACGTACGAAATCACCGCGACCTCCAGCCGCGAGAGCGGGCTGTATTGGGAAAAGGTCTTGATCGCGCCTCCGGCATTCTGAGCCTTCATCGTAATCACCGCGCTGGCTGCGGAGAGAAGCAGAAGGGGCAGTTTTTCCAACACCAGCCAGCCGCTCGACCTCTTAGTGACTTTATCGCCCCGAGCCGCGCCGACCACAGCCGGAACCCCAATCCGGCATAGCGGCCAGTAGTCCCACAGGCCGAGCAGAAATGGAAATGTGATCGCCTGTGGCTTGCAGAGCAGGCTAAGTGCAAACGAGAAAGCCACCAAGGCGTATCGCTGGAGCGCAGGCTTACGCGCGTACCAAACATAGGCATACAGGGCGAGCAGAAAGAACAACACGCTTAATACGTTCTTCCTCTCGGCCGCCCACGCCACGGACTCGACATTCATCGGATGCAGCGCAAACAAAGCCGCGACCGTCAGGCTCCGCCAGCGAAATCCTGTGGCGCTCTGAAGCAGCAGAAAGAGCAAGACCGCGTTGGCTGCATGCAGCAAGACATTCACGAAGTGGGGTCCGGCTGGATGCAAGCCAAAAAGTTGGCAATCGAGAGCATGGGAAAGCCAGGTCAGGGGATGCCAGTTCGCCTGATCGTAAGTAGTGAAAGCCCATTTCACCGTCGCCCACGTCAGGCCCGCCCTAACATGAGGATTGTTCGTGATGTACGTATCGTCGTCGTAGTTGAGGAAGCCGTTGTGAGCCACCGGGCTGTAAGACCCAAGCACCACGGCGGTCAGCAGCAGACACAACAGCAATGTGCGTTTCTGGGGCAAATGAAACAGTGTGGAAAAAATCGAGACTCCCGGTTGTTCCAGGCGTTTTGCGGCCGCGGGAGAGGGCGACGAACTCATTATCTCAACTATTGCGACTTGACTATTGTGACCTAGCCGTAAACGATTCGCGAGAACAACTACGAAGCGCGAGTGCCGTAGGTCACTGCTGTTTGATCATGTCTTGAAAGGCAGGATAGAGAACGCCACAAGAGGAACAACATCCACTCCCGCGCAACAGTTGGGGCTGGCAGGCGATGTAGTACTTGCGATTCGTATCTGTGATTCGTATCAGGGCGTCGCTTTAGCGATGCCGCAACTTCTTAAATCCGATGCCGCTTTAGGGGCTGGGCGGCCAGGTGCGGTCATTCACTATTAATTATTGCGGCGTGGCCGGGGTGCTGGCTTTCTCTAAATCCGGAGAGGAAATTACACCGGCTGCGCCCGCCACAAAGAAGTTGTGGTCGTAAAGATTGCGATACATGCGTCCGGCGATCTCGGCCGCTTTGGGCCCGAACGTAGGACGTCCGCCTTGCAGGAAGACGACCGTCACAATGCGTCCGATGTCGGTATTGGCGTAAGAGGCGAACCATCCGAAGCGCGTACCGGCGTGCGAGCATGTCCCAGTCTTACCCAGGATCGATTCCTCGTTAAAGTTCAAACGCAAGCTGCGCGCGGTGCCGTAGGCAACGGCTCCGGCCATTCCATCGGAGAGTTCGGGAATCACGGGCTCAATATCGAGATGGCGCTTGACGCGAGGCTGGAAGTTGGCCACGGCTTCCGGATCCGTCGGATGTTGCAGGTAGTAGAGCGTGCCGCCGTTCGAAATCGCCGTCACCAGCGCGCCCAACTGCAATGGAGTCATCGAGATGCCCTCGCCGAACGAGCACATCTTGCTGACGCCACCAAGTTTGGCGGGAATTTCTACTTCCGGATAAGTGCCCAACTGTTCGCCAGGAATGTGATAGCCGGCAAGTTCGCCGAGTCCAAACTGGTGCGCGTAGTATTGCACCTTCTCGAAGCCGAGCTTGCGCCCGACCGCTTCGAAGTAGGCGTTGTTCGAATGTGCCAGCGCCTCGGTGAGATTCATGCGGCTGCGGCGCCCGAGTGTCACTTCAGTTTCCTTGTCGATCACGCCTTCGCTCAGAGCAGCCAGAGCCACAGAAAGTTTGATGGTCGAGCACGGCTGCGCCCCGCTCGAAAGCGCCAACTTCTGATTGACCATGGCCAGCACGCGTCCGCTGGTCGGCTCGATCGCGACCACGGTGCCGTTCATGTTGCCCAGAGCATCGATCGCGGCCTGGCGAACCACCGGGTCTTCACCGGCGGTCACGTCACCTTCCGTGATATCGGATGCGAACGAGCTGGTGTTAAAACGCTCGTAATAACGACGGCGGCGGGTTGTGCCGGAAGAATGCGTGCTGGAGTAAGGCATGGCGGCAGAACGCGTGGTGGCATACCGCGACCGCGGAGCGCGGCTTCGCGCGAGTGTTCGCATGCGCTTTTTCGCATGCTGATTTTCTGTAACGCCGTGAGTTTTCCTGTGCGGCGTGAGCGTGCTCGGGTTGACGCTGGCTGCGATGCCACTCGCCTCGAGCAACACTGCCAGTCCTAAGAACACTGTCAGACGAAGGAACCAGGCCCTAAACGTCACTTCACCATCCCCGTTAGTACTCGGCCAATCCGCTGCCTAGTCAAGCTGTCGGTCCAGCCACTTAGATGCAAGAGTGTCGCCAAATCCCCACACTGAAGGCACATTCCCCGCAACTGTTCGATAGTAGGCGATTTCCGTGCTCCTGCGCAATGCCAAAGTGCAAAGGTGCCAATAGCCGAATCTGCACGATAACTATATGAATAAATTGCATTTAATCTGATTTGGCAATAGGGGACACGCACCTTTGTAATCGGATGGGCTTGTTACCAGGAAAGTGTCGGACTTTGCATTAGTTTGCACATCAGTAGTTTTGGAGGTGCGCCAAAACTGTCTTGACGATCGCCCAGCGCGCTGCCGACACGTCGTCACCGCGAACCATCCTCCCCTGCGTCCTGTGCTGATATTCTCTGACGGGCGGTATCGTGTTCGGCGCATCCTAACGAACGGGCCCGCATTGGCATCCTTCAGGAGGGGTTATGGCAAAGCTTCGGCTCATCTCTTCTTGCCTCACTCTCGTTCCGGCTGCGCTGTTTGCGCTGTCCTGCGGTTCGAGTTCACAGAGTCAACTTCAATCCATCACACTGAGCCCCGCGACTGCCGACGCACAGAATTATCCCAATGGTCAGGTACAGTTCACTGCCTCCGGCTCTTACGGCAATCCCAGCCGCACGGTCACTCCGCTCCCGGCCACTTGGGGAGCCTGTTACCAATTCGCGACAACCAGTGCCGTCTCCGTCACCCGCGAAGGCTTGGCGCAATGCGCGCCTGGGGCCACCGGCACATACACGATCTGGGCGAATGACCCTATTGATGTCAATTCAGGATGTCCCGCAGTCACCGCTTGCGGCGGCGGATGCACTGTACAGGGTAACGCACAACTCACCTGTCCCTAAGGGCAGCCTGCAGTAGAATCCATCACGACCGCAGTAGTTATCGCGGATGATTCTGCCGAGGTGTGCATCTTGCGAGCATCGCTGGTGATTGTTTTTCTAGCCGCAGGTCTGCTTATCCCCCTCTTCGCCCATGCTGCCGAGCAGTCGCTCGAAGCTCGCCGAGCCGAACTCAATCGTCTGCTCGCCGAGGAGTGGGAGTACACGCTACGCACCCAGCCCGAACTTGCCACTCAAGTCGGCGACGACCGTTACAACGATCGTCTGAGCGATTTTTCCGACAAGGCGATTGCCGACGATCTCGAACACACTCGTCAGGCGATAGCGCGCTTCGAGGCCATCAATGTAGATGTCACCGGATTTCCCGAGCAGGAAAAGCTCAATCACGCGCTGATGCTGCGCAGCCTGCGCGAGGCGCTCGACGCCGCGCAATTCAAAGACTGGGAGATGCCGGCGACGCAGTTTGGCGGCATTCACCTGGGATACGCAGGATTAGCCTTCGATTCTCCCTTCCGCAACCAAAAAGATTACGAAGACTATCTCTCCCGTCTTCGCCAGATCCCGCGCGTGCTCGATCAAGGCATGGGACACATGCGCGACGGATTGCGCGACCACCTCATGCCCCCGAAGTATCTGCTCGAGAAAGTGTCCAGTCAGGCGCAGCAAATCGCCGACGATCCACTCGACAAGAGTCCTTTTACCGATCCGCTGCGTAAGTTCCCGGACTCCATTGCCGAGGCAGACCGTAAAGAACTACGGGAAAAGATCGAAAGCGCGGTAAAGAGCGAGGTCGCGCCGGCGTACGCGAAATTCGCCAAGTTCGTGCGCGAGGATTACGCTCCTCACGGGCGCCTCGATCCCGGCGTGTGGGCCTTGCCCGACGGCGAAGCGCGCTATCGCTTCGCCATGCGTCATCAGACGACTACCGATTTCACGGCCAACCAGATTCACGAGCTTGGCCTGAAGAGCGTGGCGGAAATTGAAACCCAGATGCTCGCCATCGCCAAGGCGCAGGGATTCAGCGATTTGAAATCGTTCAACGATCATATCCGGCAGGATCCGAAACTGCACGCCCAGTCCGGTCAGCAATTGTTTGACCTGTACACGCACTATCGCGACCAGATGTACGGGAAGCTGCCGGAATTATTCGGACGCCTGCCGAAGAACAAGCTGGATGTGGTGCCCATGGAGTCGTATCGCAGCACCTCCAGTCCCCCTGCCGACTATTCGATCGGCGCCGGAGACGGCTCGCGCCCCGGACGCATCAACGTCAACGAGTATGCGCCGGAGAAACGATTGCTCCTCAATGTGGAAGCCATCGCTTACCACGAAGGCGTCCCCGGACATCACCTGCAGTTTTCGATCGCGCAGGAACTC
>Ga0074044_10000357_pt1 | contig 45317 bp, 40 predicted proteins | sample BogForMeECP23OM1_FD_94443 | JGI IMG/M metagenome (GOLD analysis project Ga0074044, IMG submission 94443) | Bog forest soil microbial communities from Calvert Island, British Columbia, Canada - Bog Forest MetaG ECP23OM1 | ecosystem: Environmental > Terrestrial > Soil > Wetlands ...
TCGCCCGCCTCGGCGGATGGACCGGCTATGCCAGCGACAAATCCGCCGGCCCGATAACCATGCGCGACGGCCTCCAGCGCTTCAATGCCATCGTCGAGGGCTATCATCTCGCCAGAAATGTGTAGCTCCCAAAGGGAGAGGGGCAGGGGTGAGGGGACCGTGCGGGGGAAGGAAGCGCGATGTCGCCGGCGTCCGCAGCCTTATCAATGGGAGTGCGGGTCCCCTCACCCCCGGTCCCTCTCCCAACGGGAGAGGGGCGCTGCGATGACCTCTGAGCGCCGCCAGTTCGCACGCGCCCTGCGCAAGCAAAGGACGCGCGCGGAGGAAGTCCTGTGGGCGGAATTGCGCGGCTCCCGATTCCATGGCGCGAAATTCAGGCGACAGGTCCCGCTCGATCGTTATGTCGTCGATTTTTTTTTTGCCACGCGTCGAAGCTGGTCGTCGAACTGGACGGCAGGCAACATGAATGGTTCGCGGAGTACGACGCCGGTCGGACCGAAGTCTTCCAGAGAATGGGAGTCCGTGTCGTGCGCTTCACCAACACCGAGGTCACCGACGATCTCGATTCGGTGCTGACAAGGATTCGCGCTGAATTGAACCTGCCCTTCTCCTGAAGCGCAGGGTCCCCTCACCCCCGGCCCCTCTCTTGAAGCGTAGGGTCCCCTCACCCCCTGCCCCTCTCCCGACGGGAGAGGGGAGAACGCGCGGAACGCCATGGATTTGCACAAGGAGATCAGCTTCGAAGACGAGATTTGCGGCCATCTCGCCGCGCACGGCTGGCTTTACGCGCCCGACTCCTCAGCATTCTATGACCGTCCTCACGCACTGTTCGCGCCCGATCTCATCGCCTGGATCGAAGCGACGCAACCCAAAGTATGGGAGACTTTGGCCGCGACCCACGGCGCTGCGGCGGAGAGCGTCGTTCTCGACCGACTGCGCAAGCAGCTCGACGATCGCGGGACGCTCGACGTGCTGCGCCATGGCGTCGAGATGATCGGCCTTCGCCACCCGATCGCGATTGCGCAGTTCAAGCCGGCGCTGGCGATGAACGCGGACATTGTCGCGCGCTATTCCGCCAACCGGCTGCGCGTCGTGCGGCAGCTCCATTACTCGACGGCGAACGAGAATTCGATCGACCTCGTCCTTTTTCTCAACGGCCTGCCCGTCGCGACGGCGGAGCTCAAGACCGATTTCACCCAGAGCGTCGAGGACGCGGTCGACCAGTACCGCTTCGACCGCAACCCGAACCCCAAGGGCCAGCACGCCGAGCCGCTGTTGAGCTTTCCGAGCGGGGCGCTCGTCCATTTCGCGGTCAGCAACATCGAAGTCCGCATGGCGACACGCCTCGAAGGGCCGGAGACGACCTTTTTGCCGTTCAACAGAGGCGACCATGGCGGCAAGGGCAATCCGACGGGCGGCGACGGCCACCCAACGGGCTATCTCTGGGAGAAAGTCTGGGCGCGCGATTCGTGGCTCGAAATTCTCGGCCGCTACATCGTCGCCGAGAAGGACAAGAAGAAGCAGATTTCCAAGCTGATCTTCCCCCGCTATCACCAGCTCGACGCGACGCGAAAACTCGTCGCCGTCGTGCGGGAAGAAGGCGCGGGCGGCAAATATCTGATCTAGCATTCTGCGGGCTCGGGCAAGACGAACTCGATCGCCTGGACGGCGCATTTCCTCGCCGACCTGCATGACGCGAAGGATGAGAAGCTGTTCTCGACCGTCATCGTCGTGTCCGACCGCAACGTGATCGACGGGCAGTTGCAGGACGCGCTCGCGGCCTTCGAGCGCACGCAGGGCGTGGTCGTCACGATCAAGAGCGAAAGCGGCAGCAAGAGCGGGCAACTCGCCGAAGCGCTGAAGAGCGGCAAGAAGATCATCGTCTGCACTATCCAGACTTTTCCGTTCGCGCTCGAGGCCGCGCGCGAGCAGGCCGCGACGCACGGCAAGCGCTTCGCCGTCATCGCCGACGAGGCGCATTCCTCGCAGAGCGGCGAGACGGCGGCGAAGCTGAAAGCCGTGCTGACGGCGGACGAAATCGCGGCGCTGCAGGACGGCGGCGAGGTCAGCACGGAAGACATTCTCGCCGCGCAGATGGCCGCGCGGGCCGCCGAAACCGGCATCACCTATGTCGCCTTCACCGCGACGCCGAAGACCAAGACATTGGAGCTGTTCGGCCGCCGGCCCGACCCGAACGCGCCGGCGAGCGAGACCAACAAGCCGGAGGCGTTCCACGTCTATTCGATGCGGCAGGCGATCGAGGAAGGCTTCATCCTCGACGTCTTGAAAAACTACACGCCCTACCGCCTCGCCCTTCTCCTCGCCAGCGGCGGCAAGGAGTGGGACGAAAAAGAAGTCGAACGTGACGCCGCAATGAAAGGCATCATGAACTGGGTTCGGCTTCACCCCTGGAACATAAGCCAGAAGGTCAAGGTCGTCGTCGAGCATTTCCGCGAGAACGTCGCGCCGCTGCTCGACGGCAAGGCCAAGGCAATGGTGGTGCTGGCGAGCCGCATCGAGGCCGTGCGCTGGCATCTGGCGCTGACCAAATATATCCCCGAGCATGGCTGTAGGATCGGCGCGCTGGTCGCCTTTTCGGGGGAGGTGAGCGACAAGGAGTCCGGCCCCGACCCGTTCACCGAGACGAGCAAGGAGCTCAACCCCGGGCTCAAGGGGCGCGAAATTGCAAAGGCGTTCGAAGGCGACGATTTTCAAATCCTGCTGGTGGCGAACAAATTCCAGACCGGCTTCGATCAGCCTTTGTTGTGCGGCATGTATGTCGATCGCCGCCTCGCCGGCATCCAGGCGGTGCAGACGCTGTCGCGGCTGAACCGGGCGCATCCCGGCAAGGACACGACCTACGTCCTCGACTTCATGAACAGCGCCCAGGAGATACTGAAAGCGTTCCAGACCTATTACGAGACGGCCGAGCTTCAGACGGTCACCGATCCGAACATCATCCTAGACCTCAAGGCGAAGCTCGACGCCGGCGGATGGTACGACGACTTCGAAGTGGATCGCGTCGCCCACGTGGAAGTGAAGGCGAAGCCGACGCAAGGCGAACTCGTCGCCGCCATCATGCCGGTGGCGGATCGTCTTCTCAAGCGCTTCAAGGCTGCCAACGAACGAAGGCTGGCGGCGATCGCGAGCCACGACGAGAAAGCCGCCCAGGACGCGCGCGACGAGCTCGCGGCCCTTATCCTGTTCAAGAACGACATCGGCGCGTTTCAGCGCATATTCGACTACGGCAATACGGCGATCGAGAAGCGCTGTTTGTTTTACCGCCGCCTCGCGCCTCCGCTCGAATTCGGCCGCGAGCGCGAAACGATCGACCTTACGAAGATCAAGCTGACGCATTACGGGCTCAAGACCCAGGGCAAGACGCCGCTGACGCCCGGTTTCGGCGAAGCGCCGAAACTCGCCCCGCTCAATGAGGCGGGGTCAGGGTCGGTCAACGAGAAGGAGAAGGCGCGACTCGCGGAGATCATCGAGCGAGTGAACGGGCTGTTCGAAGGCGAACTGACCGACGACGACCAACTCGTCTACGTCAACAACGTCCTTAAGGGTAAGCTTCTGGAGTCGGAGGAGCTGGCGACCCAGGCGGCGAACAACACCAAGGCGCAATTCGCCAATTCGCCGACGCTCTCCCAGGAAATCCTCAACGCAGTGATGGACGCGCTCGCCGCCCATTCGACCATGAGCAAGCAGGCGCTCGGGTCGGAGCGGGTGCGCGACGGCCTGAAGGACGTGCTGCTCGGCCCGGCGCAGCTTTACGAGGCGCTGAGGGAGAAGGCGGGGAAAGAGGCTGGGCTGTAAGAGTACGCGCGGGCGGCTTCCGCGAACGTCACCGTGCCACCCCACCCGATTGCCGCCAACGCCCGCAATCTCGCCGGTTTCTTATCCAAATTCCGGCTTGTTTGTCATGCTACGCATGGGCGTTGATCGACAGGCGGATCGACGAAGCGCGACGACGAGTTCGAACCGCTCAAGGCCGCGGACGACGACGTTCCGATTTGAGGTCGCCAAAGCGGCCGCCGTCCGGCCGACCGAACTACCTCCAAACCCACGCCGCACGTCGACGCAGCGCTCCGGCGCGTTCTCGTTCGACCGTTCGCTCCCCGGCCGCCGCTCCCGCGTGACCCGCAAGTAGGCGATCGCCGATCCGCTGTCGGGAACGAGAACACCGGAGGAGAACGCAAAATGGCATACCGCGATCGTCTGATCCTTTCGACCTCAGCGGCTCTGGCTTTGACGGCGCTCGCCGCGGCGCCGGCGGCGGGCGCCGCGGAAACCAAGGGCCCCGTTACCGACGCGCTCGGCGTCGTCGCCATCCCGAAAGGCGCGCCGATCGAATTCGGTGGGTGATGTCGGGGGCCGATTCCGCGCTCGGCATCGACGAGAAGCGCGGCGTCGAACTCGCCATCAAGGACGAGGGCGGGACGCTGCTCGGCCATCCGATCAAGCTGAACGTCGAGGATGACGGTTGCAATGCCGAGGGCGGCCAGACCGCCGCCACCAAGCTCGCCGCCGACCCGAACACCGTCATCGTCCTTGGGCCCGCCTGCTCGAGCGCTGCGACCCCCGGCGCGCCGATCCTGTGGAAGGCCGGCATCGTCGACATCGGCACCGCGACCACGGCGCCGAGCCTGACCGCGCCGGACCGCAAGCCGGAATATGACGGCTTCGTCCGCACCATCTACAGCGACATCGACCAGGGCGCCGCGGACGCAAAATACGTCTATGACGTCATGAAGGCGCGCAAAATCGTCACCATTCACGACGGCAGCCCCTACGCGCAACAATTGGCGGCGGTGATGGCCGACTATTTCAAGAAGCTCGGCGGCCAGGTTTTGTCGGTCGAGGCGGTGTCGCCGACGGAAGTGGACATGCACCCGGTGCTGACGCGCATCGCGACGGAGAAGCCCGACATGATCTATGCGCCGGTGTTCGTCGCCGCGGGGGCGCAGCTCCTGCGCCAGGAAAAGGACGCGCCCGGCCTTGAGAAAGTCCCTCTCATCGGCAGCTCCGGCCAGATGGCGCCGGATCTCATCTCCGCCGCCGGGCAGGCGGCCATCGGCTACAGGATCACCTATCCCGACGTATCGCCGCAGGCCATGGGGGCCGGATATCCGAAGCTGGTCAAGGAGTATACCGAAACATACGGCGAGCCGCCGATCTCGGGCTATCACGCCAACGCCTATGACGCCGCCGTGCTCGCCATGAAGGCGATCGAGAAAGTCGCGAAGACCGACGCAAGCGGGACGACCTACATTGGCCGGAAGGCGCTGCGCGACGCGGTGCTCACGATCAGCTTCGACGGCGTCAGCGGCCCGATCGCCTGCGACCCGCATGGCGAATGCGCCAAGTTCAAGCCGGCGGTCTACGAGTTCACCAACGCCGATCCATCGACGTTCAAGATCGGAGTGAATCCGAAGAAGGTATGGCCGGAGTCGAGCTCGGCCAGCGCCCAATAACCGGACGACGCCTCGCGCCGGGGTGCGGCGCGGGGCCTCTCGGCGAAAGGCGGTGAGGCCATGACCGAAACGTCCGCGACGCGAAGCCTGCTCGCGAGCCTGCACAGGCGCGCGCGCTTCGGGTTCGTCGACGTCGCCCTGTGGGGTCTGCGCGCCGCGGTCGTCGCGGTGGTCGCCGCCGGCACGGCGGGCACCCTGGTCAAGGGCCGCTACGGGCTCGCCGACTGGCTCGATTTCCTCGCCTACGGCGTCACCATGGGCAGCGTCTACTCCCTGATCGCGCTCGGCTACACCATGGTCTACGGCGTCCTGCGGCTGATCAATTTCGCCCACGGCGACATCATGATGACGGGCGCGTTTTCGGGGTATTTCCTTGCAGCCTATTTCGACGAGACCGGCTTCCTCGGCCGCGAGCCGGCGATCGCCATGCTCGCCGTTCTCGCGCTCGGCGTCGCGACCTCCACCACAATCGCCTTGCTGACCGAGAGGCTCGCCTATCGACCGTTCCGCCGGGTCCGCGGCTTCACGCCGCTGATCTGCGCCATCGGCGTGTCGTTCTTCCTCGAGCAATCGTTCCGCGGCGCCTTCGGCTCGGGCGTCCACGCCTATCCGGACACGAAATGGCAGAACGAGACGGTCTCCGTTTTCGGCTTCGGAATTCCGGTCGTTCAAATCATCGTTGTCGCCATCGCGCTCGCCTCGATGACAATTCTCTACCTGATCGTTCAGCGCACCCGCATGGGCGCGGCGATGCGGGCGGTGTCGGAGGACCGACGCCGCCGCGCTGATGGGGATCGACGTCGACAAAGTCATCGTCTTCACTTTCGCCCTCGGCGGCGCGATGGCCGGGGTCGCGGGCGTCTGCTACGCCTTCGTGTTCAAGCAGGTCTATTTCTTCATGGGCTTCACGCCGGGCGTCAAGGCGTTCGGCGCGGCGGTGCTCGGCGGCATCGGCAGCGTCCCCGGCGCGATGCTGGCCGGACTGTTCCTCGGAATCGTCGAATCCGTGGGGCCCGCGCTCTTCCTCGACGGGATCGGCATTCCCGCGCCTTACCAGCTGCGCGACCTCATCGCGTTCACCTTGCTCATCATGGTGCTGATTTTTCGCCCGTACGGGATCATGGGCGAGCGCATGGCGAGGAAGCGAGCGTGAGCGCTGTCGCGACGATGCCGGCCGGCGCCCGCGGACGACGCGCTCCACTGAAGGACGCCCTCAAGGTCGGGCTCGTCTTCGGCGCGGTCGCCGTCTACATCGCGGTCGTCGGCATCCTGCCGATGTTCGACAAGCGCTGGATCGTCGTTGGCGTCGTGTCGCTCGGGCAGGCCGCCCTGATCGCCATCGCGCTCGGCGCCGGAGCGGCGACGGTCTTGCGCTCGCCGGCCTTGAAGCCGCTGTCCGCCGCCGCAGCGGGCCTCGTCGCGGGAGGCGTCGCCGGATTGCTGCTCGCCCTCTTGGCGCTGGCGATGCAGAATCTGCCGCTCCGCCGGATCTTCATCGCGCTGTCGCCGATTCTTTTGCGGACGCTGACCTTTGGGCTTGGCGCGCCGCTCGGCGGGCCGATCCTCATCGCCGCAGCGGCCGTTCTCGGCGCGATCGGCGCGGCGATGGCGCTCGCGCCCCCGCGTGTCCGCGATCCCCTGCTGATCGGCCTCGCCTTCGTCGTCGTGTTCGGCGTTTTCCAGGAACTCATCCAGATCATTCTGCAATCGAACCCTGCCGCCGATGCGGTGCGCCAGGCGTTCTATTCCTGGGAGGGCCTCGAGCCGGGCGGCGCGGCGGCGATCTTCCTCCTCGCGAGCGCGGGCGCAGCGCTCTGGATGGCCGCTCCGCGCGCAGGGCTCGGCGGGGCGGTGGCCGGCTTGTCGTTGAGGCGACAAAGTCAGGCGAGGGCGTTGCAAGCCTTGGGCCTTGTCGCGCTCCTCGTCCTGATGCCGGTCCTCGCAGGCTCCTACATCGGCCAGGTCATGCTGCTCGTCGGGCTCTACATGCTGATGGGAACGGGGCTCAATCTCGAGGTCGGGCTGGCCGGGCTCCTCGACCTCGGGTTCGTCGCCTTCTTCGCGGTCGGCGCCTATGCGACGGCGCTCCTGACCGCCGACAGTTCGCACGCGCTCGCGTCCTATACCCCCCTGCCGAGCCTTTCCTTCTGGGCAGCGGCGCCGATCGCGGTCCTCGCTTCGGTCGTGGTCGGCGTGCTGTTCGGCATTCCGGTGCTCGGCGTGCGCGGCGACTATCTGGCGGTCGCCACCATGGGACTTGGCGAGATCGTGCGCGTCATTGTTCAGTCGGACATGGCCGCGCCGGTGCTCGGCGGCGCCCAGGGCATCCTGCAGATCCCGAAGCCGAGGGTCGGCGCCTTCGAACTCGCCGACCCCGTCGACCTTTTCTATCTGACGCTGATCGCCTCCGGCTTCGCCGCCTATTGCGCCTGGCGGCTCGAAAACTCTCGCCTCGGCCGGGCCTGGATGGCGGTTCGCGACGACGAGGACGTCGCGCAGGCGCTTGGCGTCAATCTGGTGGAGGTCAAGCTCCTGGCCTACGGCCTCGGCGCCGCGTTCGCCGGTCTTGCCGGCTCGATCTTCGCGGTGATGCTGACATCGGTCTATCCGAGCAGCTTCCAGCTCCTCGTCTCGATCAACGTGCTGGCGCTGATCATCGTCGGCGGCCTCGGCTCATTGCCCGGCGTCGTCGTGGGCGCAGTCGCGCTCGTCGGACTGCCGGAACTCTTGCGCGAGTTCGGCGAGTACCGCTACCTGTTCTACGGCGTCGCGCTGATCGCGATGATGCGGTTCAAGCCGGAGGGCCTGTGGCCGTCCCCGGTGCGCCGCCGCGAATTGCGCGCCGCGGCCGCAGCGACGGCGGGCGAGCGGGCGGAGCCGTGAGATGAACGGCGCGGCGCGAGAGCCGATCCTCAGAACGGAACGCCTCACGATGCGCTTCGGCGGTCTCGCGGCGCTCAGCGATCTCGACCTCGACGTCCGCGCAGGCGACATCCACGCCATCATCGGTCCGAACGGCGCCGGCAAGACGACGGTGTTCAATTGCGTGACGCAGAACCTGCGCGTCACCGGCGGCAAGATCTGGTTTCGCGGCGAGCGGCTGGACGGGCTGACTCCGAACCGCGTCGCCGAGGCCGGCGTCAGCCGCACCTATCAGAACATCCGGCTCTTCCGGAACATCACCGCCATCGAGAACCTGCTCGTCGGCATGCATCTCCACCTGCGTTCACACTGGTGGGGCGCGCTCGTTCATTCGCCTTCGACGCAGCTCGACGAGCGGCGCGCACACGAGGAGGCGCTCGAGCTCCTGGCGTTCGTCGGGCTCAAGGGTCGCGGCGATCTCCTTGCGCGCAATCTCGCCTACGGCGAGCAGCGGCGCTTAGAAATCGGCCGGGCGCTGGCGACCCGTCCGAAGCTCATGTTGCTCGACGAGCCGACCGCGGGGATGAACCCTAGCGAAACCTCGGAGATGATCGAGTTCGTCCGCCGCACGCGCGACCTGTTCGACGTCACGATCCTCCTCATCGAGCATCAGATGCGCGTTGTCATGGCGATATCGGACGTCGTCACCGTACTGGACTACGGCGTGAAGATCGCCGAAGGCCCGCCGGCCGAGATCCAGCAGGACCCCAAGGTGATCGAGGCCTATCTCGGCCGGCCGAAGGCGTCGCTGACGTTAGCCAGGAGGCGCGCCGCCGAGCGGACGAGCGAATCGCGGGCCGAACGGGACGGAGGCGCGTAGCGAGGCGTTGATGGCTCTTCTCGAGATCGACGACCTGCGCGTCTCTTACGACAACATCGAGGCGCTGAAAGGCGTCTCGCTCGAGGTCGAGGCGAATGAGATCGTCACGCTGATCGGCGCCAACGGGGCCGGCAAGACGACGACCTTGCGCGCGATCAGCGGTCTCATCCGGCCGCGCTCCGGCGACATAAGGTTCGATGGCGAAAGCCTCGCTTCCGTCGCCCCGCACGCGATCGCCGCGCGCGGCGTCTTGCAGGTCCCCGAAGGGCGGCGCATTTTCGCCCGCCTGACGGTCGCGGAGAATCTGGCGATGGGCGCGTTCCCCCGGCGCGATGTCCGCGCGATCGCCGCGGACCGCGAGCGCATGCTCGAATTGTTCCCGCGGCTAAGAGAGCGCCTAAGGCAGGTCGCTGGGACGCTGTCGGGCGGCGAACAGCAGATGCTGGCGACCGCCCGCGCCCTGATGGGGCGGCCGCGCGTGCTGATGATGGATGAGCCCAGCATGGGTCTTTCCCCGCTCATGGTCGATAGCGTGTTCGAGACGATCCGGACGATCAATGAACAGGGCGTGGCGATCCTGCTGATCGAGCAGAACGCCCTCATGGCGCTCGACGCGGCCGACCACGCCTATGTGATGGAGAGCGGCCGCATCGTTCTGTCTGGTCCCGGCCGGGCGTTGCTCGGCGACGAGAAGGTGCAGCATGCCTATCTCGGCTGAACGAACGGAGGCGCCATGCGGATCGTAGTGCTCGGCGGGGGCGTGGTCGGCGTCACGACCGCCTACCAGTTGCAGCGCGACGGCCACGAGGTCGTGATTCTCGAGCGCCAAGGCGAAGTCGCGGCGGGAGCGAGTTTTGGCAACGCAGGCATGATCGCGCCGGGCCACTCCTTCGCGTGGTCCTCGCCGCGCGCCCCGATGATTCTGGCGAAATCGGTCCTGTTCCGGAACCAGGCCCTGCGTTTCAAGTTCTCCGCCGATCCGCGGCTCTATGCGTGGACCTGGGAGTTCCTGAAGGAGTGCACGGCCGCCAAGGCGCGGCGCAATACGCTGCTCAAGCACCGGCTCGCCGCCTACTCGCAGTCGGTGCTGCAGAGCGTCGTTGCGGAGGAGGCGATCGCCTACGACAGCAACAGGCGCGGCATCCTCTACCTGCACCGCAGCCGACGCGCGCTCGAAGAGGGCGTCGAGCACATGAAGCTGCTCGAGTCGGACGGGCAGCTGATCAAGGTCCTAGGCCGCGACCAGGTCGTCGCGCTCGATCCTGCGCTGGCCCAGGCCGCAGACCGGATCGCCGGCGCGATCCTCTGCCCGACCGACGAGACGGGCGACTGCGCGAAGTTCACCCGCGCGCTCGCCGCCAGAATCGTTGAGCGGGGCGGGGAGATCGTGACCGGCGCGACCATCGCCGGACTTGCGGCCGACGGCGGCCGGATCACGCGCGCGCTCACCGACCGCGGACCGTTCGTCGGCGACGCTTATGTGCTGGCGCTCGGCGCCGACAGCCCGCTGTTGGCGCGGAAAGTCGGCGTCTGGCTGCCGATCTATCCGATCAAAGGCTATTCGCTGACGATTCCCGTCGGCGCGTCGCGGTCGCCGCCGACGGTTGCGTGCGTTGACGAGCACCATCTCGTCGCCGTTTCGCGTTTCGGCGACCGTCTCAGGGTCACCGCGACCGCCGAATTCGCCGGCTATGACGAGAGCTGCAAGCCGTCCGACTTCGTGTTCATGAAGGGCGTCGCGCGCGAGCTTTATCCCGACGGCGCCGAGTACGACCGCGCCGAAATGTGGGCCGGCCTCAGGCCGATGACCCCGACCAACCTGCCTTTCCTCGGTCCCGCGCGGCTCGGCAACCTGTTCCTCAATTGCGGTCACGGCCACATCGGCTGGACCATGTCGCACGGCTCGGCGCGAATCGTCGCCGACCTCATCGCCGGCCGCGCGCCGGCCATTCCCATGGACGGCCTCACGGCCGCATGACGGAAGGAGCGCTCCATGCCTCTCGACCTCGATGCCTTGCTCTCGGCGCCCCTCGATCTCGGCGTCATGCCGTCGGAACTGGACAAGGGCGTAGCCTGGCGCGCGGCGATCGGGCTCGTGGTGCTCGCCACCGACCAGACGATGGAGCACGAGTTCCGCGCGCTCCTGCGTCTGCCCGGCGTCGCGGTGTTCGAGTCGCGCGTGTTCAACGACAACGACATCCGGCCGGAAACCCTGCGCGCCATCGGGCCGAGGATCGCGCCGAGCGTCGCTCTCATCCTGCCGGGCGTCGGCCTCGACGTCGTCGCATTCGGCTGCACGTCGGCGACGATGACTCTCGGCGAGGATGCGGTGTTCGCCGAGATTCGCAAGGCGCGGCCCGACGTCGCGTGCACGACGCCGGTCACCGCCGCGCTTGCCGCGTTCCGCGCGCTCGGCGCGAAGTCGATCGGGCTCCTGACGCCCTACGCGCCCGAGATCAACGCCTCGCTCGTCGCCTATTTCCGCGGGCGGGGCGTCGGCGTAGCCGCCGTCGCCACCTTCGACCGCCGCGACGACCGCGACGCGGCGCGCGTCTCCGCGGACTCGATCGAACAGGCGACCCTACGCCTCGCCTCCGCGCCGGGAGTCGAAGCGGTCTTCGTCTCCTGCACGAGCCTGCGCGTCGCCGAGGCGGCGGCGAGGCTCGAGGGTCTCGCCAGCGCGCCGGTCACCTCCAGCAATCACGCGATGGCCTGGCATTGCCTGCGCCTTGCCGGCGTCGGCGACACGCTGCCGGACGCGGGAAAGCTGTTCGAACTGCCGCAGGCTTGAACGCGCTCACGGCGCTTCGGCGACAGGCGGGCGGCGGGCGCTGCGGCTGGGTTGGATTTCGCCTTCTCGAGCGTGGCCGTCGGTGACGGCGAGCAACGCGCCCGCGACATCTTCTTGTTGTTCGTTTCGCGCCATCTGCTATCGTCAATCATCGTTAACCGGGAAATCGCGATCATCCGCGAGGGGGAGGGATTTCTGTGCGCTCGCTTCCGACGAGTTCCTTGGAGATGCGATTGGCGAGTGTCGAAGACCGCGGACGAGGATACGCAAATCGCGGCGCCGACCGTCGCGCGCAAAGTTCGCGGCGACTGGCTGACAGGCGGCGCGGGACGAAGCCCGAGATCAACGACCAGGAACCGCTTGAGGATTTGCTGAAGGGCCAAAGTCCCGGAGGTGCGGCCGCAATCGCAGCGCGAACGGCGTTGCGCGTGGCGCCGCTGATGTTTCGGGACGCGCGGAAAGCGCGGAGCGCGAAGGAAGTCTCTGCGTTCCTGGTTTTAACGAGCGCCACCTTTCGAGCGAGTGCGTTGGCGCGGGTCGCCGTCAAATATCCGACCCGCGCCAATATGTTGAACGCCGCCGCCCTCGTAGCCGCCGCTCGCGCCGCCGCCGCCGCCGCCGCTGACGCCGCCGCCGCCGACGCCGTCGGCTGGGCCATCCTCACCTCCGCCTCCGCGCTCGCCGCCGCCGCCGACGCCGTTGACGCCGCCGCCTCCGCTCTCACCGCCGCCTCCGCCGCCTCCGCTCTCGCCGCCGCCGCCGACGCCGCGCCTTCCGCCATCCCCCTCGCCGCCTACGACGGCGCGTCATTTCCTGCCGTCTACGCCACCGCCGACGGGGCGCTTCGGGCGGAAATTCGCTTCGACGCCTATGCGCTGCAAAAGCTCAGCGCGCACGGGTTGGCGGACTTGCCCCTCTGGTCGCGGGGCGCGGCGGATTGGGCGGAGCCCGCCTGGGAGGGTCTAAGGCTAGCGCTCCCCAGGGATGAAGGGTGGGACGTCTGGATCGACTGGTACCAAGACCGTCTGCGTGGCGGATCGGGCGGCGAGGCCTACGAACTCGTCTTCGTGAGCGCGCCGTTGGACGTCTGGCGCGAAGGGCCGGCGGCGGCGAACGCCTGGATCAAGGAGCATTTGCCGAAGGACTGGGGCCGCGCGCGCCTCCTGGGGACCCGCAAGTCTCTTCCCGGGCCTGCCTGATCGCGGGCTAGCGCCGCGTCGTGGCTCACACGCGAACTGTCAACGAGCGCGATCAGGACGTTGACGTCGAGAAGAAACCTCACGGCGCTTCGTCCCGAAGCGCGTTGACGGTCTCGAGGGTCACGCGAACGGCGGGATCGCGAACCTTCAGGATCGGCACGCCGCCGCGCGAACCGACCTCAACCGATCGGCTGAGGCCGCTTCTCGCCAAGTCCGAAATCACTTGGCCGGTCGACTTTCTCTGCTCGCTGGCGATGGCCTTGGCCGCGGCGAGGACGTCATCGGCTGTCGAGTGTCGTGCGCATCATGCATCTCCGCATCACGCATCAAATATAGCGTTAACACTCATCGCGCTTAAGCCGTCGAGCGAGCTTCTGTCGGTCGATCCCAAGGCCGGTTCCCGGCTGGAAGGGAAGGTGGGAACTTCGCGCCTTATGCGACGGCCGGGCGGCGGGAGTCTTGAACGGGCCGCCCCTACCGGCTCGGATGCCAGAAAGCCGCCTGCGGCTTCGTGCGGTCGACGGCCGAGGGCTCTTTAGTGGACGGCTGCCAGCGGCCTTTGGATAAGCGCGACGCGGTCAACAACTGGATCGGCACCCTGAATCGCGAAGGCGACGACTGGGACCCGGAAATCGAGCGCAAGCTCCGCGCCCGCGGCATCTTCTTGTTGCTCGTTTCGCGCCATCTGCTATCGTCCGTCATCAACGGGGAAATCGGGATCATCCGCAGACGAACGGCGAAGACGTTCGTTTCCATCTGCTCGTTCTGACCCCGACGCCGGTGACAGCTCGCGACCAGGCGCGGGAGGGGAGCCCGCGCCAAGGCGAGCCGTGATCCGACGCTTTGCTCGGCGATGCGATTGGCATTTGCTCGGGGATACGCAGATGTCGAAGACGGCGGATGAGATTACGCAGATCGCGGCGAAGACCGTGACGCGCAAGGGCGCGCCGCGACGCCGGGCTGACAGTCGCCCCGGGACGAAGCCCGAGATCGACGACCGGGAGCCGCTTGACGTCTGGCTGCAGGGCCAAAGCCCGGAAGGCGCGGCCGCAATCGCAGCTCGGACGGCGTTGCGCGTGGCGCCGCCGATTTCACGGGACGCGCGCAAAGCGCGAAGCGAGCAAGACGTCTCCTCGTTCCTGGCTTTGACGCACGCCGTTTTTCGAGCAAGCGCGCTGGCGCGCATCGCCGCCGAATATCCGGCGCGCGCCAACGCGCTGAACGCAGTCGCTCTCGTCGCCGCCGCTCGCGCCGCCGCGGCCGAGGCCGCCGCCGCCAGAGACCCCGCCGACCGGGCCATCGGCATCGCCGCCCCCGCCCTCGCAGCCGCCGCCGACGCCGCCGACGCCGCCTCCATCTGCGCCCTTGCCGGCGCCGCTGACGCCGCGGCGCTCGCCGCCCCCTGCGCCATTCCCTTCACCGCCCCCTCCAGTCCCTCCTTTCTTGACCTCTACGCCACCGCCGACGGGGCCATTCGGGCGGAAACGCGTTTCGACGCCTCCGCGCTGCCTAGGCTTGGCGCGCGCGGCCTGTCGGACTTGCCCCTCTGGTCCTGCGGCGCCGCCGACTGGGTGGAGGGCGCCTGGGAGGCTCTGAGGCTGGCGCTCCCCACGGATCAAGGGTGGGACGTCTGGATCGACTGGTACGAAGACCGGCTGCGCGGCGGATCGCGCGGCGAGGCCTACGAGCTCGTGTTCGTCAGCGCGCCGCTGGACGTCTGGGACAAAGGCCCGGCGGCGGCGAACGCCTGGATCGAGGAGCATTTGCCGGAGGAGTCGGGCCGCTGCCGCGCCCTGGGGACTCGCAAATCGCTTCCCGGGCGTGTCTGAGCGAGAGCGTCTCGGGGTCCGAGCGTCGGCTCACCATGCGGCGATCACGTGCAGACCTCTTGCGCCTTCATTGACCGCGACAGCGGAGAGACGCCGGTCAAGCGTCGCGAGCTTGCCGCCCTTGGAAACGGCAAGGGCCAGGAGATAGCTGTCGGTGACTTGGCCGGGGGTCAGCATCTTGGCCGCGCTGAAGCGGTCAGCGTCGCGTAGGCTGATGTCGTCCGGCCAGAAGACGTGTCCCGCAATGCTCGCCAGTTGCGCGAGCAGGGCGATCGCGTCCGCCGCGGTCGGGAGCGCGTTGGGATACTTCGGATGGGCGATGATCCGCACCAGGCCGTTCTCCGTGATCGGGCAGGTCGCCCAATGCGAGCGCCCCTCGCGCGCGAACCATTCGTGCGTCGCGTCGTGGCTCACATGCGAGCTGTCAACGAGCGCGATCAGGACGTTGACGTCGAGAAGGAACGTCAACGCGCTTCGTCGCGAAGCGCGTTGACGGTCTCGAGGGTCACGCGGACGGCGGGGTCGCGAACGTTCAGAATCGGCACGCCATCGCGCGAACTGATCTTGAGCGGTCGGCTGAGCCCCTGTCTCGCCAAGTCCGAAATCACTTCGCCAGTCGACCTTCTCTGCTCGTTGGCGATGGCCTTGGCGGCGGCGAGAACGTCATCGGCGATGTCCAAGGTCGTGCGCATCAAACATCTCCGCATCACGCATCAGATATAGCACCGGGACGCGGAGGCCTCAAGCTGTAAACCGACACCCAATCCGGGTGAGTCCAGCAGTCCAGGTTACGCGCTTACCCTAACCTAGAGGATGAAGGATTACGTCGAATCTACGGCGGCGAAGCCGATGGCGTCGGCGTTGAGGCTCCTCCACCTGTTAGCTCCCTGTTACGCCGATTTATCTCCCTGTTATGCTCGATTCATCTCCCTGTTATGCTCCCTGTTCGTAGCGCACGTGTTTTTGGATCAGGTCTTTAGCATCACAAGCGTTTTCGTGAAGAATAGGAGCCGGAAATGCGCGGATCCTCCCTGTTTCTGCCTGTTAACAGGGAGTTTTGCCCCGTATCAGCGAGCGGGACCAGCTGTCCGGGCGCAAACAGCGCCGATGAGCCGCTCTATTGCCACAGTCCTTCAAGCGCCGGTTTAACGCAAGGCGAACCGCTTGCTACCGCCCCGGATACCAGTAATCCGCCTGCGGCTTCGTGCGATCGACGACGACGAACTGGTTGGCGAACACGCGGTAGGTGGGGCTCCAGTCGCCGTCCGGCCATTGCACCCGGATCTCCGCGCGCTCGGCCGTGCCGAGGCCGACATGAATCCAGCCGGCGTGGCCGGACGCGTCTCCGCCGCCGACCTGAACGGTGCGGCTCTGGGTGCGCACGCCCGTCTTGACCGAAATCCTCGCGCCGACCGCGTTGCGGTTCGGGTTGGGCTCGACGAGGCGGATCTCGGTCCAGTTGCCCATCGGCATCGTGGCGCCATCGTCGCATCTCGCGCCGAGGTTGCGGAACAGCGCGACGTTCGAGCCTCGGTCGATCTGCAGAATGTCGAGCATGCCGTCGAGGTTGAAGTCGGCGATGAGCGCGCCTCGGCCGGTGCGCTTGCCCGAGATCCCGGCGAGATCGCCGGCCTCGGCGAACTTGCCGCTCCACTGGCCGAGCAGCAGGTTGCTCGGATCGTAGGCGGCGAAATCGGGCATCTGCGACAGGTTGCCCTTGGAGACGAAGATGTCGAGTAGGCCGGCGTTGTTGAAGTCGGCGAATTCGGCGTGCCAGGCGGTCGAGGGCCGCTTGTCGCCGCCCGTATAGGGGATGTGCGCGGTCGCGCCGACTTCGCCCGCGATGTCGCGGTAGACGGGCAGCTCGCCCCGGCCGGCCTCGTCCGGATCGAGCTTCTGCAACTTCTCGTCTCCCATCGAGGTCAGGAAATATTCCGGGTAGCCCGAGCCGTCGATGTCGCCCTCTGCGATGCCCATGCCGAAGATCGACAGATGCCGCCATCCGTCGGCGCGGGTGTAGGGACGCGGCGCCTTGCCGGGCTCGATGCGCCACATCTGCTCCTCGCCGCCGCGATAATACTGGCGGTCATTCGATATCCGGAGCGACGGGACGCCCGACTTGTTCCAGTCGGTGAACAGCATCGAAAGGGCGCAGAAGCCCGGCGCGAGCGGGGTGCGCACCGAATAGTCGGGGTTGTCGCCGGGCTGTGGGCGATAGAGCGAGTTCTCCTCGCAGGTGCCCCAGGGGGAGCCGGGCGCGTCGCGGTCGACATAATGGCCGATCGCCAGCGTCGGGAATTTCTGCCCCGGCTCCCATTCGGCGGCGAACGAGGTCGTCCAGCCGGAATCGCCGTCGAAATTCCATTCCTTGTTGGCGAGGGTGAAGGTGCAGTCCGGCCCGCCCTTGAGCAGGAGATTTCCGCCGACCCGGAGCACGAACAGGTCCATATGTCCGTCGCCGTCGATGTCGATCGGATATGCGCCGATGACGTTCTGGAGGAGCTTGGGATCAGCCCCGATGTCGAGCGGCTTCTCCTCGAACTTGAGCGGCCCGCCGGCCTTCGATTTGTTGACGAAGAGCTTCGCCGGATTCTTGCCGCCGGCGAGGAACACCGAGGGGAAGCCCGAGTCGTCGCAGTCGAAAGCCGCGCCGCCGCCGCCGACAAAGAATTCCCACGGACCGTCGTAGACGCTGTGAATTCCCGCCGCGTCCGCTTCCTCATGCATTACGGGGATGTCGCCGACCGGCCGAAGCGGGCCGTCGGCGGCGCGCGCGACGGCGACGGCGAAGACGAAGGAGAGAATAAAGACGCCGATCCGCATCACGGCGCCTCGATCACGAGCGAGCGCAGAAAGGCGACGACGCTGTCGCGTTTGTCCGGCTCGAGCGCGAGATAGGCGTCACGGGAAAAGCGCGCGTCGCCGCCGTGCGCCGCGATGACTTCGTCGAGCATGCGGAAGGCGCCGTTGTGTCCGTATGGAGCGGTCGTGCCGACGCCCCACAGCCGCGGCGTCAGGAAGACGTCGCGCTCGACGAAGCGCTGCGCCTGCAATTCGTTACCGAGCGCGTCGACCTGATCGTCGACGATCAGGTGGCGTTTCAAGTCGCTATAGAGAGGGATCAGCCATTCGCCCTTGTCGTTCCGTTGCAGCGTTTTGGCGAAGGGGAGGGTGGAAAGATCGACGCGGATCGGCGTGCGGACTTCGGAAGCCCGTAGCGTTCCCGCCATGTCGTAGGGCGCGGGATCGGTGAAGACGAGCGACTTCAATGGCAGCGTCCTCACATGGCAGGAAGCACAACCGATCGCGTCGAACTGCTTTGCGCCTTCGGCCGCCGCCCGACGCCAGTCGTCCGGCAGATTGGTCCTGACCGCCGGCGGCGGCAGCGTCGCCTGGAACGCGACGAGGGCCGAGACGTCGCCGGCCGTCACCGCGTCCGGGACGCCGCTCTCGGCGAAGTCGTGGCTGCCGGTCCAGCGCACGCCGAAGCGCTCGACCGCCTCCATCCCGTGATGGGCGTTGAGCGCGTTGATGGTGAATTGCCTCAGCGAGGTGAAAACGCCCTTGCGGCTGAATGGCCGCACGATGAGGTCGGCGTCGACGCCGTCGACCGAATCGAGGTCGACCAGGCCGTCAGGATGGGCGACGATCCAGCCGAAGCGCACGCCCTTGCTGACGAGATCGGCGCGACACTCCTCATTCCTGGCCCGCGCATGCGCGACAGCCTCGGCGCGGATCGCCTGCAGATCGGCGGTCATTTCGCGCGCCAGCAGCTCGACAAGTCCGGCCCCCATCAGGGCGATCGTGTGGCGCTCGCTGGAAAACGAGGGATCGGTGTTGTCGAACTGGGCGCTCTCGAAACCTTCCGACACGAAGGCGTTGGAGACGTCGTCGCCCGCGCCGCCTTCGACCGGATCGTTGTGGCAGCCGAAGCAGGAGTTTGAAACGGGGCCGCTCGTTCGGCTGAAGGGCGGGTTGACGCCGCTCTTGCGCCTGGTCGGGATGATCGCCTGAGTGGCCTTCGGCCGGCCAGCGCCGTCGACGGTGTTGAACTTCGCCTTGAACAGTTCGCGCCCGCGCTCGATGAGGGCGGGGAGCGCGGAAGGGCCGGCGGCGGCGACCGAATCGAAGTCGACGTGGGACTTGAACACGCGCTCGTCCCAACTGCCGCCGGACGCGCCGCCCGTCACGAGGACGGCGAACGCGCCGAGCGCTGCGGATGCTCCGAGGCTTCGTTTCATGTCCCTCGCCTCGCCGACGGAACGGCGTATCGTTGGCTTCTCTTTGTCACGCTGGGGGCGCGCCTCGCAAGCGCAATCGATTGGCCGAAGCGCTATCGCCCTCAAAATCTGAGTTGCGCACCTCAGCGCTGATTGCTATGAGGAGGGGCAAAGAGCAAGGGCATGGCGGCAAGCCACCTCACCTTGAAAGACATTGCTCGGGAGGCGGGAGTGAGCGTGGCGACCCTCGACCGCGTGATGCACGGCCGCGCCGGCGTGCGCGAGGATACTGCGAGGCGGGTCCGGGAGACGATCGACCGCTTTGGCTTTCGGCCGTCCGCGGCCGCGGCGGAGCTCGCTCGGGGCCAGTCGAGCAAGTTCGCTTTCATCATGCCGGAAGGCTCCAACGTATTCATGCAGGCGATCGCCGCCAACGTCGGCGACATGTCCGGCTGGCTCAGCGCCCGGCGCGTCAGCGTCGAGACGATCAAAGCCGACGTCTTCAACCCGGCGGCGCTGGCGAACGCCCTTGATTCCATGGCCGGCCGCTATGACGGGATCGCCGTTGTGGCGCTCGACCATCAGAGCGTGCGCGCCGCGATCGACGACCTCGTCGCCGGCGGAACCTACGTCGTCACCCTCGTCTCCGACGTGCCGGGCTCGCGCCGCCATCATTATGTCGGGATCGACAACGTCGCCGCGGGCCGGACGGCCGGATCCCTGATCGGCCGCTTCGTCCGGACGCCCGCGGGCAAGGTCGGAATCGTTGCCGGATCCCAGTCGCTGCGCGACCATGCCGAGCGGATCTTCGGCTTCAATCAGGTCATGAGCCTGGAGTATCCGCACCTCGCCGTCCTGAACCCCGTTGAGGGAGGCGATCAGGATGACGTCAACGAAAACCTCATGGCGAGGTTGCTCTCCGATCATCCTGATTTGATTGGCGTCTACAACGTCGGGGCCGGCGCCCAGGGAGTCGCCAAGGCGATCGTGGATGCGGGGCGCGAGGCGAGCGTCGTGTTCATCGCCCACGATCTCATTCCCGTCACCCGCCGCGCGTTGCTGCGCGGGGTCATGGACGCGGTCATCGTCCAGGATCCCGGGCACGAAGCGCGCTCGGCGATCCGGGTGCTCATGTCTCTGGCGCGAAACGAACCCATTCTGGCCGAACAGGAGAAGATTCGCATCGGTATCGTGATGAGGGACAATTTGCCATGACGGGGTCGCGCGGGCGGCGGGCGCGGCGCCAATGAGCCGCGCGGTCATTCCGCTGTCAGCCGGTTGCGCCAGCGCTCGATCGGGAGTTACTGTGACGGTCCCGCCCGATCGTCCGGTCAGTCAGCGATCCAAGAGTTTTTAGCCGGTCCGCAAGGGGACCTTAAGTGGAGGAAAATAATGAAATCTGCAAAAACACTTGTGCTCGGGGCGACGTTGCTCGCTTCCGTGAGTCTGACGTCGTTCGCGGCGCTGGCGAAAGACGTCACGGTCGGCGTCTCGTGGTCGAACTTCCAGGAAGAGCGCTGGAAGACCGACGAGGCGGCGATCAAGGCGGTGCTTGACAAAGCCGGGGCGAAGTACATCTCGGCCGATGCGCAGGCCTCGCCCGCCAAGCAGCTGACCGACGTCGAAAGCCTCATCTCCAAGGGCGCCAATGTCCTCTTGATCCTCGCGATGGACAACCAGGCGATCTTGCCGGCGGTCAAGAAGGCGACCGACGAAGGCATCCCCGTCATCGCCTACGATCGCCTGATCGAGAGCCCGAACGTGCTCTACATCACCTTCGACAACATCGGCGTCGGCCGCATGATGGCGAAGGCGATCGAGGCAGCCAAGCCCGCCGGCAACTACGCCTTCATCAAGGGCGACAAGGGCGACGCCAACGCGGACTTCCTGTTCTCGGGCATCAAGGAGGTCCTCAAGCCCGCGATGGACGCCGGCAAGATCAAGAACGTCGGCGAATCCTACACTGACGGGTGGAAGCCGGACAACGCCCAGAAGAACATGGAGCAGATCCTCACCAAGAACAACAACAAGGTCGACGCGGTCGTGGCCGAGAACGACGGCATGGCGGGCGGCGTCGTCGCGGCGCTTACGGCGCAGGGCATGCAGGGAGTAACACCGGTCTCGGGCCAGGACGGCGACCACGCGGCGATCAACCGCGTCGCGCTCGGCACCCAGACCGTCTCGATCTGGAAGGACGCGCGCGACCTCGGCCATGTCTCGGCTGAGGCGGCCCTCGCCCTCGCCAACGGCAAGAAGCGCACCGAGATCGCGGACGTGAAGCCGTTCTCCGGCGGGCCGAAGCACGTGACGGTCGACGGCATCCTCTTGACCCCGCTCCCCGTCACCAAGGCCAACCTCAATGTGATCGTCGACAAGGGTTGGATCACCAAGGCGGAAGTCTGCGCCGGCGTGAAGCCCGAGATGACCCCGTACTGCAAGTGAGCTAGCCGCCCCTTGACGGGGTAAGACCACGAAGGCCGCGCCGCTCTGACTGCGGCGCGGCCCTCGAACAATGCGACGCCCGCCGGATTGGCGGCGACGTCGGGAGAAAAGGAACACGGGGAGAGAGCATGACCTCCGCAGCGCCGGGCGCGACGAGCACAACCCCCAACGAACCCGCCATTCGCCGCCTGCTTCGAGCCACGGAGATCGATACCCGCATGCTGGGCATGATCGCCGCCCTCGTGCTGATCTGGGTCGGCTTCAACGTCTACACCCAGGTTCAAACCGGCGAGAGCCTGTTCCTGACGCCCCGCAATCTTTGGAATCTGAGCGTCCAGACGTCGTCGATCGCAATCATGGCGACGGGCATGGTGCTCGTCATCGTGATGCGCCACATCGACCTGTCAGTCGGATCGATCATCGGCTTCGTTTCGACGATCATCGGCGTCGCGCAGGTCCGCATCATGCCGGCCTATCTCGGCCTCGACAATCCGGCGATCTGGATTCTCTCGGTCTTCATCGCGCTGGCGATCGGCGCGGCGATCGGCGCCTTGCACGGATCGCTCGTCGCCTATGTCGGTATACCGGCCTTCATCGTCACCCTCGGCGCCCAGTTGTTCTGGCGCGGCGCGGCCTGGTGGGTGACGACGGGCCAGACGATCGCTCCGCTCGACCCGCGCTTCGCTCTGATGGGCGGCGGACCGCACGGTTCGATCGGCGCCACGGCGAGCTGGGCGCTTTGCCTGCTCGCCTGCGTAGTCATCGTTTTCAGCCTCTACGCCGGTCGCCAGAGGCGGGCGCGCTTCCGTTTCCCGCAACGGCCGATGTGGGCGGAATATCTGATCGGCGTCGTCGGCTGTTTGATTGTCGTGGGCGCGACCGCGGTCATGAACGCCTATCCGTGGCCCGAGCGCGTCGCGGCGGCCTACGCCGAGGCCAAACACATTCCCGTGCCGGAAGGCGGCCTGATCATTCCGACCGGCTACGCGATTCCGGTGCTGATCGCGCTGGTGATCGGCGTCGCGATGACCTTCCTCGCTCGGCGCACGCGGTTCGGCCGCTATGTCTACGCGACCGGCGGCAATCCGGAAGCCGCCGAACTCGCCGGCATCAACACTAAGAGACTCACGGTGCTGGTTTTCGCGTTGATGGGGACGCTGGCGGCGGTCGCGGCCTGCATCGATTCGGCGCGACTCGATTCCGCGACCAACGTGCTTGGCCAGCTGGACGAACTCTATACGATCGCCGCGGCGGTGATCGGCGGCACGTCGCTCGCCGGCGGCGTCGGCACGATCTACGGCGCGATCATCGGCGCGCTGGTCATCCAGTCGCTGCAGTCGGGCATGGTGCTGCTCGGCTTCGACTCGGCCTTCCAGCAGATGGTCGTCGGCGTCGTGCTGGTCGGCGCGGTCGGCATCGACACCTTCTACCGCCGCAGAACCGCCAAGGGATAAGCCATGGACGCTCAAGTCAGAACGCCCCTCGTCGAGATGAAGGACATCTCGCTCGCCTTCGGCGGCCTGAAGGCGGTCGACGACGCTTCGATCGACCTCTATCCCGGCGAAGTCGTCGGAGTGCTCGGCCACAACGGGGCCGGCAAGTCCTGCCTGATCAAGGTCCTGTCCGGCGCCTACAAGCGCGACTCGGGGCACATCTACATCAACGGCCAGGAAGCGACGATCAACAATCCGCGCGACGCCAAGAATTACGGCATCGAGACGGTCTACCAGGCGCTGGCGCTCGCCGACAACGTCGACGCGTCGTCGAATCTCTATCTCGGCCGCGAACTCAGGACCCGGTGGGGAACGCTCGACGACGCCTCGATGGAGGCGGAGGCGCGCAAGGTGATGGGGCGGCTCAATCCCAATTTCCGGCGCTTCAAGGACCCAGTGATCGCGCTCTCGGGCGGCCAGCGCCAGTCGGTCGCAATCGCCCGCGCGATCCATTTCAACGCCAAGATCCTCATCATGGACGAGCCGACCGCGGCTTTGGGGCCGGCCGAGACGGCGCAGGTCGGCGAACTCATCAAGCAGCTCAAAGCCGAGGGCATCGGCATCTTCCTCATCAGCCACGACATCCACGACGTGTTCGATCTCGCCGACCGCGTGACGGTGATGAAGAACGGTCAGATCGTCGGCTCCGGCCGGGTGGAGGACATGACCAAGGACGAAGTGCTCGGCATGATCATCCTCGGCAAGTGCCCGCCCGGCGCGATCCCGGGGCCGGGGGCGATGCAGAGCTGAGAAGGCGCCGAGGCGACGGAGGCTTCCGTCGATGACAAGGCGCCCTTGACAGCCGTCAGCGTTCCGAAAACAAGCTTCGCGAACGGGGGAGGCTGCGAGAGCGCGAAACCGATGACTGAAGCTCTGTTCTCCGATCCGGAGGCCCTGGCTACGCTCTGCCGGCGCTATCGCATCCGACGCCTGTCCCTGTTTGGCTCGACACGGAGCGGAAGCGCACTGCCGGACAGCGACGTCGACCTTCTTGTCGAATTCGAGCCTGACGCAAAGCCGAGCCTGCTGACCATGGCGGAAATCGAGCTCATGCTGTCGCCGCTTCTCGGAGGGCGAAAGGTGGACTTGCGCACGGCTGAGGACCTCAGCCGCTACTTTCGCGACGAGGTCCTTCGCACGGCGGAGCCGCAATTTGAGGTCTGAAGACCGCGTTCGACTGCGCCATATCGCCGACGCCCTCGAATCGGTGGGACGTTTCGTGGAGGGACGACGTCGCGAAGACCTCGATCGCGACCAAATGCTGGTTTTCGCTCTCGTTCACGCATTGCAGATCGTTGGCGAGGCGGCAGGCAAAATGGCCGCGGAGACTCGCGGCCGACATCCAGACATTCCGTGGTCGATGATCATCGGAATGCGACATCGTCTGGTCCACGCCTATTTCGACATCAACCTCGACATCCTCGGGACGACGGCGGCGGAAGCCGCGCCGGCGTTGCTGGCGCAGGTGCAGCGAATCCTTGCAGACTGAGCGGATTCGCCACGCTCAAGTCAGCGCCATCGCACGCGCGTCGAGGATTGCGCGCGCGAATTCTTCCGGCCGCTCCTGCGGCAGATTGTGGCCGGCGCCCCTGAACAGGCGATGCTCGTGCGGCCCGGCGAATTTTTCCGCATGATGCGCCGTGCCGGGGTTCACGCCGTCGGCGTCGCCGTCGATGGTGACAGCCGGAACGGTGATCGTCGGCTGCTTCGCGAGCGCCGCCTCGATCGGCGCGTAAGCGGGGTCTCCCGGGACGAGTCCGTAGCGATGCCGGTAAGAATGGATGACCACGTCGATGAAGTCGGGGTTGTCGAAGGCGCTGGCCGTGCGTTCGAACGTCGCCGCGTCGAAGCCCCAGGTCGGCGACCACATGCGCCACAGGAGGCGAGCGATGCCGCGCCGGTCCTTCATGAGCCCCCGCCGGCCGCGCTCGCTGTGGAAGTAATACTGGTACCAGAGCGCGGCCTCCTCCGACGGAGAGGCCGGCTCCATCGCATGCGCGATGTCCTGGATGTTGTAGGAATTGCCGGAGACGAGTGCGACGACGCGCCGAGGCCAGAGCGCCGAGACGACGCAGGCCGCCCGCCCGCCCCAGTCATAGCCGCCCAAGACCGCCTGCTCGATGTGCAGCGCGTCCATCAGCGCGAGGCAGTCGGCGCCGAGCGCCGCCTGTTCGCCCGAGCGGGGCGTCTCGGCCCCCAGAAAACGGGTCGGCCCGAAGCCGCGCAGATAGGGGACGATCACCCGCGCCCCGGCCTCTGCGAGGGCAGGCGCGACGTCCGCGTAGGCGTGAACGTCGTAGGGAAAGCCGTGGCCGAGAATGCAGGGCCAGCCGTCTGCGCGCCCATGGTCCTCATAGGCGATGTCGAGAACCCCGGCCTTGATCGTCTTGAACATGTTAGCGGCCCTTCTGTAGCCGCGCTCGGCTCAAGCGCGGCTGGGCGCGGTCAGCACCGTCAGCGCCCGCGGTTTCCCGCGGTCAGCGCCCGCGCCTACAGCGGCGCCCGCGCGATCGCCAGCGCCAAAATGTCATGAGCCCCGCCCTTGACGCGGGCGCCCATCTTCAACTACGATGTGCGGATTGACGGAATAAGGCTGCGATCGGTGACGACCCTTATCGTATCTTTGGCGCTGGAGAGCGGGCAGGCATAGACCCTGTGAGCCGTTCGACAGCGCGCACCCAAGGCCCCTCGAGGGCCTTTTTTGTTGCCTACATTCCATGAGGACGGACGAAAGCGGAGAGAAGCGATTATGGCCAAGCACATGACGGGCGCCGAAATGGTGGTCGAGGCGCTCAAGGATCAGGGCGTCGAGGTCGTCTTCGGCTATCCCGGCGGCGCCGTGCTGCCGATCTATGACGCGATCTTCCACCAGGACAAGGTCCGGCACATTCTGGTGCGCCACGAGCAGGGGGCGGCGCACGCCGCCGAGGGCTACGCCCGCTCCTCCGGCAGGGTCGGCGTCCTTCTCGTCACCTCCGGCCCCGGCGCCACCAATGCCATCACCGGCCTCACCGACGCGCTGATGGATTCGATCCCGCTCGTCTGCATCACCGGCCAAGTGCCGACCCATCTCATCGGCTCGGACGCGTTCCAGGAATGCGACACGACCGGCATCACCCGCAGCTGCACCAAGCACAATTATCTCGTGCGCCGCATCGAGGACCTGCCGCGCATCCTGCACGAGGCCTTCTACATCGCCTCGAATGGCCGGCCCGGCCCGGTCGTCGTCGACATCCCGAAGGACGTGCAGTTCGCCGTCGGCCCCTACGCCTTCCAGCGCAACATCCAGCACAAGACCTATCATCCGCAGCTCAAGGGCGACCTCGACAGGGTGCGACACGCGGTCGAGATGATGGCGGCGGCGAAGAAGCCGATCTTCTACACCGGCGGCGGCGTCATCAACTCGGGCCCGCACGCCTCGACCCTGCTGCGCGAGCTCGTCCGCACGACCGGCTTCCCGGTCACGTCCACGCTGATGGGCCTCGGCGCCTATCCGGCGACAGACAAGCTTTGGCTCGGCATGCTCGGCATGCATGGATCGTTCGAGGCGAACAACGCCATGCACGACTGCGACCTGATGATCTGCGTCGGGGCGCGCTTCGACGACCGCATCACCGGCCGCCTCGACGCCTTCGCGCCGAAATCGAAGAAGATCCATATCGACATCGACCCGTCGTCGATCAACAAGAACGTCAAGGTCGACCTCGCCATCGTCGGCGACTGCGCCCACGTGCTCGAGGACATGGTGCGGCTGTGGCGTTCGGGTCCCTGCCAGGCGGAGCCCGCCGCCCTCGCCAAGTGGTGGAGCGTGATCGAAGGTTGGCGGGCGCGCAACTCGTTCAGCTTCCGCAACTCCGACAAGATCATCAAGCCGCAGCACGCGATCCGGCGCCTCTATGAGCTGACCAAGGGCAGCGACGTCTACATTACCACCGAGGTCGGCCAGCACCAGATGTGGGCGGCGCAGCACTTCCGCTTCGAAGAGCCGAACCGTTGGATGACCTCCGGCGGCCTCGGCACGATGGGCTATGGCCTGCCGGCGGCGATCGGCGCGCAGGTCGCGCATCCGAAGTCGCTGGTGATCGACGTCGCAGGCGAAGCGTCGATCCTGATGAACATGCAGGAGATGTCGACGGCGGCTCAATATCGCCTGCCGGTCAAGATCTTCATCCTCAACAACCAGTACATGGGGATGGTGCGGCAGTGGCAGGAGCTCCTGCATGGCGGGCGGTATTCCGAGAGCTATACGGATTCGCTGCCCGACTTCGTCAAGCTCGCCGAGGCCTACGGCGCGCATGGCGTCCGCTGCGCCGATCCGGCCTATCTCGACGCGGCGATCAAGGAGATGATCGAAACGCCGAAGGCGGTGATCTTCGATTGCCTGGTCGACCAGAAGGAGAACTGCTTCCCGATGATCCCGTCGGGCAAGGCGCACAACGAGATGATCATGGCCGATCTCGAGGACGACGCCGGGATCGAACTCGACAACGTCATCGACGAGAAAGGCAAGATGCTGGTGTGAGCCGAAACAGCGGGTGAGGGGGCGATGTTCAGTCTCGAAGAGACGCGCAAGGCGCATGAGGCCGTGTCGGCGGCCTTGCGCCCGACGCCGGCCTTCTCCTGGCCGCTGCTCGCGGCCCGCCTCGGCGCGGAAGCGGTCGTCAAGCACGAGAACCATCAGCCGACCGGCGCGTTCAAGGTGCGCGGCGGCCTGACCTACGTCGAAGCGCTGATGCGCCGCGAGCCGCAGGCGAAGGGCCTCATCTCGGCGACGCGCGGCAACCACGGCCAGAGCCTCGCCTTCGCCGGGCGACGCTTCGACCTCTCCGTCACGATCGTCGTGCCGCACGGCAATTCGCGGGAGAAGAACGCCGCCATGCGGGCGCTCGGCGCGGAGCTCATCGAGCACGGCCAGGACTTCCAGGCCGCGCGCGAGGAGGCGATGCGGCTCGCGGACGAACGGGGGCTGCACCCCGTGCCGTCCTTCCACCGCGACCTCGCGCTCGGCGTGTCGACTTACGCCCTGGAACTGATGAGCGAGCATGCAGACCTCGACGTGCTCTTTGTTCCGATAGGCCAGGGGTCGGGGATTTGCGGCTGCATCTCGGTGCGCGACGCGCTGGGGCTCAAGACCGAGATCGTCGGCGTCCAGGCGGCCGAGGCGCCGGCTTACGCGCTATCCTTCGCCGCCGGCCATGTCGTCCGAACCAATAGCGCCGACACCTTCGCCGACGGCATGGCGACGCGCGTCCCCGATGAGGAGGCCCTCGATGTCATTGCCAAAGGCGCTTCCCGCATCGCGCTCGTTCGCGACGACGAGATCGCCGAGGCGATCCGCGCCTATTGGACCGACACGCACAATCTCGCCGAGGGCGCGGGCGCGGCCGCCCTCGCGGCGGCGCTGAAGGAGCGCGCGCGGCTTGCGGGGCGCAAGGTGGGGCTCGTGCTGTCGGGCGGCAACATCGACTTCGATCTCTTCCAACGCTGGGTCGCGACGGCGCCGAACGCCGCGGCGGCCTGAGGACGCTCTTCCACGAGGGACCTTTATGAACATGATCAAGACGCCGACCGCACCTTTGTCGCCCTATTCCTCGGCGCCCGCCAAATCCAATATCGAGCGGCACACGCTGTCGGTGCTGGTCGACAACGAGCCCGGCGTGCTCGCCCGCGTGGTCGGCCTTTTTTCCGGACGCGGGTACAACATCGAGAGCCTGACGGTGGCTGAGGTGGCGCACGAGACGCATCTGTCGCGCATAACCATCGTCACGTCCGGCACGCCGGAGATCATCGAGCAGATCCACCATCAGCTCGAGCGCCTGGTGCCGGTCCATTCGGTGAAGGACCTGACGCTCACCGTGCGCGCGATCGAGCGCGAGCTGGCGATGATCAAGGTGCGCGGCAAGGGCGAGAACCGGGTCGAGGCGATGAATCTGGCGGAGGCTTTCCGCGCCAAGGTGATCGACGCCACCGTCGGCAGCTTCATTTTCGAGTTGACCGGCGCGCCTCAGAAGATCGACGACTTCGTGTCGCTGATGCGCCCGCTCGGCCTGGTCGAGGTGTCGCGCACCGGGGTCGCGGCGATTTCGCGCGGGCCGGATCCCATTTAGGAGCCTGACGGTTCTGACCGACGTTGCCGGGAGGTTTGAGCTATGCTTAGAACCCGCTTCTGCGACCATTTCGGCATCGAGGCGCCGATCGTGGTTGCCCCGATGGGACCCGACCTGACGGGCGTGGAGTTGGTCGCAGCGGTTAGCAACGCCGGCGGCTTCGGCATCCTCCAAGCGCAGCTTTGCCCACCGGCGCGTTTGCGGGACGAAATCAAGAGCTTGCGCGCGCTGACGAGCCGTCCATTCGGCGTGAACTTCGTTCTGCACTTTCCGCACGAGGACGGAGTCCGCGTCTGCATTGAGGAGAGGGTCGGGGCGCTGTCGTTGTTCTGGGGTGACCCGACGCCATTCATCGAGCCCGCGCGTCAGGCTGGGGTTTCCATCATCGTGCAGGTGGGTTCGGTGGACGATGCCATTAGGGCCGCTCGCGCGGGAGCGGACGTCATCATAGCGCAAGGGATAGAGGCTGGCGGCCACGGTTCCGGTTCTGTCTCGACAATTGTGCTGGTCCCTCGCGTGGTCGATGCGGTTGCGCCCACGATCGTTCTCGCATCCGGCGGGGTCGCCGATGCTCGCGGCCTTGTCGCTGCCCTCGCGCTCGGGGCGGATGGGGTGACGATGGGAACGCGCTTTCTCGCCACGCCAGAAGCCAACGCTCATGCCCTCTACAAGCAGAGCCTGGTTGCGGCGAGCGAGGAAGACACTGTGCGCACAATTCTCTTCGGGAACGGCTGGCCCAATGCGCCGCATCGCGCGCTGCGGACACGCTTCGTGGAGACGTGGCTGCCCAGTGAATCCGAAACCCAATCCTCGGACGTGAACGATCCACCGATCGGAGAGACCTCTATCGCCGGAATGGTGATGCCGGTATCGCGGTTCGCAGCCATTCCCCCGAACGCAGCCGCGCGAGGTGAGATTGAATCAATGGAGCTCCTCGCCGGGCAAAGCGTGGGACTTGTGAACGATGTCAAGCCAGCGGGGGAAATCGTGCGCGGCATGATGGCAGAGGCGAGGCGCATCATCGAAACGCTTGCGCGATAAGGGTCGAGAGCACGAAAGCACGCGGTCACTGCGGCTACAACTCTGGCAAGAGAGTGAGTAGCGCACGCGACGCCATGCGTCCTCAAAACACGAGGGGGTCGCGCAACATTGCGCTCACGCTTAGAACATGAGCGGGCGCGCAACAAACGCACTCGCGCTAAACCGAGCGCCAAGAGGAGCGATGACAGAGGCGAGCTACGACTACGTCATCGTGGGCGCCGGTTCGGCCGGGTCGGTGCTCGCCGACCGGCTGACCGAGGACGGGCGCTCAACCGTGCTCGCGCTCGAATACGGCGGTTCCGACCGCGCGCTGATCATCCAGATGCCGGCCGCGCTGTCGCTGCCGATGAATTCCAGAACCTACAACTGGGGCTATCGCACCGAGCCCGAGCCGCATCTCGGCGGCCGCCGCCTCAATTGCCCGCGCGGAAAAGTGCTCGGCGGGTCGTCGTCGATCAACGGACTCGTCTACGTGCGCGGACACCCGCTCGATTTCGAGCGCTGGGAGGAGGAGGGCGCCAAGGGCTGGTCTTATGCGAATGTCCTTCCCTACTTCCGCCGCGCGGAAAGCTTCCGCGGCGGCGGCGACGCCTATCGCGGACATGACGGGCCGCTCGCGACGTCGCGCGGCCTCAAACACGGGCCCCTTTACGAAGCCTTCATCGAGGCCGGCCGGCAGGCCGGCTACCCGGTCAGCGCCGACCTTAACGGCGAGCGGCAGGAGGGGTTCGGCTGGTACGACATGACGGTGAAGGACGGCGTGCGCTGGTCGACGGCCAACGCCTATCTGAGGCCGGCGATGAAGCGGCCGAACCTGACGGTCCTCACCCACGCACTCGCGAGCCGCGTCGCCTTCGACGGCCGCCGGGCGATCGGAGTCCATTATCGCCGCGCGGGCCGTGACTATCTGGCGAAAGCGAAGCGCGAAGTGATTCTGTGCGGCGGCGCGATCAACTCCCCGCAACTCCTGAAGGTGTCGGGCATCGGCCCTGCGGCGGAACTGCTGGCGCTGGGCGTCGACGTGGTCGCCGAACGGCCAGGGGTCGGCGAGAATCTGCAGGACCATCTCGAGTTCTATTTCCAGGTTGCCTCGAAGCAGCCGATCACTCTCTATGGCCACACCGGGCTCGTCGCGCGGGGCCTCGTCGGCTTGTACTGGCTGACCCGCGGGCGCGGCCTCGGCGCCTCGAATCATTTCGAGGCCGGCGGCTTCATCCGCTCGCGCGCCGGCGTGCGCTATCCCGACATCCAGTTCCATTTCCTGCCGATGGCGGTCGCCTACGACGGCTCGGCGCTCGCCCGGGAGCACGGCTTTCAGGCGCATGTCGGGCCGATGCGCTCCAAGAGCCGCGGCTCCGTGCGGCTGAAATCGCGTGATCCCGCCGAACCGCCAAAGATCCGGTTCGACTACATGAGCCATCCCGACGACTGGGCCGAGATGCGGGCCTGCGTCAGGCTCACCCGCGAGATTTTCGCGCAAGAGGCTTTCGATCCCTATCGCGGCCGGGAGATCCGGCCGGGCGCGGATTGCGTGAGCGACGAGGCGATCGACGCCTTCGTGTGCGAGCATGTCGAGAGCGCCTACCATCCGTGCGGCGCCTGCAAAATGGGCGCGCCCGACGATCCGCTCGCCGTCGTCGATCCTGAGACGCGCGTCATCGGCGTCGAGGCCTTGCGCGTCGTCGACTCCTCGATCATGCCCTCGATCACCAACGGCAATCTCAACGCGCCGACGATCATGATCGCCGAAAAGGCCGCCGACCTGATCCGCGGCCGCGAGCCGCTCCCCCCGTCGAATGCGCGCTATCATGTCGCGCCGGACTGGGAGAGAAGGCAACGGTAGGCGGCGGTTGCCCTCACCCCAACCCTCTCCCGCAAGCGGGAGAGGGGGCGCGTTCCCTTCTCCCGCTTGCGGGAGAAGGTGGCGCGAAGCGCCGGATGAGGGGTTGGGGTGCCGCGACTGATGCAAGGGCCGCAATTTTCTGGGTTCAAATCGACGCGCCTCTGTCGCAATGTCCTGGATCGAACGACCGCCCCGAGGGACCGCCATGTCCGAATCCGCCTCGACCGCCGCCCGGCAACCGCGCCGCGGGCGCGAGACGCGCCGATCGGCCCGCGCCCAGCGCTCGGCCGCGTCCGTCCCCTACATCACGCGCAAGATTCCGCTGACCGAGATTCTGAGCGAGGAAGGGCTCGAGATCATCGAGCGCAACGCGGACGCGCTGCTCGAGGAGATCGGCATCGAATTCCGCGACTTTCCGCGCGCGCTCGATCTCTTTCGCGGCGCAGGCTGCGACATCAAGGGGGCGCGGGTGCGCTTTCCGCGCGGACTCGCGCGACAACTCTGCGCGACCGCGCCCTCGAGCTATGTGCAGCACGCGCGCAATCCGGAGCGCAACGTCGTCATCGGCGGGGACGCGATGGTGTTCGCGCCGAATTACGGCTCCCCCTTCGTCCACGACCTCGACAAGGGCCGTCGCTACGGAACGCTCGAGGACTTTGAGAACTTCGTCAAGCTCGCGTATCTCAGCCCATACATCCATCATTCGGGCGGAACGCTGTGCGAGCCGGTCGATCTGCCGGTCAACAAACGGCACTTCGAGATGGTCTACGCCCATCTCAAATATTCCGACAAGCCGTTCATGGGCTCGGTGACCAAGCCTGAGCGGGCCGCGGACAGCGTCCGCATCTGCGAGCTCCTGTTCGGCGAGGATTTCGTCCGCGAGAACACCGTGCTGACGAGCCTGATCAACGCCAATTCGCCGCTCGTATGGGATTCGACCATGGTCGGCGCGGCCGAGGTCTACGCGCGCGCCAATCAGGCCTGCATCATCACGCCCTTCATCCTGTCGGGGGCCATGAGCCCGGTGACCGTCGCCGGCACGCTGACGCAGGTGCTGGCCGAGGTGATGGCCGGGACGGCTTTCTGCCAGCTCACCCGTCCGGGCGCGCCGGTCGTGTTCGGAACGTTCGTCTCGACGCTTTCCATGCAGTCCGGCGCGCCGACCTTCGGCACGCCGGAGGCCGCGCTCGCGATCTATGGCGCGGCGCAATTGGCGCGGCGGATGAACATGCCGTTCCGCACTGGCGGCTCGCTCTGCGCCTCGAAGATCCCGGACGCCCAGGCGGCGTACGAAAGCGCACAGACGCTCGTTCCGACCGTGCTGGCGGGGGCCAATTTCGTGCTGCACGCCGCGGGCTGGCTCGAGGGCGGACTCGCGGCGTCCTACGAAAAGTTCGTCATGGATTTCGATCAGCTCGGCGCCATGCACGTGCTGGCAAAGGGCGTCGACCTCAGCGACAACGGGCAGGGGATGGAGGCCTTCCGGCAGATCGAGCCGGGCGGGCATTTCCTCGGCTGCGCCCACACACAGGCGAATTTCGAGACCGCCTTCTACCGCTCCAGCGTCGCCGACAACAATTCGGTCGAGCAATGGATGGAGGAAGGCTCGAAAGACGCGGCGACGCGCGCCAACGCCTTGTGGAAGGCGATGCTCGCCGAATACGAGGCGCCGCCGCTCGATGCCGCCAAAGACGAGGCGATCCGCGCCTTCATCGACGAGCGCAAGGCGTCGATGCCGGACGCGAGTTATTGATGGCGACGAACGTTTTGCCTTGTGTAGCGACCACCCCCTCCACCATGCTTCGCATGGTCCCCCTCCCCCGCTTCGCAGGGGAGGATAGCGGCGGCGCCCTTTCCTCCCCCGCTTGCGGGGGAGGGGGACCGGCCGAAGGCCGGTGGAGGGGGCAGCCGCCGCGAAAGACAACCGAAAAGGTGACCGAGGAGCGTCTATGAGAACGCATGCGCGGGCGGTCGTGATCGGCGGGGGCGTCGTCGGCGTCTCGACGCTCTATCACCTCGTCAAGAAGGGCTGGACCGACAGCGTGCTCGTCGAGCGCAAGGAGCTGACCTCGGGCTCGACCTGGCACGCGGCCGGCCTCCTGCCGCTATTCAATCTCAGCTACTCGGTCGGGCAGATCCACAAGTACTCCGTCGCGCTCTACAAGACGCTGGAGAAGGAGACGGGCCTCGACGTCGGACTGCGGCAGGTCTCCAACATCCGCCTTGCGCGGACCCGCGACCGGCTCGACGAGTACAACTATTACGCCGGCGTCGCCGCCACGATCGGCGGCATCGAGGTGAAGTTCCTGAAGCCCGCCGAGGTCGAGCAAATCTGGCCGCTGTGCAACGTCGACGGGATTATCGGCGCGATCCAGCATCCGGAGGACGGCTACATCCAGCCGGCCGACCTCACCCAGGCGCTGGCGCGCGGCGCGCGCGATCGCGGCGGCGAGATCAACCGCATGACGGCCGTGACGGCGATCGAGCGGCAGCCGAGCGGCGAGTGGAAGGTCGTCACCGACAAGGGCGACATCGTCTGCGAGCATGTCGTCTCCGCGTCGGGCAATTTCGCCCGCAAGACCGGCCGCATGGTCGGGATCAGCATTCCGGTCGTTCCGGTGCAGCACCAGTACATCGTCACCGCGGCGCATCCCGCGATCCTGAAACGCAGGGCGCAAGGCCTGCCGGAAATGGGGGTGCTGCGTGAGTCGGACTCGTCCTGGTACATGCGCGAGGAGGCGGGCGGCCTTCTGCTCGGGCCGTACGAGGTCGGCGCGCCGGCCTGTTACGTCGAAGGTCCCTCGGCCGACAGCGAATACGAGCTCTTTCCCGAGGATCTCGATCGTCTCGCCCCATACATCGAGACGGCGATCACGCGCGTGCCCGCCTTCGGCGAGGTCGGCGTAAAGAAAGTCTACAACGGCGCCATCGCCTATACGCCGGACGGCTCGCCGATCGTCGGCCCCGCGCCGGGCGTCAGGAACTTCTGGCTCAACGAGGGCCATTCGTTCGGCGTCACCGCCGCGGGCGGCGCAGGCTGGCAGCTGGCGGAATGGATCGTCGAGGGCGAGCCGACCATCGACATGCTCGGCGTCGATCCGCGGCGCTTCGGTCCCTATGCGCAGACGGGGTATCTCATCGAAAAGAACGAGGAGGCCTACGCCAAGGTCTTTACGGTGCATTATCCCAACGAAGAGCGCATCGCCGCGCGGCCTTTGCGGCAGACCCCGTGTTACGACCGCATGAGAGCTCTCGGCGCCGTATTCGGCTCCATCTACGGCTGGGAGCGGCCGAATTTCTTTGCGCCAATCGGCTACGGCCTCGGCGACGCCGATCTCGCCAAGCCCGACGTGCTCCTGAACGAGAACCATCCGGCGACGAAAGCGGGAGAACGGCCGCGAGAAAAGTGGAGCTTCCGCCGCTCCAACGATTTCGACTTCATCGGCGCGGAATGCCGCAACGTGCACGAGAACGTCGGCTTGCAGGACATGTCGGCCTTCGCCAAGGTCGAGGTTTCCGGACCCGGCGCCGAAGCCTGGCTCGACTCGATCCTGACGAATCGAATCCCGAAGACGATCGGCCGGGTCACGCTGACCTATCTCCCGACGGCGCGCGGCGGGGTCAGGGCAGAGTTCACGCTGACCAGGCTCGGGCCGCAGCGTTTCTATCTCGTCTCGGCCGGCGCCCTCGAGGCGCATGATCACGATGTGCTGGAGAAGCTTCTTCCCGGCGACGGAAGCGTCCGCCTCGACAGGGTGACGACGCAGCGCGGGGTGCTCGTGCTCGCCGGCCCGCGTTCGCGCGACGTGCTGGCGAAGGTCGCCGATATCGACGTCTCCGACAAGGCGTTGCCGTGGCTCTCCGGCAGGCATTGCTCCGTCGGCGCCGCCGGGCTGCTCGCGATGCGGGTCAATTTCGTCGGAGAACTCGGCTACGAATTGCACCACCCGATCGAGACGCAGAACTACGTGTTCGACGCCCTGATGGAGGCGGGCGGCGAGTATGGAATTAAACCATTTGGCGTCCGGGCGATGGACTCGCTCAGGCTCGAGAAGTCGTACAAGCTCGTCGGGCGCGAGCTGTCGATCGAATACGCCGCCCTCGAATCCGGGCTCGAGCGGTTCGTCGATTTCCACAAGGGCCCCTTCCTCGGCCGAAGCGCGCTCGTCACATGGTGCGGCAAGGGCTTCGAGAATAATCTCGTCACGCTCGAAGTCCTCGGCGTAAGCGACGCCGACGCGCGCGGCTCCGAGCCGGTGACGAAAGACGGCGTAACGGTCGGCCGCACGACGTCGGGCGGTTACGGCTGGCGCACCGGAAAGTCGCTTGCGCTGGCGATGGTGAGGCCGGACTACGCCGCGCCGGGAACCGAAGTTGACGTCCGCGTGCTTGGCGAGAACCTTCGCGCCGTCGTCATCGCCGACAGCCCGTATGATCCCCGCAACATGGCGCTGCGGGCTTGAGGGTGGCCGTCGGCGTGTTGGCGGACGGCCAGCGGCGAGTCCGCGGCCAGGGGGCACGCTGAAGACTGGGTATCGGCGGGATCGGCCGTTGAACGGCCGGAATCGACCCACTCCTGCCGTTCGAGATCGGTCCGATGGGAGGCCGGAGTGCGCCAACTGCGGTCATTCGCCGACGGCGCGGCGCGAAGGATCTTTGCGCCAGCTAACTCTACGCTCTCTTCTCCGAAGCTTCGATCGGTCCTGTTGCCGAGACTTGGTTGAGATCTCTCGCATTCGCCGCCAGAGCGGTCAGGAACCGACCCTTCGACCAAGATTTTGAGACAGCAGCGCCTCGATTACCGCGTGAGCGACATCGCATTCCCCTAGGACGTCTCCGCACCGAAGCGGGAATGTACTTCTTCGACCAGATGAAAAGCGCAGCGCGTTTCCACAACTTGCCGACGCACCGGTCGCGGACGTCAAACGCGCAATCTTTTGGCATCCTCAGCGTGCCGTCATCTTGTCGAACGTGTCTGGTTCATCTACGTCGTCCTGGAACCAGCGCGGTCCCGAAACCTGCTTGGGCAGGTGCAGCAGCGTTAGCGTCAGGTCGTACCGTCTGGTGAAGAGCGAGGTCTCTTCGACCTCTTCCGGGAACCATACGCCCGCCGGCAGAACTCCGGACGCCTTTCCATCGGCGTCAAAATTGCCCATGGCTGCCAGCGACGCGTCCGGGAGCATGAAGGTCTCAATTGCCGTCCGGAAGAAGCGGCCGGTCTTGAACGCCGGTTGGCTTGATCGGGCCCACTTCGCCCCGCCATCGCGCGAAACAACGAATACTGCTCTCCGGTTCGTGTATTCCAACCAACGCAAAGCCGCCGCAGTCAGTGAGACGACATATCGGTCCGCGGCGCCGCCAAGGTCGTCCATCGACGGCTTGTCGTCGGCACCGATGCGGGCTCGGAAGTCATCAAGCGGCATGAGCAACGTGGCGGCGAATTCGTCGGCCTCCTTCTCGATTCCTTTTCCCTCGCGCCGCGTGACGACCTGTTCGTCGCACTCGATGCCGTTGGGCAGCTTCGTGCGATGAAGCAGGTAATGGCCAAATTCGTGGGAAATCGTGAATCTCTTGCGCCCGAGACTAACGCCGCTTTCGTTGTAGATGATCGCCCACCCTGTGGCGGGATCGCCCAGGGGGTACAGCGCGCCCTCGAAATTCGGGAGAGGTCCACCCTTGATCGCTTTGACGGGGTCGGACGGGAACCGGGCAGCGGACAGGTCAGGCGCGATCGCCTCGACGTCGACCGGAAACCGCGTGTCCCCCGCGACCGCGCGCCAAAGCTTCGATATCTCGATTGCCCAGCGCTGCGCAGACCAGTCTTTCCGATCAGCCATTCCTTTTCGCGATCACGTCCAGCATCTGTCTGATTGTATCCTTAGTCACGTCGTCCATCGACTGGTATTTTCTGAAAAAGGCCTTATCGGTCGCGGATGCCTCCGTTTCCGTGTCGAGGGCGAGCAGGTAGTCGCTGGTGGTGCCTAACGCTTTTGCGATGCTGGCGAGCTTGTCGGCGGAAGGCCGAGGCGGGTTCTTGTTCTCAAGCTCCCATATGTAGCTCTTGCTGCAACCGGAGGCCTCGGCGAGTTGGTCCAGGGTCAATCCCGCCTCCTTGCGCTTGGTCCTGATCCGCTCCCCGAATTTCTCTGCCATCGTCCCTGCTCCGTTTCCTTTGTTCAGAGTAGGCGTAAGTCATGTCCTTGACAAGCGCAAGCGACTCGGGCAGTGAAGTTCGGAGTAGGAATAGTTAGCAACCCGTCATGGCGGCATTCGCTTCCCGGGAGTTCGCATGGCAGCGCAGGCCAAACGGCGCGGAAAGGTACGCTTTGAACTACAACCCTCTCATCCGCCACGCCGGCCCGTCGCCGGACCTCGCTGACGTCCTGCTGGCCGATGTCGCGATTCGAGTCCAGCTTTCCAAGACCAACTACGACAAGGCGGTCGATCGCTTCGACACGATGAAGGACTGGATCGACCGCGAAGGCAGCGACCTGCACGGTCTGGTCTCGCTTCTGTATCCGCAGGGCTCCATGGCTATCGGCTCGACCGTGGCGCGCGTTTCCGACCGCGACGAATACGACGTCGATGTCATCGTCGACCTCGCCATTCGCCACGACAGCGATCCCCAGTTGGTGCTGGATACGCTCTTCGATGCGATCCGCGGAGAGCGCGGGTCGCGCTATTGGGCGAAGACCGTCCGCCACACTCGCTGCGTCTGCGTCTCTTACGAAGACGGTATGCACATCGATCTGACGCCGGCCGTGCGCTTTAAAGGTCTGCCCGATCGGACGAGCGTAATCTTCCACAGCAAGCCTGAAGATCCTGCCGTGCCTGATCGGTACCTGTGGGCGAATCCATGGGGAATGGCCGATTGGTTTAATTTGCAGACCCGGATAGACGCCGATTTCGCAAAGTTCTTCGCGGAGCGCGCCGACGACTACTATGCGCAGCGAATTGACGCTCTCGCGCCGGCGGAGGACATCCCCGACCGCAAACGCGCCGATCAGAAATCCCGAGCCGTCATCGCGCTGCAACTGATCAAGCGCTGGCGCAACGTGCTGTTCGACAGGCCCGCGCGCGCGAAGATGCGGCGTCCGCCCTCCGTCCTCCTTACGAAATTGATCGGCGACAACGCCAACCAGACGAAAACTCTCGCCGAGGAACTGGAGTATCAGGCGGGGTGCATGCTGGCGCGGCTCGAATACGACGTCAGCCGGAACACCAAGATCGTCGAGGTCAATCCACGTTGCCCCCAAGACGTCCTGACGGACCGTTGGCCCGAGTCGATGTCCGACCAGAAGCTGATGATCGACGACCTCAAGGGTTTCATCGTCAAGGTCGGCCGCCTGCGTTCGGGTAAGCTCGATCTTGATCAGATGACCGCCATTCTCGAAGGACTTTTCGGTCAGCGGCCGGTCCGTAAGGCCGTCAACGACTATATCGCGTCGATGGCGCCCAGCCGCTCGGGCCGGGTCGTGACGCCGAGCGGGCGCATGCTCGCCCCCGCCGCCGGCATGACAACCCCCTCTTCGGCGATTGCGATTCGGCCGCACAAGTTCTACGGGGATCGGTAAGTGGGTGTCTGGTCGGTAGCTTCGCAGTCTGCGTTGATCTTGCGGGACTTCCCCTCGTTCCAAGAAGTCTTCAACGCGGGATTCGCCGGATGCTGGGAAGGCGAGTTGGCGCCGAACGCGCGCTCCTACCGGATCAGCATCCTGTATTTCCCCTTCTTTCGGTACGAATGCGGCGCATTTCAGCGGTCCCGCATTAGCGCGCGCGTCGTCACCACGACGACTACAAACAGGACTGGCGGATGAAGATGATTGACGTCGCGTTGGCGACGTCGGCGGCACCGACGATCTATCGGGCGTTGCCGACGAGCGGCTACATGCTGATCGACAGCGGCGTCTGGGCAAACAACCCGCTGATGTTGGCAATCACTGAGGCGATGATCTGCTACGACGTACCCAGGGAGCGGATCAAAGTCCTGAGCCTCGGATGCGGCGACGACCCCTACTACGTCACGAGGCGCATGGTCGGCGGCGGCTTGTGGCAGTGGCGGAAGGTGATCGGCGGCGCCATGCGCGCGCAGTCGCTGGCCGCTACCAACCAGGCGAGGCTACTACTTGGGCCGGCCAATGTCGTCAGGATCGAACCGTCGCTTACCGGCGGTCCGATCGAACTCGACGACTATCGGCGGGCGGCGAACGAACTGTTGCCGGTAGTCAACGATGCCGTCATGGCCAACCGCGATCGCGTGCAGGCGATGTTCCTTGCCCGTCGATCCGATAGGTTCACGCCGGTCCCTTGGCTGTCGGCAGTGGACATGAGGCCGGGAGCGGATACTGCGGAGCTTGCCGAATGATTTGGCGTCTTGCCGTCGAGTTTCCGGGTCGGCACAGCGGATTTCGATGATGAAACTGACGTTCAGACACAACGGCCGAGAGATGCCGATGGAGCGCATGTTCGAGGCCATGCAGCGCGAGGTGATCGACACGGGCATGAAGCACTTCGAGGAGAAACTGCGCGGCGTCGCCTCCTCAATCGTCGATACCGAGACCGGAAAACACGCAGATGTATTCGTACGGCGGACCAGCGACACGACGATGGTGTTGAAGACTAGTGGATCACCCGCTTTTGCGGCTGAATTAGAGCGCCGGCTGGGGTTGGATGCGGGAGCGGTCGAAGTGGACAAGGTTGATACAGAGAAGCCGCCGCTTGTTTATCTGGCGCACGGATCCGAGGACAAGGAAACGATCGTTCGACCTCTCGCCCATCGCCTCATGGAGAAGGGGATCGATGTCTGGTTCGACAATTGGGAAATCCGAGCCGGCGATAGCCTGCGGCAGAAGATGGAAGAGGGGCTCGGAAACTGCACCCATTTTGTCGTTGTGCTCACGCCGACGTCCATGACGAAGCCGTGGGTCAATGCTGAGATCGACGCCGCCTTCGTTCGCCGGGTTGCGGGCATCTCGAAGCTCATCGTTCTTCGCTGCGGCGTCGAAGTGTCGAGCCTGCCGCCATTCCTCGCCGCGCAACTGTCCCCCGAGTTCCGACCTGGCTCTGACGAAGACTTCGAGCGCCTGGCCGCCGACATTTATGGGGTCGGCTTGAAGCCTGCTCTCGGTCCCAGGCCCGGTTACCTCAAGAGCGTTCCTGACGGACTGGCCGGATGGTCGAGGGGAGTCGTTGCGGTCGCCGAATTTCTGGTGTCCGACAGCAAGTCCGGCTTGTTCGCCGATCCCATGGTTACGGTCGATGAGGTCGCGGCCGCTACCGGACTGCGTGAAGACGACGTTGCCGACGCCGTTTCTGAGCTTGAAGACGCCGGTCTCGTAGAGGTCCATCGAAGCCTTCAGGGCGGCAGGCATTCATTTTGCCCCAAGGCTTCACTGTTTGTCGAGTTCGATCGGCTCCTCGCCGGTATCGACAGCAAAGGCGATGCCGCGGCGATCGTTGCGTGGCTTTTGAACTCCGGTGCCGAGGGAGCCAGCGCCGACCAGGTCGCCAAGCACTTTCCGGACTGGGCCGACCGACGGATCAACAGCGCGCTGAACTATCTCGACGAGAGCAAAGTCGTGCTCACCAGCAAGTCACTCGACTCCATGTGGGCGGTCAGCATCCTCATGCTGAATGAGCGGAGCCGGAGGTTCGCTCGGGAAAACACTTGACCGCTGGATCCGCAGCAATCGGGCCGGTCGGCTTTACCGTCCTGGGGGGCCATACCCGAGGGCTTGAGGGGAACGTGTCGACGGTCATCTGCTTCCATTTGACGATGCAGACCGCTGATAAGTCCGCGCGCTGGACAGGCACCGCATTCGGCAGAGGCAGCTTGCCGCAAGTCGCAAGGTCGGTTCAGGGCGGACACCGCCCCTACAGGCGTCGCCAGGGAATGCCCGCTCTCCGCCCATCAGCGACACCCCGCCACGGGCGCCAAGTTTGGGCCCTCGCGCGTTCCCCTACCTTCCCCAGCACAGCTGGATTACGGGATTACGGTGACGCGACCGTCTTTGCCTTTTAGGCCGTCGCGTCGAAGTAAATAGGTAATGACGGGCGTGTCACCGCATTCAAAGACAACTTCCGAGCCTTCGGCCCTGTCAAGGGGCGCTGCCCGCCGGAGGGCGGCGCACAAACCCCGCCGCGGCGCCAACGGGCTGCCGCGAAATATTCTCGTTTTGTTCTTGACGTTCTTCGAAGCCCATGGTACCTTTACTGTCTTCGGTAAACCGCCGTGGCGGTGGGAGGGAAAGCGAGGTTGGGCGTGGAGGGACAGGCGCCAGGGTCCGCGCTAGCGGCTGATGGGTTCGGCGCCGCCCGCCGCCCCTCTCGATCGATCGGAGCGCGCGGCGGGCGAGCCGGCAGGAGGGGGCAAGAAATTGTTTTTTCCGAAAGTCGCTGACAACCCTTTGATAAGGCTCGATTCGCTGCCACAAATGGAAGGAAATGGAAGGGAAATGGAGGCGCATTTCGGCCCGTTTTGAGCTCCCGGACCTGTTCTGGACGCGCGTTTGAAGCGTTTTTGAAATCACGAGGCGCCCAGGCGGGAGGCGAGCGCCGCTTTCCGGCGAGGCCGCCGCTTCTAGCCGCGGCGGGCGCGCCGCCCGGCTGGGAAATGCTGTCGCGAAGCCTTGAAAAGACGGATTCAGCGCCGACAAATTGCGCCCTTTGCAGGCTGGGCCCGGGGGACGGACGCGTGTAGCCGGCGGCCACCGCCGTCGTAAGCTCGGGGAGTTGCAGGATTCGGCGCCCAAACGATTGAAAAAGTTGAGTCGCGAACCGACTCGACGAAGGGTGCAGTCTCAGCCTTTCACTGCCGACGGATGGGGAGCAAGATGGCGTTCACGACAATCGCGGTCCTTGGGCTCGGCAAAATCGGTTATCTCGCCGCGGAGCTGCTGCCGGAGGCCGGATTCGAGGTGACGGGGTTCGACTCGCGCCCGATCGCGGACGCGCCGTTTCCCGTTCGCGGGGCGGATCTCGCCGACGCTGGAGCGCTCCTGGAGGCGCTTGACGGGCAGGAGGCGGTGCTGTCCTGCCTCCCCTACGCTTTCAACAAGGCTGTCGCTTCGGCGGCCCATGCGCTCGGCGTCCACTACTTCGACCTCACAGAAGACGTGCAGACGACCCGGCACATTCGCGCGCTCGCGGCTGGCGCGAAGGGCGTCATGGCGCCGCAATGCGGTTTGGCGCCGGGATTTGTCGCGATCGTCGCCGCGCATTTGGCTCAGCAATTCGAACGCGTGCGCTCGATCCGCATGCGGGTCGGCGCGTTGCCGCAACACCCCACCGGCATGCTTGGATACGCCTTCAACTGGTCTCCCGAAGGCGTCGTCAACGAATACCTCAACGACTGCGAGGTCATCGAGGAGGGCGTGCGAAAGACCGTTTCGGCGATGGAATGGCTGGAGACCGTCTATATCGACGGCGTCAGGCTCGAGGCCTTCACGACGTCGGGCGGGATCGGGACGATGTGCGAAACCTACGCCGGGCGGGTCGACAACCTCGACTACAAGAGCTTGCGCTATCCCGGCCACGCTGCACTGATGAATTTCTTCTTCCATGAATTGCTGATGCGCGAGGACCGCGAGGCAGCCGGGCGGATCCTCACTTACGCCAAGCCGCCCGTCGACGACGACGTGGTCTATGTCCATGTCGCGGCCGAGGGTTGGGCCAATGGGCGGCTGGGCCGCAAGGAATTCGTCCGGGCCTACTACCCGACCGAAATTGGCGGGAAATTGCGGACCGCCATCGCCTGGACGACGGCGGGATCCGCCGCCACCGTCGTCGAAATGGTGCAGTCCGGCGCTTTGCCTGAGGAAGGTTTTCTCAAGCAGGAAAGCGTGCCGCTCGAATCGTTTCTGGCGACGCGCTTCGGCCGGCTCTACGCGGAAGGGCGCCGCCGCGAGCGGCGACTCTAATGGCGCATGCCGGCCTTTCACTTACCCGGATTCGGGATGTCCTGGATGTTGTAAGGCGTCGCTTCGTACACCGCCTTGATCCAGTTGGTGTAGATGTAGGCGGTGTGCCGCCAGAGGTTGGGCGCGGCGCGCGAGGGATCGTCCTCCGGGAAATAGTGCCGCGGCCGCGGATAGCTCGGGTCCGCGGCGCTGTCGCGGCGATACTCGGCCCCGAGCGTTTCCGTCTCGTATTCGGGATGGTTCAGCACATAGGCGCGTCGCGGGAACAGCGCGCCGCCGCCGTTCAGCGGCTCCGATTCCACCAGCATGTTGGGCCCCGCCTCCTCCGAGTCCGCGACGATCTCGAGCGCCGGCACGCGCAAAATGTCCTCGCGCTTCGGGTTCTTCCACCGCGAAACGGGAACCGGAAACCGGTCGGGGAAGCCGAACAGGAGTCCGGTCCTGTCGGAGACCAAGCGATGCTCGAACAGGCCGAACAGCTTCTGCTCCCCCTTGTTGCTGTCGACATCGTGGAAGAATTTGAGCGCCGCCTTCGCGCCCCAGCAAAGGAACAGGCACGAAAACGCGTGCGTCGTCGACCATCGCAGGACGTCGACGACCTCGGGCCAAAAATCCTCCTGTTCGACGCGCGGCTTCAGCGCGTTGACGCCGGTGACGACGAGGCCGTCGAACTTCTTGTGCTTGACCTCGCTGAAGGCGCTGTAGAATTTGCGGATGTGTTCGGCCGGCGTATTGCGGGTCTTTCGTCCGGACGCGACGCCCTCGACGTAACTGTCCGTCGCGACGAAGCTCAGATGCACCTGAAGCATCGTGTTGCCGAGCCAAAGGGCCAATTGCCGCTCGGTCGAGATCTTGTCCGCCATCAGGTTGATGATGGCGATTTCGAGCGGACGGATGTCCTGATGCTTAGCGCGGATCTCATCGATCGCCAGCGGACTGCCGAGGGACGGCAGAAACGGGTGGATCTCAAGGCTGTTGATGATGACGGGCATTTGCGGAAGCTCGAATTGGAATCGGCTATGTGGCGCCGGCAAGCCACGAACGCAATCGTTTATTGGAGCGTCCGCCGCGTTGTAACTGAGGAATTTGGAGATCGGGCAAATTGGCTTTGTCGCTGCGCTCATTAGCCGCGCTGAATAGCCCCCATGGAGCGCGACCACGAGGGTCGGCGGCCGCGCCAACCAGGCCCGCGAGGGATTCCCTGCTCTCGCTCCCAAA
>Ga0074044_10000358_pt1 | contig 45288 bp, 39 predicted proteins | sample BogForMeECP23OM1_FD_94443 | JGI IMG/M metagenome (GOLD analysis project Ga0074044, IMG submission 94443) | Bog forest soil microbial communities from Calvert Island, British Columbia, Canada - Bog Forest MetaG ECP23OM1 | ecosystem: Environmental > Terrestrial > Soil > Wetlands ...
GAAGTCGTTCTGGTGCTGGCTGAAGAAGGTGTTGAACACGTAATCGCCTTCGGCCCGCAATGACAACCGCGCATTCACCCGGAAGTCCACCCCGCCGCCCGCCTGTACCATCAACGCGGTCCTACTGGCTCCCTCGGTCTGCGGCTGTAGGTGCCCGCCACCTACCAGCGCGTGTCCCCAGGGCTCCCAGCGCGCCCGCCGCGAGCCAATGCGTACGCCCCCGCCGCCCCCAAAATACTTCACATGCTCCCGGTCGTAGATCTCCGGCGCAAAGCCTGTCACCAGGTTTCCCTCCACGGCAAACCAGTCGTTCGTGAAGTACGTCACCGTGGTGTTCAACCCCACCAGGCTGGCGTAGATGCGCGACGACTCGAACCGGAAAAACTCTATGCCCACGCCCAGTTGCCACCGGTAGTCATCCCGGTCGCCAAACACGAACTTTGGCCGGGGCGTCGCCGCCGCTGCCGCGGGCTCCGCGCTCGCCGCTGGAATTGCCGGCGTGGCCAGCGCAAAACTCCCCGCCTCTTCGCTCGGTGCATACAAATTCACTTGCGCCGCCGAACTTTCCGCAAAGTCGGCCGCCACATTTGCGGTGTCCTTGGCCGCGGCCACCTCCAAGCTCACTTCCTGCGCCCCAACGGCCCACGCCGTCATCAGCAGCACCAGCACTCCCAGCAATCCCTTTCTCATACACATTCCCCTCTGCCTCTTCGGCCAGTGTCTCCCAGAGTATCGAAATCCTAACCCGTCCGAAGGAATTTTGTTCCAAAAAGAAACGCCGAGGCCAATAGCGGTCCAGACTGGGTCGCCCTAACTATATCCCAATAAGCGCGCGCTAGGGGAGGCTGACATGAGGTATATTGCCACCGTAAACGGCAGCTCAGGGGGCTGGGTTGGGAGGGGAGATTCACATGAGGATGAATCGAATTGGAGCGGGCATTGCGCTCATCGCGGTTATGAGTTTTGGCGGGATGTGGGCAGGACTCGGACGTGCCGCCGGCCCTTCCGGCTACCAAGTCATCAAAAGCGTTCCCGTGGCCGGTGATGGGTTTTGGGACTACGTCACCGTGGATAGCGCCGCACGCCGTATTTATATTTCGCATGGCACCAAAGTCGTCGTGCTCGACGCGGATTCCTTCGCTGCCGTCGGTGAAATCCAGGACACCCAGGGGGTCCACGGCATCGCGATCGCGGCCGACCTCGGCAAAGGCTTCACCAGTAACGGCCGCGCGAACACGGTCACCATTTTCGACCTGAAATCGCTGAAAACGCTGGGTACGGTGAACGCAGGACAGAATCCAGATGCCATCGTTTACGATAGCGTGACCAAGCGCGTCTTCACTCTGAACGGCCGCAGCAAAGACGCCACCGCCATCAACGCCGCCGATGGCTCCGTTGCCGGCACGTTGGAGCTTGCGGGCCGCCCCGAATTTGCCGCCGCGGATGGCACAGGAAAAATCTTCGTGAATATTGAAGACACTTCGGAACTTGTCGAGATTGACGCGCAATCCATCAAGCTGCTCCATCGCTGGCCCCTCAGGCCGTGCGAAAGTCCTTCGGGCTTGGCCATGGATCAGAAAAATCGCCGCCTTTTCGCGGGTTGCCACAACAAGATGATGGCCGTGGTGAACGCGGACACAGGAAAAGTGATCGCCACCCCCGCGATAGGCGAGGGCGTGGACGCGAACACTTACGATCCGGGAACGGGCTTGGCCTTCTCTTCCAACGGGGAGGGCACGCTCACCGTTGTGAAACAGGAAGGACCGGACAACTATTCTGTCCTGGATAACGTCCCCACCAAGAAGAGCGCGCGCACGATGGGCCTTGATCTTAAGACCCACAACGTGGTCTTGCCTGCGGCGGACATGAATCCGCCGAAAGAAGGGGAGCGCTGGGCTACGATGAAGCCGGGAACTTTTGTCCTAATTGTGGTTGGTAAGTAGAACCGGCGAAATCTCAGTGCACGACGCGATAGTTGTGAATGCCGGCTCCAAACGAGAAACTGGCTCCGGCCACCTGCGGCAACCACCAGAAACGCCGCATCAAGCCATGATGGCTGTTCATCATGCGGTGTCCCAGATAGTCCATTACAGCCGGGCTCACCTGCGTAGCGGCGTACATCGCGCCGGAGCCCGCAAACGGACGCATCAGGGGATCACCTTCCGTGCCGTAGCCGCCGGAAATGGCGCGCCGCGTGGACCACGCGTCGAATGCGGCGGCACTGTGTCCCGTCGCCATTAAGGCATACCAGATCTTGCGCTGGCGCGGAGATTCGACCTGTCGAATCACCGCGGGCTTGATGGGCGCGTTAAAGATTGACGCACTGCCCGGAGTTGCGCTCTCTACGGCGGAAGATGAAGAAGCATCGGCATCACTGCCTGCCGCAACAGAAAGTTTGGGCGCGGGCGCATCCGGGAATTTCGACTTGGTGGTGGAATCCGGATGGGGGGCACTGGAATTGCTGGCGACCAAGGTGGGAGAATCCACGACAGCACGAGGGGTATCAACCGGCGGCGCGGTACAGCAAAAAATCACGAGCGCGGATAGTACCAAGATTCACCTCAGTAGTCGCAGGCCGGGGGGTGGGTTCCTGGTACACTGCAACCACTGTCCACTCTACTGTACTAAAGGACAGGTGTCACTGGCCTATTGGTCACAATTTTCCATGGTACTTTTCCGGGGCCGGGTTCTGGAGCGTTGGTACCGGCCGATTCGAGACTCCCTCGCGATTCGGAGAAAAGACCTGTTATAATCCGGCCCAAGAAGTCGTCGTCATTACTTTGGGGGAAAATGGCTGCTTCGGAATCATCGGCGAAACGCGCACGCATCCCGCAACGTGGCCCGCAGCCACCTCGATTCATCGTCATTGAAGGCCCCCTTCGTGTTGGGAAAACCACGCTGGCGCGGTTGCTCGCCGAACGCCTCCATGCGCGCCGCATTTACGATTGTGAAGATAATCCTTTTCTGGCTGATTTCTATGCCGGCCTTCCCGGAGCCGCTTTCCGCACGCAATTGTATTTCCTGATGGAGCGGCAGAGGCGTATTCGCGAAGGCCTGTCCGGGGATGCACCCGGCCTTGTGGTGAGCGATTTTCTGATGGAAAAAGACCGCATTTTCGCCAACCTCAGCCTCGATGACGATGAGCTTAAACTTTACGAGCGCTATTACGAGGCGCTCACCATCGAACTACCGCAACCCGATTTGGTGATCTATCTCCAGGCCAAGCCGGAAGTGCTGCTCGGCCGCATTGCCAAGAAAAAGGCGCAGGAGGAGCGCCAGATTTCCACGGAGTACGTTCAGGAAGTGGCACGCGCCTACGAGCATTTCTTTTTTCGCTACGAGGGCGCGGATCTCCTGGTCATCGAAACCTCGGAAATCGATTTCGTTGAGAAGAACGAGGATTTGCAGCAACTCCTGCGGCGCTTGCAGGAGCCGGTCAAAGGCACGCAGTATTTCCTTCCTCTCGGTGGCTCCGACTGAAGGCGGCTTGCGCGCCGCACTGGTAGTTTCTTTTCCTCTTCAATTCGCATAGAGTGCCATCCGGAGCGTTGCGCATCTCGCTTGGGAGGGTAGTCATGGATCGCTGGACACGACGCAAGTTTTTTCTGACATCGCTGGCGGGGAGCGCGTTCGCCGGGGCGGGTAGGCTCTTTGGCAAAACACTGGAAGTGACCGAAGGTAGTCGCCCCGATCCTCTACTTCTCGGCCCAGCGCCGGTTGCCGGGACGCGGCCGCTGATCATTTCTTCGGCCAATGGCTTAAACGCGCTCGACAAGGGCATGCAAATCCTGAAGGGCGGCGGCGATACGCTCGCCGCGGTCGTCGGCGCGGTAACGGTCGTGGAAGACGACCCCAACGATGACAGCGTAGGCTACGGCGGCCTGCCCAACGAGGAGGGCGAAGTTGAACTGGACGCCAGTGTCATGCACGGCCCGACGCGCCGCGCCGGCAGCGTGGCCTCCGTCCGGCGCATCAAAAATGTCTCGCGGCTGGCCAAAACGGTCATGGAACGCACCAACCACGTGATGATTGTGGGTGACGGGGCGCGGCGCTTTGCGGCTGCCGAAGGTTTCGAGGAGATGAATCTCCTGACCGAGCACTCGCGCAAAATCTGGCTGGCCTGGAAAGCCAAAACGAGTTTCAACTGGCGGCCGGGCACGGACAGCCCGGAATGGAAAGAGCATGTTGCGGCGCTGTTCGATTACGACCCGGAAAAAATCGCTTATGCCATGCGCGTCATCACCTACCCGCCAACCGGCACAATTAACTGCCTCGCGGTGAATGCCAAGGGTGAGGTCAGCGGCACCACCACAACCTCTGGGTTGGCGTGGAAAATTCCCGGGCGCGTCGGCGATTCGCCGGTGATCGGTGCGGGACTCTTCGTCGACGGGGATGTGGGTGGTGCCGGGTCCACGGGAAAAGGCGAAGAGAACATCAAGATTTCAGGCGGCCATACGATCGTCGAAATGATGCGCAAAGGCATGAAGCCTGACAACGCCTGCCTGGAAGCAGTGGGGCGCGTGGTGCGCAACTACAACGGCGATAAGACGAAGCTTTCCACCTTCAATCTGCGTTTCTATGCCGTCAATAAAGACGGCGAATATGGCAGCGCGTCTCTCTGGAAAAAGAGCAACGCGGAGGGCAAGGAGGCGATGTTTGCCGTCCATGACGGCACGCAAGCCCGCCTGGTTCCCTGCAAGACATTCTTCGACGAAATTGGTCACGAAGAATAATGCGCCGGTAATTTGTCCGCCCTATACTGGCGAATATGGACCAGGCAAATGTCTTGATTGTTGGAGGCGGTATTGTCGGCTGCGCAATTGCCGAGGCGCTCTCCCGCCGTTGGCATGATGTTTTTCTCGTTGAGCAGTATCCAAAGCTTGGGATGGCTACGAGCACGCGAAACAGCGGCGTGGTGCATTCCGGAATCTACTACGCGAAAAATTCCTGGAAGGCACGCCACTGCGTGGAAGGCAATCGCCTGACCAAGGAATTCTGCGCCAGGCACAACGTGTCCTGCCGCACCACGGGAAAGCTTGTAGTCGCGAAGGATGCTTCCGAAGAGAAAGAGCTGCTCGCCCTGATGAAAAAGGGCGAGGGCAACGGCGTAGAGGACCTACGGATCATCGATGCGGCTGGCATACGCGCCATCGAACCCCACATCAAAGGCCATGCGGCGCTTCTTGTGCCTTCCACGGGCATTTGCTCCGCTGAAGACCTGGTGCATGCGTTCGCGCGCCTTGCCGAGGAGCACGGAGCGAACCTCGTCAATCACGCCAAGGTCATTTCCCTGGAGCCTGTGAAGGACGCCGTTCGCGTGCGCTTGCGTATAGGCGACGAGGAACAATCCGAAACGGAAGCCATCGAGGCGCGCTGCGTTATCAATGCCGCGGGACTCTACTCCGACGAAGTTGCTCTACTTCTCGGACCGCGTCCGTGGAGAATTTATCCCATGCGCGGCGAGTATTGCGAAATTCGCGGCCCTCGGGCGGAGCTGGTCCAGAACCTGGTCTATCCTCTGCCCCATCACGATAGCCTCTACCTCGGACTGCACTTCACGAAGACTCTTACGGGAACGGTGCTGGTTGGGCCGACGGCCACCTACGTCGAGGGCAAGGACAACTACGAACGCGACCGCATGACTGTTTCTGAGTTTGTGCCCGACGCGAAGACCATGCTGCCGGAGCTTGAGGAGAGCGATCTGCGACTCGGCTACACGGGCCTGCGGCCGAAACTCATTCCTCCGGGCAGCCAGGGGATTGCCGACTTTGTGATTGAGCCGGACAAGGAAGTGCCGCGCGTGATTCAACTGGTTGGAATCGAATCGCCCGGATTGACCGCCGCGCCGGCCATCGCCAAGCATGTCACTACATTAGTCGAGCAGATTCTCAGCTAGGCGGGCCTTCTGACCCGCTGCCGCTTATCCGTTGCTCAGGTTCAGCCAAACGCTGTCATTCTGAGGCGATCCGACGAGGATCGCCGAAGAATCTCAACATCACAAGTCGTGCACGATCTATCAGCTGAGGTCCTTCGGCGCGTAAAGCGCGCGCCTCAGGATGACAGAGCGCGAGGCAGATGGGTTAGCGGGCAGAATTGCAGGTTGTGAGAAAGTTCGGCCTGGGTGAGTGGCAATTCCCTCGCAACACGCATTATTCGACGACGATGCGCAGGAATTTCTTTTTGCCGACGCGAACGCTGTAACTTTCCGACTGATCCACATTCAACTTGCAGGCGGGATCTTGTATCGTGGCGCCGTTGATTTCCAGCCCGCCTTGCTTGATGAGGCGTTCCGCGACGGAGGTGGAGGCGATGCCCTCGAACGAAGCGAGAATTTTTGACCACTTCACGATGCCGCTGGGGAGTGCGAGTGAAACCTGTTTTGAAGTGTCCCGTATCTTCGGGAACGTAATTTCCAGGCCACCGGGCACTCGCTTCATGTGGACTTCGTCCATCTCCGCTGGCGCCCGACGGTCGCGGAAAACCCGCTGGAAATTTTCGGCCGCTTTGCGACCGGCATCCGCGCCGTGAAAACCGCTCACAACTTCTTCCGCAAGTCTCATCTTCACATCCATTGGATGCATCCGGCCTGACTGCACCTGACCTTTCAGCGATTCGATTTCCTGAGGAGTGCGGTCGGTGACCAGTTTGTAGTACGACCACATCAGCTCGTCGGGAATGGACATCATTTTGCCGAACATTTCGCCCGGCGGCTCGGTAATCCCGACGTAGTTGCCCAGGCTCTTGGACATCTTTCGCTCCCCGTCGAGCCCCACCAAGATGGGCATGGTCATGACGACCTGCGGGGACAGCCCATACTCGCGCTGGATTTCGCGGTGCACCAAAATGTTGAACTTTTGTTCTGTCGCCCCCAACTCGACATCCGATTGCAGCATCACGGCGTCGTAAGCGGTCAGCAAGGGATACAAGAGCTCATGAACGGCAATGGGAAGATTCTTGTCCAGCCGGGAACGAAAATCCTCACGTTCCAGCATGCGCGCCAGCCGGTAATGACCGCAGAGCCGGACCACGTCATAGCTGGACATTTTGCTCAGCCATTCGCTGTTGTAGCGCACCTCGGTTTTTTCTGGGTCCAGAATCTTGTAGACCTGCGCTAAGTACGTCTTCGCGTTCACCTCCACCTGCTCGCGGCTGAGCGGCGGGCGCGTCTCGGATTGTCCCGTGGGATCCCCGATCATCGCGGAAAAATCACCAATCAGGAAAACTGCTGTGTGGCCCATGTCCTGAAAGTGTTTCAGCTTGCGTAAGACCACCGTGTGTCCCAGATGAATGTCCGGCGCTGTCGGATCCACGCCCAGGTACACGCGCAGGGGCTTACCGGTCCTGAGCGAGTGTTCCAGCTTCGCACGCAACTCCGCTTCGGGCACAATCTCCGCCACGCCCTTCTTCAGGTAGGCGAGTTGTTCTTCCACTGGCCTGAACTTGGCTTGTGTCATCTCAATTTGCCGCTCTAGGCGGTGCGAATCACGCGCCGCCCTTCGATCTTGAACTTTCCCTCGAGGATAATCTTCACAGCCTCGGTGTAAATCCGGTGTTCTTCCTTCAGTATGCGCTCGGACAGAGTGTGCTCGTCATCCGTATCCTGCACGGGCACGACCGCCTGCACGATGATGGGTCCCGCGTCCAGATTCTCATCCACAAAATGCACCGTGCAACCTGCAACCTTCACGCCGTACTCCAGCGCCTGCTTCTGCGATTCCAGCCCGGGAAACGACGGCAGCAGCGACGGGTGAATGTTCAGAATCTGCTGTGGAAACTCGGCAACCAAATAGGGCGACAACAAGCGCATGTAGCCCGCCAGGCAGATCAGATCTACCTTATATTCGTGCAGGACTGCGGCCACCTGGCGATCATAGGCTTCCCGCTCCAGCCCTTTCGAGGGAATCAGCCGGGTTTCAATTCCCCGGGCCTTCGCTCGTTCCAATCCGCGCGCGTCCGGCTTGTTGCTGATGACGATGGCGATTTCGGCGTTAGGAATGCGCCCGGCGGCAACACTCTCCGCCAGCGCCTCGAAGTTCGAGCCGCGGCCACTCAGGAGCACGCCGATGAGCTTCGTCATAAAGAAAAAAGTTAACACACCCAGACACGGGGGCCAAATGCCATGATCTGTGGCCGCCTGCCAGTTTCTAGTTAGCCTACTACTCCCGCTGAATCTTCGGATTCATTCCAGAGTTGTTTTGGGCATTGCCAGTGTTGGCATGCCTGAAAGACTAAACGACGTCTATTATGATGAGCGTGATGTCATCCTGCTGGGGCACGGAAGCGGGTCGCCACTGGCGTATCCCGGAGAGGAGTTCCTCTGACAATTCAGCAGGCCTGCGCGAGCAATTATTGCGAACGATTTGTTCAAGCTGGTGATCCCCAAAGAAATCACCGGCGGCATTCTCCGGCTCAATGACACCGTCCGTGTAAAGCAGGAAGCGGTCGCCGGAGTTGAGCGGCATTTCATAAACAGGATAGTCGGAATCCGCCCTGAGTCCCAGCAATAGGCCGTTGCTTTCAACCCGTTCCAGCTTACCTTCCCGCCAGCGCAGAAGTGGCGGGTGCCCCGCGGCCGAGTACAAGGCCTCGCGATTCTCCATGTCGAGCCATAAATAGGCCGCGGAAACGAATTGGTCCTGGAGTTGGCCAGAGAGGATACGATTCAACCCGCGCAGAACTTCTCGCGGGTCATCTGCGGAGGGCACGACCGATTGCATCGCCACCTTGACCATCGCCGCGATGAGCGCTGCCGGGACGCCGTGCCCGGAGACGTCAGCCACAAGGAAGCCAACCCGGTTCTGATCGACCTTCACGAACTCGTAGAAATCGCCGGCGACGGCGGTCATGGGGCGATAGGCGGCGTTGATGCGAAGGCCCTTGAGTTCGGGAGCGCTCCTCGGAAGAATCGAACTCTGTATCTCGCGGGCGATCGCCAGTTCGCTTTCGATGGAGAGCAGACGGCGCTCGTCGGCGAAGATCTTGTCTGCGGCTACGTATCCAAGAGAGAAAACAAACACTGCGAAGGCAAGCGGCTCAAAGTAGGGAGACGAAGGGCGTCGGAAAAAAATATTCAAATTGGAGTACACGACTGCCGCCGCCAGCACCAGAGTACCGATTGCGGCAATCCGGCTTTGGATGACCTGGAATCTCCTCCCCAAACTTGGAACTGCGTTCACAAGCGCGAGCGCCAGAAGAGTCCAGATCACCAGGATACTGTTGTACGGCATCAATCTATAGGGCGACCTGGTGATGAAGGCCGCGCAACTGCCGGCAATGCCGATCAGCGTCGCGGCTATAACGGTGATTTGCAAAAAGCGGCGGAGTCTCCCGAGGCTAAGCTCTAGCCAAAAAAGCAGGGCGGGAATCATGATCAGGTAACTGATAATCGCGATCACGTAAGGGTGGCCCTGCGCCAGTATGCGGACGCCGTACATGGCACTAAAGATTCCAAACCATAGCAGGATGCGAACCCTGCCACGGCCCCGAATCGCCGCGATGGCGCAGGCGGCCAGACCGATGAAGAGAAAAACGGTGCCCAGCATGATGCTGCCGACAGAGCCGCGAAGCATCGTCTGAATCTGATCTTCCAAGCGCGCACTTCCCAGTGACCGCCAGCATAACAGAGTCTGGAAGCGCACCAAGAGAGCTCTCGTCGCACCGTGGAAATCCACCAATGTGCCGGCGCTTCAGATGGATCGCCGAATGATCTGAGCAACAGAATTGTGCACGGTATGTACGTTGAGATCTTTCGGGGCGCAAACAGTGCGCCCCTCAAGATGACAAGATGGTGCGACGTTTGAAAAACATCAAAACAATTGTTCGTGAGAAAATCCGCCCATTGGCTTCACTAGGGCTTCAGGTGAGGCCCAGGCGCTTCACTAGCGTCTCGATGATCACGTGGACATGCTCGAGCGCGATTTCTCCCAGGCTCTGTTTCTGGGGCGCCATGACGTCACGCAAGATGATCCACAGTCCCGGGCGGTATACCTCGTCATCGCCAGGGCAGATGGCTCCCGTCAATTGCACAATCTCGAAATGCGGAATCTGTGTGAGGTCCAAATCCACCAGCAACGTGGAATTGGGCAGCGGCGGTGGGTTCGCGACGAGTTCCGTTAATACGCCGCGCGCATCATCCACCAGATCGCGGAAACCCTGGGACACCAGTAGCGCATCAATGTCCCGCGGGGTCGGCTGCTCGATCTGGTGCAAATCATAGTCCGGCAACGGCTTCATTAGCGGTATTTCAATCGCCGCCGAAGGCTGGTTTTTATCAGGTGAAACGCGCAGGGACATGGGATCTTCCGCGGGACATTCTTTCACGGATCGCCGAAAAAGGCACCCGTGATGCGGCAATTCTGTTTACCCTGAGCCGCGACGCGTGGCGCGCCCAGTTCGGGGGGCTACAACCGCCAAATTTTTGTAGCTTTTCGGAGCGGCTGAGCAGAGTACGGAAAGGGACTTAAAACCGTTTCCTCAGGGGCGCTTCGCGCCCCGGGCTGAAGCCCAGGGTCTACCGAGCCCAATGAAAGCCAAGCACTTAATGTCGGAGCTAAAGCTCCGACCCCCTAAACTGCGGAGTTTTTCCGCAAGGGGTAGAGTCGGGCGCTCCCGAAGACAATTTGTGAGGCAGTTTCTCCTCACTTCGGATACGGGCTGCCCGATAAGATCGCAAACGCCCGGTAAAGCTGCTCCGCGAGCATCACTCGGGCCAGCTCATGCGAATACGTCATCGCGCTGAGCGACACTTTCTGCTTCACGCGTTCACGCAGTTCAGCCGGGAATCCATCCGCATCACCGCACACGAAGATGATCTCCCGCGTGCCACGATCGCGCTGCTCCGCCAGCCATTTCGCGAACGATTGCGAATCGTAGGATTTTCCGCCGGCATCCAGGAGCACCGCCATGGCGGCACGATCGGCATCCAGCTTCTTTACTGCCGCGAGAGCGTCACGCGCCTCGGTCACTTCTATAGGGCAGGATCTCGAGATGCGTTTCACATACTCATCGAGTAGCGCGCAGAGCTCCGCCCGGCGGGTTTTCCCCAGCAGCAAAAGACGAATCTTCATGCCGCGAGTCTACCGCGTCGCCATCGCTAGTTGTCACTTATCTGTTTTACGAGGAACTATACCCACCCGTACTTCTTCCGTTTTTCCAGGAGCGTCTTCCGGCTGATCCCGAGGATCTTGGCCGAGCGCCCAATCTGATTGCGCGTCGCCCTCAACGTCGCTTCGATAGCTTCTCGTTCAACATCTTCCAGCGAACGCGAGCCAGCTTCCGCACGGTTCCCATCCAGACTGGCGCGCAGATTGAGAGGCAGATGCTCAGCTTCAAGCATTTCGCCCTGCCCGCAAATTACGGCAACCTTGAGAGTGTCACGTAACTCCCGAACGTTGCCCGGCCACCGGTACCTTTCGAGAATCCCCTTGGCAGTTTCGCTCAAACGAATCTTTGACCTGCCGTGAGCAGCTCCAATCCTCTCCAAAAGATGTTCTGCCAGGGCTAATATGTCTGCGCGGCGCTCCCGCAGCGGTGGCATCCAAATCTTGACCAGGTCCAGCCGGTAATATAGATCTTCCCGGAAACGCCCCTGCTTCACCGCCGTAGCTAAATCTGCGGTTGTCAGCGCGATGATGCGCGCCTCAACACGCAGGTGTTCCTTCCCGCCCAAGCGCTCAAACACCCGCTCTTCCATCACGCGCAAGAGCCGCGCTTGGGTGCCGGCCGTCAGCGCCGCCACTTCATCGAGGACGATGGTGCTTTTAGCGTCCAGCTCGAAGCGCCCCGGCTTCCGGTCCGCCGCGCCGGGAAATGCGCCGCGCTCGTGCCCGAAGAGTTCGCTCTCCAGCAGGGGAGGTGGCAAACTCTCGCACTCGATTTTTATGCAAGGAGTGTCGCGCCGGGGTCCAAGTTCGTGGATCAGGCGCGCAAGATAGTCTTTCCCGGTGCCGCGCTCACCGGTGATCAGGACCGCCGCAGGAACGGGAGCAACGCGCTCCGCGAGCTCGAAGAGACGCTGCGACGCCGGATCCTTGCAGATCCAGGGCAATCGCTCGCTTGCCATAACCAATGGGCTTCTCCAGCCGCCAGCGTTTCTCGCAGGCGACATTCTGACCTGGTTTCAGCCCACTCGCTTCGAAAGTTTTTTTCGCCCTGTCTCCGCCTCGTCTGGAATCACCAGCACCGGCGCCGACCGCCACAATCTTTCCAGATCGTAGTAACGCCGCGCTTGCTCCCCGAAGACGTGAACGATGAAGCTTCCAAAATCCAAGAGCGCCCATTCCGACGACCGCTGGCCTTCGCGGTGTTGCGGCGAGCGCTTCAATTCCTTGTACAAAGCCTCTTCAATCCCGGTGCAGATGGCCTGCAATTGCGGCCGGCTGTACCCCGTACAAATTACAAAGTACCGCGTGAACGCCCCCACGCCGTGCAAGTCCAGCACGGTGATCCCGCCCGCTTTCTTCTCTTGCGCCGCCTCGACGGCCTTGCGCACCCCTTGGGGTAACGATTCCAGTTTCACCGGTACAAACCCTGCTTCAAAATGTATTCCTCCACACGCCCTGGGACAAGCCCATGAATGGACTGCCCGCGGTTGACTTTCCGCCGGATGTCCGTGGCGCTGATGTCGCTGGACACATTCTCCAAAAGATACACGGTGGTCCGTTCCAATTGGGCTACGATGGGTGACCCGTGAGCCACCACTTCGTCCTCTTCTTCCCGCTCAGCTTCCCGCTGCCCCTGCAAGTCCGGCGGAATCACTAGCCTGAGTGTTTCCAAATGGATGCCCGGGCGGTTGGCAATCACAAAATCGCACAGTCCCAGTAGGGTCTCATATTCCTTCCACATCGGAATATCCAAAAATGCGTCCGCCCCGATGATGAAGAAGATCCGGTCCCCCTGCCCGTGGTACGCACGCCTGAAATAGCGCACCGTGTCCACCGAGTAGTGCAACTGCGTCCCGCTGAAGTCCTCCCCCGCCTCCGCCAGCGACGGCACAAAGTGGGGGTGCTCCGTGCACGCCAGCGCCACCATGGCAAACCGGTGCGGGAACGGGGCCAGGTGCTGCTTCATCTTGTGCGGCGGGCGGCTCGCTGGGATGAAGTGCATCTCGTCGAAATTGAAGCGCCGGTCCGCTGCTCTCGCCACCACCAGATGGCCTGCATGAATGGGGTCAAAGGAGCCGCCAAACAGAGCGATGCGCCGTGGATGATGTTTTGCCGCTATGCGGTGCGCTAGCGCCGTCGTCAAACCGCCTCCCGGATGTACCGCGTTGGAATTCTCTCACGAAATCTTCCCGATGGGTGGGCCACCTTCATGCGGTTCCGGGTCATCGGGGTCTTCGTAGGCTGCCGCATCTATATTCTCATCGCCTGCTTCGATAGTCTCATCTTCAGTCAATTCTTGTTTTGGAATGCGATCGAGAGCATCTGCCATGGCGCGCACCAGTGCTTTCACACCCTCGCCCGTCGGCGCCGAAATCGCATGGAATTCAAGGCCTTTTTGCCTACAAAACTTCTTCAACTCCTGCAACTTCGTCAGGTCCGTCGTTGCGTCCAGCTTCGTGGCGACCACGATTATGGGCTTTTCCAGCATGGCGTCGCTGAAGGCCGCCAGTTCGCCTTCAATAATCTCAAACGCCTTGACCGGGTCCATTTCCGCGGTGTCGCTGGTATCGATTAGGTGCGTCAGCAGCCGCGTACGCTCCACGTGCCGCAGGAAGCGAATGCCCAGCCCGGCTCCCTCGCTCGCCCCTTCGATTAATCCTGGCAGATCGGCGACCACAAATGTGCGCCCAAGCTCGCTGCCGTGGCCGCCCGTGCCCCCGTCGGCGTTCACGACGCCCAGGTTTGGTTCCAACGTCGTGAACGGGTAGTTAGCAATTTTCGGACGGGCAGCGCTGATCACCGAAATCAACGTGGACTTGCCCGCATTAGGCAAGCCCACCAGGCCTACATCGGCCAGCAGCTTCAACTCCAGCCGCAACCGCCGCTCCTCGCCCGGTTGCCCCTCTTCCTTCTCCCGGGGCGCCTGGTGCCATGGCTTCGCAAAGTGCTGGTTGCCGCGCCCGCCTTTGCCTCCCTGGGCCACGAGGATTCGCTGGTCGGGCTTCTTCAAATCCGCCAGCAACTCATCGTTTTCTTGGTCGAAGACCAGCGTGCCGACGGGTACCTTCAGGATGGTGTCCTCGCCCGATTGCCCCGTGCAGTTGGAACCCTCGCCGTGTCGCCCGCGCTCGCCTTTGAATTCGCGGTTGTAGCGGTAGCGCAGCAGCGTGTTGTCGTTTGGATTCGCTTCCACGTAGATGCTGCCGCCGTTCCCGCCGTCACCGCCTGAAGGTCCTCCGCGCGGCACGTACTTCTCCCTGCGGAACGCCATGCACCCGTTTCCGCCGTCGCCAGCCTTTACATAAATTTTGGCTTCATCTACGAACATAAACCTTCTTCTCTGCAACCGCGCTTCGGCAGCCGCAAAACAAAAACGGCCCCGACAGGTGTCGGGGCCGCCCGGAACTCTGCGATCTTAATTCGCGGCCTTGGCGGCTTCCGCGGGCGTCACGCTGATAAAGCGACCCCGGTTGCCCTTGTCCTCGAATTTGACGTACCCCGTCACCAGCGCGAAGAGCGTGTCGTCCTTGCCCTTCATGACGTTCTCGCCAGGCTGGTGTTTGGTGCCGCGCTGACGCACCAGAATGGTGCCTGCGTTCACCAGTTGTCCGCCGAAGCGCTTCACGCCCAGCCTCTGTCCGTGTGAATCGCGGCCGTTTGTGGATGATCCGCCGCCCTTCTTATGTGCCATGACGCAATCCCTTTCCTCTTAACTTACCGGCCCCGCCAGTGCGCGCCCTACGGTTTACAGCTTGATCTCACTGACCTCAACGGCCGTGTAATTCTGCCGGTGGCCCCGCTGAATCTTGTACTGGTTGGTCTTCTTGAACTTCAGCACGGTGAGCTTCTTCCCGCGGCCCTGCGACACGATTTTCCCGGTCACCGAGGCCTTCGATGCGTCCGATCCCGCCAGGACCTTCTTGTCATCGGTATGAACCGCCAGCACGGTCCCGAACTTCACCTGCTCGCCCACTTCGCCGCTGACACGTTCGATGCGGATAGTGTCGCCGGGTGCGACACGATACTGCTTTCCCCCGGTCTGTATGACGGCGTACATCTGCCCTCCAAAGGCTAAAGACAAACTAATATTATACGGGTCGCCGCATGCCAGCGTCAACGCGCAGGTTGTGTTGGAATAGCCCTGTCACATCATATCCCCCTGGCGAGTTTGAGGTGTTCGCGCGCAGGAGCAGACCAGCCGCCGCTGCTCTCAAAAATCGAAGCGGTAGCCCAGAATCATCTTGCCGATCAAATGGTCAGTCGAGCGGGTTACGCCGACCCCCACCCCGAAATTTACTTCCCACTTGGGCGAGAGATTCAGGTCAATCGCCGGGAAAATCTGCTGCTGTTGCTGGGCGATGGGGTCGAACCCGGGTACCGGCCCCAGAGATCCATAATACTCAAATCCCGCCGTCACCTTTTTCGTGATGTCGTAGCTCAGCTTCACATTCGGCGAGAACACAAATCCCTGGCTGGCGCTCAGTCCATGGATGGACTTGTCGAACGTGGGATTAAACGCGAAATACCAGCGCCCCACCTGTTTATCCACAATCGGCCGGAGCTCGTACGTCCAGGTATCCACCGAAAACTGGCTGCGCTGGTAGCCTATTTCCTGGGAAATGCTCACGCCGACCGGCCAGTGCCATTTTTGGGGCGCACGCACGCGCGGCCGGATGTGGCTGCCGACGAAATCCCATCCGTAGCCGTTCTGCAAGGCCGTGAAGAGGTAAAACCCGGTCTCAAACCAGTCCGTAAAACCGTGCGTGATCTCGAGCGTTTCGTGCCACTGGTGATTCGTGGGCCGCATACCATCTTCAAAAGTTTTCGAGCCCTGGAACGTGAAGTTACTGTGCAGCTCGAACATGGTGTGCCCCGGGTCCACTGTATCGGCGCCGTAAACTTGGATTTCATAGTTATCCTGCGCGCGCACCGGCCGACCCGTGGCAAGCCAGAAGCCCGCTGCGATCCCGAACGCCACCAGCCCGCTCCACTGGGGACTTCTTCCGCTCAAGTCTCACCCTTCCTACGAAATCCTATTTCGCACTGCTCCACAGGTTGTTGAGTTGCGGATTAGATGCGGCGGCCACCTCGCGGGTGCCAATTCTCCCGGGGCCTCTTAGGCATGGGGATGTGCCTTGTCGTAAATATCCATCAACTGGCGAATGGACGCATGCGTATATTTCTGCGTGGTCGAAAGAGATTGGTGCCCCAGCAGCTCCTGAATCGCGCGCAAATCCGCGCCATCCGCCAGCAAGTGCGTGGCGAACGCGTGCCTCAGGGAATGAGGATGCAAATCCCAATTGATGTTCACCAGCCGCGCATATTTCTTCAAAATTCTCCCCACGCTGCGTTGTGTCAGCCGCCTTCCGGTGTAGTTCAAAAACACCGCTTCCGGATGTGTCTTTTGCCGTATCGCCGTATTTTCGTACAAGAGTTTATCTCGCACCGGCCAGTAGCTCTTCAGGGCCTCCGCCGCCTTCGCCCCGTACGGCACGATGCGCTCCTTGTTGCCCTTGCCGCGCACGCGCAAGATCTGCTCCTTCTGATCCATATCGGCGAGGTTCAGACCCGTCAGCTCGCTGACGCGGAGCCCCGCCGCATACAGCAGCTCTAACAGAGCGCGGTCCCTTCGCAACAGCAGCGAATCCTCCAGCTTGATGATCCCTATCTCCGGCTCTGACTTCCTGGCCCCGCGTTTCGCTTTTCTCTTTCTGCGGCCCGCTTCGGAATACTGCGCCCCCGCCAGTTGATCTAGAAACACGCTCATTTCCTCGGCGGAAAGCACCGCGGGAATGCGCTTCGGCAATTTCGGCGTGGGCACCAGACGGGCGGGATTGTCCTTCAGGAGTCCTTCCCTGACGCAGTATTTGAAAAATGACCGCAGCGCCGCCAACTTCCTGGCGATCGAACTCTTCTCCATGCCCAGTTCGTGCAGGTGTCCCATGAACTCCCGGATCATCTGGTGGTCGATCTTCGTCACGCCGGGAGTGTCCACGCCGGGGGGCGTCAAAAAAGTTTGGAATTGCTCCAGGTCGTTGCCGTAATTGATCAACGTGTGTGGCGAGGCGTTCCGCACCGACCGCAGGTACTCCAGATATTTCTCGATGGTCTTCTTCATTCCGGTCCGCGCTGCCGTTCCAGATACACACCTACCGCAAACGGTCTTTGGGAATTATCGCACTCGAATGGGGGTCGTACTCCAGCACAGCTTTGCCTGCCGGGCAACCGCTCCGGGATACGCCGGTTTTCTCGGCACGGCTGACGTCCCTCTCGACTTCGGCAGGCGTCTATGCTTTCACGGCGACCGGCGGTTCTTCCACCTCGACCGCCCCCTTCTCCTCGGGGGCCAGCTTTTCCCAGCCGCATCCTTCTTTAACACACGCGCGCACCAGCCCGATCTTGCTCTTCTTTTCGACGACGAACGGCGCTCCGCACTTCGGGCAAGGCTCGGCAATGGGCATGTTGGGGGTGGTGAAATCGCAGTCCGGATACCGCGAACAGCCGTAGAACACGCGCATCCGCCCGCGCCCGCCCTTGCCCAAACTCGCGCGCTTCACAAATTCGCCTTGCTGGCACTTCGGGCACTTGATCCCCAGTGTGATCGGCCGCGTATATTTGCACTTCGGATACCCGAAGCAACCGATGAACTCTCCGAACCGCCCGTGCTTCTTAACCAAGCCAGCCCCGCACTCGGGACACTTCTCGTCCAGCGGCTCGTCCGGTTGGTGCGCGATCCGCGTTCCCGCCACCAACCGCCGCGTCGTTTTGCAATCCGGGTAGCCCGTGCATGCTAGAAAGGCGCCAAACCGCCCGCGTTTCAGCGCCATCTCTTTTCCGCAGTTCTCGCAATATTCAATCTTGTTTTCCGCGTCTTCCGGAATCTCTTCGGAGAGGTCCTGAATGAAATCGCATTCCGGATACCGCGAACAGCCCAGGAAGAAGCCATGCCGGCTGATGCGTTCCAGGAGCTCTCCCTGACCGCACTTTTCGCACTTTTTCCCCGTGGGAATGCCCGCCTTGTACGACACCATCTCATCGCCGGCCTTATCGAGATCGACGATAAACTTCTCATAGAATTCCTTCACGGACTCCCGCCACGGCATCTTACCTTCTTCGATTTCGTCCAGTTCTTCCTCGAGCCGCGCGGTGAACTTCACGTCAAACACATCCTCGAAGCTTTTGATCAGCAGCACGCACACGCGTTCGCCGAGCATGGTGGGCGTGAACCGTCCCTGATCCTTCTTCACGTATTCGCGTTCCACAATCGTGGAGATGATGGACGCGTAGGTTGATGGCCTGCCAATTCCGTCTTCTTCCAGTTCCTTAACCAGCGTCGCTTCCGTATACCGCGGCTGCGGCTCCGTGAAGTGCTGGTCCGGGCGGATCGACTCCAGCTTCAGCACTTGCCCCTCGCTCACCCGCGGCAATGCCTTGCCCTCGCCCTCATCATCCTTCTCATCGTCCTCGCGGTCCGTATTCGCCGCGGGAATTTGATACACCTTCAAATAGCCGTCGAACTTCAGAATGGAACCCGTCGCCCGGAAGGTATAGTCGCCCGCCTGGATATCAATCGTCGTCTGGTCGAAGACTGCCGGGAGCATCTGCGAGGCCACGAATCTCTGCCAGATAAGCTGGTACAGCTTGAACTGGTCGTCCGGCAGATATTTCCGCACGTCTTCCGGGGTGCGCGATACTTCCGTCGGCCGGATCGCTTCGTGCGCTCCCTGCGCATCCTTCTTCGATCTGTAGTAATTGGGCTTCTCCGGCAAGTAGGCGCTTCCAAACCGCTCCGGTATTAGCTCGCGCACTTGCTCCAGGGCGTCATTCGACACCTGCACGGAATCGGTGCGCATGTACGTGATCAGCGCCACCGACCCTTCTTCGCCCAGCTCCACGCCTTCATACATCCGTTGCGCCAGGGCCATCGTGCGCTTGGCCGTGTAGCGCAGGCGGTTATACGCCGCCTGTTGCAGCTTGGATGTCGTGAACGGCGGCGGCGGGTTGCGCCTCTTTTCCTTCAGCGCGACGCCGGCCACCTGCCATTTCGCCTTGCTGACCGCGGCGACAATAGCGTCAGCCGTCTCCTGGTTCTTGACCTCAATGTCCTCGCCCTTTTTCTTCGTGAGCCGCGCCTCGAAAACCGGCGGCTCCCCCGCATCCAGCATCGCGTGGATCGTCCAATACTCCTGCGGCACGAACGCCCGAATCTCCTGCTCGCGCTCCACAATCAACCGCAGCGCCACCGTCTGTACGCGTCCCGCGCTCAAGCCCCGCCGCACCTTGTCCCACAACAGCGGCGAAACCTTGTACCCCACAATGCGGTCCAGCACGCGCCGCGCTTGCTGCGCGTCCACCAGTTGCGCGTCCACCTGACGGGGCTTCTCAAACGCCGCGCGGATTGCTTTGGGCGTGATCTCGTTGAACGTCACCCGGAAGATTTTCTTGGGATCGATGGGCTCGATAACAATAACGTCCTTCTCTTTCTTCTTGCTCCCAAACTTTCCTTTGCCCTTGGCTGGCGCCACAGCGGCCTTTTCCGCCTCGGCTTTGTCCTCCTTCGTGCCGTTGCCGTTCTTTTTCCCGTTTTCCTCGTCTGCCGCATCAATCAGGAACTTCGCCGGCTTGGAGAGCACCATCGCCAGGTGCGCAGAGATCGCCTCTCCTTCCCGGTCCGGGTCACCGGCCAGGTACACCGCATTCGCTTTTTGCGCCGCCTTGCGCAGGTCATTGACGACCTTCCCTTTGCCCGGGATGACCTGCAAGGTGGGCTCGAAGATCCTCGGATCGTCCAGGGTTATGGGCTTCCGCAGTGGCTTGGGCGCTGCAGCCTTGGCGCCCTTCTTCCCCTTTTTCTTCCTTTTTGGCTTTTCATCCTCGATGGGCAAACGAATCCCTATCGTCTTCGTCGGCAGGTCCATAATGTGCCCGATGGATGCCTTCACCGTGAAGTTCTTCCCCAAGTACTTATTGATGGTCTTCGCCTTTGCCGGCGATTCGACGATTACCAGTGATCTTGCCATGTTGCTGTTTTAACCCCGCTCCTACCCCCAAGGAGGGCCAGGTGAGCGGTGTGTGTCCTTTTCGCTACCTTTAGCTATTGTCTCTCGCGGACTCTCTTGCCTGTTTCCAGATGCCTCTGGCTTCATTTCGGATGCATAGTTCGCCTTTCTATCTCAAAAAAGGCGGCTTACAACTGGACGAGAGTGCTCTGATTTAAAGGGACTCTTTTGGCATGCCACCTTGAGGGAGGCGAACTCATCTGGTTTGTGGTGACCGGCCTGCAAAGCGCTGAGCTTCTGGCTCCCCTACAACAATACCTTACTAAACTGCTTACCGGGTAGTTGCCGGACGATCCCCTTCATCTCTAAGTCAAAGAGAGTAGCCAGAACTTCACTGGAATTCAACCCGCTGGTATCCACAATTTCGTCAATATGGCGCGATTCTTCTGCGCTCAAAAGCTCGTAAAGCTTTCTTTGTACAGTACTTAACCCGTCCACGAGTAGCAGATTCCGCTGTTCCGCTTCCACCGCTTCCGCCTTAACCAAAGCCGCCCTCACCGGGGTTGGCAACTCCTCAATCACGTCATCTGCGTTTGTCACCAGTTTGGCCCCCTGCTTGATCAGCAGGTTTGGCGCGAAGCTCACCTCCTGGGTCACATTCCCCGGGATGCCAAACACTTCTCGCCCGAATTCCATCGCCAGCCGTGCCGTGATCAACGATCCGCTGTACTGTTTCCCCTCTACAATCACGACGCCCAGCGGCATTCCCGCGATGATGCGGTTCCGCACCGGGAAATTCTCCGGTGCGGGATGGCTGCCCGTCGGAAACTCGCTGACAATCGCTCCCCGCTCCAGCACTTTCTCGTAAAGCTTCTTGTTCTCCTTCGGATAACAGACATCGATCCCCGTGCCCAGCACGCCGATCGCGCGTCCCCCCACCGCCATCGCCCCCTGGTGCGCGATGGCATCAATCCCGCGCGCCAGTCCGCTCACAATCGTCAACCCGCGCGACGCCAGGTCCCTCCCCATCCTTTCCGCCATTTGCGAGCCATAGACCGTTGGCCGCCGCGTCCCCACTATGCTCAAGCTGGGCGAGTTCAAGACTTGCGCGTCTCCCCGCACATACAGCATCACCGGCGGGTCGTAAATCTGCAGCAGCGCTTGCGGGTACTCGGGCTCCTTCCAGTTCACCAGCTTTCCCCCGACCTTTCGCAGCGCGTCCACCTCTTTCTCCGCGCGCCAGAACAACTGCTTTTTGAAGAGGGCCTGCGCGGCGGGAGCCGGCACGTTGCAGGCTTCAATGCCGGTCAACGGTGCGCGAAATACGGCTTCCGGCGACCCGTATTCGCGCAGCAATCGCGCAGATAGCCGGGCCGCGATGCCCGGCGTCAGCGTCAACGCCAGCCACGAGAGGGAAGCTTCCAGCTCCACGCCTCGAGCCTACGTGTATAGTTATCGTATTGTCAAGTACCGCTGATTAAACTGAATTGCCACGGTCCAAACCGTTATTGCGAGCAGAGTACATGGCGAGGAATCTCTCTGCGGCCTCTCTCTTTTTCCGCGATGCGAGGCAGTCGAAAGTGTTTTAGAATGAAAGTAGTTTCATTTGTGGGCGTGTAGCTCAGCTGGGAGAGCACCTGCTTTGCAAGCAGGGGGTCAGGGGTTCGAATCCCCTCACGTCCACCAGAACTTTACCCTACTTCTTTCTGCAACTTACGCCGCAACTTCATCCCCCGGTTTCTGATGCTCTTGGAGGATTTGGAGCAACAACAGGCTTCGCGTTGTCAAACCCCTACCATGGAATGGGAAGTCGGAATGCAATTGCCATCCCTCCCACGCATTGACTCGGCAAAGGCCCCAACTTAATATCGACCCAATGGCGGAGGATCATTCTTTAGTCGGCAATAGCATTTCGCACTACCGCATTCTCGAAAAACTCGGTGGTGGGGGGATGGGCGTTGTCTACAAAGCGGAGGACACCAAGCTACACCGCTTCGTTGCGCTGAAGTTCCTTCCGGACGGGTTTTCGCTGGACTCACAAGCTCTGAGCCGCTTCGACCGTGAGGCGCAGGCTGCTTCCGCTCTGAACCATCCCAATATTTGCACCATATACGAGATCGGTGAACACAACGGTCAGCCGTTCATTGCCATGGAGTTTCTCGACGGGAAGACGTTGAAGCACTTGATAGACGGTCGTTCGTTGGCCCCGGAACAACTTCTGGAATTGGGAATTGAAATAGCGGATGCGCTCGACGCCGCTCACAAAAAGGGCATCATCCATCGTGACATCAAGCCCGCCAACATCTTCGTGACTGACCGATGGAACGCCAAGATTCTGGATTTTGGTTTGGCAAAAGTAATCCCTGCTGGGCCAAGCATGGGCGTTTCGGAAATGCCGACTGCCACGGCGGGGGAACTCCTGACCAGTCCCGGCACGACGATGGGCACGATGGCTTATATGTCGCCGGAGCAAGCACGCGGCGAGGAGTTAGATACACGGACTGACTTGTTCTCGTTTGGCGCGGTTCTGTATGAGATGGCGACAGGTCGCATGGCGTTCCCCGGTAACACTGCGGCGGTCATCCTCGATGGGATTCTAAACCGCACGCCCGTTCCTATGGGACGGTTGAAGCCGGAACTCCCGCCGAAGCTGGAAGAGATCATCGATAAGGCGCTGGAAAAAGACCGCAAGCTCCGCTACCAGAGTGCGGCAGAAATTCGCACGGACTTGCAGCGATTGAAGCGCGACACGGAAAGCGGCAAGGCTGCTGCTACGGCCGCAGAATCCCGACCTCGGAGGCGCACCCTCCGGCTCCTATGGAGCTTGCCCGTGATAGTCGTGCTCGCCGCTGCCGGGTTCTTGGCTTGGCACTACCTGCGCCCCCAAACATCGGGTGCTCCAACCATCCAGTCCATCGCCGTGCTGCCGTTCGCTAATGCGAGCAAAGACCCTGAGATGGACTACCTCGGGGAAGGTCTTTCCGAAGAGATTACGAATTCTCTTTCCCGGATTCCCGATCTTCAGGTCATGGCCCACAGCACGGCATCTCGCTACAAGTCACGGCAGGATGATCCGCAAGGTGTGGGACGCGAATTGCACGTCGATGCCCTGCTGACAGGGCAGGTGGCGGAGCACGGCAACGAACTCGACGTGGAGACGGAGTTGGTCAACGTAGCAACCGGAGCGCAACTTTGGGGAGCACGCTACAAGCGCAGCATGAACGACGCCGCGCTGTTGCAATCGGCAATCACGACTGAGGTTGCCAGCCAGCTACGGCTACGGCTCAGCGGAAGTGAACGGGAAAGCATCGGGAAGGTTGGAACCCGTGACCCCGAGGCCTACCAGCTTTATCTCAAGGGCATCTACTTCGTGGACAAGTTTGCACAGGCGGATATGAAGGGGACAATCGAAGACTTTCGTCAGGCGATTGACCGAGACCCCAACTACGCGGCAGCCTACGCGGGACTATCCCTCGCATACCTTAATGCACAGATTCTCGGCTTGTTATCTCCTGAAGAATCCATGCCCAAGGCGAAGGAAGCGGCGAGAAAGGCGTTGGAATTGGACGAGTCGCTCGCCGATGCCCACGTAGCTATGGCGTATGTCAATTGGGACTACGACTACGATTGGAGCAGTGCCGACAAGGAATTCAAGCGGGGCATCGCACTCGCACCGCGCAGCGGGGTTGTTTTCTACAACACCGATGTTCTCACGAACTACTGTCAGGACTTGACCACAGCGGGACATTTGGAGGAAGGAATCGAGGAGTGCCGACATGGGGTGGAGCGTGAGCCGCTTTCTTTTTATGCCAATGAGGTCTTGGGTAGAAGTCTCTACTACGCCCGCAGGTACGATGAGGCGGCTAAGCAGCTCCGCGCAGCAGTTGAAATGGAACCCAACTATTGGTTGTCACATATGGTGTTGGGGATGACCTACGAACAGCAGGGCAATCTCTCCGGCGCACTGGAAGAGCTTCAAAAAGCGGTCAAGCTGGAAAGCGAAATGCCTTGGCCTCTTGCCCAGCTAGGCTACTTGTACGCCCGGTTAGGCCGAAAAAGCGAGGCTGAGCAAGTCCTGCAAGAACTCACGCGGCGGTCGGAGCGGCGCTACGTGTCCCCCTATTTCTTCGCGATGGTCTACGTTGGTCTGGGCAGGAAAGAGCAAGCCCTCACATCCTTGGAGAAAGGGTACGAGGATCGCAGCATGTTCATGACCATCATCAATTATGCCGAGTTCGACCCCCTGCATTCCGAGCCTCGTTTCCTCGCTCTGCTGCGCCAGATGGGTCTGGAGAAGTAAAATGCGCGGTCGGCCTACGACCGCTTTCAAGAGTTGGGTTTTGGGTGGGGCAGTGCCGCCGCCGCTGAGTTTCAGAAGATTCTCGACCACAGCGGCATAGTCTGGAACTGCTGGACGGGAGCCTTGGCGCATCTGGGAGTGGCACGTGGGAACGCATTGCAGGCAAAGACCTCGCAGGGAGCGGATGCCGATGCCGCCCGCACTCGGGCGCTCGCCGCCTACAAAGATTTCCTCACACTCTGGAAAGACGCCGACCCCGACATCCCCATCCTCATCGCTGCCAAGGCGGAATACGCGAAACTGAGGTAATGTCCTACGCATCTTGGAGCAACTTGGGAGCAGTTAAAAGAGTTGGTTCTGGTGGAGAATGAGCTAAGCGCAGCCCAAACAACGAGTTGGATTTTTCTTGCCGACCCTTCCCCCCAGTTTGCAAGCAGGGGGTCAGGGGTTCGAATCCCCTCACGTCCACCAATCATTTGCGGAAAGATCAATCATTTACGCATTTGGCTACAGCGTGAGTTTCTCAATTTGGCTCTATTTGGGCCCAATTAAAAGGTCGTCCACTCTCTCTTGCGAACTGCACAAAAATCGCCCGGGAACGCGCCGTTACAATAGCGAATACCGCGGATTGCATTGCCATCACTCAAGCGCATCGGCGGCACGCTGGCGACGCACGACAGAGTCGCAGCATACGAAGGAGTTTGAGCATCGGAGCGCAGAATTCAATTGACAACCCCCTTGCCGGAATGACAAAGTGCCGCTCGGAGTTAGGAATTGCCCCTAGCCCTATGGGTATCTACGGAATCGATATTCCTGATTCGTTTCTTCATCCCTTTCCGCACTTCTCAAGGAGTCGTATCTCCCCGCTTCTAAAGCACGGGCAGTTTGTCTGTGCGCTCGGAGCACAGAGGCGGGCCTGTGGATGCGGCGGCCTAAGAGTGGTGTGACGCCTTCATTCGCTGCCGTGCGGGGTAGGATAGATGATTCGAGGTCATGGGGTCAGGGCAAGCAAGGTTTCGTCGTCATCAATTTGACGCAAGAGACCCAGCACGTTGCACCCCGCACCAGATGAGGGCGCTGCTGGGTGGTGTATAGGAAAGCACTCTTGAGCTTCCCTATGGAGTGGAGGTTCTCTTGGATCACGACTGAGAGAGCCAATATGCGCCCGGTGATCGTCCAGGCGAATTACTGGCGTCTGGTGGAAAGGATTGTGGGATGAATCTGACGGCCATTGATTGGGTCATCATGTTTCTTTACTTCGCCTTCGTCTTGGGGATCGGAGTCTTCCTAAAGCGCTTCATGAAGACGAGCACGGACTTCTTCCTTGCCGGACGATCCCTGCCGGCGTGGGTTTGCGGCATCGCCTTCATGGCCGCGAATCTTGGCGCGGTGGAAGTGATCGGGATGGGCGCATCGGGCGCGAAATACGGAATTGCCACCAGCCATTTCTACTGGATCGGCGCGATTCCGGCCATGGTGTTCATCGGCATATTCATGATGCCTTTTTACTACGGCTCGCGCGCCCGGTCTGTGCCGGAGTTTCTGCGGCTGCGCTTTGACGAAAAGACGCGGGCACTCAACGCCATTTCATTCGCCGTAATGACAATTTTCTCGTCAGGCATCTCGATGTACGCCATGGCGAAGCTGATCCAGGTGCTCCATATCCTGGACGTCCCGCTGGCCAAGATGGGCCTGCCGATGTCCTGGTCCTTCCATCTGAGTGTTTTCATTTCCGCCCTGATCGTGCTGGGATACGTTTTTCTGGGAGGGCTGACGAGCGCGATTTACAACGAAGTCCTGCAGTTCTTCCTGATCGTGGCTGGATTTTTCCCACTGGTGTTTCTCGGGCTGAAAAACGTGGGCGGGTGGAGCGGTCTGAAGACGCTGTTGCCGTCCGCGTTCACACATTCATGGCAGGGCATGACAAATGCGCAAAACAATCCGCTCGGCGTCGAGTGGTTTGGGCTGGTGATGGGCCTCGGATTTACTCTCTCGTTCGGCTATTGGTGCACGAATTTCCTGGTGGTTCAGCGCGCCATGGCGGCGGGCTCGATGACGGACGCACGCCGCACTCCCCTGATAGCGGCTGTGCCGAAGATGTTCTTTCCCGCGCTGGTGATTTTGCCCGGGATGATCGCGCTGGCATTGCCCACTCCGCAGCAAGCGGTCACGGTCAATGGCATGGTCCAGATGCAGACGGCGAGCAACGCAGGGAAAGGACTGATTCCCCTCAAGATCGATGTGGCGACTGGCAAACCGGCAATTGACCGTGAAGGAAGGCCCGTCCTCGACTATGACTTAGCTATCCCTAACATGCTGCTGCACTACTTTCCCACGGGGATCCTGGGGCTCGGCCTCACCGCACTGCTGGCAAGTTTTATGTCAGGAATGGCCGGGAATGTGACGGCTTTCAACACCGTCTGGACCTACGACATCTATCAGGCGTACATCCACAAAGGCGGTTCGGATAAGCACTACTTACATATGGGGCAGTTCGCAACCATCTTTGGGGTTTTGTTCTCGATCGGCGCAGCCTATACGGCGGCGCGTTTCAATAACCTGATGGACTTCCTGCAATTGGTATTCGCGTTTGTGAATGCTCCCTTGTTCGCCACGTTCCTGCTGGGCATGTTCTGGAAGCGGAGCACAGGCCACGGCGCGTTCTCCGGGCTGCTTTGCGGCACTGCTGCAGCGGCCTTGCATCACGGGTTGACACTGCCGCGAGGAGATCTGGTGGGAATTAAAGGCGGCTGGATCACTGTCGTTCATAACTATCCGAGCGAGATGGCGCAAAACTTTTGGACGGCCATTTGGGCCTTTTTCGTTTGTTTCGTGATCACAGTCGGGATCAGCCTGATGACGAAGCCTCGCGACGAAAAGGAACTCGTCGGGTTGGTCTACTCGCTGACTGAGAAGCCGAGGGAAGAGCACTTGTCGTGGTACCAACGGCCCGCCTATCTCGGCGGAGTCGTCCTTGTCCTTGCCCTGGTACTGAACATTATTTTCAGGTAGACGGGAGACGCGCGATGAGTTTGGATATTCGTTATCCGATAGGATGGATGTTCAGCTTGTTTGGGGTGATTTTGGCACTGTTCGGCGTGTTTGCCGATAAGCAAATTTACGCGCGCTCGCTGGGCATCAACATCAATTTCGATGCAGGCGTGGGATTGCTTGCCTTCGGCATCGTGATGCTACTGCTTGCCTGGCGCGGATCCACAAAGGCTAAGGCAAAGGCCGGGGTAGAGCCGGATGCCAAGGCTTAATCGCTGAGAGTCCGCACGAACCCGCTCCAGGCTGCCTTGCTGTGGTTCGAATAGTGTGGTGGAGCGCTCCAGCGAATCTTCTTTGCCGGCGTCCTGAAATTTGAGTTGCTTCCGCCCGAATCGTCGCATAGGATCGCGCGCATCGTGTGATCGCCAAGTGAACCTGTGCGCGGTGCAAAATTTCAGCCTTGCGGCTCCGACTCGACAGGCACGTTTACGTGCTCGCTTGCGGCTTCTTTTTCCGCGCGTTTAGCGAGCTTTTTTTGCGCACGCCGCTCCGCCTTCTCGCGTTGCTTTTCCTGCCTCTTCATTTCCTTCTGACGCTTTTGGAATGTGATGGCCATATAGTCTCCTTGAAATGGCGCTGTGCCCTGGCAATCCAATGATTGTTATTGCGGAGGCTACCAGCGAGGTTCGCGCGGCTGCCTGGCCGCTTCGCTATAATCCTCGTTCGAGAATCCACCCCGCCTTCCTCCGCCACCACTGCTTCTTGGCGGCCGTGAGGCGTCCTTGGGTCGGGCTTCATTCACTTTCAAGTTGCGCCCGCCGACCGGTTTACCGTCGAGGCCTGCAATGGCCTTCGCAGCCTCTTCATCGTTGGGCATTTCCACGAAAGCAAAGCCGCGGCCGCGCCCAGTTTCGCGGTCCTTCACCAGGTTGACGCGAGTCACCTGTCCAAACGGCTTGAACAGTTCGCTCAGCTCGCTCTCTGTTGTCTGAAAACTCAGGTTGCCCACAAATAGACTCTTCATTCCTCTTCTCCTTAACTCATCATGCCGCCGGAGGCCCTTGTTTCTCTACCCTCGTTCATCGCGCAATCGAGACATTTCTCAGTATGCACCTTGCACAAAGATCTGAAATCTCCCTGAACGCGACGGATGCCGCAGTTTCCTCAGCGCCTTCGCCTCGATCTGCCGGATGCGTTCCCGCGTAACGGCGAAAACCTGGCCAACTTCTTCGAGAGTGTGTTGGCTCCCATCGTCCAAGCCAAAGCGCAGGCGGATGATCCGTTCTTCGCGCGGCGTGAGGGTCCTGAGTATGGTCGCAATTTGATCCCTTAAGTTGAGATGGATGGCGGCGTCGGAGGGCGACAATACCGCCTTATCCTCGATGAAGTCGCCCAAGTGTGAATCGCCTTCGTCTCCAATGGGCGTCTCAAAGGACATCGGCAACTGCGCAATCTTTTTCGTTTTACGGACCGTGTCGACTGGGATATCCATGCGTTTCGCGATTTCCTCGGAACTCGGCTCGCGTCCGAGCTCCTGCACCAGTTGCTGGCTCGTGCGGGCCTGTTTGTTGATCGTTTCGATCATGTGCACCGGGACGCGAATGGTGCGCGCCTGGTCCGCAATCGCGCGCGTGATCGCCTGGCGAATCCACCAAGTGGCATAGGTAGAGAACTTGTAGCCCCGGCGCCACTCAAACTTGTCGGTCCCTCTCATCAGGCCGATATTACCCTCCAGGATCAAATCCAGAAACTGCAGCCCGCGATTGGTGTATTTCTTGGCGATGGACACCACCAGGCGCAGATTTGCTTCCGTGAGTTCGCTCTTCGCTTGTTGCGCTTCCATTTCTCCGCGCTGGATCTGCGTGAGCGCGCGTTTCAGGTTTTTTGGCCCGGCCTCGCTCGACTCTTCGATCTCTCTCAAGCGCGAGCGGCAGGCACGCAGTTCCCTGCGCGCTTCGATCGTGGCGTCAGCGTGAGCAGCTTTGACGCGGCGTTCCAGCCGGGCAGCCTCGCGCTCCAGGGCATGCAGGCGCTCGACCGTGTGCCGCAACAGGTCAATCAGGCGCTTTTTCTCACGCTCCTTGAATTCCACCGAGCGGACGAGCTGCGACATCTCCACCCGCGTGCGCGACAATCGCCGTTTGGCGCGGACATACGCTCGCTTGTTGGACATCGCGGTATCGCGCAGCTTGGCCGCCTGCTTGAGCCCCAGCTCATGCAGTTTTTCGAGCTTGTCAATGATGCGCAGCGTCTGCCGGGTTTTCTCCTCGACCTTCTCCACTGTCAGTTCTTCTTCGTCGATTTGCACCACTTCCTTGATCGGCCTGCAGCCGCTGCGAAGCTCAGCTCCCGTGGCGATCAACTGTTTAACGACGATTGCTGAGCGGGAAACGGTCTTTAGCACGCGCAGGTTTCCACGCTCTAGCCGCTTCGCGATGACCACCTCGCTCTCACGCGTCAACAGCGGCACAACGCCCATTTCGCGCAGGTACACGCGCACAGGATCACTCGTCTTCTCGCCGGGCGAAGCCGGCTGTTCGACCTCACCCTCTTCGCGGCGCGTTTCCTCATCCTGCCCTGGGGCAACGGCTTGCTCCGCCGCTTCAGGGACTGTCCGCGCGGCCTTGGCGTCTAAGACGTCTTCATAGATGTTTATGCCTTCGGCCTCGAAAACGGAGAAGACGCTGTCAATCTGTTCGGCCGATTGCTCCTCGGCCGCAAGGAAGTCGTTCACCTGATCGTAGAGCAGGTATCCTTGCTCCTTACCTAATTTGGTCAGGTTCTGGACCTGCTCCTGTTGTTCCTGTAAATCTCGCGACAATGGTTTCTCCCATTAACCCACTGCCAGAATTGACCCAGCTTTCCTTGTGCCCTCAACGTCCCCCCAGCGGAGACACTTGGGCCCTGCATGATGGACGACGAACATGATGGGCGGATTGCAGCTTTTGCTGCCGCAAGCTGCTCAACGCTAACAGGACCCAGGTTGTCCCGATGCCCCCGTATATGGCGCCGTTTCTGGTTGTCGGATGTGCGCACTGTCAGTATACACGAATGGTCGCTTTTCTGAGGCTCTACGCACCATCACGAACATAAACGTCCACCTCCCGCGGGAACCCAATACCACCTTTTCCAACGTGATGCCGCCGCCCGGCCGGGAGACGATCTCCAGGCCGGCCGGCGCTCGATTCCATGTTAACTCTGCATCTGTGCTTGCAGGATTTCGCCCGGAAGCGCAACCATCGTGGGCCGATACCCTGTTTGCTTCCGAGGAGCAGCATCTTGAGTGCGTTCCCTGTTTTCAAGGACATGGCCAACCACTGGAATCCTCTCCATCTGAATACCCAGAGTGCGCTCCAATTGGAATAGCTCCGAGCGCTGCTCGTTTGCGAAAAGAGTGGAAGCAACACCAAAGCTACCAGCGCGGCCGGTGCGCCCCACCCGGTGGATGAAATTCTCCGCCACTTCGGGCAAGTCATAGTTGATGACGTGGGCGATTTGCTCGACGTGGATTCCGCGTGCAGCAAGGTCCGTCGCCACAAGCACGCGGTAACGTCCCTGTTGAAACCCGGTCAGCGCCGCCGTGCGTTGCGATTGGGAGCGATCTCCGTGAATCGTCGCCGCCGCGATACCATCGCGCATCAAGCCTTTGGCGATGCGCTCGGTGCCTCGCTTGGTGCGAGAAAATACCAGACAGCGGCCGCTCTCTTGGTTCAGCAAGCGCCGTAGCAGTTCCGGCTTCCCGCTAACGGCAACCTCAAACGCCTGGAGCCGTACATTTTCGGCCGGCTTCAATGTTGAACCCAACGCGACGCGCACCGCGCTTCTCGTGTAGTCCTTCACGAGGCGGGCCATGTCTCCTTCCATCGTTGCCGAAAAACACAGGGTCTGGCGATCTTTTGGGAGAGTCGCCACAATCCTGCGGATTGCGGGAAGAAAACCCATATCCAACATGCGGTCCGCCTCATCCAGTACGAGCACCTGCAGATTGCGGAATTGCACCAGATTGCGGTCCAGATAGTCTTCCAGCCGCCCGGGAGTCGCCACGATCACGCTGGCGCCGTTGCGAATGGCTCTTAATTGTTGAGCTTCGGCGAGGCCGCCCACGACCAGGGCAGCCGCTGCGAGCTGCTTGCCGCGCAACACGTTGTACTGGTCCAGGACTTGCATGGCCAGTTCGCGTGTGGGAACAAGCACGAGAGCAGCAATCCCCGGTTTGTTCAATTGCAGCAGCCTTTCCATCACAGGGATGAGAAACGCCAGGGTCTTGCCCGTCCCGGTTTGCGCTGTTGCCAGCACATCTTTGCCTTCCAGTGCAGGAGGTATCGCCGCGGCTTGCACCGGTGTAGGCGCCGAAAAGCCGGTCGACGAAATGCGCTCCTTCAGGTAAGGAGAAATCGGTAGTTCTGAAAAATTTTGCATTTTACTTTCTTACTGGCGGTTATGGTTGCACGCCCCACCCTGGTGTTACGGCAGGCACGGCGAAGCATTTCGCCAGACTTGTTTTGAATTACGCTGAAAACGAACGGAGGAAACGTGGGGCGGGGATTCTCAGATCAGAGTACAAACCAGAGGGACCGCACAACACTGCCGCGGTATTAAGCGCACAAGAAGAGTACCACATCCCGATGAAGCGTGCTTCTCGAATGCGCAAATACTGGGAAAACGTGCTCTTTGGTAACCTGGCGGAAACTCGGCTCCGGACTCGCGGCTCCAGCCGCACGCACCGCGGATTTGCAAAAGTTCAACGCAGATCCATCCCGGCCCTGTCGCTGAGCCTAGGACAGCTTTGCTTTGCCGTTCTTCCGCGGGCTCTTTCTGTTCTTGGACCACCGCCGGATCGCATTTTTCCGTGACTCCACGCGCATCAGTTTCTCCACGTCCTCAGCATCCCGGCGCTTGTGCATCGCCCCGCCGCGGCTATCCGAAAAATGCAGGGGATCACGAAGGCTTTGCAGTTCGCGATAGTAGTAGAGAGCGCTCGGCCTTTTCTGCCGAAACCTCAGGCTCTTCAGGAACCCCATTTCTTCTCCGGTGGCATCCCCGCTCAAAGCCGCGTTGTGGAGAAACTCCTGGAAGCCCGGCTCTTCTTCGGAGGAATCCGCGCTCCCCGTTTCCACAAACTGAAATTTCAGAAACTGCGATGAGCCCAGTCCATTGTTCAGCTCGATTTCCATCCCAAACGTCTTCAAATCGATGTCCCAGGAATCAATAAGGGGATCCAGAAATGCCGCGCAGTGATCAATGGAGACGTTGAACACATCCGTATCCAGAAAATCCAGAGTGATGGCCCGCATCTCCTCCGGGGATTGGCGGCGAAGTTTCGAGGCGTTCCACGGCCAATTTTCAGTTTCCAACTCCTCCCGGGCGATTCCCTTCGTCACATCCAGCAGCGTCTGGGTCACCAGTCTCTCCAGTTCCCCAAAGGCCTGGTTCTCGAAGATCTCACGCACTTGTGTTCGCTTTTCCGTTTTGCATTTCCGGATGATCAGCTCGCGCACTTCTTTGAACAAGGGCGCGGGCGGATCGGCCAGTTTCTTCTTCAATTCCTCCCGCCGTTGCGCTTCAACCATCGCCGAAAGTTGCCCCTTCGGCAACTTCAAAAAGGCGTTCATCTTCTCGTACAGGTCCGTGCGACCGGCTGCCGGAGGGGCCTTCTTTCGCGTGAGCAATTGGGAGATATAGGATTCGGTGACCTGGGCGGCCGCCGCGAGGTCCCGCTGTTCCAAGCCCAGTTCCTTCAGCCGCTGTTGAATCACGAAGCAAACGTCCACGGTTGTCCTCCTTTCGTATTAACAGGCACAGTAAAGTACATCCTATACAAACTTCAAGTACTTGACAAGATTGGTAAAGTAGCGCATTCTGGAAGTGCGATCAAGGCTGCTTTCAGGTCTCCCCGAGCGGTGCTTTCCCCTGAACTTCTCCATTGGTCTTGTAACCCAGGAGAGTTCTCGAGGTTCTTCTAGCCACGTCCGGGCGTCCGACGATGCCACTGGTCTTTTGTGAACGAAGGAAAGAGGTAAGAAAAGGAAACGCGTATGACAAAACTCTATGTTGGGAATCTGTCGTTTGGCATGACGGACGAAGGCCTGCAGCAGCTTTTCGTTGCAAAGGGATATCAGGTGGCCTCGGCTCGCGTCATTACTGACCGCGAAACCGGGCGCTCGCGCGGTTTTGGTTTTGTGGAGTTGGGAGCGGCTGACGACGCCACCAAAGCCATCGGTGAATTCAACGGCATGGATATTGAAGGCCGCGCCTTGCAGGTGAATGAGGCACGTCCCCAGGAATCGCGTGGTGGCGGGGATCGTTCCGGCGGCCGCGGCTACTCCGGTGGACGCTCTGGCGGAGACGGTCGGCGACGCTACTAGTGCCTTTCCAACTATTTGGGCCAAATGACGGTCTAGCATCTGACGCGAACATGGAGAGAGTATTCTCGAAGGGATTTGCTGGAACAAGTTGGGACGGCACTAGCTGCCCCGGGTTCCGCAGCGATTCTTTTTACCTCTGCCGCCGCGCTTCGTTCATCGCCCGCGAAGGGCGAGGCGCTTTGTCTATTCTGATTTGGAGGCAAGACTCATGACTGTTTCAGTCGGCCAGTACATCAAGCATTTTCAGTACGGTTGTGGGGTCATCACGGAATCCGGCTCAGACCGCACCACGATCGATTTCGACGCTCATGGCTCCAAGCTTTTCGTCACCAGCCTGATGGTCGTTGAACCTGCCGAAGGAACACCACCGAAACGCCGTCGCGCCAAGCGCCTTAAGGCGGTGAAACCGCCTCTGACGCTGGCTGCCAAAGTGTTCGTGCCAGGCGCCAAATGAGCACCGGCATCATTGTCCAGTACATCGGCTTCCAGGCGAAGCCGCTCTCCCGCGAGTACACCTTTCATGTCCGTGGGGTCGCCGAAGAGCGCGATTTTACTTTGAACATTGCCAACGAGGCCTTTATTTCCCATCGCGCTCGCTATCAAGATGCGCCGGCCATTTGCTCCGAGAGGCTGCAAGCGGAACTGGCCGCTCATTCGAACAACCCCGCGGAAACTCGATTCGTCATCACTGCCGCGGAATTGGATTCCTATCGGGCCGCTCGCTCGCCGAAAACTCCACAAAAACTCTGGGGGCGCAAGCCGAAAGAAGATTTCTAGCGGCCTGATCCTTGATGGGGAACCCCCTGGAATGTTTCTTTCCCTACGAGGCAAGCTCCTCGAGCCGTCTGAAATTGCCGGAAATTCCTTGCCTTGCTATAGTTTTCCCTTTGTAGGGACGCAGCACCGCTGCGCCCCATTTCAGCAGAATTTCAACCCAAAACTCTGTTCTCGTTGTGAATTCTTGCCGCTCGAATTCAGCGCGGCCCTCAGGACAACGTCGCGTTCAAGACTTCCCGCAGCAATTCCTGCTTCTGCGGCGTGAGCTTCTTCCCCTGCGCGGTGAGATAAAACACGTCAATCGCTTTCTGGCCTTCCGTGTCAATCAGCGCCACTTCAATGTTGCAGCCGAGTCGCGACAATGCCGACCCGATGCCATACAGCAGTCCCGGCCGGTCCTGCGTCACAATTTCCATCAATGTGCAGTGATCCGACGACGCATCGTCAAAATTCAGCGTCGTCGGCACGGCGACCTTCGGTGGACGCGCGAGCGCCGCCGCCAGCCTTCCCTTCAGCAGCGGCTCCAGCGCCTGCTTGCCGTTGACGATGTCCGCGATGCTCTGCTGGAACCTCGCAATTTCTCCAGGATTCAACTCCAGCGTGCGGTGCAGGTCCACGAAGTGGAAAGTGTCCAGCACAACCCCGGCCGCGTTCGCAAAGGCGTCGGCCTTCATGATGTTCATGCCCCACGCCGCCAATACGCCCGCAATCGTCGCGAACAGCGCCGGCCGGTCCGCCGACAGCAGCGTCAGTGTATACGCGTGGTGGGTCGCCTTGACATCCGTCTGCACGGGCTCCGCACCCAGTTTCCGGTACAACGCGAAGTGCGCCGCAATCTCCGCCGGCGAGTGCACCGCCAGGTAGCGCCGCGGGAATCCTTCGAGGAACCGCTCGATATCCGCCTTTGACGCACCCAACGCCTGTTGCCGTACCTGTTCCAGAAGGATCGCTTCGTCGGAAGCGTGCAGCCGGTCGCGGTCCAACGTCCGGCTGAAGTAATTTGAGGTCGATACGAACAGCCGCCACAACATTTCCGCTTTCCACGGCGTGAGCGCTTCCGGGTTCACCGCGTGGATGTCCGCGTAGGTCATCAGGCAAAGGCGCTGCAAACGTTCATGCGTGACCACATTCATGGCGAACGCCGAAACCGTGGCGGGATCGAAAATGTCGCGCCGCTGCACCGTCGCGGACATGTCCAGATGGTGCTCGATCAAAAAATGAACTTCCGCCTTCTCTTCCGGCTCCAGCTTTAGCCGGTCGGCGGCGGTTTCCAGCGCCTGCAAGCTTCCCGCGACGTGATTTTCCACGGGCATGCCTTTGCCCACGTCATGCAATAGCAGGGAAAGAATCAAAAGGTCGCGGCGCTCCACCGTGCGCCAGAGTTGCGTAAAATGCAACCCGCGCGAATCCGGAGGCTCCGCCAGTTCCTGCAGGTGCTCGATCGTGCGCAGCGTATGTTCGTCCACCGTGTAGCGATGATAAAAGTCGCGCACCACCAGCGAATCGATGGTGCGGAATTCCGGCAGCACTTCAATCAGCATTCCCAGCCGGTGCATGGGCCGCAATGCCATCCCCGGGTAATCCGCGCCCAGAATCTCGCTCAGTACCGGCCAGGCAATCCGCGAATTCCGCTGCGGCAATTCGGGATGCGTCATGATGTAGGCGATGCTGCGCTCGGCTTCGCGGCTTACCGGTATTCCTGTTCGCGACGCCTCGGTCAGCAGGGCATAAGTCACATTGCGATCGGCATACGCTTGCTCATTCGTCAGTTCCAGCAATCCATCGCGCACCATGAACGGCTTGCCATTTGTGCCTTCCTGCCGCGCTCCCAGCGTCGCATTCACCAGGCGTTGCCGCAACGTCATGGTGGTTTGCGGCCGCTGCTCCATGTAGCGCAGCAATTGCCGGTTCAGCGTGCGTGCGTGCCGGAAATACAGCCGCATCCATTCGGCGGCATTGCGCCGCAGATTGTCGTCAATGCCCAGCGAACGCTCTGCCGCCCCGGCCTGCAATTCGTAGGTCAGCGTGTTGTCATTGCGCGCGTTGCTGTAATGCAGAAAGCAACGGATGGCGCTCAGAAACTCCACCGCGTTGCGCGTCAGTTCGTCCTCGTTCACCGGGCTGATGCGCGGATCGCGGCGGTCGCCCGCAAGCTGCCGCATCCAAAGTGTCGAGTGGTAATCGCGCAGGCCCCCGGGCGCCTCTTTGACATTCGGCTCCAGGTGAAAGATGGTGTTTCCGTAGCGGTTCAGCCGGTCGCGCGTCAGCCGCTGCAGTTCGTTCAGGAGAAAAGGCCGCGCCTGCTTTTCCGGGCCAGAAATTACTTTCGCGTCCAGTTTTTCAAACAGCGTAGCGTCGCCGTCCAGGAAGCGCCGGTCCAGCATGGCCAGGTGGAATTCCGCGTTGTCTTCTTCGATCCTCCGGCACTCGTCCAGCGTGCGCCCCGCCGAACTGACGCGAAATCCCAGGTCCCACAACGTCCGGGAGAACTCCGCGATCAGCGGCCGAAACTCTTCCTCCGATTTATCATTTCCGAAAAGAAAGAGCAGGTCGAGATCCGAGTAGGGAAACAGCATCTCGCGGCCATAGCCGCCAAGCGCCAGCAGGCAGAACCCCTGCGCCGGGGTTTGGCGAACCCGCAAAAGTTCCGCAAAAACCTGCTGGATCGCGCCATCCGCCAGCTCACACAACTGCCGCAGCGTGTCCTGCGCGCTGGCGCCGTTATCAAACAACTTGCGAATCCGCTCGCGCTGGGCGTCGCACTGCGGCCCCAGCATTGACAACGAGCTTACCGGGTCTGTCATTTTCTTGTTTGGCCGAAAGCCGGGTTCTAGACCTGTGCGGGGGGAGGCCATCGTAATGCCTAGAGCACGCCCTCGCCGCGTTCCTCATTCCGAATCCGGATCGCTTCCTCGATCCTCGATAGGAATATTTTACCGTCTCCGATTTTCCCTGTCTTCGCGGTTTTCAGAATTGCTTCCACCGCGCGATTCGCCAACCCATCCGCCAGCACCATCTCCAACTTGATCTTCGGCAGCAGATCCACTGTGTATTCCCGGCCGCGGTACACCTCCGTGTGGCCCTTCTGCCGGCCGTGCCCCCGCACCTCGGTCACCGTCATCCCCTCGATGCCGATCTCCAACAAGGCCTCTTTCACCGATTCCAACCGCGATGGCTGAATGATTGCTTCAATTTTCATCATACGAATTTGTGCTCCCGCCAAGTGAAGGAAAGGCTTTCACCCTCCCCCTCAGCTTTCCAGGTTATACCCTTCTTCACCGTGCAGCGTGATGTCCAGACCGGCAACTTCTTGTTCTTCAGGGACGCGCACGCCCGTCAGCAGATCCACCAGCTTCAAAATAACAATCGTCCCAAGCAGCGCAATGCTCCACGCGAACAATACGCCCACCAACTGGTTGCCCACCTGCCTCCAGCGCCCATCTAGTCCGCCCACGGCTTTTCCTTCGCCGAAGATCGGGTTGATCGCTGCCTGTGCGAACACACCTGTCAACAGCGCGCCGATGGTTCCTCCTGCGCCGTGCACGCCAAACGCGTCCAGCGCGTCATCATAGCGAAATATCCCTTTGATCCGGGTTACCATCCAGAAACAAAACAACCCGGCAGCGAACCCGATCGCCAGCGCCGGCATGGGTCCCACAAATCCCGCTGCAGGCGTGATCGCCACCAGTCCTGCCACCGCTCCGGAAATCGCGCCCAGCGCACTTGGCCTTCCATGCTTCAGCCATTCCGCCAGGCTCCATCCCAGCGCTGCTGCCGCTGCTCCAAATTGGGTGGCCACGAATGCGCTTGACGCCAGCCCGTTCGAAGCCAGTGCGCTCCCCGCATTGAACCCGAACCATCCCACCCACAACAGACATGCGCCTGTAAAGCTCAGCACCAGGCTGTGCGGCGGCATCGGCTGTCTCGGGTAGCCCACACGCTTTCCCAAATACAACGCGCAAACCAGCGCGGAAACTCCCGAGGTGACATGCACCACTGTACCGCCTGCAAAATCCAGCGTCTGGAATCGTCCTCCGGCGGCATTCAAAAACCCGCCCTTGCCCCACACCATGTGCGCCATCGGTGCGTACACCACCAGAAACCACAGCGTCATGAACAGCACTGTGCCGGAGAATTTCATGCGTTCCGCGGTCGCTCCCGTAATCAGCGCCGGCGTGATGATCGCAAACATCAACTGGTAAATCATGAATGTGGTTTGCGGGATCGTGCCGGCGTAATCGGCGTTCGGCGTTGCGCCCACTCCCCGCAGAAACGCATGCTCAAAATTCCCGATCACCGGCCCGTTGCCGCCGAAGCACAAGCTGTAGCCCACCAGCGCCCACAGCACTGTGATCAACAGCATCAGCGCGAAACTCTGCATCATGATCGCCAGCACGTTTTTCTGGCGCACCAGCCCGCCATAAAACAGTGTCAGCCCCGGCCCGGTCATCAGCAACACCAGCGCCGCGCATACCAGCATCCACGCATTGTCCGCCGACGACTGCGCTGCCGCCGCCTTCTGCTCCAATTGATTCAGCTTCTCGGTGACGGTTTTGGGAAGTTCGGGGCTGGCGGCGCTTGCGGTGGAGGCGGAGGGTGTGGCGGGGACAGAGGCTTGTCGGGCTAGCAGAGGAAACGCGGTGAGCACCAGGATTACTACGCAACAACACATCACGCCCGTCCGCTTCATCGAACTCTCCGTCGCGAAGACATTAAGGCCTGGCTGCTCAGGGTCGCTCACTTCTTGTCTTGGGGACTTACCAGGATATAGCGCCGATTATACCCACCCAGCCACTGCCGGGGCGTGCGAAATTTTGCTGGCCCCCATTCGTTTTTCTCATGCATACTTCCGCAAGAACCTTTGTTTTCTTTCGCGGGCGAACGCGTCCGCCGCGCGTGTAGGCCTCGGGATGCGCACACCATCCGCCACCTGCAACGTCAACCGGAGGGCTGTTTCCAGGCTGACCCGGTGGCCCTGCGATACGTATATCGGCCGCACTCCCTTGCGCGTCCGCACTACTGCTCCGATCCTCTCCCCTTCCGCCTTTTCGTCCACCAATGGCGTCCAGCTACCCGCCTCTTCTCCCAACTCTCCGTGCGTGCCCACCAGCTGGCTCTTCGCGCAACCGATCGTCGCCCTATCCAGTAGCACCCCCAAATGACAGGCCAGCCCAAATCGCCGCGGGTGCGCGTATCCCTGCCCATCGCAGAACAACAGATCCGGCAGTTTCCTGAGCTTTCTTAGAGCCGCCAGAAGCACCGGAATTTCACGGAAACTCAGCAGCCCCGGAATATACGGAAAGTGCAAAGGCACCACCGCGCTCGCCCGCTCGACCTCTTCCATCTCCGGAAACCGGAAAACTACGACACAGCCTATTGCCCGGTTGGCTTCCCGCAAAACGTTCCAGCGGCTGCGGCGCTTCTTCAGCGCCTGCGAGCCTGTCAGCACAAACGCCGCGTCCAGGCCCGCCACCGTCCGAATCTCCGGCAACCGGTCTGCCCCTTCCCACTCTTTTCGCAACTCCTCTTGGATGGCCCGGGCCTGTTCGGGCGCAACTCTCCAGGCGTGCCTCTTGGCCCATTCCCTTGACTTGTACTCCATGCCTATCATCGTATAATGCAACAGCCGCTATTGACGCCACTGCCTTGCGGCGAGCCAACGTCTCTTGAAATTCACTGAGGGGAACGGCCCATGACCCTGCATCCACCCTTGGAAGTCTCCGCGCGTGAAGCTGCCGGAATCCACTATGTTGGCGTGCATGGCCGCCTCACCATCGGCGATCCCAGCGAGCGCTTGCTCGAATTTGTGCAGAATCTGGTCCAGCAGGGCGCCCGCAAAATCGTCATCAACCTTGACGACATTCCGCAGATTGACAGCTCCGGCATCTCTGTCCTGGTGAAACTCTCCATCTCCCTGGCGCGCCTCGGCGGCGGTTTGCACCTCGTGATAGGCCAGGGCCGCGTCCGCGACGCCCTCACGGTCACTCGCCTCGTCGAAGCCATCCCCACCTTCGAATCCGAAGACCAAGCGCAGGCCTTCTGACCCGTTTAAGGCACGAGAGAAGTCTCAACTCCCCAAAGAGAATTTGCAGCAACATCGCGGTCTGCTATACATACCGTTAGAAGTTTCTGCCCGCGGCACACCTTCCAAAACGCCCCGGTGTGTGCTGGCTCGCTTCAGAACGGAGGCACCTATGGAAATGACCGTGGAACATCTGGGCTCCGTGCAATTCGAGATCAAGACGCGCGGCCACGGCATCGTGAGTGATCAGCCACTGGATAACGGCGGATTCGACGAAGGCATGACGCCGCCGGAATTGCTGCTGGCGTCGCTGGGGTCGTGCGCCGGTTATTACGCGGCGCAATATCTGCGCAAGCACAAGCTGGCGACGGAAGGAACGCGCGTCCGGGTGACCTGCGAAAAGGTGAAGGACCCGGTGGCGCGAATGACCAATTTCGTGATCGAAGTGGACGCGCCGGTCGAATTGACGAAGGAACATCGCCAAGGGTTAAAAGAAGCGGTGGAGCATTGCCTGGTGCACAACACGCTGTTGCATCCGCCCAAAATTACGCTGAAGGTGGAAGGGGCAGTTGCGGCGCGAAAGTGAAGTTCAACGAGCTAGTGCCCGAGTCAGAATTACTTTCTGAACTTAGTAACCCATCTTGTCATTCCGAGGGTCCCGCGCTGCGCGGTTCCCGAGGAATCTGCTTTTGTTTCAATAGGGCGGAAAAAGCAGATTCCTCGCTTCGCTCGGAATGACAATGTTCCTTTTTCAGCGAATTCATGACTGGGGACACCGGCATCTTGCCGGACAATTCCCTTAGAATTTTCGCGGCGATCCGGGCAGCCGTACGCGCGGCTTCATGAACGCGTGATGAGGATGTTACCGAGGACGAGGGCATCCATCTGGGTGCGTAAGAAACAATCCAGCGCTTCTTCAGGGCGGCAGACGATGGGTTCGTTGTCGTTGAAAGAAGTGTTTAAAACGACGGGCACGCCGGTTTGCTGCGCGAATTCGCTGATGAGCGCGTGGTAGCGCGGGTTTGCTTCACGGGTGACGGTTTGCAGGCGGCCGGTGCCGTCAACGTGAGTGGGCGCAGGGATCTTGTCGCGCTTGCCGGGCTGCACGGAATAGGCCAGATTCATGAACGGGGAAGGGTGGGACCTGGTGAACCACTCGCCGGTTTTTTCCGCAAGGATGGAGGGAGCGAAGGGGCGAAAGATTTCCCGGTGCTTGATGCGGCGATTCAGGGTCTCCTTCATCTCCGGGCGGCGCGGATCGGCGACAATGCTGCGGTTGCCCAGCGCCCGCGGGCCCCATTCCGCGCGCCCTTGATACCAGCCGAGAATTTTTCCCTCCGCGATGATGCTCGCTGCGCGGCGCATAAGCTCCGGCTCAGGAAGTTCCGAGATGCTATAGCCGCCTTGAGAAACAGCGCTGGCTTGGATGGCGGCGCGGATTTCCGCGGGCATGTAGGCCGGACCCCAATAGGCATGATCCATCACGAAGGAGCGGGGTTTGCCGAGGAGTTGGTGCCAGACGTAGTAGGCGGCGCCGACCGCGAGCCCTCCATCGCCTGCGGCGGGATGAACGTAGACCTGCTCGAAGGGAGTCGTGTCAAATATCTTTCCATTGGCCACGCAGTTGAACGCCACTCCGCCCGCGAGGCACACTGCTTTCGCGCCCGTTTGCGCCGCCAGCCTTTTCAGCATGCCCAGATAGACTTCTTCAAGGCGCGCTTGCAGCGAAGCCGCGAGATCGCGGTGACGCTGCTCGAGAGGTTGCTCCGGAAGGCGGGCGGCTCCGCCAAGCTTCCTGGGCATGGCATCCGAGAATAGTTTGCCGAGGACTGGCGTTTCGTCCGACTCGGCCCATGACATTTCCGGGCCGGTCTTGTGATGCGTGAAATAGTCGAGGCCCAGGCGGAACCCGAATTCGCCATCGTTGGGGCTGAAGCGCACGATATCGCGAAAGGCGTCGAGATAGTGCGGCTGGCCGTATGCCGCAAGGCCCATCACCTTGTATTCGTCGCCAAATTTCAAGAAGCCGAGATATTGCGTCACGGCGCTGTAGTAGAGGCCGAGGGAGTGGGGAAAAGCGATGGCGCCGTCAATGTGCATGCTATTGCCGCGGCCGGTGCCCCACATGGAACTGGCGAAATCGCCCAGACCGTCGGCGGAAAGCAGCGCGGCATCCTCAAACGGTGAAACGAAGTAGGTGCTGGCGAGATGGGCCTGGTGGTGCTCGACGCGATGAAAGGTGGCTTTTATTTTCGCGGGGTCACTGTCGAAGGCCGCAGCGAGCGCCGCGGGAATGCCGGTGAATTTTGAAATAACCCTGATGCGCTCCCGGGCAAAGGAAGGCATGCGCAACGCATAGAAGAGCTTGGTGGCGAGCCGCGCGTAGGGATTTCGCGGAATGGCTACGTGATCAATGTCTGCGAGGGTGAGGCCGCCTTCCTTCAGGCAATAGCGAATCGCCGCCACGGGGAATCCCGCCGCATATTTGACGCGATTGAAGCGTTCTTCTTCGACCGCTGCAATCAGCCGGCCGTCACAAACCAACGCCGCGGAGGCGTTGCCGTGGTACGCATTGATTCCCAGAATGTTCATGAGCCGAGCTGTCAGTTTACCTCGATTGGCGGCGTGTTTCCGAAGGCGTAGTCAGGGCACACGAATCCACGATTAGCACAAATGCCGGCGGCACCATTCATTCAGCACATAGAGCGACCACGGGCGGGACCAGGTTGTCTGGCCGTGCAGAAAATTATCCCACACCATACGGACGCCTGCCGTATGCAGATGAGTCGCGAGAGCGGGCGCGAGGCTCGCGAGACTCTCTTCGATGCGTGGCCGGAGAGCGCCGCCCAGCCATTCTTCCCACGGCAGTGTGAAGGTGCGTTTCTTCTGCTCCAGGATGCCCTGCGGAAGGAGGTCCTGCACGGCGGCGACGAGCAGCGCTTTGTGGCGGCTGGGCTGCACGCGCGCTTCGTCCGGAAGGGCGCACATGAATTCGACGAGGGCGGTATCCAGCAAAGGCACGCGCACTTCCAGCGAGCGGTCCATGCTGACGGAATCGGTGTCGCGCAAAAGAGTGCTGGCCATGTAGGTGCGCAATTCGAGCCAGGAGACGCCGGCGATGGGTTCAAGGAGTTGCGCCTGGTCGGCCACGCGTTCGAGCCAGGCGAGCCAGGTGGGGTCGAGGTTAACGCCATCGGCGGAAACGTTGCTGCTGCGGAATAGAGGATCAGTGAGCCGCGCCAATTCGGAGGGCGGGAAGAGAAGCCGCGTGAAGAAATACGAATGAGGAAGCGCGTCCGGCATGAGCCAGGCATTGGTGGCCTTGCGAACGGCATCGGCCGAGCCGCGGTTTCCAAGGAATGTGCCGACGAGCGGAGAGCTGATGCGGCGGAAGGCGCCCGGAACAAACCGGGCGATGGCGTCCATGCGCATGAGCTTGGGAGTGTCGGCAAAACTTTGATAGCCAGCGAAGAGTTCATCGCCACCGAGGCCGGAGAGAGCCACCTTTAGGCCCACCTGGCGCGCCGCCCAGGAAACGAAATAGGCGTTGATGCCGTCCATGGTGGGCTGGTCGAGAGCCGCAACGGCTTCGTCCAGACGGACGAGCATGTCGGAGCCCTGCAAAGGCACATCGGTGTGCTGCGTGCCTGTGTGTTTGGCCACCGCCCAGGCAAGCAGGCCTTCGTCGTATGCGGTATCGGGAAAGGAGAGCGTGAAGCTGCGAATGCCGGGCTGTTGACGCGCGGCGATGGCAGCGATCGCGCCGGAGTCCAAGCCGCTCGAAAGAAAAAGCCCCACGGGGACGTCAGCGAGGAGATGCCCGCGGATGGTTTCTTCCAGAAGCGCGCGCACGCGGGGAACGGCAGCGGCGAAATTACGCGGGCGCTTGGGGTCGCGTGCCGCGGAACTCTGGAGAGAATCCCACCAGGGACGCGCACGGGGAACTTTGCGGCGCTCGGGGAGATGAAGCAGCAGGCGATGGCCCGGCGGGAGCGAGAAGGCGTTTTCGATCAGCGTGACGGGTTCAGAGACACTCCCGAATAAAAGATAAGAGGTGAGGGCATCGGGGGAAATCTGGCGCGGCAGCGTGCCGGCCGCCAGCAGGGCGCGTAATTCCGAGGCGAACACAAATCCTTCGGACGTTTGTGCGTAATAGAGCGGCTTGATGCCCAGTGGGTCGCGTGCGAGGAAGAGAACCGGGACGGTGGCGTAGTGTTTGCGCAAATCGAGAAGAGCAAAGGCAAACATGCCGCGCAGTTCGCCGAGGAGGTCTTCGCCCCACTCTTCCCATCCGTGAACGAGAATTTCCGTGTCGGACTGCGTTGCGAAATGATGCCCGGCGAGGAGCAAGCGTTCGCGCAATTCGCGGTAGTTGTACAACTCGCCGTTGAAGACCACGGCTACGTTGGCGGATTCGTTCCAAACGGGCTGGTGGCCGCCCGCAATGTCGATAATGCTAAGGCGGCGCATGCCCAGGGCGAGGCCCGGAGCGCGCGGGTCGTTGGCAAGGAACCCGTCATCATCGGGCCCGCGATGGCGCATGGCCGCAGCCATGCTTCGCACACGAGATTCGGCTTCTTTGCTATTGGGAGCGTAAGTGAAACCGCAGATTCCGCACACGCGGCTATTTTATCTCCGGACTGGTGAAAAATGCGGCTGTTGCGCGGCAGAGGTTCGCACGCAGGTGGAAACGCGGCGCCTGCAGGCGATGATCGGCCAGCCAGGCGAGAAA
>Ga0074044_10000360_pt1 | contig 45259 bp, 43 predicted proteins | sample BogForMeECP23OM1_FD_94443 | JGI IMG/M metagenome (GOLD analysis project Ga0074044, IMG submission 94443) | Bog forest soil microbial communities from Calvert Island, British Columbia, Canada - Bog Forest MetaG ECP23OM1 | ecosystem: Environmental > Terrestrial > Soil > Wetlands ...
GCCTTGAAAAACGAGGTTACCCCCAGTCGCCAGTACGCCGCCACTTTCGACCAGTGGAAGATCGGCGCGCCACGCTTCATGCTGCTCGACCGGATTCCAGGCGATTAGATGGCCGGTCATGGGTGGAGAAGCGAGTGCTTTTTGCTTGACTGGTCCATCGTAGGCGGCATCCTCACCGCGATTCCAAAGTGTGGGATTCGACTTCCAGTTTTTGTCCGGAGCACCGAGGAAGACCGAGTTTTCTCTTGCCGGGACGTAGACCAGGCCAGTGGCGGGATGAAATGCCATGGGGTACCAGTTGTGTCCACCACCGGGCGCTGGGGATACAAGTACGGCCTGCCAGCCATCGTGAGCGCTCGGCGATTCCTGTGGGCGCCCAGTTTCAGGATCGATACCCGTGGCCCAAGTGATGCCATTGACGAACGCTTTTGCGGAGATGAACTGGCCGGTCTGGCGATCGAGCACGTAGAAGAATCCGTTCTTCGAGGCTTGCATAATGACCTTGCGCGTGCCGCCGCCGATCGGCAAATCCGCGAGCATCAAAGGTTGCGTGGCGTCGTAGTCCCAATTATCTCCGGGTGTAACCTGATAGTGCCAAACCAGCTCGCCGTCGCTCGCGCGCAGCGCCAGGATGGAAGCGAGGTACAAGTTGTCGCCACCGCCGGGGCTGCGGAGATCGCGGAACCAGGCGACTCCGTTTCCCGTGCCGGTGTACACCAAATCGAGGTTAGGGTCGTAGACGATGGAGTCCCACGGCGTACCTCCGCCCCCCGCAATCCACCACTGGCCGTGCCAGGTTTTCGCGGCGGCCTCCATGGCCGTGGACTCGAAGCCTTTGGCAGGATCCCCGGGAACGGTAAAGGTACGCCAGAGGAGCTTGCCGGTCTCGGCATCGTAAGCGGAGATATAACCGCGCACACCAAATTCTGACCCGGCGTTGCCGATGAGGACTTTTCCTTTGGCGATTCGCGGAGCGCCAGTAATCGCATAAGGCTTGGATTGGTCAACGGTGATGACATCCCAAACGGGTTTACCGGACTTGGCATTCAGGGCGATTAGGCGCCCGTCGAGTGTGCCGAGATAGACCTTGTCGTTGTAAAGGGCTACTCCGCGATTGACAACGTCGCAGCAGATGGTGCGAACCCGTGCACGAGGCACCTGGGGATCGAAGGTCCAAAGGATCTCACCCGTTTTTGCGTCCAGTGCGTACGCGACGCTCCACTCTCCGGTCGTAAAAATCACGCCATTCGAGACTAGTGGTGTTGCTTCCAAGCCTCTCGTCGTGCCCAGCTCGCGATCCCAGAGCAACCCGAGTTGGCCAATATTCTGCTCGTTGATCTGGCTCAAAGGGCTGAAACGTTGCTCGTCGTTGGTCCTTCCGTACATTGTCCAATCGGCTCCCACGGCGACGGCCGTTGGGGGAGGGGATTTCTTACAGGCTCCCATCGAGAAGACTAGTAACACGACAAATAACGGCGACACGCTGAGGCGAATCTTCATGAGATCTCCCGTAAGCTTAACAGTGTGATTTTCCCAGAGACTTTACTCAATCACTCCACGCTCTGACTCCCCGATAAGGCATCGACGTTCTAGGGTTTCCACTGGCCACTGCTTTACCGGCTTTCCACTGGCCACTGACCACTGCCCACTGACCACTGCTTTACCGGCGTGATTCTTCCAGAGAGTTCATCAGCCCATTCAGGATTCGACCCAACTCAGCCGCGTGCCCGATAAGTATCTTCGTTGTCTTGTTGTCGAGATAATCTAAACGTTCGCATAGCAGAATCTGCGTTTCCGTTTCCAGCAGAGACCCACGAGCATGTCCCAGAAATTGTCGGAACTCACCGGTGGTCTGCCGCCCCTGACCTTCCGCAATGTTGCTCGGGATAGAGACAGCAGCGCGGCGGAGTTGGCTCGTTAGTCCATACATCTCCTCTTTCGGAAACGTGCGCGTAGTCCCTGTACACCTCAGCAACAAAGTCCATCGCCTTCTGCCAAGCGATGAGCTGCCGATATGACTGCACAGGCATAACAAGTCACAATCTCGGGTTGTAACTGGCCACTGCCCACCGACCACTTTACTTAATCATGTGGCTGTACAGGCATAACACGTCACAATCTCGGATTTTCAACTGGCCACTGCCCACTGCCACTGACCACTTTATTTAATAACTCCGCGTTCCGACGCTTCTATAAATCGAATCAGCTCCTCAACATCTTCCCCGCCATCCGCTTCCGCCTTCAGCTTCTCCAGCGCCTGCGAAGTATTCAGCTTCGAAGTGAGCAGCACCCGATACGCATGATGAATTTTCCGAATCCGCTCCTTAGTGAATCCCCGCCGCTCCAGACCCACGGCATTCAATCCATAGGCGTGCGTCCCGCGCTCCGCGGACGTCTTCGAAAATGGCAGCACGTCCCGCGTGATGGTCGTGCCCCCGCCGATAAAGGAATACCTCCCAATCCGCACGAAGTGGTGCACCGGGCACAGCGCCCCCACCGTTGCCCAGTCTTCCACGGTGACGTGCCCGCCCAGCGTAGCCGCGTTCGCCATGATAATGTGGCTCCCAATCTGGCAGTCGTGCGCAATGTGCGTATAGGCCATGATCAGGTTGTGGTCGCCGACGCGAGTGCATCCTCCGCCCTTCACTGTGCCGCGGTTGATGGTGACAAACTCGCGAATCTTGTTATGGTCGCCGATTTCCAGCCGAGTCGGTTCGCCCGCATAGCCGATATCCTGCGGTGCCAGGCCAATCGAAGTAAAAGGGGAGAAGTGATTGTCCGCGCCAATTTTCGCCGGCCCTTCGATCACCACGTGCGAAGCCAGACGGCAGCCCTCGCCAAGTTCCACCTCGGGCCCGATCACGCAATAAGGCCCAATCTGGCACGACGGATGTATCTTGCTTTTCGGATCGATGATCGCCGTAGGATGGATGGACATTGAAACCCAGTGGTCAGTGGGCACTGACCACTATTCCTCGACCGTTCCCACACCCGCATTCCGCGGCACCAGCCGGCAAGTGACAATCGCCTCGCAAACCACCTTGCCGTCCACGTATGCCTTGCCTTCCAGACGAGCCGCCGTCATCCGCCAGGCCCGCACCACCATCTCAATTCGCAATTGATCTCCCGGCGCCACCGGACGCCGGAAGCGCGCCTTCTCGATCCCCGTGAACACCATCAGCATCTCGTCCCGGTTCGGAACCTCAGTCAGCAACAGCAGCCCGCCCGCCTGCGCGATTGCTTCCACAATCAGCACGCCCGGCATGATCGGCTTTTCCGGAAAGTGTCCCTGAAAAAAAGGCTCGGTGATGGTCACGTTTTTCAATGCGACAATGCTCTTCATCCGCACCAGTTCGACAACCCGGTCGATCAAAAGAAAGGGATAGCGATGGGGCAGGATCTTGAGAATATCGCCAATGTCCATCGCGGTTTTCGACGTCCCCGCCGGTTCAGTCGTCACCGCGTTACCCGCCGTCGCTTCACTAGGTTGGTTCATGTCCGTCAGCCGTTTCGTTCAAGGCGAAGATTATACCGTAGTGCACGTTGATGATTTCTCCTCCCCGTAAATTCCAGGCGACCCCCACCCATCCTCCGCCGCCACGCGCCCGCCATGGGACGCTCCCCCTCGTAACCCTCTCTCTGTGACGCACGCCCTAGACTCGCCCATCCTCAACGCCGATGATCAACTTAAGGGCCCGGTAAGCAACTCACTCCACCGAGCCCCGGAGCCAATCCATGAATTCGCCCGACGCCCAAACCTGTAACCCCGCTCCCACCGAACCAGATCGCCGCCAGCATCCTCGCTACACCGTCCAGGTCCAAATCGAAATCCGACAGGAAGGCAGCGACGTCCCCATGCGCCTCGAAACCACCGACCTCAGTCGCGGCGGCTGCTACATCCAGCTGATGATGGCCCTCCAACTTGGCGCTCGCGTGCAAGTCACCCTCTGGCTCGGCGGCTGCCCCGTCGTCATCCAAGGACGCGTCGTCACCCGCCATCCCCAATTCGGCAACGGCATCATGTTCGTGGATTTCGAAGGTGAGGGAGAACAACTCCTGAACCGTTACCTGCAGGCCATCACCACCTAGCAGAGCCTGGACCTGGCAGAGGAATGAACCGCCAAGCAGCGCGCTCAGCCAGCTTGTCGATCAAAAAATCAAGAGCGCAAGCTCCGCGCATGTCCGAAATAGCACCGCCATCCCACTTATTACTCTCCAGATTCCCCCACCAATCAAGGCACCCAACGGGCCACTATCCACTGCTCTTCGCCATTACCACGATCGGCAGTGTCAACCCATTCCCCAGCGGTACCTCCACGGCTTCCAACTCCGCATACCCCTTCACCCGATAAAAAGGAACTCCCGTCAGCGTCGCTCCCATCTCCAGCCGCCGAAACCCAGCCGCCCAAGCCGCCGCCTCACAAGCCTCCAGAATCATCCCGCCAATCCCACGCCGCGCCCACGCCGGATGAACAAAAAATGCCCGAATCTTAGCCGCATCCGTCGCCGGATCCAGCAACGAATCCTCGCGCCCCGCAAACTGATCGCCGCCAAACAAAGTTTTCCGCTTGCTCCACCCGCCGCACCCGACCAGCAGCGCCCCGCCCGAGGATTTCGCCCCCGCCACCTCCGTCTCCTCTGCCGCAAAATAAGTTCCATCCGCAATCAGCTGCGTGTCCACTCCATACACCGTCCGCAACGCGCTCTCCAATTGCGCCGCCGAATAATCCCTCGCCTGCAATCCCCGCACCGAAGCCTCAATCAATTCCCGAAGCAACGGAATATCGCAAGCCTCCGCCAACCGAATGCGTATGTTCATAACTGATTTCCAGCAGGCTCCGTAAAAAATGAGGGTTTCATATCAGGGCATAGCCTGAGTGAAATCAGACGCCCTTCAGGCGCCAAGAGCTGATGCCTGACGGCTGATGGCTGACGCCTATTTCCCCGCCGCCGCGCACTCCGCGCAAGGGCAAACTTCCCGCAGATAGAACCAGGAATAAATTCCCAGATCGTGTTTATCGTTCCACGAAAACTTCAGCGCGTACTTGCCCACGGCCTCCGCCGACAGTGCCTTCACCGCCGGCTTGAACATCGGCAAAGCCCCAGGCGCCACCTTCGCCTTCTCGCCCGCCTTTCGTCCCGACTTCCCCCGCTCCTCCTCGCAAAGCGCGCAAGGGCAAGCATCCCGCAAGAACGCAAACGTGTAGACGGACCGGTGCCCATCCTTCCACTCAATCTCCATCCCCGTCCCCGTCGTCAAATGAATCACCACCGACTTAGGATCGTTCCCCACCCGAGGCGTAAAATCCGGCAGCGCCATAAATTAAAGTATCGCACGCCACCCGCGCCGCCGATCAAATGTGAGGCAAGAATCGTGAGTGAGGCAAGAATAACGTGAGGCAAAAATGTGGAGCAAAAGCTGCGGAAAAACCCGGGTTCCGAATCAGGGTATCGCTCTTAGGGTTTCGTATCAGGGTATCGCTTTAGCGATACCGTAAGTCCTTCGAAATCCCACGCCCCTTTAGGGGCTGGGCATCGAGAGTCGACTTCTTCCGCAACCCGTTAGAACGTCAGCCGCCCACCGAGTTGCAGGATGCGCTGGGTTTGCAGAGCGTTTGTTCCCGCTCCAAGCGTGGTGCTGCTAATTAGACCGAAATTTGCATCGGCAATGTTCGTGTCTGGATTCGCGAATTCCGTGTGGTTCAATGCGTTAAAAGCTTCGACCCGGAATTCGACATTCACCCGCTCGGTAATCGCAGTGGTTTTGGCCAGAGCCAGGTCAAGGTTGGTGCGGCCCGGCCCGCGGAAGAAGTCTCGCGGCAGGCCGTAGCCGGACCCTGGAGTATCGGAAATCGCCTGAAAGGCCGCGGGGTTAAAGTACAGACCACCATTCGTTTTGGGATTTAGAATCGTGATCTTGTTGAACCCGGACGCAAACACGGCATTGGCGAGGTAGCCGTCGCCGGCGCCCGATGGCCCCGGATCCGAGCTTGAGGCCCCCGACAATTGTGAATTGATGCTGAGCGGGAACCCAGTCCGCCAAGTCAAGATGGGGTAGAGGCTCCATCCCTTTACCAGGCGCTTTGGCCCTGACGCCCAAGCCCGATCAAACGGCAAATCCCATCCTCCGCTGAAAGTGACCCGGTGCGTAACGTCGAAGTCGGAGGAGCCGCGGAGCACTCCGGGATCGTAGTACGGCACCTGCGAATCCCGGTTGCGGAATCCGGATGCGTCATCGATGCTGTGGCCGTAGGTATAGGCCAAAGTGAAGTAGGTGTTGCCCAATATCCGATTCGCGCCGTTCTGTTTCGTTAAGGAAGCCTCCAGGCTGTTGAAACCGGCGAAGCTGGCATTGTTAAACTCGAGTTCGGCGCCGCCAAAAGGACAAGCGGAGAAACTACCTGGGCTTGTGCCGCAGAAGCTGCCGAACGTATTCTGAATCGTCGGGTTCTCGTTCAGAATTCGGGCAGGGTTGGAGCCACTCCCCGCGAACGGGCCACTCAACGGGAACGGGTTGATGTCCTTCAGCGCCGTCAGTCCTTTCGAACTGCTGCCCACGTAGTTGACTTCCATCATCAGGTTTCTCGCAACTTCGTGTTGCAGGCTCAAGTTGTACTGGTAGGTATAAGGCGTGTGAAGGTGTGGGTTCACGAAGTAGAGAGAGCTCTCGTATCCTCCAAACGGAAGAAACAGCCCGGTCGCAGGATTGAATGCGGTAGCGGGGTTGGGTGGCTGGGACGGAAAGGGGTTGCTGCTCGGCGTGGCGGAGTTGGCCCATGGCGCGCTATAGATAGGCGAACCGGACGAGGTAAACGCCGGTTCGATTGGGAGGCCCGAAGAAGCGCAATTCGCGGCAGTGGCCGGATTCGTGAAACACGGGAAACTGGGGCCTCCTTCGCTGTAGAACGGTGGCGCGCCATTGAATTGCAGGTTGTCTTCGCCTTTGAGGACGTCGTAGAAGATTCCGAAGCCGCCGCGAAGGCTGGTCTTGCCGCCGCCGCTCGCCGGACTCCAGGCAAAGCCGATTCGCGGCCCAAAGTTGGTTTTGTCCGGAAAATTGGCGCCGCCAGGCGCGCCCGGGTCGCCGGGAAAAACCAGGCCAAGCGGCGCGTTGGGGAATCTTACCGACTGATCCCCGGGGACGATGGAAAAGCTCCTTCCCTTGGTGTCAGTCTTAGGCGTGCTGTACTCGTAGCGAATCCCCAAAGTCAGGGTCAGGTTGGTCCTTACCCGCCACTCGTCCTGCGCGAAGCCGTAGGTTGATTTGCTGCGGATGTTGTTGGCCGCATTTGCGCCCTCCAGCAGGTAGTTCGGAGCTCCCACCAGAAAGTCGGCGAAGGCGTTGCCGGTGCCCACCCCGCCCGCTCCGTAATAATTGAAATTGCTGTCGCTGAAATAATCGTAGAGCGTATTTTGCTGATACGCCGAAAACCCCGCGCCGAATTTCCACGTGTTGCGTCCTCGAACCCAGGTGAACGTGTCCGCATACCCAAACGTGTTTCCGATCAGGTGGGTCGGACCGTACGGGTCCTGCCCAACTATCAAACCGCTGTCGTTGAAATACAGCTGTGGAGGGCCATTGGAAATGTCCGACAAAATCCCGAATCCTGTCGCGGCGCCCGAGTTATTGTTGGAGAGACTGGCCACGTTGGTATCCGGCTTATCCTGCAGGATATTGCGGCGCTGCGCTGTCACACGAAATTCGTTGAGCTGGGTAGGCGAAAAGGTCCGCGTATAGGCGATATTGAGATAAGAGGTGTTGACTCGGGTCGTGCTGGGCAAGCCCGGCGCCGTTTCAGAGTTGTTGAGTCCGAAGGGTTGAAGCAGGGGATTTCGATTGCCGCCGATGGTGCCCGTCAGCTTGTCCTTGGAGCTGATGTTGAAGTCGATCTTGGCAGTCAGCTCATAGGGGTTGTTCGTGCTGCCCCCTACGGGAAAGATCTCTCCGCCCGCATTCGACGGAATCAGTCCGGTCTTGATGTAGGCTTGCGCGGCAGGGTCGATCTTGTCGATTATGCCATTGGCCGCATCAGCGGGGGTCGAGAAGTAGGGGTTCGCTTGCAGGAACGCAACCACGTTGGGATCCGGGCCGCCGTTCGGACCGGCTTGAGAGAAATCCCCTCCCAGCTCGGCCGTCGTGAACGTCTGTTGTTGCGGTAGCACGTCGGTCTGTATCTGCCGCTGCCCCTGGTAGGCAACAAAAAAGAATAGGCGGCTCTTGATGATCGGGCCGCCAAATGTCGCGCCAAATTGATTGCGTTTGAGATTGTTGCGGGGCAGGGGGACGGGATTAAGCAACGGATCTTTGTTGAAATAAGCGTTGGCGTCGAAATCGGTATTGCGCAAGAACTCGAAGGCGCTGCCATGGAAGTCGTTGGTTCCCGACTTGGTTACGACCGTGATCACTCCCGCGCCGTTGCGGCCATATTCCGCCGTGTAGTCGCTGGTCAAAATACGAAACTCGGCAACCGAGTCCGGATTCGGGTTGTAAACCACCGCGTTGTTGAGAAGATCGTTGTTGAGGCCGCCATCCAGCAAGTAGGTTATAGAATCGGAGCGTCCGCCACCCACGCTGAAGCCTAATCCGTTTCCCGCCCCGTTATCCGGGTTGTCCTCGGTGACGCCAGGCTGCAAAAGAGCCAGGCTCAGCACGTTGCGTCCGTTTAAGGGCATATTAACGATGGGACGGCTGGTCACCGACTGCCCTATCGTCGGGTTGACCGTCTCCACCCCCGCTGCCTGCGCTTCCACCAACACCCGTTCGCTGGCCGTGCCCACTTCCAGCTTTAAGTCAGCCCGAAACGACTGGTTGATCTCGAGCGGTGCAGTGAGCACTTCCAGCTGTCGAAAACCTTCGTGCCGGGCGACAATCTTGTACGTGCCGATGGGCAGGTTCAAGACCTGGTAAAAGCCACTCTTGTCCGAGGTCGTTTCGGTGGCAACGTTCGTCGCCGTATTCGTGACTGTGACCTTGGCGCCCGTCACCACCAATCCTTGCGGATCGGTGACCGTGCCCACGATCTTTGCGGTCGCCTGTTGTGCGCTTGCGTCTGTCGCCAACCACAGGGTCATGCACAAAATCACCACTGCCGTCAGTAGCTGTCCGAGTCTTCCTGTCTGGGGTCGCATTGGGAGCGTCTCTCCTGTGCTGCTTTTTGTGAAGTGCGAAAATTTTGTGCCACGGCTTCTGTTTTGTCAACCTGATCGCATCAGAGTGTCATAGCGCAAGCGGGGGCGTTCGCTTAAATGCAGCCGCGCAACGAAAAACCGGAACGTAACTGAGAAACCACACTTCCGCAATCGCTCCTGGCCACTGACCACTGACCACCGACCACTGTTCTCCATGAACAAGCGGAAGAATCGCGGAAACGAATCACGGTAAAATGGCTGGGCAGTGGGGGCTTCGACGGGGTACCGACCACCGACCACCGACCACTGACCACTGTTCTCCATGGACAAGCAGAAGAATCGCGGAAACGAATCACGGTAAAATGGCTGGGCAGTGGGGGCTTCAACGGGGTACCGACCACTGACCACCGACCACCGACCACTGTTCTCCATGGACACCGCCCGCATCGCCGCCCTCCTCGAACCTTTCCTCGAGCCATCGCTTTCCGAATCCCAGCTCGATCAAATATCGATATACATCGATCTATTACTCCGCTGGAACGCCCGCATCAACCTGACCGCCATCCGCAACGAAGAAGAAATAGTAACCCGCCACTTCGGCGAGTCCTTTTTTCTGGCCCGCCACCTCTTCCCAAAACCCTGTCATCCCAACCCTGAGCGAGCCGAAGGGAAAGAACCTGCTGGTGTTCTTGGTTCTACTGGTTACTGGTTACTGGTTACTGGCAACTGCCCTCCCCGCGTCCTCGACATCGGTTCCGGCGCCGGATTCCCCGCCCTTCCCCTGAAGATCTGGGCTCCACGCATCCACCTGACGCTGGTCGAATCGAATCACAAAAAGACCGCCTTCCTCCGCGAAGTAGCCCGGGCACTTACATTGACCAACATCAATGTAATCACCGACCGAGTCGAAACCGTAGCCGCCCGCCGGGGCCCCGACTTCCCCCAAGCCGACGTAGTAACCCTCCGAGCCGTAGAGCGCTTCGCGGCCATCCTCCCCCAAGCCGTATCTTTCCTGGCCCCAAAAGGAACCGTAGCGCTACTAACAACCACCCCCCAGATCCCCCAGCTAACCCATCTGCCCCCCCTGAAATGGCACCCTCCAATACATATCCCACAGTCACATTCAAAGGTATTACTAATTGGATACAAGGCTTAAAGTAGGAAATACATAGTAAATATTGCCCGCCAGAGTGGTTCATGCCGCCACTTATAGCCTCAAGAATTGGGTAAAAGTGGGACATTCATCGTTAAATCTCATTATGAGACACACCCATAATTAGTGTTTCACGTGAAACACTTCTCAAGTTTTGGAAGCACTCGACCCCGCGAATCCCTACAAACTGACGATGTGTTTCACGTGAAACACAACGCAATAGCGTTCAAGAGCCGCGAAATGTTTCACGTGAAACACTCGTCGCGTTTGCACAAAAATCTGGCATTGATTTCCGCAGGTGCGTTCGCATATTCTGACCCGCAACACACAGAAAACAAAATCATGGGACGCGTCATCGCAGTTGCCAACCAGAAGGGTGGAGTCGGCAAGACTACGACTGCCATCAACCTTGCCGCCTCACTCGCCGCCGCCGAGGTCAACACGCTGCTGGTGGACTGCGATCCGCAGTCGAACTCAACCAGCGGTCTGGGCCTGGTGAAAAATCCGGACCGTATCAGCATCTACGACGTCCTCATGGGCGTGGCCTCCGCGGAGGAGGCGCTGCAGCTCACCGAGCTAGAACAGCTCTGGCTGATTCCGTCGCACAAGAATCTGATCGGCGCGAACATCGAACTGGTGGCGGTGGAGCGGCGCGAGTATCGTCTGAGGGATGCGCTCGCCAGTTTGCTCGATCGCTTTCAGTTCGTGGTGCTGGACTGTCCGCCGGCGCTTGATCTGCTTACGTTGAACGCGCTGGTCGCAGCGGATGGGGTGCTGATCCCGATGCAGGCGGAGTATTTTGCGCTCGAGGGTGTTTCAGAGTTACTGGACACCATCGAGCGGATACGGGCCGAGCTGAATCCTGGGCTGGTGGTTGAGGGTGTGGTGATCACGATGTTCGATGAGCGGACGAACCTGGCGCAACAGGTGGCGGAGGAGTTGAAGAAATATTTCGGAGAGAAGCTGTGCACGACTACGATCCCGCGGAACATACGGCTGGCGGAGGCTCCGAGCCACGGGCTGCCGGCGTTGATGTATGACGTGCGCTCGCGGGGAGCGGAGAGCTACATACGTCTGGCGAAGGAGATCCTGGACCGGCAGGCGAGAGCGGCGAGCGGTCCGGGAGAAGCGGCTTAGATCGATGGACGTAAATATTTATGTACATCGATCTATTTACCAAAGAGCGAGTTCCCGGTTCTCAGTTCTCAGTAAACAAGTTTTCACCACAGAGGGCACAGGGAACACAGGGGCGGACTGAAGGAGCGTGGAAGTCAGAAGCACGGCGCTCCGTTGAGTGTGTGGCGAGAACTCCCTGCGGCGACGCGGGCGATGTAGATGTAGGGGTCCTTCGACTCCGCCTCGCCATCCGCTTCGCGGATGACGTGGCTCCGCTCAGGATGACATTTTTTGGAGAGAGAGGAACTAGTTGATGACTACATCGAATGCGGCGGTTGATAAGACGGCTGAGAATACTGGGGCGGAGAAGGTTCGCGAGAAGCTGGCGGAGAAGCGGCGGGCTTTGGGGAAGGGACTGGAGTCCCTTCTGCCGGGGCCACGGGTGGCGCCGGCGGCTCCCAGCCTTCCGCAAAGTACGCGGAAGGATGGGGCACCCGCACCTGCTAGTTCTCAGTTCACAGTTCACAGTTCTCAGGAGCCCGGCTCGTCGTCATCCTCTTCTGGCGCTAAGGGTGGACTGGCGGGGACGGTCGTCGCTCCAACCGATGCGGTTCCGGGGACTGTGGACGAGTTGCAAGCCGCGGCTGCGGGGCAAACACCGGACGGCGAGCACGTATTTGAACTCGCCCTGGATCAGATCCAGCAGAATCCGTACCAGACGCGGACGGATTTCGACCGGACTGCCCTGGCAGAGCTGGCGGCTTCGATCCAGGCGCAGGGGGTATTGCAGCCGATCGTGGTTCGGCCTCGGCCGGTTTGGCCAGGGTCGCATATGCTCGGGCCGCATGGGCAAGGCAGGGTCGGACCGCCAGTGATGCCCCCCGAGGGGATGGTGCCTGAGGGAGAGCAACGCTTTGTCCTGATTCTGGGCGAGCGGCGTTTTCGTGCGTCGAAGATGGCGGGGAAGACTACGATCCCGGCGATCGTGAAGCGGGTTTCGGAGCAACAGGCGGCGGAGATGACGCTGGTCGAGAACCTGCAGCGGCAGGACCTCGAATGCCTGGACCAGGCTCTGGCCTTCGCCAAACTGAGCACGGAATTCAGCCTGACGCAGGAAGATATCGGGAAACGCGTGGGCGTGTCGCGCGAGCAGGTATCCAATTATCTGCGCTTGTTGAAACTGCCGCCCGAAGTGCAGGTGGCGTTGCGCAACAAAGAGCTGACATACAGTCATGCACGCTTGTTGCTCTCCCTCGATAGCGAAAGCCAGATCATGAAGGTGGCGCGAGTGGCGATCGCCAAAAAGATGTCGGTGGCGTTGCTCCAAGATATGGTGATGGACAGCCACATTCCGAAGGACCCTCCGGAATCGCGGAAACCGGGCGGGGCGCGGTGGGTGGATCCGAATGTGCGGGCGGAACAACGGTCGCTGGAGGCGGTGCTCGGGTTGCGGGTGCGGATACGGGATCGTAAGGGGAAGGGAAAAATCCTGATTGAGTATGGGACGGTCGACGAGTATGGGCGGTTGATTCGGATGCTGCGGGGGAAGTGAGGCCGGGTTTCAGGGTTTCGGAAATATGTTTCACGGGGGACATTTTGCGGCGGCGATATTATACGTACAGCGATGTACATGCATTGAAAATGTACACGATTCCTGCCGCGGGCGACGGGTTCTTAAGTTGTTGATAACGCTGGAAGTTTGGGTGTGGTTAAAGAGGCACAACCGGGTAATTGTTACACTGTAATTATTGCACGACCGATTACTTGGTGGGTGGGATGCATCTCGGTCAGACCCAGCGCTGAAGCGCTGGGCTAAGCTCGGTCGTCCCTCCGGGACTTACATCTGCTATCGTTTCCCGCGTTTCCGCGCGCTCGGCCGAAGTGGCCGGCATGTCTTTGCCAGGCGTGGCGATCAACCCTATAATTGAAGTTGGGCACGAGTCCACGGCGCCGACTGTAGGTCTGACTCGTGATTTTCAGCGATCGTTTCACTGAGCACCATTGCTGAACACCCTCACTGAACGCCGTCACTAAACGCCGTCACTGAGCACCGTCACTGAGCACCGTCACTGAGCACCAAGGAGACTTCATGTCCGCACCCAGCCGTCGTCCGGAGATTCGCCGGCGCCGCACTCGCGCCGAAAAAATCGCGAAGCTGCGCAAGCGCCTCGCCGCTGCTTCCGCTTCCAATGACAAGGACCGCCTGACCGCTAAGCTGCAGCGCGTCGGTTTGGTTTCTCCGGGGAATCCGTTGATCAAGAGCGCGTAGCGGAGAAGACGTTGCTGGGACCACAGGCAGCTGCCGAGCTTCGCTCGGCTTGGACGGGGCAGAGCCCCGTCACCACATGATCCGCCCGGTCCCCACACTTGCCGCTGGCTTTCTAGAATTCCACCGTCACTAATCTTGCCGGGTTCTTGCCCACATTCGTCAAGGTGTGGGTGTAGCCTCCCGGCAACCACTTGGCATCGCCGGACTTGAATTTTCCGGGCATGGGGCCCGTGGCTTCGACGTCGCTGCGTACATCGAGATCGGTGATGGCGACTAACAGATGCGGACCGTCGTAATGGTGGCTGGGCGTGACCGCGCCCGGTTCGAGGTTGGCTTCGGACACGCGCACGCCATCTTTCACGAAAAGAATCTTGCTGCTGCCCCCCGGGAAAGTCTTTTCGCCACTTTCCTCCGGCCAATGGGATGGCGTCTGGCGCAATTTTTCATCCTGCATCAGCTCAATCGTCACATTGCGAAAGGGCTGGTCCGAGAGATTCCTGGCTACGTGGGCAAAGTTTCCCGCCGTAAACCGCGTTTCGCCATCCGCGAGCTTGACATCCACGGGCGGCTTGCCCTCGACTTCATTGGAGAGGTGAGCATCGCCGAAGGTGACGTAGACGTAGTCGTGGCGATGGCGGTGCATCAGCGTCGATGTATGGGGCGCGACCTCGACCTTGAAAACACGCACATACTCGTTGTCAACGACAAGGTGGTGCGAGGGTTCAGAGGTGATCTCGACTTCGGGCGCCGTCTGCGCGGCCAGGAATGGGAGCAGCAGGAAGAGGAACAGTATGCGCTTCATGGCGAGGGATTGTAGCACCGTAGGGGTGTTGCAGCGCGAGACGGCGGAACACAATTCGAGCTGCGCTCGAATGGACAGCCGAGGGCGGCTGTCCCTACGCAATTCTAAGCGGCGTACACGATCTTCCCTCCGACAATGGTCGCTACCACTTTTCCCGTCAGCTGCCATCCATCGAAGGGCGTGTTCCTCGATTTCGAGCGTGACTGGGCGGCGGCGAAGGTCCACTTTTTTTTCGGATCGAAAACGGTAACGTCGGCTATCGCGCCGCGGACAAGCGAACCGCGGCCGCGCAGATCGAAACAGCGCGCCGGGCCGGCCGTGAAGAGTTCCACGATGCGGGCAAGAGGGATTCGCTTCTCGCGGTGCAGCCTGGTGATCGCGAGCGCGAGCGCGGTTTCAAGTCCGGTGATGCCGAACGCGGCGCGCTCGAACTCCATCTCCTTTTCGTGGGCGGCGTGAGGAGCGTGATCGGTGGCGATGGCGTCCACCGTACCGTCGGCGAGCGCGGCCAGGATGGCCTCGAGATCGGAGGCCGAGCGCAGCGGAGGATTCATCTTGTAATTGCTGTCGTAGTCACGCATGTCCTCGTCGGTCAGCGTGAAATGGTGCGGCGTAACCTCGAATGTGACGCGCGCTTTGGCGCGCTTGCCCCGGCGCACACTCTTCAGCGCGTCGGCCGTGGAAAGATGGGCGACGTGCAGGCGGGCATTGGGAATGTGCATGGCGAACTGGACGTCACGCTCGACGATGGAGGCTTCGGCAGCGGCGGTCATGCCGCGCAGTCCGAGACGGAACGAACGCGCACCCGCGTGCATGGAGCAATTTTCGGTCATGCGCGTGTCTTCGGCATGTTGGACTACCGGGAAATTCAGCTCCCCGCTCAGGACCAGGGCCTCGCGCATGATGCTGTCTTCGAGAATGGGCTTGCCATCGTCGGTGACCGCGATGGCTCCGGCTCCTTGCAGCGCACGGAAGTCGGTAAGCGCGGCTCCCTTGCTTGCTCGGGTCACGGCCGCGACGGCAAACACATTGACGACCGCGCCGCGTTCGGGCTGACGAAGCCACTCGATCCACTCGGCCGAATCGACCACCGGAACCGTGTTGGGCATGGTGCAGACAGAAGTGAAGCCGCCAGCAGCGGCGGCGGCCGTGCCCGTCGCGATCGTCTCTTTGTGCGCCTGGCCGGGCTCGCGCAGGTGCGCGTGCAGATCGATGAAGCCGGGCGCGACGATGAGGCCGCGGGCATCGAATTTCTCGACTTTTTCGTTCACGCCGCCCTTGATCTTGTGGGGAGGAGCAACTTCGGCAACGCGGCCATCTTTCAGCAGCACGTCCATGGGCGCGTCGATGCGCGCCGCCGGGTCGATGAGGTGGCCGCCCTTGATTAGCAGGGTGCCTTGATCTTTTTTCGGGCCTGTCATCGTCATCGCATTTTTCCCATGGCCCGCGCCAGAATCGCCATGCGCGTGGGCACGCCGTTACGCACTTCCTCCAGGATGCGCGCCTGGGCGCCGTCGGCGACCTCGCTGGTCAGTTCCAGACCGCGAATGATCGGGCCGGGATGCATCACGATGGCATCTTTTTTCGCCATCTTCAAGCGGGCCGGGTTCATCTGGTAGCGCGCGATGTATTCCAGGAGGTCGATCTTCAGTCCGGAAAGGCGCTCGCTCTGCACGCGCAGCAGCATGACCACATCGGTGCCGCGCAAGGCGTCATCAATGTGGCGGGTGACGCGGATGCCGGGAGCGAGTGTCGTCGCAATGTCGGGCACGAGTTCCGGGGGACCGCAAAGAATGATCTTGACGCCGAATTTGCTTAACAAGTGGCACGCCGACCGCGCCACGCGACTGTGAAAGACGTCGCCGACAATTGCGACCTGCAGACCTTTGAAGGTCTTCTTGTTGCGCAGAATGGTGTAAGCGTCGAGCAGCGCCTGCGAGGGATGCTCGTGGAGTCCGTCTCCGGCGTTGATCACGGGCACGTCGATGTGCTGTGCCATCACGTAGGGAGCGCCAGCGTTGGGGTGACGGATGACGATGATGTCGGCGCCGACGGCTCGCACCGTGTATCCCGTGTCGAGCAGCGATTCGCCTTTCTCAATACTCGAACCGATGGACTGGATGAGGACGGTGTGAGCGCCCATTGACTTAGCCGCGATTTCAAAGGAGCTTCGGGTGCGGGTGGAAGCCTCGTAGAAAAGAAGAAACACCCGCTTGCCCTTGAGCAGGGGCCGCGGCCTGTCCGGATTCATGCGCCGGGCAAACTTGAAAAGTCTCAGGATCTCGGCTGCTTCCAGGTGCTCGATGCCGAGGAGGGAACCGCGCGCTGGATTCATAGTTAATTTGTAATTTCCAATTTGTAATTTGTAATTTAAGGGCGCGCGATGCGGATCCAAGTTTTCAATTACAAATTACAAATTACCAATTACAAATTGCCCTGCTGCTTTTCCATCAGCAGGACTTTCTCTGCGTCGTCGACCTCGCGAAGTTTGACCTCGATAATCTGATTTTCCGTTGTCTGCACCGTTCGCCCAATGAAGGCGGCCTCGATCGGCAACTCGCGATGGCCGCGATCGATCAATACGCACAACTGCAAGCGCCGGGGACGGCCGGAACGGAACAGCGCGTCCATGGCGGCACGGGTAGTGCGGCCGGTATAGAGCACGTCGTCCACCAGCACCACCGACTTGCCCGTGATGGGAATTTCCATCTCGCTTTTCTGCACCACGGGCTTGGTGCCGAGAGTGGAAAGATCGTCGCGATAGAGGGTAATGTCGAGCGTGCCGAGCAGCACCGGTTTCTTTTCGATGCGCTGAATGATTTTCGCCAGCCGCTCCGCCAGCGGGACTCCGCGACGGCGGATGCCGACCAGAGCCAGATCTTCGACGCCATTGTTCTTCTCGAGGATTTCATGCGCCAGCCGGATCAAGGTGCGCTCGACCTCGGATGCCGACATGAGCTGCGCTTTCTGCTGGATCTCGACGGGACGCCCTGGCACGCGTGAATTCATAAACGCTGCATCATACGCGTGCGGATGAGGCGAGGGCAAGGGCCGGGCTTGAAAACCGGCTGAAACCTGCATCTGTAATGTTCTTAGAGTGCGCTGATTTGTAGCGGTGTTCAGCTTCCGTCTTTTTGGCAAGCTCCTTTTGCTGCTCTCGTTTTGAGTAAACAAACACGCCCACGAGAGACGCCAAAGCCTTGAGAATAGCAGCAGGCCTTCAGAGTGTGCGTGAGATCTGGGTCGTCCCTCCGGGACTTACATCTTTTATCGTTTCCCGACCCAGCGCTGAAGCGCTGGGCTAAGCTTGGTCGTCCCTCCGGGACTTAGCTCATTCTTCCCACTTTTCCCAGCGCTGAAGCGCTGGGCTAAGTTGGTTCGCCCCTCCGGGGCTAGATTCTCGAGCTCTTCGTTCCACCGGATTGCCCAAAATCAGTTTTCACGCACACACTGCAAGGTTGCCCGCGTCGATTGTGACTGGAATTACACACGAGTGTTGCGCGGCCGCATAAACAGCGAGGCCAGGGCACCGCCAACGGAGGCGAGCACCAGGGCAATAATAAAGAATGACGCCAGCCCTTTCGGAGTGAAGAGGTTGTGGATGCTGGCTTGAAATTGAGGCGTATCCGTATTGACTCCGTACCTCTGCGCTATTTTCAGGATGCCATCGATGCACTCCTGCTGGACATGAAAAAGAATGGTTAGGATGGTGAACAGAGCGTTGATGGCGAAGACGACGATTCCGGCGGCTCCTCCAAGGCGCGCCGCAAGAGCGGCAGGAAGGACGAATCTACTTTCACGGCGGTAGAAAAAGACAGCCAGCGCCCCGGTCAGAACGATGCCGAGCAACGGGATCATCGAGATGAAAACGCCCAACACGCCGGCCTTGAGCGCGGCACGAACGGCGACTCCCTTGTTCATCGCGCTTGCGGACGCAGTTTGCCGCATCTGAGACGAGGCAAGCCTCGTCTCTACATCCGGAGAAAACTCGTCCGGCGCGGGATTCAAGCCGGCCGGAAGTCCATCATCCGGAATCGCAATTTGCACGTGGATTTGCGGAGCGCGGCATTGCGGACAAAACGGGCGCCCGTCCTCGACCGTGGTCCCACAATGTTGGCAAGGGTGTTCCACGTTCTTGAAATTAGCGCACAACGAACCGGAGAGCAAGGCAACGGGGCATTGAATCGTGGGATCGTCCGAGCCCGAGTCGGATTCTCGGCAATGTCGCCAAGTGATTGTTGACGTATACTCATTGACTTCAGAATGCAGAATGCGGCGATGAAGCAACTCGTCATCCTGGCGACGATATTGGCGGCTCTGACCGTAATGGCGCAACAGGCGCCGGTCAATTCACCGCTGCTCGACCATCTTGCCGGCAAGTGGCTGCTGCAGGGGACCGTGGGCAAGCAACCCGTGACGCATGAATTCGATGCGGAGTGGGTGCTCCAGCACCATTACCTGCGCTTCCACGAAGTCTCGCGGGAGAAGAACGACAAAGGCGAACCGCAGTACGAAGCGACGGTATTCGTCGGCTGGAATGAGAAGACCAAGCAATACGCCTGCGTGTGGATGGATGTGTACGGCGGAGCAACACCGGAGTCCATCGGGCTCGCCACGCCCAAAGAGAATGAGCTTGCTTTCGTCTTCACCGATGAGCACGGCGAGACCAGCTTCACCAACACTTTCATCTACGACCCCAAGACCAACACCTGGGAGAACCGGCTCGACAATGTGGTCAAAGGCGTAGCCAAGCCATTCGCGCGATTCAAGCTGACGAAGCAATGAATTGCAACCGGGCATTGAATCAATGACCCGATCAGATGGTGTCGTCCTTGCCCGTGTGTATGCGCACGTAAACCAGCGCAAAGCGGGATCCCTGGCCGGTGGGCTTAACGGCAACGATGTGCTGGTTCCCCTCGGTTCCAACCTTCAACTCCACCGAGTCTCCGCCGTTATTATTGCCACAGGAGACGGGCTTGGAGGCTTCATCCTTGCCGGCCTTGGACTCCACGTCGTTCCAGGCGCCGTGGCACTGGATGGGTTTGCCAAACTTCCGCAGCTCTTTGTCGTAGTAGGCGATGATTTTTTCAGGAGCGTCGTCGGAGACGAACTCCGCGGCCACCACTTTCAGCGAGAATCCCGGCAGGGAAAGGTTTACATTGGCGCTCTTCTTGTCGTCGCTGTTGTCTTTCGGAGCGGGCTTGGCGCCGGGGTAGAGCGACAGCCCAGCGTCGCGAATGTCGGCTTGCTCGCTGACGTGCAGATCGCCTACGGGGGACTTGATGTCAACGTGCGCCTCGCCATTCTTCTTGTCGTGGGCATCGATGCTGCACGCGGGAAGCGCGCAGAGGGCGGCAAACAACGCGCCCAGAGCCAGTTTTGCGATCACGGTACGGCTGGACGTTTTACGGTTGAACATTTTTTGGCGGAACATGGGAGGAACCTCCTGAGCTGGGTCGAGCTGGGGTTGGCCGGGCGGGACGTTCGATCCCCTCGCCTCGGGATGCGATGCCCGGAATTGTAACGGGCAGATGACCGCTGATCGGGATCTCGCCGAAGATCGCCTTCACGGCGGCGGTTTCCGACACGGTTGCATTGGAGAACGCGCACACATAATTCTGGATCGCGGGGAAATCCTGCACCACATAGGGATTGCCCATAGCGAGTACTACAGTACGACTGGCGGCGCGATCGAGGATGGCGGTGAGTAAAGATCCCGTGGCGTCGTCCATGGCAACCGTATTCTTCAAATCTCCTCCGGCGGCACGCATGGCCTTGCCCGCGGTCGGAACCACATAGACCGCAGCGATCACATGCTCCGCCGCTTCCACCGCTTCGACTACCGACGGCTTCATGCCGGCGGCCGAGCGTGCGTCGACGTAGATCACGCGGGCGTCAGGCACACGGGCTAGAATCTGATGTTCGAGCATACGTCCGGAGTCGGCGCGCAGGTCGTCGAAAAAAATCACCGCGACCAAGCGGTTGCTTACCTCGGTCACTGATTGATACGGAAGCGCGGGCTTCGGAGTTCCAACAGAAGACTGCAGCGGGATCACTTTACTGTTGTCGCGGACGAGGGTAATGGCTTCGTCGGCAATGCGCTGGCCGACGGCCACATTCTCCGGTTTCGCAATCTGGCTCGAGAGCTGACCGGGGTCCACCAGCCTCGCCTTGTTCAAGCCGAGAGAAGTTTTTAGTTCCAGAATCTTACGCACCGATTGATCGAGCCGCTGACGGCTGATTTCGCCGCTCTGCACGGCTTCGAGCAGCGCGCGGTAGCTGGCGTCGAGATCGGCCGGAATGATCAGCACGTCATTGCCGGCGTTGAAGGAATCGACCGCTGCCCGGCCGATATTCTGCGCGTACAGGCGCGTCAACCCTGCCATGTCGAGGGCGTCGGTCACGACGATCCCTTTGAATCCCATTTCTTCTTTGAGAAGTCCGTCCACAATTGCCCTTGAAGTTGTGGCCACACGGTTGGGGTCGGGATCGAGCGCGGGAACGGCTACGTGCGCCACCATCACGGCATCCACGCCCGCTTCGATGGCGCGCCGGAACGGCGGCAGCTCCACCGCATCGAGCCGCGCCCGGTCGCCGGTGACTTGCGCGAGGCCGAGATGAGAGTCGGCGGCGGTGTCGCCGTGTCCGGGAAAATGTTTGGCCGTGGTCAACATGCTGCCCTGGTGAGCGCCCCGGATGTATGCCGCCACGAAATCGCCCACCTGCCTGGGGTCTTCTCCGAAAGAGCGCGTATTGATGATGGGATTCGCAGGGTTGGAATTCACGTCGGCATCGGGAAAGAAATTCCAATGCACTCCGATGGCCCGCGCCTCTTGCGCGCTGATGCGTCCGAAGGCTTCGGCATTCTCCGGTTTGCCGGTAGCGCCAAAGGCCATGGCATGGGGGAAAACGGTAGCGCCATTCAGACGCATGGACACGCCGCGCTCGAAATCCGCCGCGACAATGAGGGGCAGCTTGGATGATCTTTGCAGCCGGTTGAGCAATTCGGCGGCGACATCGGGATCGCTCTTGAGCAGGATAGCGCCATCCACCGGGACGGTCATGACCAGCGATCCGATGTGATACTTGCGGATGTTGTCGCGCACTTGAATGAAGATGGGGTCAGCGTCATTCAGGAATTGCGCCAGCACCTTGATCGCGAAGAGTTGGCCGACTTTTTCCTCGGGCGACATCTTGCGCAGCGTCTTGTCGGCCCACTTCTTGCCGGCTTTGTCGAGATGGATGGGACGGGGCTGCTGAAAGCGGTCTTTGCTATTGCTTTTGTCTCTGTCTTTAGTGAAGCAGAGCGGGGCGACTAGCAGTAGCGTGATCAGCAGCAGATGGCGGAGCATGCCATCGACAATAGCAAAAACGGATGGGAACGTCCTGCGAATGCTTGCACTATCTCAGATTTGCGGTTCGATGGTTGCAAGGCTCTCCGCCTGGATGGCTGCGTCGTCGCCGAACCCGGCCAGCCAATGCACATCCGGTTCTTGCCGGAACCAGGTGATCTGGCGCTTGGCATAGTTACGATGCGCCTGCTGCGCCGCCCGGAGCGCCGACTCACGATCGACTTCGCCGCGCAAAAACTGTAGGGCCTGCTTGTATCCCAACGACGCGAGCGGGCGAGCCTGGCCGCCATGTTTTTTGAGCAGCCTTTCGGTCTCGGCGATCAGTCCTCCGCCAATCAGTCCTCCGCCAGGCGGTCCTTCGCCAATCAGTCCTTCGTCAAACATCCTCGCGGCCCGCTGGTTGATGCGGGCATAAAGAGCTTCGCGCTCTGGATTGAGTCCGAGACGCAGGATGCGAAAGCCGCGCAGCGGTTCGCGTCCCTGTTGCCAAAGTTCGGTCATAGTTTGGCGCGACGTCTGGCGCGAGGGCGGGCGCGACGTCAGACACACCTCGATCGCCCGGATCACCTTGGGAACGTCATTGGCATGAATGCGGTGCGCTGCCGAAGCGTCGAGGCGCCGCAGGATGCGATGCAAGTGCTCTGGGCCGTGCTTCTCCGCGCGGGCGCGCAGTTTGTTGCGCAGCTCTTCGGAGCGCTGCGGACCGGGAAAAAGTCCTTCCAGCAGAGCGCGCAAATAGAGTCCGGTGCCTCCGCTAACGATGGGCACGCGCTTCCTGTGCTCGATCTCACGCAGAACCTGCCGCGCCTGGCGGGCATATTCTCCGGCGCTCACGTCGGCGAGCGGATCCACGCAATCCAGCAGGTGATGCGGAATTTCTGCGCGCTCCGCCGCGCTCGGCTTGGCCGTGCCGATTTCAAATTCGCGGTACATGGCCACCGAATCGCAGTTGACGATTTCTCCGTGGAAGCGGCGCGCGATCGCGAGCGCCAGAGCGGTCTTCCCGCTTGCCGTGGGACCAAGCACGACGACGACCAGCGGCTCGCGGTCTAATTTCGGCAAGCTCTTCGGCAACTTCCTGGGCAACTTCAGCGCGCGCTCCAAGGGATGTACCGCCAGTAGCGGATGATGGTGAGAACGAGCAGCAAAACCGCCATGAGAAGCAATCCGGTGGCTTCGGCGGCGTAGATGGCATGGTGGTGGTGGTGCTTGCTGTCCTGGAGCGGGCTGTCCGGATGCTCGTGGTCAGCTGCCGGCTTCGGCCGAACGGGGGCGTTCACGCCGATATTGTAACTTTTTTCAGTCGTTGGTCGTCAGTCGTTGGTCGTTGGCAAACAGTTCATCACGAACGACTGACGACTTGAACCGCCGAACGATTGCCGGAACGGACTAGGCCAGCAGTTTCGCCGCTTCCTTGGCGTAGTAAGTCAGGATCATACTCGCCCCGGCGCGGCGGATCGAGATGAGCGATTCCATCATCACGCGCTCCCGGTCGATCCACTGGTTGCGGGCCGCGGCTTCGATCATCGCGTACTCGCCGGATACCTGATAGGCCGCCAGCGGCAGGTCGAAACGGTTGCGGGCGGCGGCAATCACATCCAGGTAGGGCATTGCCGGCTTCACCATGATCATGTCCGCGCCCTCTTCAATATCCAACTCGATCTCCCGCATCGCTTCGCGAACGTTCGCCGGGTCCATCTGGTAGGAACGGCGATCTCCGAACTGCGGCGCAGAATCCGCCGCCTCGCGGAACGGGCCATAGAAACCGGAAGAGAACTTCGCCGCATAGGAAAGAATCGGCGTATTTTCGAAGCCCGCGCCGTCGAGCGCCCGGCGAATCGCGCCGACCCTTCCATCCATCATGTCGGACGGGGCGATGATGTCGACGCCCGACCGGGCCAGCGAAACCGAGGTGCGCGCCAGCAACTCCAGGCTCGCGTCATTCACGATCTCGTACTCGGCGGTAGCCGGTGGCGCGGCGGCGGCCGCACCCAAGGATTGCGGTCCCGCTTTCACGATTCCGCAATGCCCATGCGACATGTACTCGCACAAGCAAACGTCGCCCATGACCACGACGTCCCGCACCTCGCGCTTGATCGCGCGCGCCGCCCGCTGCACGATGCCGTCGTCGGCCCATGCGCCCGTGGCCACTTCATCTTTTTTCTCCGGCAGCCCGAACAATATGATCGACAACACTCCGAGCGCGCGCGTCTCACGCACTTCCTTCACGGCCTCGTCGACCGAGAGGTTGAAGACGCCGGGCATGGAGCGCACTTCCTTCCGGACACCCGTTCCGGGGCAGATAAATAGTGGATACACAAAGGATTCAGGCGTAAGCCGAGTCTCGCGGACCAGGGTACGCAGCGTTTCAGTGCGCCGCAAACGGCGCATGCGATTGGCGGGGAATGCCATAACAGGAATTCTAGCAGCTGTCGTGGCAACCGCGACCTGCTCGATCATTGATCTACCATCAAGTTGGGACCGTGGTCGACGGTTCTAGTTCCCGGGGCGCGGCGGCCTTCTTACCGGGGGAGCTTTGACTCGGCGATCCCAAATCATCCAACGCACGGAAGAGTGGAATATGGGCGGGCCGTCCGGTTTCGCCGCGGGCATGTGAAACTGCACGTTGATGAAAGCTTCCTGCTGAAAACCCGACGGCGGAAATGACGTGCTCCTCACCATCTCTATCGCCGCACGGCTCAAGTCCCTATCGGAATTTTGCAGGGCTTCCGCATCCAGCACACTGCCGTCCTGCGCGTCCAGAATCGCGTGAACGATTATGGGCTGGAAGAAAGGCGAGGTCGGCGCATCGGAAGGATCGACGCGCATCGGAAAGCGATTGGGCGATGCCAGCGTGAACGATTCGCCCGCGTCCGCCATTTCGGGCGCCGGCTTGAAGAGATTCGGATCGAGGTTGGGGGCGTCTTCGAAGCTTTCCACGCGCACCTGCACGGCGGGGCGGCCGTCTTCGAATATGGAAATCTGCCGCGGGAGAGTGTGGCCGTGAAATGCCGTGGCGCCGTCATAGTCGTAGACTGCGTAAATTCCCGGCGCTTCGGACCATGTCTGCAAGAGGCCGGTTGCGCGATCGATGCAGTATTCCCGTTCGACCCAGGCGCGCGGCGCGGGATTCGGCGGGATGGAAGCGCTGAGCAGCAGGCACGATATTGCCTTGCCGTCGCGCTCGACATCCGCGGCGCGAATCGCGGACGCGCCCGCGTTCCGCATGATCGGCCAATGCAGGGCGGAACGGACCAAGTGAACCCGCAAGGGAACCGGTTCGGAGGGATTCGTGCCATAGACGCGACCGTTGGCGCCGATACGAATCACGACGGAATCCTGCGACTGCGCCGTCGCCGTCGCCATCCAGCGCCAGTGCGCTCCCCCGTCGGATATCTCTTCCATCGTCCATTCCCCCTCCATCTCTGCCGCGCCGTTGGTTTCGAATGAAACTTTGAGCGCGTAGGGAGTGGAGATATCGTGCAGATTGAGGTTTTGTCGAGCGCGATCCAGAAGATCGAGCGCGGCGGAGCGATCCGCCGGTTTGGTGAGAGTGCGCGGCTCGCGCGTCACCATCTCGTGCGGATCGGGCGGTGGGGGATTGGTCTGCGCAAAGATTGCTTGAATCAAGATTGTGGGAATGCAAAACAGGGGAACAGCGAACCATCCAAATCTAAAATCAAAGAGCCGGGTGACGGTTCGCATCGGGCCTCCTCAAAATCCAGTGAATTCCAGCAGGGGACCGGCCACGATTCTAATCAAAACTGGCCGCGGGGTGCAATTGGCCGTCCCCGTCGCGCTCAATCATTACCTTAGTAATCTCCGGTAACCTGTCCGTGATCTAAACATCTCGTGGTGAACGTCATATGATGCAAGCTGATGTCCAGGCTCCACATCGCGGCGCTCCTCTGCGGAGTTGGCCTGCTGCTGGCCTTTGCTCTGGCTCCGGCAGTGTTTCCCAACCCCTTCGTTCGCGTGGCCATGGGAGACCTGATCCTGCTGCTGGTGATCGCGGCTGCCTTCACCCTCTGCGCCAGAAATGCCTTCGACAGCCGTGGGCATGCGCGCCTGTTCTGGAGTCTCATGGCCACGGGCATGGCCATGTGGTGCTTCAACCAGGCATGCTGGGTGTGGTTTGAAGTGGTGGCTCGCAAGCCGGTACCCGACCCCTTCCCTGGGGGTATCGTGTTGTTCCTGCACGTTGTCCCCATGATGGCAGCGGTGGCCATCCGCCCCCATCAGGCCGATGAACGCGATGGGATGTTGCCCAGCGCGCTGAATGTGGTCATCCTGCTGGTGTGGTGGGTCACGGTCTACGCCGTCTTTGTCTTTCCCGACGAATACCTTTTCACCAATGTGGCGGTGTCCGACCTGCGTTGGGATCTGCTGTACTTCGTCGAGGGAGTGATGTTGATTGCCGCGTCAGGATCGGCATTCTTCAGCAGTTCCGGAGCGTGGCGCGAGCTCTATCGCAACATTTTTTTCGCCACCGTTCTCTACACATTCTCTTCGGAAGCCGTGAAGGCGGTCATGGTGCGCGGCTACAGAACTGGCGGAATCTACGACCTCCCGTACATCGCCGCTGGGCTGGGGTTCCTGTGGGTGGCCATCGCCGGGCGGCGCCGCCTTGGCGATACCGAGATGAGAGCTTCGATCCCTGGCGCCAGTCGCCCGGTCGCTCCTCTACTGGCGAAACTCGCGCTGCTCTCTCTGCCCCTCATCGGATATTGGGCGCTGTTCCTGAGCCATGATCCGCCCTACCTGCGCCAGGTCCGTTTTACGGTGGCCATGGGCGGCGTCGCCCTTCTGGCCTTTGTCATTTTCTTCCAACAACAATTGCTGGACCAGAGGCTTCTGCAGTTGCTCAAGCATTCGCACCGGAGCTTTGACAACCTCCAGCGGCTGCAGGGAAGAGTGATTCAACAAGCCAAGCTGGCTTCGCTAGGAGAACTGGTCGCGCTCGCCGCCAGCGAACTGGAGTACCCGCTCTCGGCCATCCTGAACAGCTCCGAACGGATGGCAGCCAGCAGCAACCTGAGCCGCGAGCAACTCTCCAACGCGCAGAAAATCGGCCAGCAAGCCCGGCGCACTCGCGAACTGGTCAACGATCTGCTCAGCTTCGCCCAACAGACTCCGGGAGAAAAAAGTCCTCTCGAACTGAAGCCTCTGTTGCAGCGCGCGGTTCAAATGGAAGGATTCAAGCTCGATAAGAAGAAGATCAGCCTGACCGTGGAAAGCAATGACAAAGCCCCCCTGCCTCGCGTTCTGGGCAACCCCAACCAGCTGTTGCAGGCCTTTGTGCAGATCGTCGAGAACGCCGTGGACGCATTACAGGAAATCGGCGGCGGGCGTCTGCAGGTCTCTCTCTGGCGCGAAGGCAACGAAGTCATCGTCCAGTTCGCCGACTCCGGCCCCGGCCTGCGCGATCCCGAGCGCGTCTTCGATCCTTTCTACACCACCAAGCCGGTGGGCAAAGGCACCGGTCTCGGACTCAGCGCCACCTACGGCGTAATCCAGGACCACAAGGGACAAATCAGCTGCTATAACCGGCCTGAAGGCGGAGCCGCATTTGAAATTCGGCTGCCCGCACTCAAAATCACCGCCCCGCTGGCGGAAGCCGCCCGCGCCTGAACGACCAAACGCAACCCGGCGAGCTGCGCTCGCTTGGACAGCCGAGGGCGGCTGTCCCTACGTTTGCCGTTTGCCTTTCTAGCCTCCACTGGCAACGATCGCATCGGCCACTCGTGCCGCGCCCACCGCAGATCGCACATCGTGCGTCCGGATGATGTGCGCCCCTTTCAAGATCAAAATTGTTTCTGCCGCCAGCGTCCCGTAAAGTCGCTCGGCGACGCCCGCATCTTTATCCTTGCCATCGCGCGCCAGCATTCGCCCAATGAATGACTTCCGCGAAACTCCTGCCAGCAGCGGAAATCCCATCTGCTGCAACTCGGCGAAGTGCGCCAGCAGCGGATAGTTCTCTTCGAAACGCTTGCCAAACCCAAACCCCGGATCCAGCACCAAGCGATCGCGCTTGACGCCCGCCAAGGTCGCCGTCTCCGCCCACTGTCGCAAGTCCCGCTTCACCATGAGCACCGGATCGCCAATCGGCGGCAACGACCGCCATTCCTCCGGTCGGCCGCGGGTATGCATCAGCACTGCTCCCACTTTGAGTTCAGCCAGCGTTTTCGCCATCTTCGGATCCCAGCGGAACCCACTCACATCGTTCACTACCTCCGCCCCGAGTTCCACCGCCGCCCGCGCCACGCTTGCCTTGTAGGTATCGACACTAACCACCGCATCGGGCCGTCGCCGCTTCAAATCGCGGATTACGGGCAGCACCCGCCTCCGCTCTTCTTCTTCCGATACTGGTTCCGTTGCTCCGGGCCGCGTCGATTCCCCACCCACGTCAATGATGGCCGCGCCTTCATCCAGTAACTGCTCGGCGCGGACCACGGCCTTCTCGGCGTCGATACAGATTCCTCCGTCGGAAAACGAGTCGGGAGTTACATTCACGACGCCCATGATTAAAGTGCGCCGCCCTAACTCGAGGACGCGAGAGCCGACGTTCCACTGAAAAATCGCCCGCATGTTGCCGCTATTCTAGAACGAGCCCATTTTTTCTGGGTGTTACAATCCACTGCATGCTTCGCCGGCAGTCAGTTGCGCGTCTGCTTCCCATTGTCCTGATGCTGGTCGCGCCACTGCTGGCCGCACCCGTCAAACCATTGCAGGATCGCATTGCCGGCGTGCTCAACGCTCCCGATCTTGCCCGGGGCTTCTGGGGGATCGAAGTCGTTTCTCTGTCGTCCCTTAAGATGACGGGCCGAACGTTGTACTCGCAAAATGCAGACAGGCTCTTCACGCCCGCGTCGAACACCAAGCTGTTCACCACCGCCGCGGCGCTTGCGCTAATCGGTCCCGACTACAAGTTCCGCACGACCGTTGAAACCACCGGCACTCTCGACCGCTACGGCCGCCTGAACGGAGATCTCGTTCTGGTCGGCCACGGCGATCCCAATCTCTCCGGACGTGAACTGCCCTACGATCTCCATACGCAGCGCAACGACGATCCCATTCAAGCTCTCGAAGCGCTCGCCGACGCGCTGGTGCAAAAAGGCGTGAAATTCATCGACGGCGACATCGTGGCGGATGACTCCTACTTCGCCTACGAACGCTATGGCGAAGGTTGGAGCCAGGACGACCTCGTCTGGGCCGACGGCGCTCCCGTGTCCGCGCTGACTATCAACGACAACGTAGTCTTCGTCAACATTCTGCCCGCCGACCGCGCCGGCGAAAAAGCATTCGTCAGCGTCAAGCCCTTCGCCGATTACTACCGCCTCGAGAATCGCATCATCACCACGCCCGCCGGCACCGGGCGCAAGTTTTTTGTCAACCGCGAGCCCGGTTCTATGGTTCTCACGCTGTGGGGCAACATGCCGCTCGGTGACGCCGGCGCCAACGAAGCCCTCGCCATCGAAGATCCCGCCGAGTTCGCCGCCGGGCTGTTCCGTCAGTTACTCGAGAAACGCGGCATCGTTATCTACGGACACCAGCGCACCCGCCACACCGAACTCGCCACGCTTTCCACTTTCAGCGTGACCGCCGTCGCGCCATCGCGCGGAGGCAGCGACAACGACGGCCAGTCAAACCCGCTGAAAGCCAGTCAGCCGATCACGCTTGCCAGTTACGAATCGAAGGCGCTGCTGCAGGATATTCGCGTCATCAACAAAGTCAGTCAGAACCTGCATGCCGAAATCCTGCTGCGCCTTCTGGGACGCGAGCGCGGCAACGCCGGAACGGTTGAAGGAGGGCTCGAGGTTCTTCGCGGATTTCTGACTAAGGCCGGGGTCTCGAGCGACGAGTACGTTTTCTACGACGGCTCCGGACTATCACGCCAGAACTTAGTAACTCCCCACGCCATTGTTCAGTTACTGCGTTATTGCTCGACACAGCCCTGGGGCGCTGACTATAAGGCGACCTTCTCGATCTCTGGCGTGGATGGGTCGCTCACCGAACGCTTCAATTCTCCCCGCCTGCGAAACCGCGTTATGGCGAAAACCGGAGCGCTGGGCGGGGTGAAGGCGCTCTCGGGATATGCGACCACCGATACCGGACAAGAGGTCGTCTTCTCGATTCTCTCCAATAACTTCAATCTGCCGGCTAAGCGAGTTACCGACGCGATTGATGAGTTAGTCCAGGCTATCGTGGATGACGCGCCGACGGGGCAGTAACTACGACGGAGGGCTGCAAATGCTGGCTACAAGCAAGATCGTTGGCTTCGTTCCTACCAAAGATTCCGCGAACGCAAGAAGCTTTTACGAAGGCAAACTGGGATTTCAATTCGTCAGCGACGACATGTTTGCCCTGGTCATGAAAGCCGGGGAAACCACGATCCGCATTGGCAAGGCACAGAACTTCACTCCCGCACCGTACACCGTGCTTGGCTGGGAAGTTGCGAATATCGAGGAAGTCGTCGCCTGGCTTCAGAAGCGCGGGGTCGTCTTTGAGAAGTACCCCTTCGCTCAGGATAAGGAGCTAGGAATCTGGACTGCGCCCACCGGCGACAAAGTTGCCTGGTTCAAAGACCCCGACGGAAATGTGCTTTCTGTCGGCCAGCACAAGTAGAGACGGGGCAAGCCCCGTCTCTACGGCTGGATTATTCCCATCCTCTTCCCCACTCGCTCCAGCACTTCGAGCGCCTGTTGCAGTTCCTCTTTCGTGTGCGTGGCGGTCATGATGGTTCGCACGCGCGCTTTGCCCTCGGGGACGGTGGGAAAGGCGATGCCGGTTCCGAGCACTCCTTCTTTGAACAGTTCGCGGGAGAAATCCATGGTCCGTCGTCCGTCGCCAATGATGATGGGCGTGATCGGGGTTTCACTCGCGGGAGTGGTCTGTCCTCCGATGTTGAAGCCGAGCAGGCCGAGTTCTTTTTTCCAGAAGCGAGTGTTGGCCCAGAGCTGCTCCATCCACTGCGGCTCGGTTTCGAGAACGTCGAACGCCGCAATGCAGGTGGCCGCGACCGAGGGCGGATGCGACGTGGAAAACAGGAACGGCCGGGCGCGGTGATAGAGATAATCGATCAAATCGCGCGTGCCGCAGACATATCCGCCGAGAGCGCCGATCGCCTTCGACAAGGTTCCAACCTGAATGTCGACGCGCCCGTGCATTCCGAAATGATCGATGGTGCCGCGTCCGTTGCGGCCAAGGACGCCGGAAGCGTGCGCGTCGTCGACCATCATGATGGCGCCGTATTTCTCGGCGGCCTCGCACAGCCCAGGCAGCGGGCCGATGTCGCCGTCCATTGAGAACACGCCGTCGGAGATCAGCAGCTTCCTTCCCGGCTGGTTCTTCACGCTGGCGAGTTGCTCTTCGGCGTGGGCGACGTCTTTGTGACGGAAGACGAGAATCTTCGCCCGTGAAAGACGGCAACCGTCGATGATCGAAGCGTGGTTGAGTTCGTCGGAAATAATGAAATCGTCTTTGCCGAGAAATGCCGAAACCGTTCCTGCGTTCGCCGTGAATCCCGACTGGAAGACCACGCAAGCCTCGACGTTCTTGAAGCGCGCGATCTTCTCTTCCAGCTCCATGTGGATTTTCATCGTGCCCGCGATGGTGCGCACGGCGCCCGATCCGACGCCATACTTGCGCGTGGCTGCAAGCGCCGCCTCGCGCAGCTTGGGATGCGTCGTGAAGCCGAGGTAATTGTTCGAGGCGAGGTTGATGACCCGCTTGCCGTCAAAGGTGCAGACCGGCGCCTGCTCGTCTTCGAGCACGCGCAACTTGAAGTGCGTGCCCTTGGCCTTGAGTTCGTCGAGTTGATCGGTCAGGAACGAGAGGGGGTTGGTGCGCGTGGCTGTGGGCATGGGTTCCTCATGGAAGATTTAATTGGTTGCGTGAAAACCAGTTCTGAGCAGAAAGTGTGACCTCGGCGGCTAAACCCGGACTCAAAGCAACACAGTTGCCGCAGCGCTGAAGAGTGTGCGTGAGAACTGGGCCGTCCCTCCGGGACTTAGCTCATTCCTCCCACTTTTCCCAGCGCTGAAGCGCTGGGCTAAGTTAGTTGGCCCCTCCGGGGCTGGATGCTCGAGCTCTTCGTTCCACCGGATTGGCCAAAAACCGGTTCTCGCGCACGCACTGAAGCGCGGCGCCACCCAGAATTAAGTGCAACGTCGAGCTCTTTCGCAGCTCGCCAAAATAGTTTACTCTCGCTTCTGCGATCCAGCCTTGGGCTGTCCGAGCGCCGCTAGCTGGCCTTTGGTTGCGCGCAGATAGTCGGCGGGCGCGATTAGGATCTGCAATCCGCGAACTCCTGCCGAGATGGAAACTACGTCGAACAGCTCGATGGTCTCGTCCATCGTAGACGGGGAAGTCGCGTTTGGCTGCGAGCGCGGTCACTCCGCCGCGAATGTAGCCGGTTAGCGCTTGCAGTTCTTTCACTGGGACGAGCTGAATTTTTCTTTCTCCCGCCGCGGCCGCCAGCGCCTTCAGGTTGAGTTCCTGATCGCCGGGGATGACCGCCATAACAATTCCATTGTGGTCTTGGCTGCGGCCTTTGCTGCTGTCTGGGCGCGCGACCAGCGTCTTGAAAACCTGCTCCGGCGGCAAACCGATCTTGGCGGCAACTGTTTCCGCGGCGAGGTCGTTGGGATCTACATCGTACTCGCGCAGTTCGTAGCGGATTCCCAACCGATCGAGCAGGCGCGCGGCGTTAGTTTTCTGAGCCGGTTTCACGTTGTATAGTGTCCAATGATTCGTTGAGGAGGCTTATCGTGCGTCTTCTGCTCCACTGGATTCTAAGCGCTGTAGCGGTGTGGATCGTTGCCCACGTAGTGCCGGGCATTAGCGTGAGCGGGCCGGTGGCGGCTCTCATTGCAGCTGCGGTCATCGGTCTCGTCAACGCAACCCTTGGATTGCTGCTCAAGATCCTCACCTTCCCCCTGACGATCGTGACGCTCGGCTTATTCTGGTTCGTGATCAATGCGCTCATGCTCGAAGTGGCGGCGGCGTTCGTGCGCGGGTTCCAGGTGCGAGGATTTGTCGCGGCTTTTATCGGCGCCATCGTGCTGAGCATCGTGAGTTCGGTGTTGCAGTGGCTGATCATGCCGCGCCGCAACGCGCGCTAAGAGTTTTGACGGCGCGGCGAGCGGCCGAGCTGCGCTCGGCTTGGACGGGCGAGGCGCCCGTCCCCACACTAACCTGCACCCACACCAACCTGCACCCACACAACTTTGCTTGTTTTCAAAGAACTGAGATTGTAATTATAAGGCGGGGCTTCCGCGCAGCGCGGCGAACACACCATGCACTTGGCGCTCGGTCGCATCGAGCGAGCCGGAGTTATCGATTACGAAATCGGCGGCTTTGATTTTTTCTTCGTCGGGGATCTGCGCAGCCATGCGGCGCGTTACTTCGGCGCGGGCGGCGTCTTCTGAAATTCCGTGGCGGCGGGCGAAACGCAGAATACGCTGTTCGGGCTGGCAGGTCACGACGATCAAACGGTCGAAACGGCTGGCGGTGCCCGCTTCGAGGATCAGGGCGGCTTCGACGATCGCGATGCCCTTCGGATCGTGCCGGCTGATCTCTTTCAGCCATTCGTTTTCTTGTTCGATCACGGCGGGATGAACGATTTCATTGAGTTCCTTGACGCGCGGTGGCGCGCCGCCGGGGACGCCGAACGCGGCTTCGGCCAGCCGGGGCCGGTTGATGCTTCCGTCGGGATTCAGGATTTCGCGGCCGAAGCGTTGGACGACTTCCCGGTAGACGGGGCGGCCGGGATCCATGAGCCAATGCGCGACGGCATCGGCGTCGGTCAGGTGCGCGCCGAGTTTGACAAACATCTCGCCGACGACGGATTTGCCGCTCGCGATGCCGCCGGTGAGGCCGAGTTTTAGCAAGGGGTGCTCACGGTAAGTTCCGTCGTTGGTCGATGGTCGTTCGTCGTTCGCTATTCGCTGTTCGCTGTTCGTCATTCGGCCCGAGGTACGTTCGACCATCTCAGACAACTACGCCCGGGTCAACTCGGGATGTCTGAGCCCTCTTCGCAGCATCGCGGCCTTTACCGTGTTGGCCATCAGCATGGCGATGGTTAGCGGGCCTACTCCTCCGGGAACTGGCGTGATGGCTCCGGCGATTTCGGCTACCTCGGGGTGAACGTCGCCTACCAGGGTTGAGCCTTTGCTCAGAAACGCCTCTTCGCGCTTCTTGTTTCCGGAAAAGAAGCGGTCGAATTCCTTTCGGTCGGTGATGCGGTTGATGCCTACGTCGATCACGGTGGCTCCGGGCTTCACGTAGTCGCGGGTGACCATGCCGGCTCGGCCAATCGCTGCTACCAGGATATCGGCGCGGCGGCAAACTCCGGGCAGATCGCGCGTTTTCGAGTGGCAGACGGTGACGGTGGCGTTCTGATTGAGCAGCAGCATGGCTACGGGCTTGCCGACAATGTCGCTGCGTCCGACGACCACGGCTTCCTGCCCGGCGATTGGAATCTGGCTGCGCCGCAGAATTTCCATGACGCCGGCCGGCGTGCAGGGCACAAGGCCGGGACGCTGCGTGGAAAGGTAGCCCACGTTCATGGGGTGGAATCCGTCTACGTCTTTGGCGGGATCGACCGCCAGCAGAACCTTCTTTGAATCGACGTGCGCGGGCAGCGGCAATTGCACCAGGATGCCGTCGATTTCGTCGCGGCGGTTCAGGCCGGCGACGAGTGCGAGCAGTTCTTCGGTCGTCGCGCTTTCGGCGGGCGTGTGTTGTTCGCTGTAGAGGCCGACCTCCTCGGAGCTCTTCACCTTGCCGCGGACGTAGACCTCCGACGCGGGGTTGTGACCGACCAGCACCACGGCGAGCCCGGGACGCACGCCCGATAATGCCAGGGCTTTCGCCTGGGCGGTGACTTCCGCGCGGATTTCACTGGCTATCCTGGTACCGTCGAGAATCCTGGCTGGCATCTAACCTCGCTGCGGCTTGCGGTGAATTGAAAGGCGATTCTATCGCATCGCGAACACCGCGGTGAGTCGTGGGTCGTCCCTCCGGGACTTCGCTCACTTTTCCCTCCTACCCCGCGCTAAAGCGCGGGGCTAAGCTGGTTCGCGCCTTTCGGGGCTGGATGGACGCGCTGCCCACGTTGTTCTAATCACCCCGCGGTACAATGTAGCGGCTGTGATTTCTCAGGATCTGCTCGACATGCTCGTGTGCCCGGTTTGCAAGAAGCCGGTGGTCCTGAATGCGAACGGTGGAAGCCTGAAATGTGGCGAATGCCGCCGTGTGTACCCCATTCAGGACGACATCCCCATCATGCTGGTGGACGCCGCCACCATTGACCCGGCCTGACACCCGGGGCCGACCGATCACACGACAAAGTTCGGTTTTCTCCCGTCACGAAACGACATTTAGTGTCAATCTGGCACCCGGTGGCGCTGTAAGGTCTTCCGGTCGCTAGCTGGTTACTCCCCCCCGCAACCTTTTGCAATATCTTGGGTTCTAAGAGTTTAGGAGCCCGAAAAGCGGTATTTGAAGGGGTACCAAAGTTACGGCATTGCGATTGCATGTAACGAATCGCGTTGCCGATGAATCCAATGGGGCAATGGTGGGGAGGTCGGTGGTGAGAATGGCCATGAAAGAGAGATTTACGGTGACGGAACTATGCGCCCTGAGAAACGACCTGATCCAGGGCGGCATGGTGGATTCCCGCGAAGCAGCGGAACTGCTGCAGGTTTTTTTGGCGGGGCGTGGCTATGGCGTTTCGCAGGCGGCGGCGATCGACGCCGCGGGACGGGTAGAGATGGCGGGGTGTTCGCTGCCGGTGCTGGAGCGTGAACTGGAAGGGCTCGCGCTGGTGATGTGAGGTTTCGCGCACCGACTTAAGAGGTTTCGCACACCGATAAAACGAGGTTAACGGGAAACTGGTCTAGCTCAACTCAGCGATTGACAGTTTCTCAGTACGAAGCGCCGGGCTCAATCGCCCGGCCTTTGTTTTTCCGGGGCGATTTTTCTGGGCGGCTGGTGCAGGCCTGAGCTGGGTCGGGGCAGGAATTTGTCGAACCCGTCCCGTTCACCGACGCAGGGAGAATTCTGACGCCTCCTTCCTGCTCCCCGGCCCCTTCACTTCGCGAGGTTCTCAACCGCCTTTTGCAGGGCGCGCGCGATTTCCTCGGGGTTGGTTTCTGGGGCGAACTGCATAGGCTTGCCGATGCGCACTTGAATCTTTCCGGGCGCGGCATATTTTTTCCCGGCGTTCTTGATTTCAAACAAGCCATCAATCCGCATCGGCAGGATCGGGATGCGCAAGTTGTTGGCGAGCAGGCCGACTCCGGTGCGGAACGGGCAGAGCTTGCCGTCTTTCGTGTGCTTACCTTCCGGAAAGACGAGCACGCTGTAGCCGCGATCGACGGCCTCTCCGGCGTAGGCAAAGCTCTTGCGGAAGCCGGACTGGCGCGGCAGCGGGAACAGGTTGAGCAGGGCGACGGCGAGCGTCCACTGCAGGCGGTCGTAGATTCGGCGCAGCCACGGCCGATCCGGACCGGGCGAGCGCAACATTTCCAGTGCCTCGCCGCGGGTTGCGGTCGCCAGTTTGTGGCGGATGCGCGCGGGCAGCGCAAACTGGATGAAGCCGACATCGACATCGGCGACATGGTTTGAGATCACCAGCAGCGGCCTGCGAACGCCGCGCAAGTTCTCACGCCCGGTCACGCGGGGCCATCCCAGAAGAAACACGGCCGGGCGCGCGAGCAGATAATGCGACGCCAGGCGCAGCCAGGCGGTCGGCCAGCGCAGGGCCCAGCGGGGATAGTGAAAAGCCGCAGAGTGAAACTCGCGACTTTGAGACCCGGAATCCTGAAGGGTGGGACGAGCAACTCTTTCACCCCGCAGCAGTTTTTCCAGATCGCCAACGGTCGCTGCCTCCGCGAACTTCGTTTCGCTCAGGTCGAGCTGGTAGCGGTCTTCGAGGGCGCTGAGCAGTTCGACTCGCTCCAGAGAACTTAGGCCGAGGCCGCTTTCGAGATTCGCGTCCGGCGTCAGGTTCTGTGCAGCGCGGCCGGTGATTCGCGTCAGCAGTTCCGAGAGCGGGCTGGCGGCGCTGGCGGGCGCTTGTCCGCGGAGAGCGGCCTCGACCGCATCATGAATCAGGTTGCGGCGCGGCTTCTCGGTGGAACTGCGAGGGAAATCTTCTTCGGGCCAGACGAACCAGGTGCGCATGCGTTGATATTCGGCCAGCGTTTCATTGGCGCGCTCGACGATGGCAGGCACAGCGGCAGCCGGGACAACGGCGGCCGATCCATCCGGGCTGCGGTCGCGCAGAATCAGAACGGCGCAGGGCTCGGCATTTCCGCCGCGTTCGAGGCCGACGACGACGCAATCTCGAACCTCTTTCTGACCTCGCAACGCCGCTTCGAGGTCCTCGGGATAAATGTTCATGCCCGCGGACGTGACGATCACTTCTTTTTTACGTCCCTTGAAGAAAAGATTACCTTGCTCATCGAGCGCGCCCAGGTCGCCGGTGCGATACCAGCCATCAGCGCTTGCGACCGGTTGCAGTTCGCGTCCGTTCCAGTAGCCGCTGGCGACGCCGCTGCCGCGCACGAGAATTTCGCCGTCGTCCGCCAGCTTGATTTCGCGCCCGGGCAGGATCTTGCCGATGGAACCGCGGCTGGTGTGGAAAGGATGGTTCAAGCTGATCAGCGACGTGGTTTCGGTCAATCCGTATCCCTGGACGACGGCGTATCCCAGGCGATGCCAGAATTCTTCGGTCGCGCGGTCGAGGGCGGCGCCGCCGCTGATCATGGCCCAAAACTTCCATCCGAAGCGGCGGCGCAGGTCGCGGAAGGTCCACCAGCGCCGCAGAAAGTGCTGGCTCCCGGCGGCGGCGTAGCGGGCGGCAAAATTCTCGCGACCGCGGCCGCCATCGGCACTGTCATCGCTACGGACATCGAGATCGCGTTCGATTTTCTGCTTCAGCGACTCGATCATGCGCGGGACGGCCACCAGCACCGAGACGCGTTCGCGGCGGATCGTCGCCATGACTTCGGTTGGGTTGAATGTGTTCTCGAACACGACGGTCGCGCCCAGCAACGGGGGAAGAAAAATTCCCAGGAATTGGCCGAAGACATGGCTGAGCGGCAGCAGGTTCAGGAAGCGAAGCGGATGCACAAGCCGCTCGTACTTCAGGTACTTCTTGATCTCGGTTTCAATCGGGGCCAGGTTGCCGACCACGTTGGCGTGGGTGAGCACGACTCCCTTGGGCTCGGCGGTGGTGCCGGAAGTGAAAACAATTTCGAGAGGATCGGAAGGCTGAATCTGAGCGGGACGAAAGCGTTCGGCCGGATGCTCTGCGACCGCGGCCGCCAGATCGGCGGGATCGATGGTTGCGATACTCTCGACCTTTTCGAAGAGGGGGGCCCGTTCGCGCGGACACAACACCAGTCTGGTTCGCACCTGGGCGCTGATTCGCTGCGCAAAATCGGGGCTGGCGGCATCGTCGACGGGAACGGCAATGACGCCGCAAAGCGCGCATCCCAGAAACGCAGCTACCCACTCGGCACAGTTCGGGCTCCACAACAGGACCGCATCGCCCTTCGCGATGTGGCGTGCCGCGAGCTCGCGGGCAAACTGATACGCCACTCCGGCGACGCGCTGGTAGCCCCAACGCTCGCGCCGGTATCCTCGCGGAAACACGTAGGCGCAGTCGCCACCCCAGCGCTCGAAATCGTCCAGCGAATCCAAAAGACTTGCCCGCACACCCTGTTTAGTAGCACAATTCCCAGAACTTTACAGGTCTGACCGCGGTCGGTGGGATAGTTTGGGGCTGGATGACAACATTTTTTCTAGTTCGCGGCGCCATAGTTCGGGCCACAGCTCGTGCCGTTTTCGCGTTGGGGATATGTGTCCTGATCGCGTGCCAAACCCCCGCGGCCACAAGTGGGACGAGTTCGGAGTCTTCTTCCGCTGCTGGTTCCGCCAACCTTCGGGTGGAGACCCATCAGACGAATGGTCCGGTGCGCGACCTCGGCAAGGACGAGGCTGCCGGCGGACACATTCTGCGCAAGCATGTGGGACAGACCGATGACGAACTGCGCGGGCGCCTGGAGCGTGAGCGCGGTATTACCGGCGCGTCGACATACACCAATCGCTCGGTTGCCGAGCATGCCGTGGGCGCGGCGATCGCAGAATCGCACGACCGAATCGAGCGCTGGCTCGGCCGCTCGGGTGGACATCCTAACCTGGTGCTCGACTACGACAGCGAGGCTGCGATTGGCCGCACCATCAACCGAGGCGAGAACCAGTCGCATCCCTGCTCGCACGCGCTCGTCGTACTGAAATACGCCGGGCCCAACGACTACTATGTTTTGACTTCTTATCCGGAGTGCCGCTGATGAACCCGAAACCGGAAATCGCCGCCGCCAACTTTCCCACGCTGCATTCCTTCCTGCGGGGCTACTTCCATGAGGATGTTGCCGACGAGTACGGAACTCCTCCGGAAGCGGCCGATCAGTTTTGCGAAGACGCCGAAACCGACGAACGCATTCCAGTTGCGCGGGAGTGGCAGCAGCTCGTGGAACTGACGCAGTCAAAGCCCGCCGCTTTGAATGCGGCGTTGAAGAAACTGGGCAGCGCGATTCAGCTGAATGAGGAGGAGATTCCAAAGGTTTCGGCAATCTTCGCCCGTTGCCTGGCCGTGAAATCGCACCGCCGCGTGGCCAACGAGTGAGGGGTCGCGGCAATAGTTGGAAAATGCTACCGGGGCCCGGGGCTGGCCGGTTCGTTTCGCGGAAACGCCCTCGGGGCGCTCGAATCGGCGATGCACCCGCTCAATCAGATTTTGTCGCGGCAGGCCTTACGCAATCGGCGCCCGGTCCTGTAGCATTATGACTCGCCAGGGAATGCGTAAGTAAACATTCGTTTGTGACGCAGGCTACTGCCTCCCAGTGGCAGCGGTTGATATATTGATGCCCGCGAGCTTCGTTGCGCATTATGTTCTTTGGCTTGCTATCGTTCTCAGGAGGGTTTGAATGCCGCAAGATACCTTGACAATCACCGACAACCGCACCGGACAGAGCTACACGCTTCCGGTCGAAAACGGAACCATCCGCGCGATGGATCTGCGCAAGATCAAGACCGGCCCCGAAGATTTCGGCTTAATGACGTATGACCCCGCCTTTATGAATACGGCTTCCTGCCGCAGCGCGATCACCTTCATTGACGGCGACCGGGGAATCCTGCGCTACCGCGGTTATCCTATCGACGTTCTCGCCGAAAACTGTACGTATCTCGAAGTCGCCTACCTGCTCCTGTTCGGCGAACTACCGAACGCCAGTGAATTGCACAGTTGGGTGGATGACATCACGCACCACACCATGCTCCATGAAACCACCAAGAAGTTCATGGAAGGCTTCCGCGATGCCGCGCACCCCATGGCGATGCTGGTGAGCACGGTGGCGGCGCTGTCGACGGTGTATCCGGAATCGAAGAACATTCACGACCCCGCGACCCGGCTGCTGCAGATCAAGCGCCTGATCGGCAAGATGCCCTCGATCGCGGCCATGTCGTATCGCCACAGTGTCGGGTTCCCGTACGTCTATCCCGACAATGACCTCACCTATCCCGAAAACTTCATGAACATGCTCTGGAAGATGGTCGAGCCGAAGTATGTCGCCAATCCGGTAATTGCACGGGCGCTCGACATCCTATTTATTCTGCATGCCGACCACGAGCAGAACTGCAGCACGAACGCCATGCGCGCCGTGGGCAGTTCCCAGAGCGACCCCTATCTGGCCACGGCTGCGGCCGCCGCCGCTCTTTCCGGACCCCTGCATGGCGGGGCGAACGAAGAAGTGCTGCGCATGCTGGATGAGATCGGTTCGAAGAACAACATTTCCGCATACATCAAGAAGATCAAAGAAGGCAAAGGCAAGCTGATGGGCTTCGGGCACCGCGTTTACAAGAACTACGATCCGCGGGCCAAGATCATCAAGTGGGCTGCCGACCAACTGTTCGAAGTTACCGGACGCAATGCCAAACTTGAGATTGCTCTGGAACTGGAGCGCATCGCGCTGGAAGACGAATATTTCGTGCAGCGCAAGCTCTATCCGAACGTGGACTTCTACTCCGGCATCATGTACCAGGCGATGGGCTTCAAGCCGGAAATGTTTACCGTGCTGTTCGCGATTCCGCGCACCATCGGCTGGCTGTCGCAATGGCAGGAAATGCTGACCGACCCCGAACAGAAGATCGCGCGCCCGCGCCAGGTGTGGATCGGGCACAACACGCGGGAATTGGTGCCGATGGACAAAAGGGGGAAAGGTAAATAAGGCAGCCCGCATGCGCTAACCGCCGGCAATGGCCCCGATGACGATAAAAGGCTCCGCCCCGGACGCGACCGCTTCGGGCAGTGGGGAGTCGGGCGGCTCATGGGATAGATCCTGCTCGCAGGCGAAGAAGCGCAGGAAGGGACGGCGCTGTTGCGTGATTTGGTCGCGGATGGTCCCCCGCAGCATCGGATAGCGAGTCTCGAGCGCGTCGAGGACTGAGCGCTGCGTAACCGGGCCTCCGACTTCGAGCGTCACCTCGCCGCCGACGCGCGCCAGGTTTCGGAGATGGAACGGGAGAATGACTCGGATCATACTAGAATCGGTTCGTAAATGAGGCAGTCCTTCGCATCATCAGCGAAAGGGATGATCCGTCATCCGCAGGAACCGCCATCTAGCCTCCAAGCTCATCACCAGATTGTTCCTCGAGAGGTGTATTTCGTTAGCACCATGTCGCCGTCCTGGGTCTGCCCGTTCTCAGTCCACTCAATGCGTCCCGCAAGAGCGGCAACGGGAAAAAGATCTCCGCGGATAGTATCCTGTGCCAAATGACTATTCAGACAATCGTAGTCATAGCTTGTCACCTTCGCGGTAACGTCCAGCTTCAAACTCCCATCCAGCTCTTGATAGGCAGTTCCGTCGCCCTTTAGGAAATCTTTCCAGGCGCTAGGGCATTTCTGTTTCCCTTCGAGCGCTATGTTGAAGGGCTCGGCTTGATTGCTGGATATCTGGGCGACAACTCTCCAGCGGTCGCCGGCCCACTGCCATTCGTATTTTCCAACTACTCCCTGAACTTGCTTTTGCAGGTTCTGAATCTGGGCACGGTCAAGCTGGTGTTGATAAAAACCAAGGGCCGCAACGATTACTGTACCGATAAGCCCTATGATCGCAGCCCATATCGTCCCTTTCTTATCGGACGGCATGTTGACCTCCAATGGGAAGGCTGGAGTCGAGACGCCTGGCCTTTCTCGAAGCTCCGCAAACCAAACAACGAACAGACCGATCATAATAACTGCGGAGAGGACAGCGCAAACGGCCGGCAGCAAAAATGCGCCTTCGATACTTCGCGAACAGAGATGAGGCAAATTCGTTATTCACACCAGCGTCTGCACCTCGACAGACAGCACCGCCGGAAGATCGCGGACGATGGGGGCCCAGCTGTCTCCGGCATCGGCGGAGGCGTACACCTGGCCGCCGCTGGTGCCGAAATACACGCCGCATTTGTCGAGCGCATCGACGGCCATCGCGTCGCGCAGCACGTTGACGTAGCAGTCGCGTTGCGGCAGGCCTTTGGTGAGCGCCTCCCACTCGTTTCCTCCGCTGCGGCTGCGGAACACGCGCAACTTGCCCTCGGGAACAAAGTGCTCCGAGTCGCTCTTGATGGGGACGACATAGATGGTTTCGGGCTCGTGGGCGTGCACGTCGATGACGAACCCGAAATCGGTCGGTAAATTGCCGCTAATTTCCTGCCAGGAATCGCCCGCGTTGTCGCTGCGCATGACGTCCCAGTGCTTCTGCATGAAGAGCACGCCGGGGCGCGACGCGTGCATCGCGATGTGGTGAACGCAGTGACCGATTTCGGCAGTCGGGTCGGGGATGTACTGCGAACGCAGCCCGCGGTTGATCGGTTTCCACGTCTTGCCGCCATCGTCGGTACGGAAGGCGCCAGCCGCCGAGATCGCGATAAAGATTCTGGCAGGGTTGCTTGGATCGAGAATGATGGTGTGCAGACACATCCCACCCGCGCCGGGCTGCCATTCAGGACCGGTGCCGTGGCCGCGCAGTCCGGCGAGTTCCTGCCAGTTCTCGCCGCCATCGGTCGAGCGGAACAGGGCGGCGTCTTCTACTCCAGCGTAGACCGCGTCGGGATCGGTGAGCGACGGCTCCAGATGCCACACGCGTTTAAATTCCCAGGGATGCTGCGTGCCGTCGTACCACTGATGAGTGGTGAGCGGCTTGCCGGTTTCCCCAGACGCGTCGTAGACGAACTTGTTGCTTGCGGCCTGCGGGGGGCCTGGCGCGGGCGGCTCCCCGGGCGGCGTTCCGGGCTGGTGCCAGGTTTTGCCGCCGTCGTCGGAGCGTTGAATCAGCTGCCCGAACCATCCGCTTGTCTGCGACGCGTAGATGCGATTGGGATCGGCGGGCGATCCTTTCAGGTGATACATCTCCCAGCCCGCGAAGTGGGGGCCGCTAACCTCCCATTTTTCGCGCTTGCCGTCCGACTCTAGAATGAAAGCGCCTTTGCGGGTACCGACTAGAACTCGTACTTTGCTCATACTGCGCTCCTTACTGTCTGTTTCACTTTCTATTTCATTCACCCCGATAAGCTCGCTGCAAGCCTTCAATGTGCTAAATTTTGAGCCTGCGCCGCGGAAGCACGGTTGTGCACCGCGTCGCAGGCTCGCTCGCTATTTACTCGCGTCCGAATCTGGCTTTAAGCTGCTTTTGCAGGCTGAGGGCGCATCTGTTTCATAAACTCACACATGGCAGCGACATTGCCGGGAGAGCGGCTTTCGATCCAGGCTTCGTAGCGCTTTGCAGCTTTTTCCAAGTGTGCGAGGAACTGCTTATTCACAAACCGCTCCCGAGCCTGCGGGACGACGGGCTTGACGCGCTCCCAAACCCCGAAAAACTCGCCGCTGGTCTCAAAGAAGAGGTCTTCGTGGAGCAGACCGTAGTTGAGCATGGCGCAGGCTTGGTCCCAATAGCTGAGCACCATCATTGCGAACGCGCCGGTTTCCGTTCCGGGCGCCGCGAGCCGCATCCAGTCCTCTAGATTGTCCACGAAGTAGTTCTTGAAGAACCAGTCGCGGGCTTGGCGCAGCCGGGCCTCGCGGCGCATATCATAGATCTGCAGGTGGAGTTGCGCTTGTTCGTGCGTGGGTTTTGCATCCATGGTTGTCTCCTTATTCTTGCATTGTTTTTTGTGAATCGGGCTTCTTCTTCACCGTCAGCGGCCTCGGCGACTGGCCATGATTCAGATGTACGGCAGCACGCCACTTGGGCTGCATAGTGGTTGAGAATGTCCCCACGGCCGGAGATTATGGAACATATTGCTTGTGCAATGCAAGTGAAAAATATTATGATAAAAATATGCCCAAGAAGCACAATGCCCGGCGCCGGTCGGAGTGTCCGCTGAACGCTTCCGTGGAGATGTTGGGCGATCGCTGGTCGCTGTTGATCATCCGCGACATGATGCTGCAAGAGTTCCGGACGTACAAGCAATTTATGGAGTGCTACGAGGGGATCGCTTCGAACATTTTAGCCGATCGCCTGCGCAAGCTGATCGCCTATGGGATCATCACCGCGGAACCAGATCCTTCGGACGGGCGAAAACGGATCTACCTGTTGACAGAGAAAGGGATCGATCTGGCGCCGGTCCTCACCGAAATGGTCGTCTGGGCAGCCGCCCACGAAGATACAGGCAATCAAGCGCTGGTCCGGCAAATGCGAGAGGACAAGGAGAAATTTCTGGAGGGCGTGCGGGAACACTGGGCACTCCGCCATTCAACCCGAGCTTAGAATGCGCATTGCCCCAAAGAGCGGCGCGGCGGGTGGGCACCGTTGCTGCTCCGTGGTGGAGGCGGGAAGCGTTTTTTTCCGGAACCGGACGTACACTCCCTTTCGGTAACCCCCGGTAATCGTCGGTAACCATCGAACTGAGAGTGGGGGGCCTTACAATTACCTTACTCCGCGATCCCGGTTGCGCGGTTTGCGGGGTTTCGCATGGGAATCTCCCGGCGAGGTTCGGACCCGTTGGGCAACGCTGGCGGAAAACGCAGGCGTTCGGCGGGAAAAAGGCTGGAGTCCGCTCCCTATGGCGTTTGGTTTTGGCTTTAACAAACAGAAGGTTCTTAGTGCCGCGGAAAAGTTTGTCCAGCAGGGCAAGCTGCAGAACGCCATTGCTGAGTACGACAAGGTCCTGAAGCACGATGCCAAGGATCTTACCGTCAACAACACCATCGGCGATCTCTACTCGCGTCTGGGCGACACCGCCAAAGCCATCGAGTGCTTCAAGACGGTGGGCGATGCCTATGCGGCGCAGGGCTTCACGGTCAAGGGCATCGCCATGTACAAGAAGATCACCAAGCTGCAGCCGAGCGTGGATGGATCTTTGAAACTGGCGGAACTGTACACCCAGCA